>Ga0137415_10002295_pt1 | contig 19079 bp, 15 predicted proteins | sample CZODoug3_1_1_16f_FD_183082 | JGI IMG/M metagenome (GOLD analysis project Ga0137415, IMG submission 183082) | Vadose zone soil fungal communities from Angelo Coast Range Reserve, California, USA - CZODoug3_1_1_16fungal (Hybrid Assembly) | ecosystem: Environmental > Terrestrial > Soil > Vadose...
GTGATCCGCGACGTCACCGACCAGAAGATGCTGCAGGAGCAGCTGATCCAGTCGGAGAAGATGTCCGCGATCGGGCAGCTCGTGTCGGGCGTGGCCCACGAGCTGAACAATCCGCTGGCCGGGATTTCGGCCTTCGCCCAGCTGCTGCTGAGCGAGAAGCGCTTCCCGCCCGATCAGCGCACCGCCGCCGAGATGATCTATGCGGAAGCGCGACGCGCGTCGCGCATCGTGCAGAACCTCCTGACGTTCGCCCGCCAGCACAAGCCGGAGCGCACCCCCACGTCCGTCAACCAGGTGCTCGACGACACGCTCGAGCTGCGCGGGTACGAGCTGCGGGTGCGAGGGATCGACGTGCAACGGGACTACGACGAGCAGTCCCCCGAGACCATGGCGGATGCGCACCAGCTGCAGCAAGTGTTCCTGAACTTGATCACGAACGCCGAGCAGGCGATGGAGCGGGCGGAGCGCGACGCGCAGCGCCTCGCCATTCGCACGCGCCGCAGCGGCGACCTGATCCGGATCGAGCTGGAAGACACGGGTCCCGGCATCCCGCCCAATCTGCTCGAGCGTATCTTCAACCCGTTCTTCACCACCAAGCCCACCGGCTCGGGGACGGGACTCGGGCTCTCCATTTCGCTGGGCATCGTGCGCGAGCACGACGGGCGCATCTGGGCGGAGAACGCCCCCCAGGGGGGCGCCCGCTTCGTGATCGAGCTCCCGATCGTGGCCCCGCGCCCCACCGGCGAGTTCCAGAGCAGCCCGGCGACGCATCAGGTCGCCGACCGGCTGCACGTGCTCGTGGTGGACGACGAGGCGTCGGTCCGCGTGGCGTTGCAGCGCTATCTCTCGAGCCGGGGCCACGAGGTGGAGACGACCGCCAGCGGCCGCGAGGCGCTCGCCCGCATGCGGGAGGACGAATTCGATGCGGTGATCATCGACATGCGGATGCCGGATGTGTCGGGCGAGCAGCTGTTCGGGGAGCTCAAGGCCCGCGACCCATCCTACGCGGAGCGCGTGATCTTCACCACCGGGCAGCTGGTGGACGACAGCGTGCGGAACTTCCTCCAGTCCACCGGCCGGCCCTGCGTGCCGAAGCCGTTCGAATTCAGCGCCTTCGACCAGGTGCTGCCGGCGCGGCGCGCGTCCTGAGCATCGGACAGCTCTCAGACAGACCGGGGGCCGCGTCGTCCGCGGCCCCCGGTTCGTGCTATCAGTTCAGGTCCGTCACGCGCGCTGCAGGTGCAGCCGGCGGCGCAGCGGTAGCACCCGCAACCCGCTCTGATCCTCATGATCCTCGTGCTCGTCGTGCATGCGCATGATCCTCTCCGGACGAGCCGGCACCTTCCAGGACAAGGTCATGCGCTTCTGCTTGCGCAGGATCTCGATCGACACGCTCTCGCCCTTCTCGTAGGATCGCAGGATGCGCATCGCGTGCGACGGGTTGGCGGGCTTCCGCCCCCCGATGGACGTAATCACGTCGCCGCCCTTCAAGGGGAGCGTCGAGTCCGCCGGCGCCTTCACCACGAGGACGCCGTCCTTCGCGCCGAAGTACTCGCCCAGGTCGGAGTTGAGACTCACGAGCTCGAGATCCCCCCAGGGCGAGCCGAACATCTCGAAGTGATCCATGCCGAGCATCGGGGCCACCGCGATGTCGGGCGGCCCGGGGATCTCCCACTGGAACCTCCCGCCCATGTTTGCGGCGACGAGCGTGGCCTGTTTCGTGTCACTGCCCCGGCGATACTCGACCGGCACGGTGTCGTCGGGCTCGAGCTTGCGGGCGAGCTCGACCAGCCTCCTCCCGGGGCCCGACTGGTCGTCGTCCTCCGCCTTCACGGCGGCGAGCGACGTCCCGTTGAATTTCGTGATGATGTCGCCGACCTTGAGGCCCGCCTTGTCCGCGGGGCCCCCGGGCGTGACCCCTTCGATCTTGGCGCCGATCTTGTCGGTCTCGGGGCTCGCATCGGTCTTGACCACGACGCCGATCCGGCCGCGGTGGTCGCTCAGCATGAACGCCCGGACGCGCGGCTCGCGAGGCGGACGCGGCGGGCGGGGCGTCCCCTGCGCCGTGAGTCCGGCCGGCCACGCGGCCAGTGCGACCGCGACGATGATCCACTTCCGCTGCATGTGCGATAACCTCCGGGGCTAGAGCCCCACGTAGGCGGCGCGAGTGACGTGGACGCTCACGAGCTGCTCCATGAGGTCCACGCGCTGCTGCCACAGTGTGACGAGATCGGCAGGACGCGCCTGGGCTCGAATGGGGCCCAGCTGTGCCAGCTCGCCGTCGATAACGGCAATACTGTCTTCCAGGACCGCCGCGAGCGCCGCGGAGCGGCCGCTCGTCACCCGTGCGTCAGGGTCGTAGCGCTGGAGCTGCTGCTCGAGCGTCGCCGACTGCTGCTTCACGCGCGCGAGCTCGGCGGCGTCGATGGGTTTGCTCCAGAACGGCCGGAACACGAGGAGCCCGGCGAGCGCCGCGGCCGCGGCGAGGCCCGAGAGACCCCACCGCCCGCGGCGGAGCCGCCGCTCGGCCAGAACGGCATCCCGCACCGCCGGCCAGCGGTCCCGCGCCGGCCGCCGCGCCGGCAGCGCCTTCAGCTGCGCGACGCGCTGGTACAGCGCCTCGAGCTCCGCCCGACAGACCGCGCATCCCGCCGCGTGCTGCCGCGCCCACGCGGACCCTTCCCCGGCCCGCAGCGCCAACAAGTCGTCCATCGTGCAGTGCATCATCGCGACACTCCTTCATCGAGCATCCGCCGCAACCGGACGTGAGCGCGCGCCAGCTGCGACTTGGAAAAGCTCACGGTCTTGCCCATCTGCTCGGCGATCTCCTCGTGGGTGTAGCCTTCGACATCGTGCAGCCATACCACTGCTCGCGATGTCTCGCTCAACTGCTCGAATGCCCGCTCCAGATCGATTCGGGCAGGTACGGCGCCCGGGCTCATTCCCGCCGCCCCACCCATCGCCCCTGCTCCAGCCACTCCGCTCACCCCCGCCCCCACCGCCGACTCCTCATGGAACTCGTCCGCTTCCCGCACCTTGTCATGCCGGATTCGCATCAAGGCTTTCGAGGTGGCGATCTGCCGGATCCAGCCCCACAGGTGTCCTTCGCCGCGGTACTGCTTGATGCTCCGGACCACCTCGAGAAACGTTTCCTGCAGCACGTCCTCGGCGTCCTCCGGGCGACGCAGCACGCGGAGCGCGAGATTGTACACGGGCGTCTCGAACGCCCGGTACAACGCCTCGAGCGCTTCCAGGTCGCCTGACTTCGCCCGGGCAACGAGAATGTCGGGAACGGCGAGCGAGATGGTCATCTCCTGAAAACCTAAGATGCGTCCAGTACGAAATACGTCGCGAGCAGACGTCACGAAAACGGCGTCTCGGAGTTCCGTGACGCCATCTAACCGATTGCTATTCTAGCACTTGGGGCTATTTTCAAGCATGGCTTCGCCCCTCGACCGCGCCTCCCTGCATAACTGGCTGCACCATTGGCAGGATGAAGCCGACGCCGCCTACCTCTACCTGGTGTTGGCCGGCCAGGAGCCGGACCAGAAGCGCAAGGATGTCTACATCAAGCTGGCCGGGGTGGAGGAGCGTCACGTCCAGATGTGGGAGCAGCTGCTCGGCGAGCACGGCGTGCGCGTGGGGCGGCCGCGCCCGTCGCTGAACGCGCGTCTCAGAGCCTGGGTCGGGCGCCGCTTCGGACCCAACTACCTGCTGCCGCTGCTGCTGCGCGAGGAGGGGCAGGAGGTCAAGGGATACATGGACCTCCACAAGGAGGCCAGCTTCGAGGATGCCCGGCAGGTGTCGCTCCAGCTCGCCAAGGAATCGGCGGCGCACGCCGAGACCCTGGCGGGTCTCGCCGGTCGGGCGGCGGAGCCCTGGCACAAGACGGGGTCGGGAGGCTTCCTGCGCAACGTGGTTTACGGGTTCAACGATGGGCTGACGGCGAATTTCGGGCTGGTGGCGGGCGTGATCGGCGCCGAGGTCGCGCCGCACATCGTGCTGGTCTCGGGGATTGCGGGAATGTTCGCGGACGCGCTGTCGATGGGCGCGTCGGGCTATCTCGCGGCGAAGAGCGAGCAGGAAGTGTACGACCATGAGATCGCGATGGAGAAGGAAGAGATCCGGATCATGCCCGAGGTGGAGGAGGAAGAGCTCGCGCTCGTGTACCAGACGAAGGGCATCGAGGCCGCCATTGCACGCAAGATGGCGGCCGAGGTGATGCGCGACTCGCAACGCGCCCTGGACGAGCAAGTGCGGGAAGAGCTGAAGATCGGTGAAGCCCACGCGACGCCGTTCAAGGAGGGGTGGCTGACCGGCGCGTCGACGGCGATCGGGGCGTTCATCCCCGTGGCGCCGTTCCTGCTGTTCAGCGGTCCCACCGCCGCCTGGACCGCGTTCACGATCGCCATGCTGTCCCACTTTGCGGTCGGGGCCGCGCGGAGCGTGTTCACTGGGCGGGGCGTGCTCCGGAGCGGCTTCGATATGTTCGTGGTGGGGCTGGGCGTCGCAGGCGTCGGATACCTGGTCGGCGACGTCGTGGCGAAGGTCTTTTAGACGACGAAGTTCACCAGGCGATCCTGTACGTAGACCGTCTTCCGAAGCGACTTCCCGTTTACGAACTTCCGCACCGCCTCTTCCTGCATCGCCCGCGCGACGACCTCCGCCTCGCTCGCTCCACGGCTCACGGTCACCCGCCCCCTGACCTTGCCGTTCACCTGCACCACGACTTCCACGTCGCTCGCGGCGGCGAGCCGCTCGTCGAACGCCGGCCACGCCGCCGTGAAGACCGAGCGCTCGTGCCCGAACTGCGACCACAGCTCCTCGGCGAGGTGCGGCGCGTAGGGCGCCAGCATCACGATCAGGGGCTCCAGGGATTGTCGCGCCACGACGGGCTCGTCGCGTACGGTGTTGAGATACTCCATCATCGCCGAGATGGCCGTGTTGTAGTCGAGTCGCTCGGTGTCGGTCGTGACCCTCTTGATCGTCTGGTGCAGCTTGCGCTCGACTTCCGCAGACAGCCTCGAGGGCGAGTCCGCAGCGACCGCCTCGTGGGCCGCCGTCCAGAGCTTGTCGAGGAATCGTCGCACCCCGATGATGGTTGTGTCGCGGAAGTCGCCGCCTTCCTGAAAGGGCCCGAGGAACATCAGGTACATGCGCAGCGTGTCGGCGCCCCACTTCTGGATGTAAGCGTCCGGGATGACCACGTTGCCGCGCGACTTGGACATCTTCGCGCCGTCCTTGATGATGAGCCCGTGCGCCCGGAACCTGGGGAACGGCTCCTCAAAGTGCACATGGCCGAGCTCTCGCAGCACCATGGTGACGAACCGCGAGTACAAGAGATGCAGCACGGCGTGCTCGTTGCCGCCGATGTAGCTCGTAGGGGGGAGCCATGTCGTGGCACGCTTCGGGTCCCACGGGCGGTCGTCGAACTCCGTAGACGGGTAGCGGAGGTAGTACCAGGCCGAATCGAGGAACGTGTCCGAGACGTCGGTCTCGCGCCGCCCCTGTGCGCCGCACTGCGGGCACTTGGCGTAGTACCACTCTTTGTGGCGTGCGAGCGGGCTCACGCCGCTCGCATCAGGCCGGAAGTCCTCGATCATCGGCAGCAGGACGGGAAGGTCCCGCTCCGGCACGCCTACGGGACCGCACCGGTCGCAGTGAATGATCGGAATCGGAGGGCCCCAGTAGCGTTGCCGCGAAATGCACCAGTCGTGCAGGCGGTATTGTACCTGCGGCGTGGCGAGCTGTTTCGCCTGTAGCCAGGCGACGATGCGGCGCTGGGCCTCGCGGCCCGGCAGCCCGTCGAACTCGCCCGAATTGACGAGCACCCCGTCTTCCGTCACGCTGGGGAGCGGTTCCCCCGCGCCGCCGCGCACCACCTCGCGGATGGGGAGGTTGAACCGGGTCGCGAACTCGAAGTCGCGCTTGTCGTGGGCCGGCACCGCCATGATCGCCCCGGTGCCGTATTCCATCAGCACGTAGTCCGCAATCCAGATGGGGATCGCCTCGCCCGTGGCCGGGTTGCGGGCGTAGGAGCCGAGGAACACGCCGGTCTTGGTCTTGTCGCCGACCCGGCGGGACACGAGGTCCTTCCCCTGCACCTCACGGCGGTACGCGTTCACCTGGCGCCGCTGTTCCTCGGCGGTCAGCTGGTCCACGAACGGGTGCTCGGGCGCGAGCACGAGATACGTCGCGCCGAATACCGTGTCGGGGCGGGTCGTGAACACCGGAATCTTGGCCCCGGCCGGCGTCTCGAAGATCAGCTCCGCGCCTTCGCTCCGGCCGATCCAGTTGCGCTGCAGCGTGCGCGTCGAGTCGGACCAGTCGAGCCGGTCGAGGTTGTTGAGCAGCCGCTCCGCGTAGCGGGTGATTGTGAAGAACCACTGCTCGAGGAACCGCTGCTCGACCTTGGTGTCGGGATGGCGCTCGCAGTAACCGTTGATCACCTGCTCGTTCGCCACCACGCTCATGTCCTTGGGACACCAGTTGACCGCGGCCTTCTTCCGAAACGCGATCCCCCCCTTGAAGAGCTGCAGGAAGATCCACTGCGTCCACTTGTAATAGCGGGGATCGGTGGTGGAGAGCTCGTGACGCCAGTCAAACATGCCGCCGAAGCGTCTCAGCTGGCGGCGGAACGTCTCGATGTTCTGGGGAATCAGCTTGGCCGGATGCGTGCCGACCGAAAGCGCGTAATTCTCGGAATGAATGCCGAATGCGTCGAATCCGATCGGCTCGAACACATCGTAGCCTTGCAGCCGCTTGAACCGGCCGTAAATATCGGCGCCGGTGAACGCGAACATGTTCCCCACGTGTAGTCCCTCCGCGGAGGGATAGGGGAACATCATGAGGTTGTAGAACGGCCGGCGTGGCTGGTCCAAGTCGGGCTCGTTGGTGCGCTCGCGCGCCCACCGCTCCTGCCACCGCGCCTCGACGACCGCCGGGTCGTAGCTGGGCACCTGAGTCATAAGTGCATGAAATTAAACAGGCTTGCCCCGCCGGGTAACCCTGCGTACCTTCGCTCCCGACCCTCGACATGGCCAGCCGCACCCAGCAGTTCCGGCAGAGCTTCCTCCTCACGGGGGCCGTCGTTGCCCTCGTCCTCGTGACCGGGTTCGCCCTGGTGTCGAGCCGCAGTGTCACCCGCATCGTCGAGCGGCAGGCCGATGAGCGCGGCCGGGACGTGGCCACGCACGCGGCGTCCCTGGTCGGGATGTATCTGCGGGAGCGTCGCCGCGAAGCGGAGGCCCTGGCGCGGTCGCCCGCGGTCGTACGGGCGGCGCTGGACGGGTCGCAGCAGGCGATCACCCAAGGCCTGCCTCGGCTCGACACGCCGACCCTGGAGCGGATGTTCAAGCAGCGCCGCATGTTGGGCGGGGATCCCGACCTCGCCGCCTACCTCCGCGACTACGTACAGCGATCCGAGTTCGCCGAGCTCTCTTTCACCGAAAGCCACGGGTACTCCGTCCTCGCCTCGAACCGGACATTCGACTTCGTACAGTCGGACAAGGAATGGTGGCGGCGGGCAGTGGCAACCGGTGTGTACGAAGGCGTGCCGCGTTACGACTCATCGGCCGCCGCGGTGTCACTCGAGTACGACGTGGCCATCCAGCCGCCACGCCGGGCGGCGCCGGCAGGCGTGCTCAAGGCCGTGTTCGCCCTCGACCGACTGTCCCGGCTGCTCACCCCCACCGACGTAGGTGATAGAGTGCGGCTGCAGGTGGTGGACGCGCAGGGCGTGTTGATCGTGGGTGGCGGCGGACCGGATCAGGCCGATTTGCTGCATCCGATTCCCGACGCGGCGGCCGTGCCTCGCCGGGAACGCCCCGACACGGCGACACTCTCCGGGGCGGCCGGCGAGGAGCTGGTGGTGACGGTCCCGGTCGACAACGGCAAGTGGTGGGTCGTGTTCCGCCAGCCCAAGGCGGCGGCGTACGCGGCCGCGCGCACCACGGCGGCCAACATTGTACTCTGGACCGTCGTGCTGTTCGGCGCGGCGCTCGCGTTGCTGTTCGCCTTCTGGCGCCGGCTCAACCAGCGCGTCACGTTGCCGGTAAAGGCCGCAGGCGCGATCGCGAGCCGAGTGGCGGGGGGTGACCTCTCCGTGACCGTCGTGGCCGAGCGGACCGGCACGGCCGAAGTGGGCGACCTCCTGTCCTCGGTGCACACCATGGTCGTGGCGCTGCGCCGCCTGGTCGGCGCCATCCGCACGGCGGCGGACGAGGCGGCAGCGATGGCCACCGAAATCTCGGCGTCCACCGAGGAGATGAGCGCGTCGACCGAGGAGATGTCCGCCACGTGCCAGGATTTGACCAAGCGCGCGGCGGATCAGGCCCAGCTGGTGCGCGCCGCCGCGGACGACGCCGCCAAGATCCTCCAGATCGCCACGATTCTCGCCGCGGGCGCCGACGACTCGGTGCGACGCAACACCGTCGTCGCCGAAGTCGCGCGGCGCAACAAGGACGTGTTGGATCAGAGTACGACGCATCTCGCAAAGCTGGCGGAAGAGGTGAACCGCGGCGTCGCGGAGGCCGAAGCCCTGGCGCGTGCCTCGTCCGACATCCAGAAGTTCGTGACGCAAGCCAAGTCCGTGGCCACGCAGACGAACATGCTCGCGCTGAACGCCGCGATCGAGGCGGCGCGCGCCGGGCCGCAGGGACGCGGCTTTGCCGTGGTGGCCGACGAAGTGCGAAAGCTCGCATCCGTGGCAGCCGCAGCGGCGGGCGACACCGCCGACACGGTGCGCGGCGTGCTGGCTCGCGTGCAGGCGACGCGCGACCGGCTGGCGCAGCTCGCCCAGGGCACTGGCGTCGCGCGGGACGCGGCGCAGACGGCCGCGCAAGGCCTCGGCACCGTGGCCGCGGAAGCGCAGGCGAACGACGTGTGGGGCCGGGAGATCGCCAAGATGGCGGGCGAGATGCGCACCCTGGTGGAAGAGATCAGCGCGCGCCTGGGATCGGTCGCCCACGGCACCGAGACCCTGCTCGCGTCCGCGCAGGAGATCGCCGCCTCGAGCGAGGAGCAGAGCGCGTCCACCGAGGAGATCGCGTCATCGGCGAACCAGCTCGCCGAGGCGGCCGACAAGCTCACCGGCGCGGTGAAGTCGTTCCGCCTGCTGGCCGACGAGGAGCCGCCCCCCCAGCAGCAGGCGGCGGACTGATGCGGGCCTCGCCGCGCTGCGGACTACTCCTCTGCATCCTGGCCGTCGCGCCGCTGGCGGGACAACAGACCCCGGCTCCGCTGGCACGCTTCCTCAGGCAGAGCATCGGCCTGGATACGGCGCAGGTCGCGGCGGTGGAGCGAGGCGCGGCGGTCGTGAAGGTTCTGGACACCAAAAACCAGCGGGACGTCGCGGTGTTCGGCATCGTCACCATCGACGTGCCTCGGGCGACGTACATCGGGCATCTGCAAGACTTCCCAAGCTCACTGCGCACGCCGACCCGCGCCCGCTTCGGCATCTTCAGCGACCCAGCGAACGCGGAGGACGTGCGGGGCCTGGTGCTCGACCGGGATGACGTCTCGGAGCTGAAAGACTGTCACCCGAACGACTGCAAGATCAAGCTGGCGGCGACGGAGATGAAGCGGCTGCGCGAGGAGATAGACTGGTCTGGAGCCGATCCGGTGGCCCAGGTGAACGCCTACGCCCGCCAACGCTTGCTCGAGTACGTCACGGCGTATCGCGCTCGTGGAGACACGGCGATGGTGGTGTACGACAACCGTGGGAACGTACGCGCGAGCAGCGCGTTCGCCGCACTGCTCAGCGAGTCTCCCTACGTGTACGAGTACATCCCCTCATTCCACAACTATCTGGCGACGTATCCGCGCGGGAGGCTCGACGGACTGCGTGAGGTGCTCTTCTGGTCGGAAGACCGGTTGCCGCGTCTGAAGCCGATCCTCAGCGTCACCCACCTGGCGGTCTACGCGCCGCCCGAGCTCCCGATGATGACCCTCGTCGCCGGAAAGCAGATCTACGCGAATCACTACTTCGAAGCCGGGCTCGATCTGACGACCGTCGTGGACCGCCCAACCGCGGCAAATCCGGGATCTATTTGATGCTGCTCCGTCGCTCGCGGTTCGACGACCTGCCGACAGGGCTGTCCAACATTCGGGGTAAGGTCATCGGCAAGCTGCGGGACCAGATGCGCGCCGACCTGGATCGCGAGAAGGCGGCGGCGGAACTGCTGCGTTAGTCCCCGAAGTTCACCAGCCGGACCAGTTGGATGTCCGCCACCTTCGCGAGGGCGTCCAGCACGCCGTTGGTGAGCGGCTGATCCACCGTGATGGCTGCGAGGGCATCGTGTCCCGGAAAAGGGACGCGAGCCTGATGGTAGCTCCCGATGTTGATCCCCGCGCCGCCGAGCAGCGTGCCGACGCGGCCGATCACCCCGGGCACGTCGCGATTCCGGATCACCAGCATCCACCCCTCGGGCGCGACGTCGACGTGGTAGTCGTCGATCCGAATCACGCGACCGTGCTCGTTGCCCAAGACCGTGCCGGCCACTCTGGCCCGGCCGCGGGCCGCCTCGAGCGTGACGCCCACGGTGGTTTCGAAGCCCGGCTCCGGGGTTCCGGTGCGGCGGGCATGTCGGATGCCGCGCTCTTCGGCAATCAGCAGTGAGTTCACCAAGCTCACCGGCTCGACGCTCATCCCAGAGAGCAGGCCCTCGACCGCGGCCATCAGCACGGGCCGCGGCGCCGCGTCATCCTTCCCGCCGTAGTCCACCTCGACCGACTTGACCGGCCCGTCGACGAGGGCCATCGCCAGGCGACCGAGCCGCCGCGCCAGGTCGAGCAGCGGTCCGAGCCGTCGCAGCAGATCGCCCGAGATCCCGGGGACGTTGATCGCGAACGAGAGGTCGCCCACGAGCAGCGCATCGCGCACGGCCCCGCAGATCTCGACGCTCACGCGCTCCTGCGCCTCAGCGGTCGAAGCCGCGAGGTGCGGCGTGAGAATGACGCGCTCCAGCTTGCGGAGCGGCGCATCGGCGGGCAACGGCTCCACCGCGAACACGTCGATCGCGGCGCCGCCGATGCGCTTTTCGCGGATTGCGTCGGCCAGGGCCGCCTCGTCCACGAGCTCGCCCCGCGCGGTATTCACGAGCACCGCCGTGGGTTTCATGAGCTTCAGCCGCTCGGCGTTGATCAGGTGATGGGTCTGCTCGGTGTGGGCCACGTGGAGCGTGACCACGTCCGCCTGGCCGAGCAGCTGGTCGAGCGGCAGCAGCTTCAGCTGCAGCTCGGCGGCGCGCTCCGGTGACAAATACGGATCGTGCCCCACCACGTGCATCCCGAACGCCCGGGCGAGCATGGCCACGTGCCCGCCGATGCGCCCCAACCCAACGATCCCGATGGTCTTGCCACGGAGCTCCGTCCCCTCGAACCGCTTGCGATCCCACTCCCCGCGCCGCATCGCTTCCGCGGCCCCGGGAATGTGGCGGGCCTGGGCGAGCAACAGCCCCATGGCATGCTCCGCGGCGCTGACGGTATTGGCGCCGGGAGCGTTCATCACGGCAACGCCGCGCCGCGTGGCGGCATGCACGTCGATGTTGTCCACGCCGGTCCCGGCGCGGGCGATCACGCGCAGGTTGGGGCCGCGCGTGAGCAGGTCCGGCGTCACCCGGGTCTCGCTCCGCACGATGAGCGCGTGCGCGCCCGCGAGCGCCCGCTCGAGCTCTTCGCGCGGTTTCCCGGCGCAGTTGGTGACCTCGATCTCCGGCGTCGCCGCGAGCAGCTTGAGTCCCGCCTCCGCCACCTTGTCGGCTACAGCCACGCGGTAGGTCACGCCACGAGTCCGGCGAGCAGGTCCAGGAGCTGATCGAGCCCGGCGACCGTGTGGTCGCCCATGTGCCCGATGCGGATGGTGGACTCCTTCAGGGATCCGTACCCCGACCCGATGGTCCAGCCCGCCTGTTTCAGCGCCCCGACGATCTGCTTGGCGCTCTTGCCTTCGGGGACCTTGAGACACGACACCGTCCAGCTACGGCGGCCTTCTCGCGGCAAGTAGGCGATGTCGTGCTGCTCGCTCCACTCTTCCACGCGGCGGCGCATCGCATCGTGCCGGCGCCAGCGCCCTTCGGCGCCGCCCTCGCGCTCGATCCGCCCGAGCTGGGCCTCGAGGGCGAACAGCAGCGATACCGCGGGCGTGTTGGTCGGCTGATGCTTGGTCGTGGCTTCCAGGAAGCTCACGAGATCGAAGTACAACCCCCGCGCGGGCAGGGTGCGGGCCCGCTCGAGCATCCGTTCGGAGGCGGCGCCAAACGCCAGCCCCGGCGGCAGCGCGAGCGCCTTCTGCGAGCCGGTGAGGACGAAGTCGAGCCCCCCTCCCCAGCGATCGGTCTCCACGGGAGAACCCGCGAGCGAGGTGACCGCGTCCACCAGCAGCAGCACGTCGTCGAACTCGCGCACCACGCTCGACAACGCCTCGACGTCCTGGAGGACGCCGGTGGATGTCTCCGAGTGCACCAGGGTCACCGCGTCGACCGGCGTCCGCCGCAGCGTGTCGCGCAGCATGTCGGGCTCGACGGCGCAGCCGAGCGGCACGTCGAGCCGGACGCACTCCTTGTCGCAGGCGCGCACCAGATTCGCGAAGCGCTCGCTGAACGAGCCGTTGACGAGCGACAGGGCGCGGCGCCGTACGCCATTCCGCACCGCCATCTCCATGAAGCCGGTGGCCGACGTGGTGCCCACGAGCACGGGCCGGGAAGTCCGGAACAGCTGCGCGAGCGGCGCTTCGATGCCGGCCAGCAGCTGCTCCATCGCTCCCGAGCGGTGTCCGATCATCGGCCGCTGCATGGCCGCGAGGACCTCGGGGTGGACGTCGGTGGGACCGGGTAGAAAAAACCGCCCGAACGCGGGCGGCGGCGGGACGGGCGCGGTCATGCGCCGGCGCGGGCGAGATCTTCGACGAGCCCCTCCTCCACGACTTCATTAGTCTTCACGAGGCGCACCCCTTCGTCTCCCCAATCCTTGAGCAGTTGTTCCGAGACATCCTTGTCGATTCCCCTTACGGCGTCGGTGACCACGAAGAGCCGCGTATGAGGCCGGCGCTCGAGCAGGCCCTCGACCGCAGCCTTGTCGCATACATCCGTCGCCACACCGTACAGCACGATGTCGTCCGGCGCGAGTACGTCGAGCACAGTCGCCACGTTCTCGTTGGTGAACACGTCGAAGCGGTGCTTGTGGAGCAGGACGTCCCCCTGATGCACCCGCAGCCGCTCGGCCAGCGCCTTCGCGTCGGCCCGCGCCGGCTCGATGACGAGCGGATCCTCGAGCCCGGTCTCGGGAATCTTCTTCTGTCCTGGCGTCCCTCGCATACAGTGTGCCGGGAACGTACTCTGCCAGTCGGGCTTGTCGGAGATCTCGGGATGACCCATCACATGATCGTCCGCGCTCGCCACGATGCGGATGCCGTGGCTATGCGCATAGTCCGTCAGGCGTTTCAGGTTGGGAATGACCCGCTCCGCCTCCGGGACGTACAGCTTGCCATCGGCGTGCATGAAGTCGTACTGGGTATCGACATCCCAGAAGATGACGCGGGCCATGGCGGGGAATCTCTCCGAGGACACGGGAGCGTGTCAACGGCAGGGAGGACGGGCGAAGGCCTTGCCCGGCCTAGAGTTTGAGGACTACTGCGACCTCGTCACAGCAGTTGTTGCGCGGGCACCGCACGCAGTCGGCCCACACCTTGAGCGGGAAGTGCTCGCGCTCCGCGGCCGCGAAGCCGAGCTTCACAAAAAACTCGGGTTTGCGAGTCAACGCGAGGACCTCGGCCAGGCCCTGCGCGCGCGCCTCGGCAAGCAGCACCGCGAGCAAGGCGCCTCCGACGCCCGCCCGCTGGCAATCCTCCCGCACCGCGAGCGCGGCGAGCTCCGCCAGGTCGCGGGAGTACACCTTGAGCGACGCGCAACCGATGATGTCGCCCCTCGCCGCTTCCGCGACTACGTACTCCTTGATATGGCGGCAGAGATCGTAGTTCGAACGTGGCAGCAGGTCGCCGGTTTCGACGTAGGGCGCCATCAGCTGCTCAAGCGCGGGGACGTCTGACAGGACCGCTCCCCGCAGCGCAACCCCTGGGAGCGGGGAGCGGGGAGCGGTTCCCTCCGGTGCGAGCCGAACGTGCGCCGTGCCCCGGAGGGTACCGCTCCCAACTCCCTGCTCCCCGTAGATCGGCAACGCGCTCACGCGAGGATCTCCTCGAGAATCGCGACTCCGCGCTCCAGCTCCTCAACCGCGATCACGAGCGGCGGAAGCAGGCGGATCACCTGCGGCCCAGCCGTCACCACTAGCAGCCCTCGCTCCCGCGCCGCCGCGACGAACGGAGCAGCCGGCTCGGTCAGCTCGAGCCCCCACATGAGCCCCCGCCCCCGCGCCTCGCGCACCCGGGGCGTCGCGGCGGCCAGCCGCGCGAGCCGCGCGCCCAGCCACTCGGCCTTGCGGCGAACATCGGCGAGGAACGCGGGGTCGGCGATCGTGCGCACCACCTCGAGTGCCACACCGGCGACGAGCGGCCCGCCGCCGAACGTGGTGGCGTGGTCGCCCGGCTTGAGCGCCCCCGCTACGGCGTTCGTCACGAGGACCGCCCCCATCGGCAATCCTCCGGCGAGCGGTTTGGCCAGGGTCAGGATGTCTGGAACGACGCCGGCCTGCTCGTAGGCGAACAAGGTCCCCGTCCGGCCCAAGCCGCACTGTACCTCGTCGAATATGACGGCCACGCCGCGGGAGTCGCACAGCTCGCGCACGAAGCCCAGCCACTCGGCGTCCACGGGCCGCACTCCGCCTTCCCCCTGCACCGGCTCGACGATGACCGCCGCCGTGCGGGACGCCGATACGGCGTGATCCACGGCTGCCCACTCCTCCCGCTCGACGATGCGGATGCCCGGGACGAGCGGCTCGAACGGCTTGCGGTAGTCGGGACGGTCGGTGGCCGCGAGGGTCGCGAACAACCGCCCATGAAACGAGCCCGAAAACGCGACGATCTCGCTCTTGCCCGACCACTTGCGGGCGAACTTGAACGCGGCCTCGTTCGCCTCGGCGCCCGAGTTGCAGAAGAAGACGCGGTCCGCAAATGAGCGCGCAACCAGCTCTTCGGCGAGCCGCTCGCCGGCTTCGCCGCGGTACAGGTTCGACAGGTGGATGAGTCCCGAGCCCAGGGCCCGCTCGAGCGCTGCGCGGATGACGGGATGATTGTAGCCGAGCGCGTTGACGCCGATCCCCGCCACGAAGTCGAGATAGCGCGTCCCGTCTTCAGCGATGAGCTCGGCGCCTTCCCCCCCGACAAAGAGAGGGCCGACGCGCGCGTAGACGTCGAGCAGGGCGGGCGCCGTCGGCCGCAAGGCCGACGCGCCCGAGGGAAGAGTGGTCACGCCGGCTGGACGGCGGGCGCGAGAATCCGGGTGCCCGCTCCCGCGTCGTCCAAGAGATGCAGGTCGCCGATGCGGACGGCGCGCGCCCCGGCACGGAGCGCGGCGCTCGCCGCGCGGAGCTTGGCCGCCATGCCATCCGTCGCCGTGCCCAGCTCGACGAGCGTCTCGACGTCGCCGGCCTCGAGCGCGGGGCGTATCGCCCCGTCCACCTCCACGCCCGGCACGTCGGACACGAACAGCAGCTCGGCCGCCCGGAGCGCACCGGCGACCGCCGCCGCCGCGTCGTCCGCATTCACGTTGAGGGGTGTCCCTTCCGCCCCCGAGGCTTCCGGAGCCATTGGAGCGATCACGGGTGTCAGCCCCGCGAGCAGGAAGCTCTCGAGCAATGCCACCCGCACTTGAGCGATCTCCCCGACATGCCCCAGCTCCCCGGGGATCGGCCGGGCGGTGAGCAATCCACCGTCGACGCCCGACAACCCGACCGCATCGAGTCCCGCGGCGCGCAGCGCCGTCACCACCTGGCGGTTCACGGGACCGCCCATGACCAGCTCGACCACTTCCGCCACCTCCGGACTCGTGACCCGCCGCCCATCGCGCTTCTCGACCGGCAGCCCGAGCCGGCGAGACAGGGCGCTGACGGCGCGACCGCCGCCGTGCACCACCACGACGGGATCCAGCCGCACCAGCGCGCGCGCACACGCCGCGAGCCATGCAGGGCGATCGAGCTCGTTGCCGCCCAGCTTGACGACCCGAGTGCTCAGCACGTGAGCCCCGCCGTCTCCGGGAGACCCAGCATGACGTTCATGTTCTGAATCGCCTGGCCTGCGGCGCCCTTCACGAGGTTGTCGATCGCCGCGATCACCGTCAGGCGCGGCCGCCGGACGTGGGCCACGGGCGCAACGCCGATGGCCACGCGATTGCGGTACACGACATCTTTGAGCGAGGGCAGCGCGCCGTGCAGCACCGCGACGCACGGCTCGTTGGCATACACCGTTTCGTAGATCCCTTCCGCCGTCGCCCGATCGATCACCCGCGTGAGCGGGACATGAATGGTCTCGAGGATGCCCCTCTTGATGGGGAGCAAGTGGGGCGTAAAGACCAGGTCGCCCGTGAATCCGCTCTCGCGCACGAGGGTCGCCTTGAGCTCCGGGAGGTGGCGGTGCTCGTTGCCCGCCGCATAAGCGCGGAAGTCCTCGGCCACCTCACCGAACAGCAGGTCCCGCTTGAGCGCCCGGCCGGCGCCGGTGACACCGGAGGCGGCATCGATCACCACCTCCCGGGATTCGTCGATCAGACCGCCACGCGCGAGCGGGAGCAGGGCGAGCAGCGCCGCGGTGGGATAGCAGCCGGGGTTCGCCACCAGGTCCGCCGCCGCGACGTGCGAACGGGTGACCTCGGTCAGCCCATACACCGCGTCGGGAGACAGGCGGAAGTCCGCCGACAGGTCCACGGCGCGCTTGCCGAGGCCCCTGGCCTCCTGGACGTAGCGCGCCGACACGCCGTGCGGCAGGGCCGACAGCACGATCTCGGCCCGTCCCAGGGGGGCGTCCTCGACGCGGACGAGCTCGACGCCGTCGCGCCGCTCGCCCGCGGCCGACTCGGCCGTCGCGAACGCGACCGCGGCCCGTGGATGGCCGGCGAGTAGCCGCAGCAGCTCCTGTCCCACGTAGCCGGACGCCCCGAGCACGCCTACCGGCACCCGTGCATGAATATTCATCGTTTCGGAAAAATATTCACTCTGGCACGAAGTGCAAGACCTGGGTTAGCCTCCCGCATGAACGAAACCCTCATCCCGACCCTCGCGGCGCTCGCGCTCGTGCCGGCACTCGTGGCGCAAGCTCCCCGGCCGTTCTCGCTGGACGACGTGCTTCGCGTGCGGGACGTGCGCGAGCCGCAGATCTCACCGGATGGCGCCTGGGTGGCCTACACCGTCTCGAGCGCGGACACGGCCGAGGATCGGAACAAGAGCGCGGTGTGGATGGCGAGCTGGGACGGCACGCGCAACGTCCGACTCACCACGTCGAAGCCGGGCGAAGACACCCCGCGCTGGAGCCCGGACGGGCGCTGGCTCGCGTTCCTCTCGAGCCGCGACGACGAGCACACCCAGATCTGGCTGCTCGACCGCCAGGGCGGCGAGGGGCGCAAAGTCACGACTTTGCCGAGCGACGTAGACGACTACGTGTGGGCGCCCGACGGGAAGCGGATCGCGCTGGTCGTGGCGGACGCGGACCCGGCCAAGCCCAAGACGCCACCTCCGATCGTGATCGACCGCTTCCAGTTCAAACAGGACGAGACCGGTTATCTCGGGAAACAGCGCCGGCACCTCTACGTGCTCGACCTGGAGTCGGGGAAAACGACCATCCTGACCTCGGGAGACTACGATGAGCTCCTGCCCGCCTGGTCGCCCGACGGCAAGTCCCTCGCGTTCGTGAGCAAGCGGCGTCCCGAGTTCGATCGGGACAGCAATTGGGACCTGTACGTGATCGACGCCGCGCCGGGGGGAAACGCCGTGCCGCGGCAACTCACGACGTTCGAGGGCCCGGACAACGATCCGGACACCGAGAGTCGCCCGGCGTGGAGTCCCGACGGACGCTCCATCGCCTACCTCCAGGGCGGGCCGCTCAAGCTCGTGTACTACGGCGTTCAGAAGCTCGCCGTCGTGCCGGCAGCCGGAGGCGCGCCCCGCATCCTCACGGCGGCGCTCGACCGCAACGCGACGAATCCCATGTGGTCGCCCGACGGGTCGTCGATTTACTTCCTGCTGGAAGACGACCGGACGATCGGGCTCGCGCGCGTGCCGGCGGCAGGTGGCACGACCGAGCGAATCGTTTCGGGCCCACTGGTCCTGACCGCGTTCACCGCTGCCGGCGGCAAGGTCGCCGTGCTCGCGTCCACACCGCTCGAGCCCGCCGAAGTGTTCGCTCTGGATGGCACGACGCTGCGGCCGCTTTCACGTCAGAACGACGAGTGGCTATCTAGGGTCAAGCTCGGCGCCGTGGAGCCGATCAGCTTCAAGAGCCGGGACGGCACGGCGATCAACGGCTTTGTGGTGAAGCCACCCGGCTTCGTGGCCGGAAAGCGCTATCCGATGGTCCTGCGCATTCACGGCGGGCCCGTGTCGCAGTACCAGCACGAGTTCGACTTCCAGCTGCAGACCCTGGTCGGGCACGGCTATCTCGTGGTCGTGGCGAACCCGCGCGGCAGCTCCGGCCGGGGAGAGCGGTTTGCCGCGGCGATCTATGCGGACTGGGGGAACAAGGATGCCCAGGACGTGCTTGCCGCGGTGGACTACGCGGTCGCGCAAGGGCTCGCCGATCCCGCGCGGCTGGGCGTCGGCGGCTGGAGCTACGGCGGCATCCTCACGAACTACGTGATCGCGCAGGATCATCGCTTCAAGGCGGCGGTGAGCGGGGCGAGCATCTCCAACGTGCTCGCCGGCTACGGCACCGATCAGTATGTGCGGGAATACGAAGGCGAGCTGGGCGTGCCGTGGAAGGCCGCCGACACCTGGGTCAGGCTGTCATCCCCGTTCTTGCACGCCGACCGGATCAACACGCCGACGCTGTTTCTGTGCGGGGACAAGGACTTCAACGTGCCGCTGCTCAACTCGGAGCAGATGTACCAGGCGCTCAGGAGCCTCGGCGTGGAGACTCAGCTGGTGATTTATCCGGGCCAGCACCACGCCATCAACAAGCCGACCTACCGGCGCGACCGGCT
>Ga0137415_10002296_pt1 | contig 19078 bp, 15 predicted proteins | sample CZODoug3_1_1_16f_FD_183082 | JGI IMG/M metagenome (GOLD analysis project Ga0137415, IMG submission 183082) | Vadose zone soil fungal communities from Angelo Coast Range Reserve, California, USA - CZODoug3_1_1_16fungal (Hybrid Assembly) | ecosystem: Environmental > Terrestrial > Soil > Vadose...
CTGTTCGCCACCGACGACCAGCTGGCCGACGCGCTACTGGCGGCCGGGGAGCGGGCCGGCGAGCGCTGGTGGCGCATTCGGTCAGGCTGCGCAGGCTACGATAAGCGTCGCTCCCGCACAGAAAGAGGCAGCGGAAGCCAAGCAAATAGCGGGTGGATTTGAAACTGACATCTCGACTGCGAACCAACGCGCAGCAGAGGCGAACGCCAAAGCGGAGGGATTTCGCCTTGATATTGCTAAACAACAGGAACGAGCGGCAAATGCCGAACGGTCACTTCTGCAACTCAAAGAGTCTTTGAAAGACCGGATACTCTCGTCGCAACAGAAAGAAGGTTTAGTGAAGGCTTTGACCAGCAAATCCCCAGGTCCAGTGGAAATCTGGTGGATGACAAGCGACTCAGATTCATACCCTTTGGCGGTCCAGATTATAGAGTGCTTCAAATCTGCGGGATGGCCTAATGTTATTGAGCGAATGATGTTAAGTGGGACTGGCGTAGGGCAAGGCATCCAAGTACACGCCATCAAAACGGCCCCTGAGTACGCAGCGGTCATCCAAAAGGCATTTGGTTCGGTCGGGTTGGACTTGAGTGGCTCCGAGGATTCCACCATTCCGGAAGGCACTGTCAGGATATGGATTGGGCACAAGCCCCAACCCCATTGAGCCAATATCAGAATCCAAATTAGGACACTACCAGCATCTGCACACGGCAATGGATTGTCTTACCGTCCAAATTGCCGCAGATGATGGTCGGTATGCAGATACCCCAGGCGCTGCCACTGAGATTGAGATAGTTTGCCGAAATCTGGGTGGGCAAGCCCATGTAACGGCGCCTTGCTGAATTGCTCCAATAGCCTGATCGTCTCAGTTCTGTCTGTCTCAAAATTATCTGGAACGGTACCTGCTCCCGCGCACTGATCTATTTCAGAGGGGGTAGGAACCCCTGTGGGCCACTTCAGCGGCGCATACAAAGCAAGCCACTTTATGACCGTGCTCTGCAGCCATCCTGTAGCCTCTTTTGCCGTTTTTTCTCCGAAATAAAGCCGGAACGCATCTCCCACATGGCAAATCATCTGGTGTACGCTCATGCGGCCCCAGCGCGCCGGATCGGATGGCGCTACGGCACGCAGCCGTGCAATCAATGCTTGCCTGTCCTGTTCCAAAGCTAGTGTCTTCACGCAGAACAACATAACATCGGCATCCACAGATAGTCGTGAGGCAGGCGTTCGGTCAAAACCGCTTTGGAACCCGCACCCCGGCAGTTACCTTATTTCTCCGGATTTTTGCTTGCCACCGCCCTTATCCAGGACTAGCCTAATGACATCTGGTGATTTCCCGCGACATCCTGAGTTCCTATGGGCCATGTGCCTCTTGCACTGCTTTCGGTGCAACTGTAGCCACTTTGAGCTGCATAGCAACTAAAGGTTGAGTTAGGGACGCCTTATCCACAAGATGTTGGGGTCTATGTGTTGATTCTCCCCTCTCCGGACGCTACAGTTTTTCTGATGCCGAGCCATGGAATGCCTGTCTGCTCGCTTACCTTCAAGGTCATTACAGGCTCTAAGGAGTGATTCCCGCATGCTGAAGCTGAAAAAAATCCAGATCCTGGGCTTCAAGTCATTTTGTGACCGGACTGAAGTGGCACTGCCTGGCCAGGGCATCGCCATCGTCGTGGGGCCGAATGGCTGCGGCAAGTCGAACATTCTCGACGGCGTGAGCTGGGTACTCGGCGAACAGAGCGCCAAGAGCCTGCGCGGCGGCAAGATGGAAGACGTCATCTTTGCCGGAACCCGCGACCGCAAACCGCTGGGCATGGCCGAAGTCTCCATCACGCTCATCGACCCAGAGGCCTATCAGGGTGGCCCGCTGCTGGCCGAGCCGGAAGTGGTCATAGAGAACGAACTCAACCCCGACTGGGACGAGGACAAGCTCCGTGCCGAAAGAGCAGCAGAAGTAGAAGAGATCATCGCCGAGTCTCAGCCTGGTCAGGTGATCGAAGGCGAAGGTGGTCCGGTACTCGTCGAGAACCCAGAGCCATCGCAGGATGACGCTGTCGACGAAGCAGGCACAAAGTCCGATGTTGTGCTCAAAATCCGCCGCCGCAAATTTCAGAAGACACCACAGCAGGGCGAGATCGTCGTCACCCGGCGTCTCTTCCGTACCGGCGATAGCGAATATCTCTTGAACGGCAAGCTTTGCCGTCTGCGCGATATCCAGGACATCTTCATGGGCACCGGCCTTGGACCGGAGTCCTACGCCATCATCGGCCAGGAGCGTATCGGCCAGCTATTAAGCTCGAAGCCGCACGACCGCCGCGCCATCATCGAAGAGGCCGCCGGCATCACTCGCTTCAAGACCAAGAAGCGTCTTGCGGAACTTCGTCTGGAACAGGCCAAGCAAAATCTCGCCCGCGTCAACGACATCTTCGAGGAAGTCACGCGCCAGATGGGGTCGTTGAAGCGCCAGGCTGCAAAGGCCGAGCGCTATGGCGCACTGCGCGACGAGATGCGTGCCCGACTGAAAGTCGTTCTCGCCAGCAAGATCGCGCAGATGGACACCGAGCAGGCAACGCTCCAGTCACAGATCGGCGAACTCACCACGCAAATCGACGACCACAGCCAGAAGATCGAATCGCTCGACGGCGAGCACGCTATGGGAGTCACACGCGGCTACGATTTCGACGCAAAGGCCAAAGAAGCTGCGACCCGCGCCAACCAGAGCGCAGTCGATCTGGAACGTGCCACAGCGCGTCAGGCGGCGAACCAGGAGCGCATTGCGGAACTCCAGGCCCGCGCAGCCGCTGGAGCTGCCGAGCTTGAACAGGCGAAGCAGCATCTCGAAAACCTGACCGCCGAGCGCGAAGGCCAACGGGCATTCCTCGAAAGCGCTGCATCCGAAGCTGCAAACTTCCGCCAGCAGGCGCAAGCAAAGCAGCAGAAGATGCGTGAAGCTGCCGATGCCGTGAACGCCGTCGAACAACGCTCGGAAGCCAGCCGCCGCCAGGCCATGCAGTTGTTGTCGCAGGTGGGGCAGATTCGTAATCAGACGGCGCAGTCCGAAGAGTCGTTGGCATCACTCGAGCGTGAAGCCGAGCGGTTGGCTATGGAGATGGCCGCTGCCCGCCGGGATCTTGAATCATTAGGTGCGGAACGCGGCCAGGTCTCGATGAGCTTCGAGTCTGTCACCGAAACGCTCAAGCGCCTTGAAGCCGAGATTACCCAGTTACGGAATGACATTGCCATCAAGCGCAACGAAGAGATTGAAGCGAAGAAGCGTGGCGACCAGCTTCGCGCCGAGCATGCGACGCTGACCGGCCGCCGCAACTCGCTCGAAGGGTTGATCCGCGAGCACAGCTATTCCACCGACACAGTCCGTAAGCTCTTCCGCTCCAATTCACTCGGTGGTGGACTAGCTCCTGTAGGCACATTGGCAGACTTCCTCGAAGTCAACGGCCAGTATGAAAACGTCGTCGACGAGTTCCTGCGCGATGAATTGAACTACATCGTCGTTAAGAGTTGGGACGCAGCTCACGAAGGCATGCGCCTGCTGAAGACCGACGTCGATGGCCGCGCAACCTTCCTCGTCCATCCAGAAGACTCGCAGGCAAAGTTCTCCTTTGCCGCAAACGGCTTTATCCCGGCATATGAACAGCAGCAAGGAGTCGTGCCACTCAAGAACTGCATCCGCGTTCTGAATGGCTTCGGCAGGTCGCTTGAAGCCATCCTGCCCAAGCTGCGCGAAGGATACGTTACGCCCGACTCCGAAACTGCCCGTGGCCTGGCTCTTGAGAATCCCAGCGCCTTCTTCCTCGCTCCTTCAGGCGAATGCTTCCACAATGTCACGGTGACCGGCGGCAAACCTCGCGCCGAAGGTCCTCTAGCCATCAAGCGCGAACTGCGCGAGACGCAGCAGAAGCTTGAAGCCGTAGAAAAAGAACTCGGGCAGGCCGAGATCACTACCGCTTCCCTTTCCAAGATTCTGGCCGATCTGACACGCGCCCTCGACATAAAGAGTGAAGAACGCCGCAACGCTGAACGCGAAAGCGCCAACCAGAGCGCCGCGTTGCGTCAGATGGACGCCGAAGTTCAGCGCCTCGAATGCCGCCTGCAGGACTGGATGCTGCAGGGTGAGCGCAACAAAGATGCCCGCGCTGCAAAAGCAACTTTCATCGAACAAAAACGCGAAGAAGCGCAGCGGATCGAGGCTCAACATCAGGCCGCAGAGGCGAGCCTCGAAGAGCTGCAACGCTCTCTCGAAGAGCTGCGCCGCACCCGCGAAGCAGCCCAGCAGGAGGCAGCACAGGTCTCAGCCGAATTGGCTGGCCTCGAAGAGCGCCGCCGTGGAGCCGAAGCCGCCTTTGCGCGCATCGACCGCATGTTCAGCGAGCTTGGCCAGCGCGTAACACAGCTCGAGCAGCAATTAGCTGCCGCCAGCGCCGAACAACAGCAGCGTGGGCGCGAAAATGAGCAACTTGCCGTGAGCCAACAACAACTCGCCGAAGCGCGCGAGCAGGCGCTGAAAGAAAACGTGCAATGGACCGAAGAAGCAACGGCCCTGCGTGTACAGCTTGCTGAGATTGAGCAAACGCTAAAGACTCTTCGCACAGAGACCGATGCACTGCGCGAAACCCGCAGCGAACGCAGCGCCAGAACAGCCAAACTCTCCGCCGATCTTCAGCATCTCGAAGAGGGATGCTTAAACGATCTCAACGTTGAAGCCGTCATACTGCGCGAGGACACAGAATTAGTCCGCATCGAAGGCGAAGCGCTTGCCGCCGAAGATGAAGCCTGCCGTGGACTCAAGCAAAAGCTCGAAGCCATGGGACCCGTAAACATGATGGCGCTCGATGAGTACAAGGAAACGGCTCAGCGGCACGAGTTTCTCGAGACGCAGCGCAAAGACCTGCTCGACTCCATCGAAAACACTCAGGCGACCATCAAGGAGATCGACGAGATCTCGCGCACCAAATTCGACGAAGCCTTCGCACGCATCAATGAGAACTTCGGTGTGACCTTCTCCCGGCTCTTCGGTGGCGGCCAGGCCTTCATGCGCCTTACCGACGAAGAAAATTCGAACGACAGCGGCATCGATATCGTTTCACAGCCACCGGGCAAGAAACTGCAGAACGTTCTGCTGCTCTCTGGTGGCGAAAAGGCTCTTACTGCCCTTTCGCTGCTCGTCGGCATCTTCCAGTACCAGCCCGCTCCCTTCTGCGTCCTCGACGAAGTGGACGCACCGCTTGACGAAACAAACGTTGGCCGTCTCGCAGACATGCTGCGCAGCATGGCCACGGATACACAGTTCGTCATGGTCACCCACTCCAAGCGTATGATGACCGCCGCAGACCTGATCTATGGCGTCACCATGCAGGAACCGGGCGTGTCGAAGGTAGTAAGCGTGCGCCTCGGCGTGCAGGAGCAAAGACGCGCTTCCGCATAAACGACACGCATTTCAGGAAACCGCAGAACGGAGACTGTGGATATAACTGCGGGTTTCCTGTTCCCTGATTCCTATTCCCTGTTGCTTGTTCCCTGCTTTTTGGTAACTTACCGCTGTATACCTCCTTTCGGAGCATCTCCCTGCTTTCCCTCTTGACAGTCATTACCCGAACGTTTTAGGGCGCATAAAGGCCGCATCATGCAAAGGGATGGAGTACGTTGACAAAGCGCTCCGGGGACTTCAGAATCGGAGATCAGTTCCTTTCAGGAAGGCAAATCCCCTTTGTACTCGCTTCTCGAAACCGAATTCGCCGATCTCATTTTGTACGCGCGTGGAAAGGTCCGTGATCTCTACTCTGTCGGCGAACATCTGTTGCTGGTCGCTACTGACCGTATCTCTGCATTCGACCACGTGCTCGGCAGCGGCATTCCCGGCAAGGGCAAAGTGCTTACGCAGCTCTCGCTCTTCTGGTTCGACTTCCTCAAGGACATCGTTCCAAACCACCTCATCACCGCGAACGTGAGCGAGTATCCACGCGAGGCCGCCGAATACCGCGAAGACCTCGAAGGCCGGTCCATGCTCGTCAAGCGCGCGCAGATGTTCCCCATCGAGTGCGTAGTGCGTGGTTATCTCTCCGGCTCTGGCTGGAGGGACTATCAGACAACCGGCGCGGTATGCGGCATTCCATTACCTGCGGGACTGAGCGAGTCAGACAAGTTGCCGCAGCCCATCTTTACGCCTGCCAGCAAGAGCCTGCATGGTAAGCACGACGAAAACATCTCTTTCGAACGCACCGTTGAGTTGATCGGCACACGTGATGCTGAACGGCTACGCGAACTAAGTCTCGCAATTTATACAAAGGCTGCGAATTACGCCGAACAGCGCGGGCTGATTCTGGCCGATACAAAATTTGAGTTCGGGAGGACGGCGGAAGGCATCATACTAGCCGATGAAGTACTCACTCCCGATTCCTCACGCTACTGGCCACTCGATAGTTACAAGCCAGGTGAGGCGCAGCAATCTTTTGACAAGCAGTATGTACGGGATTATCTGGAAAGTATTCACTGGAACAAGCAAGCCCCTGCCCCGTCGTTGCCTGAGCACGTTATTCGCCGCACGCAGGAAAAATATCTCGATGCTTTCCGGCTACTGACCGGAAAACAGTTGTCATTGTAGGTAAAGTGTGGCGCTGGTTGATTGGATCATCGTTATTGTTCTTGTCGTATCAGTATTGTCCGCTGCGAAACATGGTTTTTTCGTTGAAGTATTTTCGCTGGCAGGAGTCATTCTCGGGCTGCTCCTTGCGAGTTGGAATTATGAAAGACTTCTCCCCTGGCTAAATGGATGGATTCATCAACAGGCGATTGCGCAAGTTGGCGCTTTTCTTGCAATCGCATTAGGCGTGATGATTGTTGCAGGACTCCTGGGAAGGGTGATTCGATGGTCGGTACGATCGATCGGTCTGGGATGGGCTGACCGCATCGTAGGAGCAGCCTTCGGGTTAGTAAAAGGGTGTGTTTTGGTGACATTGGCAATGATGGCAATAACGGCCTTCATGCCGCATGCAAACTGGTTTGAGAAGTCCCGTCTGTCGCCGTATTTTTTATCGGTCGCGCATCAGACAGCAACTCTAACCCCTTCCGAATTGGGTGAGCGGATTCGGCAGGGTGTAACAATTATTCGCAATGCTCAACCATACTGGTTGAAGCCACATGCGAACTCTGCTCCAGGGCCACGGCAGTTAAAGAATAAGATCAAGCCTGGGACAACCACCCTGGCGTAGGAAAGAGGACCTCTGTGAAACGCGAACTGGATAGCCTTGTGACACAGATGCACGCTGGCGGCATTACTTACGACGAAGCCGTCCGTGAGTTCAAAAAGCGCTTCATTCTTGAAGTGCTGGCACATCACAGGGGAAACCAGTGTAAAGCCGCAACCGAGCTGGGCATGCACCGCAACACGCTCAGCCGCACCATCGCAGAGCTTAATATCGACCCAACCCAGGTGCGCATGGGGCTGAAGCGTCCGCCACGCAGCGAACGCCCCGTATTTGAGGTGAAGCAGATCGCTCGTTAACTATCTATGGTTCGACCACATCGATAGTGCCGGCTGATGTGGTGCCTGATTGGTTATTTGCATTTGCTGCCTCAGATGAGGCACTCTCGGATGCTGCTTCTCGTATCGCCTCGACATCTGCTATATCTCGCGTCCTTCCAGAAGCGAGCTTGTTTTGAATCAGATGTTCCCTGGAGATGATGTGGGCCTGGACTTCTCCTTCAATCAGTGCTTCTATGCGGTTACTCCAGACTTCATCAAAGCTAACCCCATCGTCTTTTGAAGGATGTCGATGCGGAGAGGCGGTACCCCGATCTGAAAAACGGAATCGGGCTCATCTCTGAAGCTCGCCGGGGTTAGGCCATCAAGGGGTGCTCCGTATGCGCTCAGAGCGTGGAAAATAGCTATGCTATTTTTCTCGTCTGCCCGGATAAATATATCCAGGTCTTTTGTTGCCCTCGGTTCCGAATGAATACCCACCGCGTAACCGCCAACAACCAGATATTCAACGCCGTGCTCGTTGAACACGAGTAATAGTTCTTTCAGGTCTTGTTGCATCGTCGTATAGCGTTCCTTTGAAGGCATAAGCGTCGATACTTATTTCGCAAACGGCGCTAAGCCGGTCTCCGACAGGAAGGCTCTGCCAATAACGATAGGTCTCTACCTGTTGCCGGCGAGGATCAGTAACCCTCTGAATTGACTTGACTAGACGCATGGTCAACCTTCTCTATCGAGTATAGTGTTTTTCCACCGGTTGAACTAAAAATAGTGGTAGCAGGAGAGGTTCTTACACTCACCTTATACCCCAAATTGACATAGATTCGAGACTCGCTTTCCAATGTTGGAGTGAGTGAAAATTGATCCAGGCGGGACACAGCTCATGCGTAGACCCCTTCCCTGCTTTACTCTGGATATAGATCAGATGGAAGGGTGAACTGGATTTGATGATTGCGAGCAGTGCCGAAGAGTCCTGCGTCTATATTCAAGATGGCTTTCAATGGGACGAGCAGAGAGCCTACCTCTTTGATATTGATGGCACACTTCTACGCAGCCGTGATCGCATTCACTTCAACTCGTTCTTCGAGAGCGTGCGCAACGTGATGGGCCAGGAGCTGGTGCTCGACGGAGTCATTGTGCATGGCAATACCGATCCCGGAATTCTGCGCGACGCGTTTCAGATCGCCAAACTTGATGAGGATCAATGGCGGCCCATGCTGGAAGATGTCCTGGAACTGATGCGTACCACGGTAGCCGCCAGGCGCGGTGAGATGAACCTTTACAAGATGCCGGGCGTCGATGAAACGCTGGCGCATCTGAAGGGCAAGCATGCCGCGCTAGGTGTAGCCACCGGTAACCTGGAGGCAATTGGCTGGATCAAGATAGAAACTGTCGGTCTGCGCGACTGGTTTACATTCGGGGGATTCAGCGACAACTTCGCCGTTCGCTCCGATATGATTGCACACGCAGCGGAAAAGGCGCGGGCAGTCGCTGGACCGGAAGTTACAGTATGCGTCGTTGGCGACACACAGTTTGACATCATCGCAGCGCAGAAAAACGGCCTGCCTACAATTGCCGTGGCCACAGGACACCACACCTTCGACCAACTAATGCAACATAAGCCAGAGGTATGCGCCACTTCACTCGAAGCATTACTGCAATCTACGGTATATTCGCAATCGCATGTCTCCTAAAAGCAGTTTCGGTTGGATACTCACATGTATTGCTGCAACGGCAATACATGCCGCAGCGCAAGAACCAGCGACTCAACCGCCGTCTTCACAAACCGTAACAGCTCAGCCCCCTGCATCAGCCTCCGATAATAAGACTCCTGCAAAAACAACTTCGTTGAACGCCCGCCATAAAGCCGAGAAGATTTATCTGGAGGGCGCAAAGGCTCTGGAAAACAAAAATCTGCGCAAGGCAGCCGAGGAATTCGCGAAAGCGCATGAGCTCGATCCGGACAATCTGCGCTACACCGCGGCAGTAGAAATTGGCAGGCAGCACCTGGTAACAGAGCTCGTTCAGGAAGCTGAGAAAGCCAAACTGCTCGGCCACATCGATGAATCACACGCTAAACTAGCCGAAGCCCTCAAGCTGGACCCTCAGAATCCCATCGCAGCTCAGCATATGCACGAGCTTGCAGGCGAACTCGTTCCACAACATGCTCAACTGCAAACTGAAGTAGATACCGGCGCGCCCCCTATTCAGCTCACTCCGGCTATCGCCCGCCATACATTCCACCTGCATACATCAGAGCAGGATCTGCTTCGTCAGGTATTGAGCGCATACGGCATCCAGCCCACCATGGATAGCTCGGTAAAGAATCAGTCCGTTCGCTTTGATGTGGACGATGTGGACTTCACTCAGGCTGCAAACATGGTGAAGCTAGTCACAAATACATTTATCGTGCCGCTCGATCCTGTCCGCGTGCTTGTTGCGTTGGATACAAAGGACAACCGCACCAAGTACGAGCGGCAGGTCATGGAAACCGTCTATCTTCCGGGCTCGAACATTACAGAGATGACGGATATGGGCAACATGGCCCGCAATGTTTTTGGCGCCACGCAGATCACTCTTGCCATGGAGAAGTCATCGATGACCGTACGAGCGCCTGAGGGCCAGCTGAATGCGCTCAATGCAGCAATGCAGGAAATGCTCAACGGCAAAAGCCAGATTCGGCTTGATGTACGGATGTATTCCGTCGACAAGACACGCAACATGGACTTGGGAGTAATCCTGCCCAACACAACAACCCTCTTCAATATCCCCTCGGAATTGAATAGCGTCATTGCACAGAACCAGAGCCTTGTGGATCAGATCATCTCCAGCGGCCTTGCGAGCGCTGGAGACTATGAAGCCATAGCAGCCATTCTCATTGCTGCAGGCGCTGTGAGCGGTGTTCTCAGCCAGCCCTTCGGTTATTTTGGCGGCGGACTTACTCTGACAGGCCTCACCATTGGCGGTGGCACCGCAAACATGCAGTTGAACGCCTCGAATACACACTCCATCGATCAGATGCAGCTTATAGCGCTCGATCAAGAAGATCAGACCATTCGCAGTGGTACGCGGTATCCCATCATCACGTCTACCTACTCCAGCCTCTCGGGTTCATCTGTATCGATTCCCGGACTCTCGTCATCGGGCCTGTCCAGTACTTTGGCCAGTCTGGGCATCAGTGCTTCATCGCTCACGTCAAGCACCTCTCAAACCATCCCGCAGGTGCAATATCAAGATATCGGTCTGACGCTGAAGGTAACGCCGCGCATCGAGAAGGATAAAGCCGTTTCCCTCAAGTTAGAGCTGAAACTCGTATCGCTGCAGGGAGCTACCATCAATGACATTCCGGTACTTAGCAACCGCGAGTACTCGGCAACCACAACACTGCGTACAGGTGAGACAGCCACGCTCGTAAGCGCTATGTCAAAACAGGAATCGTCTGCAGTCACCGGCCTCCCGGGACTCGATGAACTCCCCGGCTTCCAAAGCGGCACAAATGACAACTCCACCAAAGATACGTCTCAGCTAGTGATCGCCATCACGCCGCATATCGTGCGATTGGCCCACTCCGAAATGGCTGGTCATATGCTGCTGCTGCCACCGCACCCTTAGAGCAGCTTTTCTATGCATTGAATCTGCTCTAAAAAAGATAGCGAATGCCCAGGTTAGGAAAATGCGGCATCTGCTTTACTTCCGAATAATGTTGCCCATCGTTATTCCATAAGCAATAACCATTTTGGACCTGGCAGCGTGGCATCCAGGCATATCCCAAAAAATTGGCGCTGTTGAATGCATTTTCAAGTCCCGCATACACCAGAAGCTCCTTGCTGCCAAAATGAAAATCTCGATTTATCTGAAAGTCGAGTCTGCTATATGCCGGTCCGCGATCTGCGTTCAATTGCGTGACGTCATAAATGCCGCGGTTTTGCGCAATAGAGGCGTTGAGCAGGAAAGGCGTGTAGGGCCTGCCAGACGTATATTCATACCGGAAGCTGGCTTCATATTTGTGATTGAAGTGCCACGTGCCAGCCGCATTGATAACAAGTGGAAAATCGAAATTTCCCGCACGTAGGACACCATCAAGCCCGCTAAATTTTGCGCGAGAATAGGAAACATTCGCCAACCCTACAAAATGTCCCCACAATCGCGCTTCTCCGAAAAGTTCTACTCCCTGGGAAAGCCCGCGCCCCTTGCTCGTCATGGGAATCCAGATAAACTGTTGGCCTAAGGTATCTACCAGGTTCGCAAGCGATAACTGCGGATACTCCGTCGAAACCGGATAATCCCAATACTCCTTACGATAGGCTTCAATGCCGATACGCACGGCGGGGCCATTCCACAAATTCACGCCCGCCACATAATGTCGCGCGTGAATGGGCCGAAGCAAACGGTTCTGTGGATAGGCAAGGACGTAGACGGTCGGGGGCATCTGCGCGTATTCGCCATACGCCAGATGTAGCGAAGCAGACTCGCCAAGCTGGTACGTGGTCCTCAATCGCGGTGTCACAGTCGTATGTCCACCCAGCGCGAATGTCTGCATCCGCCCGCCTCCAGTGATGCTCCACGACGGCTTTACGCGCCATGTAGTTTCAGCATAGGAACCGGAAGAACCCGAAGTGAAATTGCTTGCGAAGGATGTCGCATCTGTCCGTGCAGGATCGATTGAAAGAGAAGACTGCTGTCCTACTGGCTGTGCAATGTTGTACTGAATCTCCGCCAGCTTAAAGGATGAGCCAGTGATCAAGGAAAGGTTACTGGCTGCTTCCATTGAGTAATCATATCCAATGGAAGTTAACCCATCGCGGGTTGACTCATGATAGATAGGGGTCAATAGGTTCGAGGCAAGAGTTCCTCCAGGAGGAACCGTGCCATTGAGTAGTTGATCTTGCTGGTCAATACGTTGCGACTGCTCAGACTGACTTAGAGTGAAGGCGCCAAAGGTACGTGGCGAATAAATATGCTGCCACTGCACGCCATTCGTATAGCGCCAGCCACTGTACTGTGTATCGATCGTGATTGTTTCAGCCTTATCGCCTGCGTCTGGATTGATATTGATGGAATCGATGCCGCCCAAGCTCAATAGAGTCAAGCGATCGGAGGCCGTAGGCTTGAGCGTGACCCTCGACAGCGCATTCGTATAGATAGGCGTGCCATTCAAGCCAATATCGTTGGTGAAGATGTCGAGCAGACTGCGATGGAAGGAAAACAGCATAGCACCGTTATTAGGCAATCCCCATTCCGATATGCCGCCGGCCCCGGTGATTCCAAAATTCAACTCAGAACGCCGGCCGCCGCCTGAAGGGCTGTCACGGCTATGGATTTCAATGACAGAGGAAAGCCGCTCATTAAATGAAGCGTCGTATCCTCCTGATCGCAGGTTGACATCCTGAATAATCGCTGTATCAATCATCGAGGCAAACCCGCCAGTACTGGCAGCGCTCGAAATATGATTGATGTTAGGTATCTCAATCCCATCCACTAAGTACAGATTTTCTATAGGATTGCCACCCCGTACCAGGATGCTGTTACTTTGATCGCTGTTAAATACAACTCCTGGAAATAACTGAAGATATCTGGAAAAATCGCCAAATGTCCCAGCCGAAGATAGTATCTGCTCCGCGGATGCTCGAAAGGTCGAGGGAGCATCATGTTCGCTGTCTCTGCTGCTCGCCCGCACTTCTACGGTGGTATTGACCGTAGGAGCCGATCTCAAGATATTCGTCTGAGACATGGTCCCTGAATGCGATAAGGGCGCTGACTCGTAGATCAGCGTGTTCAATTCCGATGGCGCTGGCTCTAGCGTTGCCACAGCCGTTGAAAAACGCGCTAACAGAGTTGGCGCGCTGGCGTTATTCGTTTGAGCATAGATAACGCATACTGGCGATAGGAAGACTGCGCGCACAAATAGCCCGTATAGAGATCGCATATCGATATCCCTCACACGTATGCATCGGCATAGTGTCGCTGTTGAACGCAGTAGCTGGACGATAACGAGTCATCCGGTTCCGGAATGGAACCATGACCTAAGGGAATCTATGGACTGATATGTTTATCTAATTTACAGTCTTAAGGCAGTACTTAGAGGAATAATGCAGGATTAGTTATCAGCGTACATTGATCGCGATCATCTCAACGTGAAAAAACAATGATATTCACGTTGTTTTATAACATCGTTTATGTACGGGATAAGACATTCATATCACACGCGCATCGTTGAATAAGACAAAACTCAGATCATCTTGTAACTGCTGCGTTGCGTCCTTAAATGCTTGAATCTGCGTTCGATATGCTCGCGTCACCATGAGTGATAGACCTGCTTGACCAGCCAGATATTTCATGGAATCGCAGTCACTGACAGCGGGCGCATCCAGAATTGTCCAATCATAGTGTTTATCGCCGTATTCCAGTAGCTTCTTTAGATTGTCATTTTTATCGAGCAACTGATGATTACTGCTCGCTTTTTGAACTGCCGCGGCTTCCACGCCAGTGTCGCCCAACTGGCAGATAACCTGCTCTGGATAGGCTTCTCCGCGAAGCACAGCTTCAATTCCCTTTGTAGACGGAGGAGCGCCAAATACATACCGGAACCGTGGCCTTGTCAGGGTAAGTTCCAATAACAATACCGAGAGTTTTTTCTCTTCGAAAGCAAATGCCAGGTTGACTGCGGTAAGCGTCTTCCCTTCGCCAGCACCAGGACTGGTAACAAGTATCGTCTTTCGATTCCACTGTTTACTCAGTATCTCCGCGCGGATAGACCGGTACCGGTGAGCAGCCTCACCCTCGCGATCAAATGCAAATACAAAACCATCTTTCCGTGATGTATTGACATTCTGATGGACTGGGTTTTCAAGCGGATCTGTATCTTTTTGTGATATATCCCGCGATACAAAAAGGCTACTCAGCAATGATTTCATGTCGAATCCTTGGGATGGCTCCAATATATGTTGCAGAATGCGGCAATTCGTTACGTAATACAGCCTCGTTCTTAATGGACTTATCCAGAAACTCACGAAGAATTACCGCAATCATTGCGGCCAGCAATCCCAGAGCAACACTCAACTGCCATAATGACTGACGGCTGATTACAGCAGCCTCTTCTTCAATGACGGCATCGCGCTGGATGGCAAAAGCAGGTGTCCACGTTACTGGGCTAGGCTCGATAGCTTTCTTCATGCTCGGCGGCGGCGCGATAGCAGCATCTGCAGCCTGAGGCATTAGTTCCCTTGGAGACTGTGACCTAAGTAATGACTGGAGCCTGGCGGTCTCCTCACGGTTCTCGCGGATAGACTCTTCGAGTCCCGCCTGTTGTGCGCGTATCTGTTTCTCTTGCAGTTCGAAATCAGCCGCTGATGGCAGTGGAGATGACAGCGTTTCAGGAGCAGACGCTGCGTAGGAATTTTGCGCGCGTGTAAGCCTTCCCTGTGCCTCTTGCACCTTTTCTTCCGCAGCTGCCACATCCGGATGTTCTTCCGTGTACCGCTGCCGCAAGTCCGCCAGATTTTTCGTCGCATCCGCTAATTGCTGGTGGAATGGTGCTTCAGCACCCGTCCGTTTTGCCTGTTCCTGGGCGCGCGCAGTCGCTGTAGCCGCTGCGCGTGCTGTTGCAGCGTTCTGCCGCTCATGCTCAAGATTGATAAGTCTTTGGATACTGGCCTGTAATTCTGCTTGCAAATCCATTACATTTTGCAGATTTGCAGCAAGCTTGCGCCGCAACACGGATTCCTTTTCTGGAGAAACAGCGGGCTGCACAACCTGAGCCTGTACAGGCGGTTTTGCAGGCTGGGCTTGCAACACATCGTCTGCAGGAGCTTGTGGAGGAGGATGTTGTCTGTGAAGTACAAAACTCTCCGTTAAAGCGCCTGTCACTCCAAGCACAGCAGTTTTATTCCAGCCTGAATAGGACAGTCGCAACATATTCTGGGTGGAATCTTTTACTTGCGTCAGAGAGATATCCGATCGTAAATTCTCCGCCGCATTGCCGATTCCTATAAATCCCGGACGTAAATGGAACCGCTGTGCAATCTCCGATAGCTCCGGATCCGTGAGCACGTCGTGCTTGAGCGTAGACGGATTCAGGCCTGCGTCGCTTTGACTATGCGGATCGATGGAGATTGTTTTAATAAGAGCCGAAGCCGTATACCGCTCAGGCCAAAGCGAGCCTGTCATCCACACAATTCCAGCGACTGCAACAAATATCCCGGCCGCAACCAGTAGATGGTGCTCGAGTAAGATCCGTAGCCGGTAAAGAACACGCATGCAATCATCCTTCGGTTGTTCAAGCTTATGGTGGAATCAGCGGTGTGCTACAAGCCTTCTCTCGGCTCGCGGTGGAGACCACCAGAGAGTGAACGTGAGTACGTTGAACCGGTCTCCTGCCGGTGTGTTCGCCACTTGAAAGTGGCGGAAGGTAGTTTCTTGTACGAGTCCTCCCCACACTGGCAGGCTGATTGCTCCTTCCGAGAAACTGCCCGTGTAAGAGGTATGCGTCTTGGGATCGGTGCCATACAGTCCAGCCTCTGTAAGCCGAACACCTATCCGCGATGAAAACTCATGCCACACGCCCACGCTGCCTGAACTCAAAAGTGCTGTTCTCTCCACGATCCCATCGCTCAAATCGCGATTTGCGGCGACATAGAACTTCGTGCGCGCGGAAGTTCGTAGAGAAAGCATGGCATCACCAATGAACTGCACGGATTTGCCGCACTCCGCCGAAGCGCCGCTTACTCCAACTGCAATGTTGGCGGATATATTTCGCGAAGGCTGAAAAGCGCCTAACAATCCACCGCCGCCCAGCGAGCAAGCCGATAGCCCGGTTTGCCGCGCGCCGCCGCCATAGACGCCAAAAACGGCGGAAGGTGTCAGCGAATGCAGGTAGTCAACGCGCCCTCTGACGGTCTGTACCGTCACATCCTCGTCAATATAGCGTTGCAGCGTATGGCCAAACGAAACATTCCAGTTTGTCCTCCGCGTCGCCTGATATTGCAGCCGCGCATCTTCCTGGCCAGAGATAACATTGCCCGAATGCGAGCCATAGGTGGCCGTATCGATGGAAGGGCCTTCTGATTCGCCAACAATTCGAAAATCAAGCGGAGCCGCTGCGCGCAACGTGTCATTGCCGAACGTATTTGTCACCGTGCCCTGCCACGTCCATCGAGGAGTTGCTTGCCCAGCGAATCGCATCGTCCCGCGATTGAGTCCTACAAAATGCGCTCCATGAAATTGAAAATCGCCAAGCCCGCCGCCGTCTTCATACATCCATTGCCATCTGCGGCGCTGCACATATCCAGAAATAGCTCCAAGCCCTCCGTGTGCGGTTGCAGTATCGCCACCAACAAAGACAGGACCGCTGAGGCCGCCAGCCGTAAAACGAAAGCTGGACGGCTTATCATCCACCAGCCTGAAGGCCGGTTGACCGGTAATCGCCAGCGAAGGCGCTACCTTCAATGTGTTCCAATGAATCGACGTTCTCAATACAGCCCAGCATGGGGTAGTGATGTCGTCTTGCTGTAGCGCTACTGAAAGTGAATCGTCGCAACCGCCTCGAATATTGGCATCGGGTGCTTCCTCTGCCACTCCTTCAACGCGGTAGGGCGTGGAGCTGTTCGCTGCATGTTGTGCCTGCAACGTAATCGGAGCAGCGCAAAGCGTCATCAGGATGCATACATTGCAGCCCATATTTCTCAGCAACATCACCGATGCTTTGTCGATCATTATGGCACCACCACGGTATCGCCAGGCGATAACTCGATATTTTCCTCAAGATGTTTCCCTGCAAGCACCATCTGGTAGTTCACAGGTTGCTTCCTCTTATGTTCATCCTGCAGAACATAAATCTGTTTCTTCTTGGCAAACTCCGTAGGCCCGCCGGCACGCGCAATCAGTTGAAGTACATTCATCTTTCCAATCAGCGCATAGCCGCCGGGGTGTTGCACTTCACCCGTGATATAGACAAGCCGGCTATGAATCTCCTCCACAACCACCGAGACACGGGGGTGCTTCAAAAACTTTGTAAAGACAGTCGTTAGAAATGTCTCAGCCTCTTGAGGAGAGCGTCCGGCAAGCGATACATCTGAAATCAGTGGGAGCGATATCTTCCCATCCGGCCGCACAACAGCAGAAGTGGTAAGTTGCGGCTCTTCCCACACAGATACCCGCAGCACATCCCCAAAGCCTATGCGGTAGTCCTGATCCACAGGAATGTTCTGCGCGTGTTTGCCTGGAACATCGCTGGCAACATCGGCATGACTGCTACCGTTCATCGCCGGCGCAGCCTGCGACCTTCCTGTTGCCGGAAGGCAAAGGACGATGCTTATAGTTACGATGCTGGTCGTATTAGCCATACAGGTTAGAGCAACTACATTAGCACCAAACTAGTACATATCACGTCAAACTATCAATAGTATTTGCTATCTATCCGCACTAATATAACCGCTTATTGCTACTTCCTATGAATGGAACATATCTCGTACTATCATTAAGTAGACATACAAATTACCAACTTATATATGAATGTAGTTACTACTTTCGTACCATGTATAAAAGTAGTAATTTATGAAGGTAGAGGCAGGAATAATCTCTCACTCGCAGGCTCTAAGTGTTTGCAATTTCGATAAGAAGCGATTCAGAGGAATAGACAAGGCACTGCAAGACTGGCCATATAAAAGGCTTCGGGAAGTTCAGAAAATGAAGAGTGCTTAGCGTCTGGATCAGTCGCGCACTACGAAGTAGACAATTCCCGTGATAATCCCGGTCAGCACAATCCACAGCGCCTGATACCAGTAAAAAAACGGGAACCCAAACAGTTCCGGAGCGGACCGGGCATACGTTGACGGAACGAGAAGCGCGATTGCCGGAATGATCAGCAACCAATTCCAAACCAAACGGGATTTGCGCGCAGGGCCAGCCATCGGTCTTCCAGAAGAATTGTAACCTAGCCTGCCTGTGCTCCGGAGTTCTGCCATTTTTTCAGCACAAGTCCCGCAGCCGCCACATCTTCCGCCGCAATGCCCAGGGATTTATAGACAATGCGCTTCCCTGCCGGAGGCATCGGGAGCGTTCCATTCAGCAACTCGCCCAGCTCGGCATACACCGCTGCGCCCGAGCCAAGAATATCTCCACTCTCACGCATCGCCGCCTCGCGCGACTCGACGACAATACTGGCATCCATCGCCACATCGTCGAGCTCCCGTTTCTCTGGCCCGACGGCCCCCACAGCCACAACCAGTGTCTTCTCTCCCAACCAGGCGCCGCGCACCATGGGTTCATGGGTAGCTGCCACGCTCACCACCACATCGGCTCCGCGCACTGCTTCTTCAAGCGCCATAGCCTGCGCACCAAACTGTGAGGCAAATTGCCGGGCATGCTCCGGAGTTCTGCTCCATACTCGAACCTCGCGGAAATCTCTCACCAGCCGTAGCGCCTCAATATGAGAGCGCGCCTGCACGCCCGACCCCAAAATTGCCAGCACCTTTGCCTCGGGTGGCGCGAGCAGCCGTATTGCCACCGCAGAAGCAGCCGCCGTACGCATCTCCGTAATCAGGCGTCCGTCCATGGTGACAAGCGGCTCCCCGGTAGCCGCCCGAAAGAGTT
>Ga0137415_10002297_pt1 | contig 19077 bp, 14 predicted proteins | sample CZODoug3_1_1_16f_FD_183082 | JGI IMG/M metagenome (GOLD analysis project Ga0137415, IMG submission 183082) | Vadose zone soil fungal communities from Angelo Coast Range Reserve, California, USA - CZODoug3_1_1_16fungal (Hybrid Assembly) | ecosystem: Environmental > Terrestrial > Soil > Vadose...
TTTTTGGCCGCGTCGACCAAATCGCTGCCATCATCAGAACCCGCGTAACTCTCATTTATGCAACTTACTTTGTCGCGTGTCTTCTTAAATGTTAGACCTTTCAAATCTATTTGCCACGCTTCTGCCGGAATCCACCTCATCTTTCTTCATTGTACCTACCACGACATCACTCGGAGATCGGTCATTGATACAGCTAAAATCGAAGCTGTTGGAAACATCATGTATTTGAATCAGGTCCCGGACAATTCCGCACTTGAGGTCTCCGGTCTTATATTGAGTGATCAAGAGAATTATCGAATGAGACAGTGCTCGGGCTTCGAGATATGCGTCTTGGGTCTTGTCAAGTCGTGCCGAATAACCTGCGCCGGTTCCCTTGATACCTGCCGTGCAGCTACTCTTCCCAACATATTCCTGTTTAAGACCTTGAGCACTTGCGCTCGCAGCTAAACAAAAGAAACAACCCATGGCGACACCTAGCCTGATTCGGTCCACATATCCTCGCAGTACTCTCCATTTGGGGAGTCAAGATACAAATTTTAGCAGCATGGTCTAAGCGTATTGTGCCGGTGACAAAAGTCGTTACGTGAACGTAAATGAGATCCCGACTCGTCGGCGACTAGAAAATGAGCCGCTCGATTTCACCACAGAGTGCACAGAGGTCACGGAGAAGAGTACACTTTCTTGCTTACTTTTGAGGTGGAGGATTGGCTATGAGGAACTGGGTGGCGGCTTGCTTGGTGATGGCGGCGATGCTTTTCGCTGGGGCGGGGGCGTTTGCGCAGACGAAGGATGTCGATATTCCTTATCAGAAATTTGTGCTGGATAACGGCTTGACCTTGATTGTGCATGAGGATCATAAGGCGCCGATTGTGGCGATCAACACGTGGTATCACGTGGGGTCGAAGAACGAGAAGCTGGGGAAGACTGGTTTCGCGCATTTGTTCGAGCACTTGATGTTTGGCGGGAGCGATCACGCGAAGGGCAGCTACATTGAGGCTATGGAGCGCATCGGCGCTACGGATTTGAATGGCACGACGAATAACGATCGCACGAACTATTTCGAGAACGTGCCGACGTCGGCGGTGGATTATACGCTGTGGATGGAATCGGACCGCATGGGATTTCTGACGCTGGACCAGAAGACGCTCGATTTGCAGCGCGGCGTGGTGCAGAACGAAAAGCGGCAAGGCGAGAACCAGCCGTACGCGGTATCGCGGCAATTGATTACGCAGAATACGTATCCGGCGGGACATCCGTATTCGTGGACGGTAATCGGCGACATGGGCGACTTGAACGCGGCGGCTATGGACGACGTGAAGGAATGGTTCAAGACGTACTACGGGCCGTCGAACGTGGTCATCGTGATGGCGGGGGACATCGACGCGAAAACGGCGAGGGAGAAGGTGGAGAAGTATTTCGGAAATATTCCCGCGGGACCGCCGGTGGGCCACCAGCAAGTTTGGGTGGCGAAGATGACGGGAACGCACCGGCAAGTGGTGCAAGATCGCGTACCGCAGGCGCGGATTTACAAGGTGTGGAACATTCCGGAGTACGGCAGCGCGGACAGCGTCTATCTGGATTTGGTCAGCGACATTTTGACGACTGGGAAAAGCTCGCGCTTTTACAAGCGGCTGATTTACGACGATCAAATCGCGACGGATGCTGCGGGTCTTGTGGATTTGCGGGAGATCGGCGGTCAGTTCCGCGTGCAGGCCACGGCGCGGCCGGGGCAACCGATCGCGCAGGTGGAGAAAGAATTGGATGAGGAGCTGGCGCGATTTCTGAAGGACGGGCCGACAGCGGAAGAGTTGCAGCGCGTGAAGACGCAGTACGACGCAGATTTCGTTCGCGGCGTCGAGCGCATTGGGGGATTTGGCGGAAAGTCTGATCGACTGGCTCAGAGTGAAGTGTTTCGCGGAAGCGCGGACGCTTACAAGAACTCGCTAAAGCTGGTGCGGGAGGCAACCGCCGAAGATTTGAAGGCGGCGGCGAATCGCTGGCTTGCGGACGGCGTTTACATTCTGGAAGTGCTTCCCTTCCCTTCGTACAAGGTAGCGTCGGCAGGCGCGGATCGAACGAAGGCGCCGACGATTGGCACGCCTCCGGAGTTGAAGCTCCCGAAACTGGAGCGGGCAAAGCTCTCGAACGGATTGCGCGTTGTGCTGGCGGAACGCCATGAAGTGCCACTGGTCAATTTCTGGATGACGAGTGATGCCGGCTACGCTGCCGATGAATTTGCCGCGCCGGGAACGGCGAGCATGACCATGGCGCTGCTCACGGGAGGAACGAAGACGCGGAGCGCGCTGGAGATCAGCGATCAACTGCAATTGCTCGGAGCGAATTTGCGGGCGACTTCGAATTTGGATTTGTCGACCGTGCAATTGTCGGCGCTGAAGGCCAAGCTCGATCCTTCGCTGGAGCTTTTCGCGGATGTGATCCTGAATCCGTCGTTCCCTGTGGAGGATTTCAAGCGGCAGCAGAGATTGCAGCTCGCGGCGATCGACCGCGAGAAAAATACTCCGGTGCAGATGGCGCTGCGCGTGTTTCCAGAATTGTTGTACGGGCCAAAGCATGCTTACGGGAATCCGCTGACGGGATCGGGGACTTCGGCGAGCGTGACGAAAATGACGCGGGAGGATCTGGCGAAATTTCACGACGTGTGGATCCGGCCGAACGATTCGACGCTGGTCGTGGTTGGGGATACGACGCTGGCGGAGCTGACGCCGAAACTGGAGAAATATTTTGCGGGATGGAAGGCGGGAAAAACGCCGGCGAAAAACGTGGGCACGGTGCAGCAAGCGCCGAAGTCTGTGGTGTACCTGGTGGACAAGCCGGGTGCGCTGCAGTCTGTGATCATCGCGGGGCATGTGGCGCCGCCAACGAATAATCCGAAGGAAATTGCGATTGAGGCGATGAACGATGGGCTGGGCGGAAACTTTGCGGCGCGGCTGAATATGAATTTGCGCGAGGACAAGCACTGGTCGTATGGGGCGCAGAGTTTGCTGTGGGCGGCGCGGGGGCAGCGGCCGTTCATTGCGTTTGCACCGGTGCAGACGGATAAGACGAAAGAATCGATGGCGGAGATGAACAAGGAATTTCGCGGGCTGCTGGGGGATAAACCGCTGACCGCGGAGGAGCTGGAGAAAATTCAGGCGAACGAAACGCTGAGCTTGCCGGGTTCGCGGGAGACGCTTGAGGAAGTGGGGCAATCGATCGTGGACCTGGTTCATTTCGGCTGGCCGGACGATTACTACGAGACGTTTGCGGCGAAAGTGCGCGCGCTGAAAACGAGCGATCTGAACGATGCGGCGAAGACGGTGGTGCATCCGGACAATATGATCTGGGTTGTCGTCGGCGACCGCGCGAAGATTGAGGACGGCGTGAAGGAGTTGAACCTAGGCGAAGTGCGCATGATGGACGCGGACGGCAAGGTGCTGAGCGGCGGCTAGGACTGCGCAGGTTTGCCTTGCGCGCAAAATGTTTGCTGAGCGGACGAATTGGAATCTTGCCGGGAATCGACTGAGTGAGGCGCTGGCGCGGCATCGTGCCAGCGGGAAGCGGCTGCTTGACCTGACCGCTTCGAATCCTACCGAGTGCGGCTTCGCGTACGACGGCGAAATGATTCTTGCGGCGCTGCGAAATCGGGCGGCGCTGCGTTACGAGCCGAATCCGAAAGGGTTGCAGAGCGCGCGGCTGGCGGTTACGGAATATTATTCGGCGCTGGGCGCGCGGGTTTCCGCTGACGACATTTTTCTGACCACCAGCACGAGCGAAGCTTATTCGTATGTGTCTCGGTTGCTGTGCAATCCCGGCGATGAATTGCTGATTCCGGCGCCGAGCTATCCCCTTTTCAGCTTTCTCGCTGACGTACTGGATGTGAAGCTGGTGCGCTACCCGCTGGTTTACGATCACGGATGGCAGGTCGACTTTCACAGCTTGCGGGAGGCTGCAACACCGCGAACGCGCGGAGTGATCGTCGTCAATCCAAACAATCCGACCGGGCATTTCGTCAAAGCAAATGAGTCGCGGGCGCTGAATGATATTTGCGCGGAGCGCGATCTAGCCATCATCGCTGATGAGGTATTTCTCGATTTCGGACTTGGCGCGCCACCGCTTACGCTTGCAACCAACAACCACGCTCTGACGTTTGTGATGAGCGGGCTGTCGAAAGTTGCCGGGTTGCCGCAGATGAAAATGGCGTGGCTGGTTGCGAACGGGCCCGCGACACTGAAGACGCAGGCCATTGAGAAGTTGGAGATTATCGCGGATACGTATTTGTCGGCGAATGCGCCGGTGCAGCTGGCCGCTCCAAGCTTTCTCGAGCAGCGGGGCGGATTTCAGAAACAGTTGATGACACGCGTCCGCCGAAATCTGGAGGAACTCGACCGGCAGTTGGCGGCTCAGAAAAATTGCTCGCGCTTACAAGTCGAAGGCGGGTGGTACGTCGTGCTGCGCGTTCCTGCTACGCGGAGCGATGAGGAGCTGACGCTCATACTTCTTGAAAGCAGAGATGTGTACGTCCACCCAGGGCATTTCTTCGATTTCCCGACCGATGGGTATCTGATACTCAGCCTGATCGCAGGAGAAGACGAGTTTGCCGAAGGCGTGCACCGGATCGTCGAGCTGGCCTCCAGTAGTTGACAATCTTTTGACATTCCATTCCTTTGACAAAATTCCTGGAGAGTGGAACCCTTCCACCAATTCATCGCCCTGTTCATCGATCTGCACAAGGGAGACAACATGAACTATGGACGCATCGCAATGGCGGCGCTTGCCGCGACCATTATTTTCTTTGCTATTGGGTTCCTTGGGGAAGGACTGCTGTTCCGCAAGGATTTCAGTCCGTATAGCGGTATGTACCGCTCATCAGAAGCTATTTCAAAATACATGCCGATAGGGATGCTCAGTTTCTTCGTGGCCATGTTTGCCGTGTCGATGATTTATGCGTCCACTTATTCCGTAGCGGGGAGCGGTTCAGTAATCGCGCAGGGGCTGCGATTTGGCCTGCTAATCGGGATTTTTGCGGCTTGCGTCCATCCCATTACAAATTTTGCAACCATGAATTTGGGCGCGAAGCTCTCTGCGGAGATCACCATCAGCACTATTGTGCAGTGGGTGCTTGTGGGCGCGGTCATCGCGGCTGTTTATAAGCCCGCGATAGCGATCGCTAAGTGACTTTCGGAGCGGCGGACAGCCCCGCCCGCTGCGGGCAGGCAGAAATGGCTGCCCCACCTAAGGCCTGCGACACTAAGAAACTGTGTTGCTTAGGAGCGGGACTTGGAGGGGACGGGCTCGGAGGTGTCGGCGTAGAGTTTGTCGATTATTTCTCGATACTTTTGTTCAACTACGCGGCGCTTCAGTTTCAGGGTGAAGGTCAGGCTGCCGTTGTCGAAGGTGAAATCTTCGGGGAGCAGAGCGAAGCGCTTGATGGTTTCCCATTGCGCGACGTGCGCGGTGAGACGCTTCACTTCGGCTTCGATGAGCGCGCGGACGGAGGGATGAGCGGCCATTTCGCTGTTGGAGGCGAAATGAGCGCCTTGGTCCTGTAGTTTGGCGGAAACGGTTTGCGCGTTTGGAACGATCAGGGCGACTACGAATCGGCGCTGATCGCCGACGATCATGGCGTTCGTGATGTACGGGCTGGTCTTCAGCGCGTTCTCGATGGGCTGCGGAGCGACGAATTTCCCTCCCGCGGTCTTGATCAGATCTTTTTTGCGGTCGGTGATGAAGAGGTAGTTGTCGGCGTCGAGATAGCCGATATCGCCGGTATGGAACCAGCCTTCTTCGTCGACCGCTTCGCGGGTGGCGTCTTGACTTTTGTAGTAGCCCTGCATGACGCACGGCCCTTTGGCAAGAATCTCGCCGTCGTTTGCGATGCGGATCAGAACATTGGGAATGGGGCGTCCGGAGCTGCCGCTGCGGTTTTGCGGATAGTTGGAGGTGAGGATGGGCGAGGTCTCGGTCAAGCCGTAGCCCTGGTAAATCGGAATGCCGATGGACCAGAAGAATTCGGCGAGGTCTTTGGATAGCGGCGCGCCACCGGAGAAAACCATGCGCAATTTTCCGCCAGTGCCGGCGCGGATTTTTTTGTAGACGAGCTTGTCGGCGAGAGCCCACTGGGCTTTGAGGATCGGGTTTGCGCCCTTCGCGCCGGTCCGCCAGGGGGCTGCGCGCCTTGCGACGTCGATGGCCCAATCAAAGAGTTTGCGCTTGATTCCGGTGGCTTTGCTTCCCTGCTCCATCAGCTTGGCATAAATTTTTTCGAAGAAACGCGGGACGGCGGCAATGACGGTGGGTCGAACTTCGAGGAGCGCCTGTGCCACTAAGTCCACCGCTTCGACGTAGGCGACCGTGACGCCGTTGAAGATGTAGATGTAATCGAGCATGCGGCCGTAAACGTGCGCGAGCGGCAGGAAGGACAACGCTGTGTCGGCTGTGGGATCGAAATCGAAGGTGGCACAGGAGTCCGTTACGTTGGAGGACATATTTTGGTGCGTGAGCATCACGCCCTTGGGCTCGCCGGTGGTGCCGGAGGTGTAGATGATGGTGCAGAGCTGGCCGGGGAGCACTTGCGAGGCGCGCATACGGAATGCGGCGATTTCGGCGCCTCCGGCGGATTTGATCAGGGTTTCATAGCGGAGGCACTCGGTTGGGATATCGGTGCCGCCATCGGCGACGATGACGTGCTCGAGTTCCGGTAATTGCGCTCGGCAAGGCAATAGCGTTTGCAATTGCTCCGTGCCGGCTACGATGATCACGCGCGCGCCAGAGTGCTTGAGGATGTAGGTTATGCGCTCCGGCGATTCGTGAAAATAGATTGGGACTGTGACGCCGCCGGAGCCGTTGATGGCGAAATCGGCGGTGTGCCACTCGGGACGATTGGCGGCAAAAAGGCCGACACGATCGCCAGGTTTTACGCCCAATTCGACGAGCGCCATGGAAAGACCGGCTACGCGGCGCAGCAGCTCCGCAGAGGCGATGGATTCCCAGCTACTGTCGGCGTGGCGGAACATCTGCGCGCGTGTGGTCGGGCGCGAATCGATGGCATTGACGAATCGGGAAGGAAGGGTGCCGTAAGTCATGGCGTGAGGTCACTTTACCCTACGGAATTTGGGTGCGCAAATGCGTTCTCGCTTGCCAGTACCGCTCGGTTCGATATTCTGCAGCGAGGGAAGCCGCTTTGCCTCTAAACTCGGCCTGTGCTTTGGGCCCGAATGCAAAATGGAGTGGCGTGCGTTAGTATGGGCGCGGAGAGTAAAAATTGAAGAGCGTTGCGGCATCGGGCGAAAAGGTGGGGGCGGGATTGTCCAAGGGACCGTTTCGTGCGGCGCGCGGTACGGCGATTTCCTGCAGGGGCTGGCAACAGGAAGCGGCACTGCGGATGTTGATGAACAACCTCGATCCGGAGGTGGCGGAGAAGGCGGAGGAATTGGTTGTCTATGGAGGAACCGGGCGCGCGGCGCGAAATTGGGCGTGCTTCCACGCCATTGTGCGCTCGCTGCGCGAACTTGCGGACGACGAAACGTTGCTGGTGCAATCGGGAAAGCCGGTGGGCATTTTTCGGACGCATGAGTACGCGCCGCGCGTGCTGCTGTGCAACTCGAACCTGGTGGGCCAGTGGGATAACTGGGACAAGTTTCACGAACTGGATCGCGCGGGCCTGACGATGTACGGGCAAATGACGGCGGGAAGCTGGATCTATATCGGAACGCAGGGAATTTTGCAGGGAACGTACGAGACGTTTGCGGCGGCGGCGCGGAAACATTTTGGCGGCGATTTGGCCGGCAAGCTGGTGGTGACCGGCGGCATGGGTGGAATGGGCGGCGCGCAGCCTCTCGCCGCAACGATGAATGGGGCGGCGTTCCTGGGAATCGACGTAGACCCGGAGCGGATCAAGCGGCGCGTGAAATCGGGTTACTGCGATGTGATGGTCACGAGCCTGGACGAGGCGCTGCGCATTCTGAAGAACGCAGTGCGGAAGAAAGAGGCCACTTCCGTCGGTCTCGTGGGAAATTGCGCGGATTTAATTCCGGAGCTTGCCAAGCGCGGCGTGCTGCCCGACCTTCTGACTGATCAAACCAGCGCGCACGACCCGCTGAATGGATACGTGCCGAACGGCATGACGCTCGAAGCGGCGCTGGAGCTACGCAAGAAAAATCCGGACGAGTACAAGAAGCGTTCGCTGGCCGCGATTGCTCAGCATGTGCAGGGCATGCTCGACTTACAAAAGCTAGGCGCGGTTACCTTCGATTACGGGAACAACATTCGCACCTTCGCGTTTCAGCAAGGCGTGAAGAATGCTTACGATTTCCCTGGCTTTGTTCCCGCTTACATTCGCCCACTCTTTTGCGAAGGCAAAGGGCCGTTCCGCTGGGCGGCGCTTTCCGGAGAAGCCTCGGATATTGCGCGCACGGATCAGCTCGTGCTGGAAATGTTTCCGCAGGACGAACATCTGCAGCGGTGGATTAAGCTGGCACAGAAGCGCGTGAAGTTTCAGGGGCTGCCTGCGCGCATTTGCTGGCTTGGCTATGGCGAGCGCGATAAATTCGGGCTGGCGCTGAATGATTTGGTGGCGCGCGGCGAAATCAAGGCGCCGGTGGTGATGGGACGCGATCATCTGGACTGCGGCTCGGTTGCTTCGCCGTATCGCGAGACGGAGTCGATGCTGGACGGCTCGGACGCCATTGCGGACTGGCCGCTGCTGAATGCGCTGGTAAACACGGCGAGCGGCGCGTCTTGGGTATCGATTCACAACGGAGGCGGAGTGGGGATTGGTTATTCGCAACACGCCGGACAGGTTACCGTCGCGGACGGTACCAAAGAGATGGCGACGCGCATCGAACGCGTGCTGACGAATGATCCAGGAATGGGCATTGTGCGCCACGTGGATGCGGGCTATCCGGAGGCGAAGGCGTTTGCGGAAAAGACGGGAGTGAAAATCCCGATGGGCAAGACCGGAGATTAGGGCCAAGCAGAACACCGTACAACCCACCGCGATTCTAACTTAAACGGTTTAGCTATTGTGTTAAAGTATCTGGAATTTGCCGTGCGCCGGATGCGCGATCAGTTGAGGAGGTGTCATGTACGTAGTTTTGGGGGCAACCGGCAACACCGGCTCGGTGATCGCCAATTCCCTGCTGCTGAAGGGCGAACGCGTGCGCGTCGTTGGTCGGGACGCGTCTCGGCTCGAGCGTTTTGTTCGCAAGGGCGCGGAAGCCTTCGCGGCGAATGTCACTGATGCCGCGGCGATCACCAAGGCTTTCACCGGGGCACGGGCGGCGTACCTGATGCTGCCGCCGAACATGACCTCTCAAGATTATCGCGCGGACCAGGAACGCGAGAGCGATGCCATTGCGAAGGCGGTAAAGGATTCGAGCCTGCGTTATGCGGTGCACTTGAGCAGCTACGGCGCGCAGGTCCCCGAAGGCACAGGGCCGATTGCCGGCCTGCACTCCTCCGAGCAGAAACTGAATGCTATTACCGGCTTGAATGTGCTGCACCTGCGCGCCGGATATTTCATGGAGAACAATCTGGCGGCGATCGGAATGATTCAGGCGATGGGCGTATTCGGTCACGCGCTGACGCCGGATTTGAAGCATCCGATGATCGCCACGCGCGACATCGGGGATTATGCGGCGCAGCGCATCTTAAAACTGGATTTCTCCGGCAAACAGTCGCGTGAACTGCTTGGGGAACGCGATATTTCCATGAATGAGGCCACAGCGGTGATTGCACGAGGCATTGGCAAGCCGGACCTGCGCTACGTGCAATTCCCTTACGAGCAAGTGCAGCAGGTGCTGGAGCAAATGGGCATTCCGCCGAAGACAGCCGGCCAGTTCATTGAGATGTACAAGGCGATCAACGAAGGAGTTGTCGCGGGGCGGGAACCGCGCTCCGCGGAGAACACCACGCCGACTTCATTTGAGAAATTTGTGCAGGACATTTTTGTACAGGCGTATCAAGGGAAGGCCGCTACGGCGTGAAGCTGAACAGCGCTCAGGCAGTCACAATCTGCACCGCGAATGCACGTTGACGCTTCCCCAATCGCTGAAGCGAAGAGCACAGGCTAAAGCCCTTGCTACTTGGGGCATAATACTGGCGGTTTGCCTTCCAACCTGCTCATCACTGGCGCATCGCAGTTGCTGACGCTTCGCGGGCGCGTTCCGCGGCGCGGCAAAGCCCTTTCCGAACTCGGCATCGTTAAAAACGGCGCGGTACTGATCCGCGACGGCATGATTGCCGCCGTGGGCTCTCGCGCGGACATTGAATCGCTGCCCGAAGCGAGGACCGCTGAGAAACTTGATGTCGGCGGACGCGTCGTACTGCCGGGATTTGTCGATTCGCATACCCACCTGATTCACGCCGCCAGCCGCGCGGAGGAATACGAACTAAAAATCGCGGGGGCGAGCTATGAGGAGATCGCGCGTAAGGGCGGCGGGATTCTGAACTCTGTGAAGAAACTGCGCGCGGCGACGGCCAACGCCTTGAAGAAGCGCGCGCATAGGGCTTTGCAGGAGTTCGCGGCGCACGGCACTACCACGCTGGAGGCGAAGAGCGGTTACGGATTGGATCTTGCCAGTGAGCTGAAGATTTTGCGATTGCAGCGCGAATTGAACCAGGAGCAGCCGCTCGAAATTGTGTCGACATTTCTGGGGGCGCACGTTGTTCCGGCGGAGTACCGCACCAAGCCCGGGGGGACGGAACGATACGTTGCGCTATTGACCGAGACACTGATTCCCGATGTGGCCGCGGACAAGCTGGCGGAATTCTGCGATGTTTTCTGCGACCGCGGCGCGTTTTCCCGTAAAGACTCCAAACGGATTTTGGAGGCCGGCAAGAAAAGCGGCATGCTCCCGCGCATTCACGCGGAACAACTGACGCGCACGGGGGCCACGCAGTTGGCGGTACAGCTTGGCGCAGCGAGCTGCGATCACCTGGAGCAAGTGAACAAGGCCGATATACGCGCTCTGGGCAAATCAAACACCGTAGCCACATTGCTGCCTGGGTGCGATTTTCACCTGGGGCTGAAGTATGCTCCGGCGCGTGAGTTGATAGCGGCCGGAGCTATCGTCGCGCTCGCGACGGACTACAATCCCGGGACAAGCCCGACCATGAGCATGCCGATGATTTTGTCGCTGGCGTGTACGCAATTGCGCATGAGTCCGGCGGAAGCGATCGCCGCGGCAACGATCAATGCGGCGTGTTCCTTGGCGCGGGATAGTAGAATCGGCGCTCTCGAGGTGGGCAAGCAGGCTGATATCGCGGTTTTTGAAGTCGACGACTATCGCGAGATTCCCTACTACTTTGGCGTGAACAAATGCTGGATGACGCTGAAGAGGGGCCGCCCTGTTTTTCAAAAAGCGCACACGTGAGTGGCTGGGCTGCGGAAAATCTCCTATGATGAATGTGCCACAAATTGAGGATCCAGCTTGATGAAGCGAGTGATTGAGTGCGTGCCGAATTTTTCTGAGGGGCGCGACGCCGCCAAGGTGGATGCGATTGTCGCGTCCATGAGCAAGGTGCCGGGCGTCTACGTGCTCGATCGCGAGATGGACGCGGACCACAACCGCAGCGTGGTTACCCTGGCCGGCGATCCCAATGCCGTTGCCGAAGCGGCACTGCTTGGTGTGGGCAAAGCGCTGGAGCTGATCGATTTGACCAAGCACAGCGGGGCGCATCCGCGTATCGGCGCGACGGACGTGGTGCCCTTCATTCCCATCGAAGGAATCGCGCTGGAAGATTGCGTGGCTCTGGCGCGGCGCGTGGGCGAGGAAATCTGGAAGCGCTATCGCATTCCGGTATATTTTTACGAAGCGGCCGCCAAGTGCGCGGAACGCACCAACCTGGAGAACATACGACGAGGCCAGTTCGAGGGACTGCGCGAGGCGATGAAGCGCGACCACAATCGCCTGCCGGACGTTGGCGAGCCGAAGCTGCATCCGACCGCGGGTGCTACAGTGGTTGGCGCGCGCAAATTCCTGATTGCTTACAACGTGAACCTCAACACGTCGGACGTAGGCATCGCGAACAAAATCGCCAAGGCCATTCGCTTTTCTTCCGGCGGACTGCGCTACGTGAAATCGATGGGCGTGGAACTGAAAGCGCGCAATCTCGCGCAGGTGTCCATCAACCTGACCGACTTTGAGCAGACGCCAATGCATCGCGTCTACGAAATGGTGAAGCGGGAAGCTGCGCGTTACGGCGCGATTCCGGTGGGCAGCGAAATTGTCGGACTGATCCCGAAAAAAGCCATTGAGATGGCCGCGGACTATTTCTTGCAGGTGGAGAATTTCTCGCCGGCGCAGGTTTTCGAGAACAAGCTGCAAGCCGTCCTTACGGGCGAGCCCCTGGGCTCGGTCGCAAAACAGGGCAGGTTGGCTAGATTGGCAGAGCCATTTCTGGATGCTGTTGCCTTGCCAACCGCGACGCCGGGTGGTGGCAGCGTTTCCGCGTTGGCTGGGGCGCTTGCGGCGTCGCTCGGTCAAATGGTCGCGGGGCTCTCACGCAAAAAGAAATCGCAAGCGGCGTTTGTGAATCAGCTTTCGGAAGCTCTTGACCAATTGCGGCGCAGCGCCGCGGAGCTTGCGGAAGCGATCGACCGCGACGCAGCGTCGTATGATGCCGTCATGGCGGCTTACAAATTGCCGCAAGAGAGCGCCGAGGAAAAACGCCTTCGGGAGGAAGCCATACAGCGGGCCACACGCGGTGCGGCGGAGGTTCCGCTGCAAGTGGCTGAGCGCAGCGTTGCGCTTTTCGAACGCCTGGGACAACTTGTATCTATCGCGGCGGCATCCATGAAGTCAGACTTGGAGGTGGCGCGGCTGATGGCCGCCGCCGGTGCGCGAGGAGCTTTGGCCAACGTGGAGATCAATCTGGACAGCGTCGCCGATGCGAACTACGTGGCGTCGATGCGGGCAAAGAGCGCCGCGTTGCGCGAGCGCTTGGCGGAGACCTCTCGCTCCATCAGCGCATGATTCCCGCGCAGTTCCGACATCTTGCAAGGAGAGTTACATGAAATCGCCTATTCGAGCGGCCGCGACCGCTCCGGCAGTCATTCTCAAGCTGGCAGCCGTGCTCGCATTTGCGACCGCGAGTTTGTTCGCGCCGCAGCCTGCGCGGGCTAACCGGCTTGGCACGGACATCATTGCGCTGTTCCCCAAAGAAGTCGGCGAGTTTGCCTATGCGGACCTGAAGAAAGCGCGCACCATGCCATGGTTTCCGCAACTCCAGCAGCAGATGCTCCCCGACCGCTTCAAACAGTTTGAAAAGTTCCTGGCTACGGCAGGCGTCGATCCGAATTCGCAAGTGGAGGAGCTCGCTTGGGGACTCGTCGCGGAAGGCGTGACGAGCAAGACCGAGGGCGCAGGATCTTCCGCGACCCCGACCGGCGAACAAATCGTCGGTGTAGCGCTCGGAAATTATAGTCCTGACTCCACGGAGGCGTACTTCAAGCGCCAGAAGCTGCCTACGTTCAAAGCGCGCAACTACACGCTCTACGCTTTTGGGACGGGCGCCGGGCCCAGCGATCTATTCTTTCTGTTTATCGACTCGAGCACGGCGGCATTCGGCCACCGGTCGGTTCTCGAAAAAATGGTCGAGGTGCGTTTTGGCGCGGAAGAGGGCTTGCTGCGCAACGACAAATTTTTCCCGCTTATAAACGAGGCCAACGGGAACGGCATCGTGTGGGCAGTGCTGAATCCGGCCTACACGCGGCTGGCGATGCAGCAGCTCGCGCCGGAAATCCAACAATTTCCGGAAGCTGCGAAGCTAGTTACGCGCATGCAGAACATGATCATCAACATCAGTGCCAGCAGCGGCATCGACGGAAAGTTCCAGACCATCTGCGGTTCACCTGAGGATTCGAACACGATGGCGCAGTTGCTCCAGGCGGGCTTGCTTTACAAGCGATATCAGGCGGGCAAGGACAATCCGGAGATGGCGGATATGCTGGACAAAGCGCGCGTCGCACCCTCCGGAGATCGCGTTATCCTGAACTTGACGCTCACCGACGATCAGATGGCTTCGCTGATCAAGCACAATACGTTTGCACTGAAGATGTAAGGGAAAGCCCACTCGCGACGGCGAGACGCTAACACCGCGGCGTTGTGGGCGTGATGTATTTCGTCAGCCGGGTGACCGCGAAGCCGTCCCGCGTTTCGTACTGCACGCGGTCCACTCCTCCCAGCACAGGTGAGCGACCAGGCGCTGTTCCCTGTGGGTTCCCGCTCTGCGGTGCCAGACCGGCAAGCGAGTCGAGTCCAATAGCTGGGGACGTGTCTCCCTCGCGAGACAAGGCTACTTCCAACCTGTCCGTCAAACGCGTGAAGCTCACATCGAGGCGGGGATGCTCCCGCGTCAAATGCTCGAACGCTTCTTTGCAGGCGGCGACTATGGCGGTCTGCCAATCTGCGATAGCATGATCCTCCAGCCCCGCTGCATCCGCAAAATAGCGCGCTGCTCCGCCTGCAGCGGCCGCTAAGCGCGCGTCCGCTTCAATTTGCATCTGAATGCTCTTCGCTTCAGTGGCCACGAGCGTTCGCCAGGGGAACATCGCAAGCTTCCCGGCAATCGGGACAGTAAAAGAGGCCGTCTGAGCACAAGCGCACGTTATGCTGGCCCTTGCAGATGGTGCAATACTTTTCGCAGGAGCAATACTCTTCCGTCTTATCGCACATCACGCAGACGACCGGACCGGGCATGGGAGCCTCCAAGGAAAACTGTACCTGACGATGGCAATGCGCGGCAAGGCGAGCGTAGCTCAGGGCGCAATTCCGGTTAACGGCTTGCTTATGACCCTCGGGCCAGATTGTTAATCCGCAACACTTTCAGCGACAAAGATTGCGATTCATACTTTACTCACCGACCATAAGATAGGCTTAATATGTCTATTGTCTCCAGCAAACTTGTTTGCTCTTCCGTGCTTATCCTTCTCTCCGTTGGATTGGCGGCATCGTTTTTGGTGCTGTGGCCGGGACCGGTGTCGGTAATACTCGCAGGTACATCTCTCCTGTGTGTCTTCGGTGCACTTCTCGTCCTTTGCAGAGCGACTAAATGGGAATATGCGCTCCAGGCACAGAGGGCCATCTTTCTAACGGCAGGATGTTTCGGGCTTGCCTTCGCGGGTCTAGCTTGGAAATATCGCGACAGTGCACCCGCGTTTTCGTCGGCCTCACTCATTGCTATGGCCATGATGTGCTTCGGAGCATTCGCCACTTTCTTGATTATGCGGTTAAATCGAGAGCGCCAAGCAAGTCTCAAGTCCTGATCAACGCGAACCAGGAACCTGACCAATACGCTATTCTGCGCTTCTTTGACGCGTGTAGAGGTGCATGCTAGTATCGATTTCTGCCTTGAGCCATCGAATGGAAGCAGCCAACTCGCCCACTCTTAGTGAAGTCCGCAAAACGCCGCTGAACGCGTTGCACCGCCGTTTGGGCGCGAAAATGGTCAATTTTGGCGGTTGGGACATGCCTGTTGAGTACCCGGCGACGGGAGGATTGGTCGCGGAGCACAAAGCGGTGCGCGGCGGCGTGGGGCTTTTTGATGTGAGCCACATGGGCGACATTCGTGTTCACTCTGGGCGCACACCCGGCGGCGCGCTTGCGGCCGTGCAGCACATCAGCATGAACGATGCTTCGCAGTTGGCGATCGGTCAAGCGCACTATTCGGCGATGCTGTATCCGCAGGGGACGTTTGTCGATGATGTGATTGTGCATCGTCTCGGGGAAGACGACTTTCTCCTGGTGATTAATGCCGGAACACGCCAGAAGGACATTGATTGGGTGCGGCAGAACACGAAAGAGTTCGACTGCGTCGTGGAAGAACTGAGCGACGATTACACGCAGCTCGCGATTCAAGGGCCGCGCGCGGCTGAAGTGCTGCAAAAGCTTACGGACACAGATCTCGGCAGGATTAAGAACTATTGGTTTACGCACGGCACAGTCTGTGGCTTGAAAAATATTTTGATCGCCCGCACGGGCTACACAGGCGAAGACGGTTTTGAGATTTACGTGCCGTCCGACCAGGCTACGAGCGAGCAAGTCTGGGCGAAAGTGATGGAAGCCGGCCGCGAATTCGGAATCATCCCGTGCGGACTCGGCGCGCGCAATACGCTGCGCCTCGAAGCCAAGATGGCGCTCTACGAGCACGAGATCAGCGACACGATCAACGTTTGGGAAGCGGGATTGGACCGCTACTGTAAGATGGAGAAGGGCGACTTCATCGGCCGCGCCGCTCTGGAACGCGCCAGGTCCGCGCTGAAACGCACGCTGGTGGGTTTGGAGATGGTGGAACGCGGGATCGCGCGCGATGGCTACTGCTGTTGCAATGCGGCCGGCGAAGCAATTGGCGTGGTGACTAGCGGCTCGCCGTCGCCAACACTCGGCAAGAATATTGCGCTTGCGTACGTGCCGCCTGCAATGTCGGCGATCGGCACGCCGGTCTATGTAGAAATTCGCAACCAGAAAGCCAAAGCGCAAGTGGTTCCGACACCGTTTTATAAACGAGCGCGGAAGGCGGCGCCGCAAGCAGTGGCATCGTCTACGGCCAAGACGCTCTAAGCAACAGTTTGGCATCCGGTAAGCAGCAGTCCCAGAGGAGCAGACAAATGGCGTATCCGGCAAACTACCGCTACACGAATCAGCACGAATGGGTCGATGCAAAGGGCGACGTGGCGACCATTGGTATCACCGATTACGCGCAGCACGAACTTGGCGATGTTGTTTTCGTGGAGCTGCCGAAGCCGGGCACGAAAATTGCCGCAGGCAAATCCTTCGGCACCGTCGAATCGGTGAAAGCGGTCAGCGACATCTACGCGCCGGTTTCCGGCGAAGTGGTCGAAGCGAATGGCGATCTGCACAACACGCCAGAGAAGATTAATTCCGATCCGCACGGCGCTGCTTGGCTCATCAAGGTGAAGCTCGCCAGCACAGCAGAACTAAACTCGCTGATGGATGCCGCTGCGTATGAAGCGTTCGTCGCGACCAAGGGCAAGGAAGCTTCGGCCTGATGCGCTATCTCCCGAAAAGTCCAGCCGAGCGCCGGGAAATGCTCTCCGCAATAGGCGCGAAATCGATTGACGAGCTCTTTTCCAGCGTCCCCGAGCGTTATCGCTTGCGCGAGGCGTTGAAGCTGCCTGGCCCGCTCTCGGAAGCGGAAATCATTCGATATTTCAGCGAGCGCGCCGGAGAGAATTCTCGCGGCTATACCAGTTTTCGCGGCGCCGGCGTCTACAATCACCTGTGCTCAGTAGTCACCGACGCCATTATCCAGCGCGGCGAATTCCTCACCTCTTACACGCCGTACCAGGCGGAAATTTCGCAGGGCACGCTGCAAGCCATCTTCGAATTTCAAACGTTGATGTGCCAGCTCACCGGGCAGGAAGTCGCCAACGCATCGATGTGGGATGGTTCGACCGCGACTACGGAAGCGGTGTTGATGGCCGAAAGGATCACGGGACGCCGACGCGTCCTTGCGGCTCATTCTTTGCATCCGGAGTACCGCGACGTGTTGCGCACCTATGCGAAAAATTCCGGCTTGCACGTGGAAGAGCTTCCGTTCTCCAAAAGCGGCACTTTGGACGAGCAGACGTTGCGATCGGCCCTTCGCGACGACGTGGCCGCAGTAGTCGTGCAATCGCCGAATTTCTTTGGGTGTGTTGAAGGTGTGCCCGCGCTGGCCGAAATCGTGCACTCCGCCGGCGCTTTGCTCGTCGTGGCGATCACCGAGGGAGTTTCGCTGGGCGCTTTGCGGCCGCCTGCTGATGCGGACATTGTCGCGATGGAAGGCCAAAGTTTCGGATTGCCGCCCAGCTACGGCGGGCCATTTGTGGGAGTAATCGCCTCGCGCGATAAATTTGTTCGCCAGATGCCCGGGCGCCTTGCGGGCCAAACTACCGATCTCGAAGGCCACCGCGGCTTCGTTCTCACCCTCGCCACGCGCGAGCAGCACATTCGCCGCGAGAAGGCGACCTCGAATATCTGCACCAATCAGGCTCTCTGCGCCCTTGCGGCCACTGTGCACCTGACGCTTCTCGGCAAAGAAGGACTGCGCGAGATGGCGCAGCAGAATCTCTCCAAAGCGCGCTTCGCATTAGTTGAACTCACGAAAATTCCCGGCGTTCGCCGCGCCTTTGACGCGCCATTTTTCAACGAATTTACGCTGGAATTTCCGCGCTCCGTAAAAATCGTCAACGCGGAACTGCTCCGCGAGAAGATCGTCGGCCCCGTCGTGCTCGGCACTTCCTATCCGGAGCTGACGAAGCACGCGCTGGTCTGCGTCACAGAAACCACAACGCGCTCTGACATTGAGAAGTTGGCCAGCGCAGTAAAAACCGCGCTCGAAAAGCCGTTGTAGCACAGGCACTCTCGCTTGTGCCCACGCGAGGCTCGGCTAGATTTGACGTATCGCACCACGAGATTTGGAACCAGAACAGCCAGGAACGGCTGTTCCGCAAAGACAGGGACAGACACTTGAATCGCAGAATCAAGAAAGCATCGCGCCACACCAATCAGAACGAAGGCCTGATTTTCGAGAAGTCGTCGCCAGGCAAGCGCGCCTTTGAATTGCCGCCGCTCGACGTCCCGAGCATCGATCCCGCGGAGGCGCTCGGCGAAAATCACCGCAGCGAAGGCGTCAGCGGGTTCCCGGAAGTCAGCGAAATCGAGGTCATTCGCCACTTTACGCGCCTTTCCACGTGGAATTACGCCATCGATTACGGCATGTACCCGCTCGGTTCCTGCACGATGAAGTACAACCCGCGCGTGAATGAATTCGTAGCGCGCCTTGAGGGCATCGCCACCGAGCATCCTTACCAGCCGCAAGAGCTTTCGCAGGGCTGCCTGAAAATCCTGCAACTGTTGGAACAATGCCTGCTCGAAATCACCGGCATGGACTGCATCACTCTGCAACCTGCCGCCGGAGCTCAAGGCGAGCTAACGGGCTTGCTGCTGATACGCGCCTATCTCGAAAAACAGGGCAACCCGCGCAAGAAAGTTTTGATTCCCGATTCCGCGCACGGCACCAATCCAGCGACCGCGGTCATCGCCGGCTACGAAGTCGAAAACATCAAGTCCGAAT
>Ga0137415_10002298_pt1 | contig 19074 bp, 17 predicted proteins | sample CZODoug3_1_1_16f_FD_183082 | JGI IMG/M metagenome (GOLD analysis project Ga0137415, IMG submission 183082) | Vadose zone soil fungal communities from Angelo Coast Range Reserve, California, USA - CZODoug3_1_1_16fungal (Hybrid Assembly) | ecosystem: Environmental > Terrestrial > Soil > Vadose...
CCGGAGCTGTCCGCGAACACCACCAGCTTGGTGCCGAACGCCTGCACCGCGTGCGGCTGGCCGTCCCGGAACGGCTCAGCCAGTCCGAGGCAGTGCCAGCCCCTGGCGAACCGGGTCGGCGGCACGCCCACGTCGATCGTGCGCACCCCGTCGTCGCTCATCGCGCGTTTTCCCTGCTCAGGCCCCGTGAGTGGCGATGGTCGCTATCGCGACCATCGCCACTCACGGCCTCTGACCTGCGCTTATTCATGCCGCCCCTCCTCTGGTCGGCTCACTGTGGACCGCGGCCTCGCCCACCGCGTCGGGCACCGCCGCCGCCAGGTCGAGGGCAGCCAGGTAGCCGCCGGTCATGGCCGGGCCGATGGTGGCGCCGGCGCCGGCGTACGTGTTGCCCATCACCGCCGCGCTCACGTTGCCCGCCGCGTACAGGCCGGCGATCACCGAGCCGTCCGCGCGGAGCACCCGGGAGCGCTCGTCCACGCACAGCCCGCCCTTGGTACCCAGGTCGCCCGGCACGATCCGGACGGCGTGGAAGGGGGCCACCTCGAGCGGCCCGAGGCACGGGTTCGGCTTCTGCCTCGGGTCGCCGTAGTACCGGTCGTAGGCGCTGTCGCCCCGGTGGAACCGCTCGTCGCGGCCGGCCCGGGCAGCGGTGTTGAATGCGGTCACAGTGCCGCGCAGCCCGTCGGCGGGCACTCCGATCGCGGCGGCCAGCTCGTCCAGCGACGGGGCCGTGTGCACCGCGCCGGCCTTGTACCACCGGCCGGGAAACGGCTGCCCGGGGCGCAGCCCGGCGAACGGGTACCGCTTGCGGTAGCGCTGGTCGGCGATCAGCCAGGACGGTACGTGGGAGACCCCGGTGGCGTGGCCGTCGTACATGGCGTGCACCGCGTCGACGTACGGGGCGGCCTCGTTGACGAACCGCTCACCCGCCCCGTTGACCAGGATGCAGCCGGGCAGCGTGCGCTCGTTGAGGCAGAAGTACGGGCCACCGGTGAGCGGGATGGACGGCCCCCACCAGGCGTCGTCCATCAGGTCGACCGCCGCCCCGGCCCGCTGGCCGGCCTCGATGCCGTCGCCGGTGTTCTCCGCCGCGCCGGTGGTCCACTCCGTGCCGATCGGCGCCCGCTGGTAGCGCGCCCGCATCGCCGCGTTGTGCTCGAAGCCACCACAGGCCAGCACCACGCCGCGCCGCGTCCGCAGCTCCTCCTCGCCGCGGCCGTGCCGCACCTGCACGCCGGTCACCCGGTCGCCGTGGAGGCACAGCTCGACCAGCGGGGTGTCCAGCCAGACCGGCACGTCGAGCCTGGTCAGCCCGGCCCGCAGCCCGGCGACCAACGCCTGGCCCATGACCAGGGTGTGCTGCCGGCGGACCGTGCCGAGCAGCCAGCGGCCGAACACCCGCCCCGCAGTCAGCACGCCCCTCGGGTGCCGGGCGATCAGGCTCAGCCAGCGGTAGTCGGCGGCGGTGACGGTGATCCCGGCGGGGCTGCGGATGTACGGCGGGTTGAGCCGAGCCAGGTCGTCGCCCAGGATGTTGCCGTCCAGTGGCCTCGGCTCGATGTTGCGGCCCTGGGGCATGCCGCCAGGCAGCTCCGGGTAGTAGTCCGAGTAGCCGGCCACCCAGGCGAACTCCAGCGGGGTGAGCGAGCGGACCAGGTCCAGCATGGCCGGGCCGTGGTCGACCAGCGCCTGCCGACGGGGTGCCGACACCGAGTCGCCGAGCAGGTGCTCGAGGTAGGTGGCCGCCCGGGACGGCGAGTCGGGCACCCCGGCGCGGCGCAGCACCGAGTTGTTCGGTACCCACACGCCACCGCCGGAGCGGGCGGTGGAGCCGCCGAACCGCGCGGCCTTCTCCACCAGCACGACGTCGAGTCCCCGGTGCGCGGCGGTCAGGGCCGCGGTCATCCCGGCCGCGCCGCTGCCCACCACGACCACGTCACACTCGCGCATGTCACCTCCCGCTCAGCCAGACTGGAACATGTTATAGAAACGTTTCTCCGGACTGTGACGTTAAGTTCGAGACTTGCCGGACCGGAGTCTACTAGAACGTGTTCCATTTTGTGGAGGTGTGGAGTGGACGCGGACGAGCTGACCGCCGACCTGGTGGTGGTCGGGTTCGGGGCGGCGGGCGCCTGCGCGGCGATCGAGGCGGCCCGGGCCGGCGCCGAGGTCATCGTGCTGGACCGGTTCGCCGGTGGCGGCGCGACGGCCCTGTCCGGCGGCGTGGTCTACGCCGGCGGTGGCACCAGCGTGCAGCGCGCGGCCGGCATCACCGACACGCCGGAGGCGATGTACGAGTACCTGCGTCGGGAGGTCGGCGACGCGGTGTCCGCCGAGACCCTGCGCCGGTTCTGCGCCGACAGCGTCGGCATGGTCGACTGGCTTGCCGAGCTGGGCGTGCCGTTCCAGGCCAGCCTGTGCCCGTACAAGACCTCGTACCCGAGCAACCGGCACTACCTGTACTACTCCGGCAGCGAGGCCTCCGGCGGGTTCCGCGAGGCGGCGGCCCCCGCGCCCCGTGGGCACCGGGCACACGGCCCCGGCATCTCCGGCGGCGTACTGTTCGACCGGCTCGCCAGCACGGCCAGGGCACTCGGCGTGCGGGTGCTCACCCAGACCTCAGCCGCCGAGCTGGTCACCGGGGACGACGGGCGAGTGGTCGGCGTGGCCGCCAACCGGCTCACCGGCCGGCCGGCCACCGCGCACCGCTGGCTGTCCCGCTACGCGGCGAAGCCCGGCCTGTACTACCCGCCGCTGCGCCGGGCCCTGCACCCCCGGGCGGCCGCCCTGGAACGCCGGCACGCCCGGCCGCTGAAGATCTGGGCGCGGCGGGGCGTGGTGCTGACCGCCGGCGGCTTCATCCAGAACCGGGAGATGCTGCGCGAGCACGCGCCGGCCTACCGGGGCGGCCTGGCGCTGGGTACCCCGGGCGACGACGGCAGCGGCATCCGGCTCGGCGTGGCGGCCGGGGCGGCGACCGCGCAGCTCGACTCGGTCTCGGTGTGGCGGTTCATCAGCCCGCCCAGCGCGTTCCTCGGGTCCGTGCTGGTGGACGCGGCCGGGCGGCGGGTCTGCGACGAGTCCCGTTACGGCGCGGCATTGGGCCATGCACTGGTCACCGAGCACGGCGGGCGCGGCTGGCTGCTCGTGGACGCCGGGCTGATCCGCGACGCCCGCCGCCAGCTGCGCGGCCAGACCGTGTGGTTCCAGCGGGTGCAGACCGAGTACCTGCTGCGCTCCCGGCGGGCCGAGGGCGACACCCTGGACGAGGTGGCCGCCCGGGCCGGCGTGGACGCCGACGGGCTGCGCGCCACCGTCAAGGCGCACAACGACGCCGCCGGAGCGGGCCTGCCCGACCCGGTCGGCAAGCCGGGGGAGTTCGTCCGCGCCCTGACCGAGCCGCCGTACTCCCTGCTGGACATCTCGATCGCGCCGAGCATGTACTACCCCTGCCCGATGCTGACCCTGGGCGGGCTGGTCGTCGACGAGCGGACCGGCGCCGCGCTGCGTCAGGACGGCACCCCGGTGGACGGCCTGTACGCGGCCGGCCGGACCGCCGTCGGGATCTGCTCCCGGTCCTACGTCAGCGGGCTGTCGCTGGCCGACTGCATCTTCTCCGGCCGCCGCGCCGGCCGGCACGCCCTGCGCTGAGCCACCCCGAGCCGGCCGGGCTCGACACAAACGAGAACGTGTTCTAGTCTCGCCGTCGGGGCGGCCCGTGTTCCAGCGGCGGCCGGTGGGCGAACGGAGCAGCGCATGGGCGAGAAGGTCATCCAGGCCGTGCGGGATCTGCTGCCGGTGTTCCGGGAGCGGGCCCAGGAGGTCGAGGACGCGCGCCGGCTGCCGGCGGAGTCGGTGAAGGCGCTGCAGGAGGCGGGAGTGTTCCGGCTGCTGCAGCCGGAACGGTTCGGCGGCCACGAGGCGGACCCCGTCACCTTCTACACGGCGATCCGGCTGATCGCCGGCGCGTGTGGCTCCACCGGCTGGGTGGCCTCGGTGATCGGGGTGCACCCCTGGCAGCTGGCCCTGTTCCCGGCCCAGGCGCAGGACGACGTGTGGGGCGAGGACCCGCACACCCGGATGTCGTCGTCGTACGCGCCGACCGGCAAGGCCGTGCTGGTGGACGGTGGCTACCGGCTGTCCGGGCGGTGGAGCTTCTCCTCGGGCTGCGACCACGCCAGCTGGGTGCTGCTCGGGGGCATCGTGACCGACGGCGAGGGCAACCAGGTCGACTTCAAGACCTTCCTGCTGCCGTTGGCCGACTACACCATCGACGACGTCTGGGACACCGTCGGGCTGCGCGGCACCGGCAGCAACGACATCGTGGTGAACGACGTGTTCGTGCCGGCGCACCGCTCGCTGAGCTTCCTGGACACCTCGCGCTGCCGCTGCCCCGGCCAGGAGGCCAACCCGGCCCCGCTGTACCGGCTGCCGTTCGGCTCGGTGTTCTCGTACACGATCACCACCCCGATCATCGGCATGGCCACCGGCGCGTACGAGGCGCACGTCGAGCACACCCGCAACCGGATCCGGGTCTCCTACGGCAACAAGGCCGCCGCCGACCCGTTCGCCCAGGTCCGGATCGGCGAGGCGGCCAGCGACATCGACGCCGCCTGGCTGCAGCTGGAGCACCACATGACCGAGCTGATGCGCCTGGCCAGGGCGGGGGAGAAGATCCCGATGTCGCTGCGGCTGGCGATCCGGCGCGACCAGGTCCGGGGCACTGGGCGGTCCATCGCCGCCGTGGACAAGCTGTTCGAGAACTCCGGCGGGCGGGCGCTGCGCACTGGGACCCCGATCCAGCGGTTCTGGCGGGACGCGCACGCCGGGCGGGTACACGCGATCAACGACCCGGAGCGGGCCCTGGCCCTGTACGGCACCGGGGAGCTCGGCCTCCCGGTGCAGGACGCGATGGTGTGAGCATGACCGCGACGATCACCGAAGGCCAGTTCGCCGAGGTCGCGCCCGGCCTGCGGCTGCACTACCACCAGGCCGGCGAGCAACACGGGACCGCGGTGGTGCTGCTGCACGGCGGCGGACCGGGCGCGTCGGCCTGGAGCAACTTCGGCCGCAACCTGCCGGTGTTCGCCGAGACGCTGCGCACGGTGGCGCCCGACCAGCCCGGGTTCGGCCGCTCCGGCGCCCCGCTACCGGGCGGGCACTACTTCGCACACAGCGCCGACGCGCTCGCCGGGCTGCTGGACACGCTCGGCATCGAGCGGGCGCATCTGGTCGGCAACTCGCTCGGTGGCGGCACTGCGGTGCGGTTCGCGCTGCGCCACCCGGACCGGGCCGGCCGGCTGGTGCTGATGGCCCCGGGCGGGCTGAGCATGAACGTGTTCGCCCCGGAGCCGACCGAGGGCATCAAACGACTCTACGGCTTCGCCGCGCCACCGGGGCCGAGCCGGGAGAAGCTGGCGGCGTTCCTGCGCACCCTGGTGTTCGACCCGACGCTGGTCACCGACGAGCTGGTCGAGGAACGCTTCGCCGCCGCCAGCGACCCCGCCGCACTCGCCGCGATGGGCGTCATGGGCGGCATGTTCGCGGCCGACCCCGAGGGCGGCATGCTCTGGCGGGAGGCGCACCGGCTGCGCCAGCGGGTGCTGCTGGTCTGGGGCCGGGAGGACCGCGTGATCCCGCTGGACGGGGCACTGGTCGCACTCAAGCTGATCAAGCGGGCCCAGCTGCACGTGTTCGGCGGCTGCGGGCATTGGGCGCAGCTAGAGCGCTTCGACGAGTTCAACAGCCTGGTCGTGGACTTCCTGGGGGCACCGTGATCCGGTCACTCGGCTACCTGCGCATCGAGGCCACCGACGTGGCGGCCTGGCGCGAGTACGGGCTCAAGGTGCTCGGCATGATCGAAGGGCAGGGCGGTCAGGCGGACGCCCTGTACCTGCGGATGGACGACTTCCCGGCCCGGCTGGTGATCGTGCCGGGGGAGCGGGACCGGCTGGCCGCGTCAGGCTGGGAGGCCGCCGACGCCGCCGGGTTAGACGACATGCGGCAGCGACTGGACCGCGCCGGCGTGGCCTACAAGGAGGGCAGCCCCGCCGAGCTCGCGGACCGCCGGGTGGACGAGCTGATCCGGTTCGACGACCCGTCGGGCAACACCCTCGAGGTGTTCCACGGTGCCGCGCTGCAGCACCGGCGGGTGGTCAGCCCGTACGGGCACCGGTTCGTCACCGGCGAGCAGGGGCTCGGCCACGTGGTGCTGTCCACCCACGACGACGAGGCGGCGCTGCGGTTCTACCGGGACGTGCTCGGCTTCCGGCTGCGCGACTCGATGCGGCTGCCGCCGCAGCTGGTCGGCCGGCCCGCCGACGGGCCGCCGGCCTGGCTGCGGTTCTTCGGCTGCAACCCCCGGCACCACAGCCTGGCGTTCCTGCCGATGCCCACGCCCAGCGGGATCGTGCACCTGATGGTCGAGGTGGAGCACACCGACGACGTCGGCCTGGCGCTGGACCGGGCACTGCGTCGCAAGGTACCGATGTCGGCGACCCTGGGCCGGCACGTGAACGACCTGATGCTGTCGTTCTACATGAAGACCCCGGGCGGGTTCGACGTGGAGTTCGGCACCGAGGGCCGCCAGGTACACGACGAGAGCTGGATCGCCAGGGAGTCCACGGCGGTCAGCCTGTGGGGCCACGACTTCAGCGTCGGCGCCCATGGCGGGAAGGGCTAGCTCCTCCCGACGGGCACATCGCGTTGTCGAGAAGCGTCGACAATTGGCCGCTCGCGTTACGTTCACATTGCGACCTTGACCTGCCATTTTGGGCTATCTAGCGTCTGCGCACCTCATGCAGGAGCGGCTCGCTGTTGTCGAAGAAGGTCGACAGACAGTTCGCGTGGCCGCCCGGGCGACACGTAGGGAGCTGCGCATGCCTCCGCTGGAACTGCCTCGGGTGTCGATGGCCGCCGAACAGGCGGCGCAGGTGGAGGATCCGCAACACCGGGATCAGGGCCGCCGAGCGCTGCGTGCGGCGATGTTCGGCTTCTTCGTGGACATGTACGACGTGTACCTGCCGGTGATCGCGCTGGCCCCCGCGATCAGCTACTTCGCCGCCACCGGGGCGAGCGCGGTGCAGCTGGCCACGCTCACCGCCGCCATCTTCGCGGTGTCCCTGGTCGGCCGGCCGCTGGGGGCGATCGTCTTCGGCGCGATGGGCGACCGGGCCGGGCGGCGCCGCACCACGATCCTGGTGGCCGGTGGCTTCGCCGTCTGCACCGGGCTGATCGCGGTGCTGCCCGGCTACGCCACCATCGGGGTGTGGGCGCCGGTGCTGCTCGTGCTGCTCCGGCTGCTGGACGGGGTCTTCCTCGGCGGCGAGTACACCGCGGCCAACCCGCTGGCCATGGAGTACGCGCCGACCCACCGTCGCGGCGTCTACGGCTCGCTGCTCAACGTCGGGTACCCGACCGCGCTGGCCGTGATCACCCTGCTCACCCTGGTGTTGTTGCGGCTGGTGCCGGCCAGCGGGCCCGACTCGGCGTACGTGGTCTGGGGCTGGCGGATCCCGTTCGCGCTCGGGTTCGTGCTGTCCGCCGCGGTGTTCGGCTATTACCTGCGGTCGGTGCCGGAGTCCGAGCTGTGGACCCGGATGGCCAAGCAGCGGCGGCCGCTGCGCACGCTGTTCTCCGGGCGGCACCTGCGCAGCGTCGGGCTGGCGTTCCTGGTCGGCACCGGGGCGTGGTTGACCTTGGACGCCACCGTCGGGGTGTTCGCCAGCCACTTCAAGGCGCTGGGCAGCGCGGCGGGAGTGGTCAACGGCGCGATCCTGCTGGCCGCCGTGGTCGCCATCCCACTGTTCCCGCTGGTCGGAGCCGCCGGTCAACGCTTCGGCCGCCGGCAGCTGTTCCTGGTGCTCGGTGCGCTCAACGTGGTGGCCGGCCCGATCCTGCTCGGGGTGGCCGTGGCCGGGGCGCGCAGTACCGGGCCGGTGCTGGTCTGCGGCGGCCTCGCGCTGCTGCTCAGCCTGCTGGTCTGGGCGGTGATCTCCGCGTACCTCATGGAGATGTTCCCCACCGAGATCCGGTCCAGCGGCTACGGCATCGCCTACAGCCTGCCCAGTGTCATTCCGGCGTTCTACCCGTACTACCTGATCGCGCTGTCCGGGCTGCTGCCCTACCGCTACACCCCGCTCGTGCTGCTCGCGATCGGTGGCCTGTTCCTGATCTGCGGGTCCTGGTTGAGCCGCGACCTGCGGCAGGTCGACCTGGCGAACGCGTAGCGTGGGGCCGCCCGGGCCTGTCCACCCGGGCGGCCGAGTCTCACTCCAGGACGAGCATGCCATCCGGCATGCCCTCCACCCGGACCTCCAGCCACCTCGGCCGCCAGTCCGCCAGCTCGTGGAACCGGCGCAGCTCGGCGAACCCGCTGAGCCAGCCCATCCAGGCACCGTAGGGCGGGCGGTTGCCGTCGAACCCGCTCTGCACGAAGGTGAGCCGGGTCCGCCCCTCGGAACCTTCCAGCTCCCAGCTGGCCACCAGGCCGTCGTCCCAGACCAGCGACAGTGCCCGGCCCGGCTCCAGCTCGACGATCTTGGCGGGGGCGGTGTCCTGCTCGAGGCCGCCCATCGCCCAGCGGCCACCGACGTGCGGCTCGATCTCGACCTTGGCGCCGAACCAGCGGCTGAACGTGTCCGCGTCGAGCAGCGAGTCGAAGACGGCCCTGGGTGCCGCGTCGACGAACAGCTCCGTCCGCATCACCGGCGTGGTGAAGTCGCACTTGGGAGTCAGCTCGCGGCCTTCCACATGGTCGACGAGGTTCACCAGCGACAGCGCCCAGAACGTGTGCAGCTGGCTCAGCGTGGTCGCCTCGGTGACCATCTCGGCGAATCCGGGCAGCCCGGTCTGGGTGAGCGTCAGCACGGTCTCGCCCGGTCCGCGCGCGGCGAGGGTGATCTCGACGATCGTGTCGGTGTCGTCCACCCGCCAGCCGAAGCGCAGGGTGCGCTCGTCGACGTGCAGCAGCTCCTGACGGGGCACGTCGCCGGCGGGCGTGGTCGGACCCCAGAACGCGTAGCGGTGCGGCAGCGCCACCTCCGCGTGCTCGGCCAGCCAGGTCCGCATCGCGGTGGCGTCGGTCAGCGCGCGGTGCACCGCGCCGGCCTCGGCCGCCACCCGGAGGCGGATCATCATCGGCTCACTGCTCGGGTCGGTCGACTCTGGCTCACTCACTGGGAGCTCCCTTCGGATAGCAGGCCACGGCGAGCTTGAAGGCGTCACCCTCCGCGCCGCCGTATCGGGCGAACAGGTCCCGCAAGGTGGTGTTGAGGTCGGCCAGGAACTCCTGGCGCCGCTCCGGCCGCACCCTGATCTCCCCGGAGACTCCGAGGGAGGGCAGCTCGGGCGCGGCCCGGTCCAGCCCGGCGACGTCGGACTGGACCTCTTCCATCAGGTCCAGCAGGTAGCCGAGGCTCAGCTCGTCGCGCGGGTTGCGCAGCCCGATCCGGCCGACCAGCCGGGGGGAGAGCCAGTACGCACGGGCGCGCGCCTGGTAGATGCCCTCCTGGATGCCGCGCACCTTGCGCTCGGCCACCTGGTCCACCAGGCCGGCCTCGGCGAGGCGCCGCACGTGGTAGTAGACCCGCTGCGGCGTCTGCGCCAGCCGGCCGGCCACCTCGGTGCAGGACCGCGGCTCGGCCAGCTCGCGCAGCACCTCGATCCGCCTCGGCTTGAGCAGCGTCTCGGCCTGCTCCAGCCGGTCCAGGTAGACCACGTCCCGCATCGCGTCACCCCTAACGTACAAATGAGTTTGTTCATAAAAATCTGTTTTGTCAATGGCGCACTGGCACGGCACACACCCTCGTATCGCCGCACACACGACCTGACTTGTGTGCCGCGATACGGCGGTGTGTGCCGTGGACTCGGGGCGGCCGGTCAGACCGGCCGGACGAGGCCTCGGCCGGTGACCAGGGGGAGATCCAGCGCGGTCAGCAGGCCCGGGCGAGCGGCGACGACCGAGGGCACGGCATTGACCAGGCGCATCGCGGTGGCCTTAAGCCCGGCGGTGTTGTGGTCGCCGTCGCCGCCGAGCAGCCGCAGGTCGAGCGAGTAGTTCGGCTCGCCGCGCACCTCCACCCGGTAGCAGCCCTGACCGGTGGGCTGTGGCCAGTCCGGCCCGAGGTCGTCGTGCAGCCGGGTGACGTGCTCGACGACCAGCGCCGGGCGGCCGCCGACCAGGCCGGGCACCTCGAACCGCAGCGCCGCCGCCGACGCCTCCCATGGCAACGCCGCCGAAGCCGACCAGCTGGCGCCCGTTCGCGATCGCGAATCGATTAACGGGAACGGCCAGCGTCTAGCCGATCCAGTGACCCGATACTTGCTCGCCCAACCCCGACCCGATGGGAGACTGCCCAGATGCGAGTGGAAGAGCCTGGCGGCGGGGACGCGGAGACGGTGAACCCGGACCGCCCCGTGTATCAGGTCAACATCTACACGCGGAGCGAGGACCCGGACACCCCCGAGGAGTTTCGTGGATACCACGTGTCCGAGTGGAAGCTCCGCGACGCCGACGTGATCGAGGTGTTGACCTGGGCGAAGGAGCAGGCCGGGTCGTCTCCCTACGTGGTGTCGGTGGCCAGCGCGCTCGATGGTGGCGAGGCGCACCTGTTGCGGCTCTATGGACAGGACCCGAACCGAGGCGAGCCAGGCACGGGCGCGTACACGTCCCCTCGGGACGGAATCGTCCCGGACATGGAGTGGTTCATCCGGAACACACCGACCGATCAGTAGCCGCAAGGCCATTCCTTCGGCGCACCCCACAGGAACTGGACGTAAGGCTTGCCGTTCTCCCATGAGGTGCCCATCGCGGCACCTCGGAAGGTGTGCTTGTCCTTGGTGTTGGTGCACACGATGTAGGTGCCCTGGTTCAGGATGTAGGCCGCGTTGTTTTTCTTCTCCGTGGTCTTTCTCAGTGTCTGCATATTGTCGCCGAACAAGGTCACCGACAGGTCGAGTTCCTCAACAGCGCGGTCGCACTGAGACTTCGCGTTGACCTTGATCGCGCCCGGCACGCTGTCGGCCTCGTGCGGCCAGGCCACCCAGTCGATGTGGCAGTGAGCGGGTGATGGGTCAACAACCGACGGGACCGTGAACGACACGGTTTCCACGTGCGCCTCGCTGCCCGTGCCCCACAGCACCACTCGACAGCCCATCGCCCGCTCCTCGGCTCTCCGGGGCCGTCGCCCGGCCGCGGGTCATCGCACTGCTGGTCACCGCACTGCTGGTCACCGCACTGCTGGTCACCGCACTGCTGGTCACCGCACTGCTGGTCACCGCACTGCTGGTCATTGCACTACCGGTCAGGTATCGGCCGGGGGGAGCACCACGTCGGCCAGCCGGGCCACGTGCTCGTGCGGCTGGCCGAACAGCTGGGCGCCGCCGTGCGCCCGCTTGAGGTACCGGTGCGCCTCGTGCTCCCAGGTGATCGCAATGCCGCCGTGCAGCTGGACCATCTCGGCCGCCGCCCGCCGCACCACCTCGGCGCAGTGCACCTTCGCCACGCCGGCCAGCAGGGGCAGCTCGGGCGCGCCCGACCCGGCCGCCTCAGCCTCGGCCGCCGCCCAGACCGCCGAGCGTGCCGTCTCCACCAGCACGTGCACGTCGGCCATCCGGTGCTGCAACGCCTGGAAGTGCGCGATCGGCCGGCCGAACTGGACCCGCTGCTTGGTGTACGCCACCGTCGCCGCCAGGCAGTGCGCCGCGGTGCCGACCTGTTCGGCGGCCAGTGCGACGCACGCGACGTCCCGTACGTGGGCCAGCGCGGCGGTCTGGTCCGCCCCGTCCCCGGCTGCGTCCAGCGGCCGGCCCGGGCAGCCATCCAGCAGCACGGTGGCCAGCGGCCGGGTGTCGTCCAGCGGGGTCGCCGGGGTGCGGGTCGTGTCGGCGGGGTCGACCTCGAACAGCCGCACCCCACCATGCGCACTGCCGGTGCGCGCGGCCACCACGAGCACGTCGGCCTCGGCGCCGTCCAGTACGTAGTGCGCCTCGCCGTGCAGCCGCCCGTCCCACCGGCAGGCCGGCGCGGCCGGGTCCCACCGCCCTCGCGCGCCCGCCCAGACCAGCGCCGCGGTGGCGGTGCCGGCCGCGATACCCGGCAGCAGCCGCTCCCGTGCCGACTCGTCGCCGCAGGTCAGCACCGCTGTGGCGGCCAGCACGGCGGACCCGAGCATCGGTGCCGGGGTCAGCGTGCGGCCCAGCTCCTCGAGCACCACGCAGACCTCCGGCAGCCCCGCGCCCGCGCCGCCGTAGCGCTCCGGCACGGCCAGCGCGGCCACCCCGATCTCGCGGCAGAGCCTCGGCCAGGCGGCCGGCCCCGGCGTGCGGTCCAGCAGCGCGGCCACCGCCGTGCGCAGCGCCTCCCGCTCCTCGCCACCCGGATCGGTGTCCGGCTGGGTCGCGGGCTCCGTGTCCGACCGGGTCACCGCAGTGCCTCCCGTACCCGGGCGCGGTGCACCGCCGGCGTGCCCCAGGCCCCGACCAGCGCCCGCGCCTTGGTCAGCCAGAACGCCACGTCGTGCTCAAGGGTGTAGCCGAGTGCACCGTGCACCTGCAACGCGGTGCGGGCGGCCCGGTACGCGGCGGTGCCGGCGGCGACCTTGGCCGCCGAGACGTCCCGGGCGGCCGTGCCGGACCGGTCGCCGAGCGCCACGGCGGCCCCGTGCAGCAGCGGCCGGGCCAGCTCCAGCCCGACGTGCACGTCCGCCAGCTGGTGCGCCACGGCCTGGAACGCACCGATCGGCCGGCCGAACTGTTCGCGCCGGCCGGCGTGCGCCACGGCCATCTCGAGCAGCCCGGTGCCCAGGCCGAGCAGCTGCGCGGCGCAGGCCAGCACGCCGAGGTCGAACGCCCTGGCCACCGCGCCCGGTACAGCGGTGGCCAGCGGTCGCGCCGGGCCCGGCCGGAACAGCCGCCGCACCGGGTCCACCGAGCGCTCCGGTCCGCCCGCCGGGGCGTCCAGCAGCCCGACCTCACCGGTACCCAGATCACCGGTCAGCAGCAGGCCGGCCACGTCGGCGTCCAGCAGATACGGCACGTGCGGCGGCAGTACGAGGGTGGCCAGCAGCTCGCCGTCGGCGAGCGCGGGCAGCCACTCGCGATGGCCGATCTCGGCGAGCAGCGTGGGTACCGCCGCGAACGACTCCACCACCGGCCCCGGTACGCCGTGCCGGCCGAGCTGCTCGAACGCGACCGCCAGGTCCACCGGGTGCGCGCCGAGGCCACCGGCCGACTCCGGCACGGCCAGCGCGGTGACGCCCAGCTCGGCCAGCTGCTTCCACACCGCCAGTCCGGGTGCCGGGTCGCCGTCGGCCCAGCGCCGCGCGGCGGTCGGCACGGCGGCGTCGCCGAGCAGCTCGTGCAGGCTGCCCGCAAACTGTCGCTGCTCGGCGTCCAGCGCGAACCTCATCGCCGCCCCCTGGGCAGCCCGAGCAGCCGTTCGGCGACGACGCCGCGCTGGATCTCGTTGGTGCCCGCGTAGATCGGCCCAGCGAGGGCGAACAGCCAGCCGTCGGCCCACGCCCCGGTGCGCTCGGCGTCGGCGCGCTCGGCGTCGGCGCCGAGCAGGTCCAGCGCGGTCTCGTGCAGCGCGAGGTCCAGCTCGGACCAGGTCAGCTTGTCCACACTGGACTCGGCGCCCAGCACGCCGCCCTCGGCCAGCCGGGTCACAGTGCCCAGGGTGCGCAGCTGGTAGGCCCGCGCGGTGATCCACGCGTCGGTGACCCGGTCGGCCAGCGCGGTGTCGCCCGCGTCGCCGACCTCGTGCCACAGCCGGACCAGTCGGTCGGCGGCCGCGGTGAACCGGCCGGGGCTGCGCAGCGAGAGGCCGCGCTCGCTGCTGGTCGTGCGCATCGCCACCGCCCAGCCCGCGCCGACCTCGCCGAGCACGTCGGCGTCCGGCACGAACACGTCGTCGAGGAACAGCTCGGCGAACCCCGGCCGGCCGTCCAGCTGGGCGATCGGCCGGACGGTGACGCCGGCGGCGCGCAGGTCGAACAGGAAGTAGGTCAGGCCAGCGTGGCGGCTGGCGGCGGGGTCGGTGCGGATGCTCGTTCCGCTGGCGCTCCTCTCGGTGCCGATGCTCGTTCCGCTGACGCTCCTCTCGGTGCCGATGCTCGTTCCGCTGACGCTCCTCTCGGTGCCGATGCTCGTTCCGCTGGCGCTCCTCTCGGTGCCGATGCTCGTTCCGCTGGCGCTCCTCTCGGTGCGGAACAGGCCGAAGGCGCGGTCCGCGACGGGTGCCCGGGAGCTCCAGGTCTTCTGCCCGTTGAGCAGCCAGCCGCCTTCGGTGGTGTCCGCGCGGCAGCGGATCGCGGCCAGGTCACTGCCCGCGCCGGGTTCGGACCAGGCCTGCGCCCACACGTCGTCGGCGCGCGCGATCCGGGGCAGCAGGCGCGCCCGCTGGTCCGGGGTGCCGTGCTCGAACAGCGCCGGGGCCAGCAGGAACAGCCCGTTCTGGCCGATCCGCCCTGGCGCACCGGCAGCGTGGTACTCCTCCTCGAAGACCAGCCACTCCAGCAGCGAGGCGCCCCGCCCGCCGTACTCGGCCGGCCAGGACACCGCGGACAGCCGCGCGTCGGCGAGGCGCCGTTCCCACTCCCGGTGCGCGGCGGCGCCCTCGGCGGTGTCCATCGGCGGCAGCGGCCCGGCCGGCAGGTGGGCGGCGAGCCAGCCGCGCACCTCCGCCCGGAACGCCTCGGCCGCGCCGCCGTAGTCCAGGTCCACCGGCCTCAGCTCCCGTCCCGCATGGACCGGGCGTCCTGGCCGGCCAGCGAGTCCGCCGAGACCTCCGCGTTGTGCGCGTGTGCCAGGTGGTGCAGGCCGAACACCGAGTCCATCCCGGCCCGCAGGCCCATCAGGTCCTCGGCCTGGTTGACCGCCTTCTTGGTCAGCGCCAGGCCGAACTGGGGCATCGTGGCGATCCGCTCGGCGAGCGCGAACGTCTCCGCCGCCAGCTCGGCACGCGGCACCACCCGGTTGACCATGCCCCACTCGCGGGCCCGCGCGGCCGGGATCCGCTCGCCGGTGAACAGGAACTCCTTGGCGAAGCGGGGGCCCATCACCCACGGGTGCGCGAAGTACTCCACCCCGGGGATACCCATCCGCACCACCGGGTCGGCGAAGAACGCGTCGTCGGCGGCCACCACCAGGTCGGCGCACCAGGCCAGCATCAGCCCGCCGGCGATGCAGGCGCCCTGCACCATCGCGACCATCGGTTTCGGGATCTCCCGCCAGCGCCGGCACATGCCCAGGTAGACCTCGCTCTCCCTGGCGAACCGGTTGTCGGCGCCGACCCGGTCCACGTGGTCCCACCAGAGCACGGCTTTGCGGTCGAAGGAGGTGTCGATGTCGCGCTCCGGGCTGCCGATGTCGTGCCCGGCGGAGAAGTGGTCGCCTGCGCCGGCCAGCACGATCACCTTCACCTCGGCGTCGTTCACGGCCCGGCCGAACGCGTCGTCCAGCGCGTAGGTCATCGCCGAGTTCTGTGCGTTGCGGTACTTCGGCCGGTCCATGGTGACCACCGCGACCGCGCCCCGGCGCTCGTAGCGAACCGTCACGACGACTCCTCCCACTGGGCCGCCTGCGCACGCAGCACGGTCTTGAGCACCTTGCCGGCCGCGTTGCGGGGCAGCTCGGCGCGCAGCTCCACCCGGCTCGGCACCTTGTAGCCGGCCAGCCGCTCCCGGCAGAACGCGAGCACCTGCTCGGCGCTCACCTCCGCGCCGGGGCGGGGCACCACGAACGCCGCGCCGACCTCGCCGAGCCGCGCGTCGGGCACCCCGATGACGGCGGAATCGGCGACCCCGGCCAGCCGGGCCAACGCCTGCTCCACCTCGGCCGGGTACACGTTGAAGCCGCCCCGGATGTACATGTCCTTGAGCCGGTCGGTGATGCTCAGGTAGCCGTGTTCGTCGAGCCGGCCGATGTCCCCGGTGTGCAGCCAGCCGTCCGCGTCGACGGCCTCGGCGGTGGCCGCCGGGTCATCCAGGTAGCCGAGCATCACGTTCGGGCCGCGCAGCAGCACCTCGCCGGTCGGTGCGTCCACCCGTACCTCGAAGCCGGCGGCAGCCCGCCCGCAGCTGCGTGCCACGGTGGCCGCGTCGTCACCCGGGCAGCACATGGTGGCCACTACGGCCTCGGTCAGCCCGTACGCGGTGAGCACGGTGTCGAAGCTGAGCTCGCGGCGCATCTCCTCGATCAGTGCGACGGGCACGACCGCCGCCCCGGTGACCGCGAGCCGCAGGCTGGACAGGTCGTACCCAGCGCGCGCCGGGGCATCCAGGATCGACCGGTACAGCGTCGGTGGGCCGGGCAGCACGGTGACCCGCTCCCGCTCGACCAGGGCCATCGCCCGGTCCACGTCGAACACCGCCATCGGCACGATCGTGGCGCCGGTGAGCAGGCAGGCGAGGATGCCGGCCTTGTAGCCGAAGCTGTTGAAGAACGGGTTGACGACCAGGTAGCGGTCCGCCTCGGTCAGCTCGGCGCGCTCCGCCCAGGCCGCCGCGACGCCGAGCGACTGCGCGTGGCTGCTCATCGCGCCCTTGCTGCGCCCGGTGGTGCCGGAGGTGAACAGCACGTCGGCGACCTGGTCCGGGCGCACCTCGGCGGCGCGCGCCCTGGCCGATCCGGCCGGCTCCCGCTCCGCCCGGTCGGCGACCTCGGCCCAGTTGAACTCCGCCCAGCCGGTTCCGTTGCTCCGTTCGGGGGTGTCGAAATCCGCGACTCGGCCTGACAAATTCCCCGACTCGCGGGGGGCTGGGGTGGGGGACGCGCCGCGAGCTTGGGGGGTGCCGCGGTTGGGGGTGGCGGACGCCTTGGGGGCTGGGGTGCGGAGGATGACGGTGAGGTCGGGGGAGGTGGCGAGGCCGGCGGCGCGCAGCTCGGCGAGGCGGTCGACGCCGAGGAAGGATTCGGCGACGACCAGGGCGCGCGCCCTGGACCGGCGCAGCACGTCCAGCGCCTCGGGGGCGGTGAACCGGGTGCTGACCGGCACCAGCGCGGCGCCGGTGCACGCCGCGCCGAGCGCGGCCAGTACCCAGTGCCAGCTGTTGGGCGCCTGCACGGCCACCCGGTCACCCGGCCGGACCCCTTCGGCGGCGAGGAACCGGGCCACCCGACGCACCCGCTCGGCCAGCTCCGACCAGGTCAGTCGCACGTCGCCGTCGATCAGCGCCGGCCCGTCCGGCCACCGCTGCGCCGCCTCGGCCAACGCGCCCGGGATGGTCCGCACCTCGGACGACACCTCCACAACTAGAACGTGTTCTTGTACTGTAGCGGCCATGGGCTCGCCGAGTACAGCGCTGCCGGGGCGGCCGGACAGGTACCTGTTCCAGGCCAATCCGGACGCCAATCCGGGCGCCGACCCGGACGCCAATCCGGGCGCCGATCCGGACCGGTTCCGGGCGACCGTGCGGGACTGGTTGGCCGACGCGCTGGGCGGCGAGTTCAGCGGGCTGCGCGGCGTCGGCGGGCCGGGCCGGGAGCACGAGGCGTTCGACGAGCGGCTGGCCTGGGACCGGCACCTGGCGGCGGCGGGCTGGACCTGCCTCGGCTGGCCGGTCGAGCACGGCGGCGCCGGCGCCCCGCTGGCCCACCAGGTGATCTTCCACGAGGAGTACGCCCGCGCCGAGGCGCCGGCCAGGGTGAACCATTTCGGCGAGGAGCTGCTCGGCCCGACGTTGATCGCGTTCGGCTCGCCGGCCCAGCAGCGGCGGTTCCTGCCGGCGATCGTCGCGGTCCGCGAGCTGTGGTGCCAGGGCTACTCCGAGCCCAATGCCGGGTCCGACCTGGCCGCCGTGCGCACCCGCGCGGTGCTCGACGGGGACCAGTGGGTGATCGACGGTCAGAAGGTGTGGACGTCGCTGGCGCACGTCGCCGACTGGTGCTTCGTGCTGGTGCGCACCAACCCCGAGCAGCGCCGGCACCGTGGGCTGTCCTACCTGCTGGTGCCGATGCGCCAGGACGGCGTCGAGGTCCGCCCGATCCGCCAGCTGACCGGCACCGCCGAGTTCAACGAGGTGTTCTTCACCGGGGCGCGCACCGACGCGGACCTGGTGGTCGGCGAGGTCGGCGACGGCTGGCGGGTCGCGCTGGGCACCCTGGCCATGGAGCGCGGCGTGGCGACCCTCGGCCAGCAGGTCGGCTTCGCCCGCGAGCTGGCCGCGCTGGTCGAGCTGGCCGGGCGCACCGGCGCGCTGGACGACCCCGCGCTGCGCGACCGGCTGGTCAGGGCCAGGATCGGCCTGGAGGTCATGCAGGCACACGCCCGGCGCACGCTGGGCGGCGACGCGCCGGGGGCGGCATCGGTGTCCAAGCTGGTCTGGGCCAGCTGGCACCGCGGACTGGGGGAGCTGGCCATGGACGTGCTCGGCGCGGGTTCGCTGGTCGCCCTCGGCGAAACCTATGACCTGGACCGCTGGCAGCGGCTGTTCCTGTTCAGCCGGGCAGACACCATCTACGGGGGCTCCGACGAGGTACAGCGCACGATCCTCGCCGAGCGCGTGCTCGGCCTGCCCCGGCCGGCCCGCCCGTGACCCCGCCACCCGTGACCCCGCCACCCGTGACCCCGCCACCCGTGACCCCGCCACCCGTCAGCCCGCCGCCCGTACCCGGCCACGACCTGTTGGCCGGCAAGGTCGTCGTGGTCACCGCCGCCGCGGGCACCGGCATCGGCGCCGCGGTGGCCAGCCGCGCGCTGGAGGAGGGCGCCCGGGTGGTGCTCAGCGACCACCACGAGCGCCGCCTCGGCGAGACGGCGGACCGGCTGCGCGCCCAGCACGGCGACCGGGTGCACGCGCTGACCTGCGACGTCACCGTGGAGCAGCAGGTGCAGGACCTGCTGGCCGGCGCGGCGGCGGCGTTCGGGCGGGTCGACGTGATGGTGAACAACGCCGGCCTCGGCGGCACCCGGTCGGTGCTGGAGATGCCCGACGAGGAGTGGCACCGGGTGCTGGACGTGACGCTGAACGGCACCTTCCGCTGCACCCGGGCCGCGCTGCGCCGGATGGTCGAGCAGGGCGGCGGCGGGGTGATCGTGAACAACGCCTCGGTGATCGGCTGGCGCGCCCA
>Ga0137415_10002299_pt1 | contig 19069 bp, 16 predicted proteins | sample CZODoug3_1_1_16f_FD_183082 | JGI IMG/M metagenome (GOLD analysis project Ga0137415, IMG submission 183082) | Vadose zone soil fungal communities from Angelo Coast Range Reserve, California, USA - CZODoug3_1_1_16fungal (Hybrid Assembly) | ecosystem: Environmental > Terrestrial > Soil > Vadose...
CTCGGCTTCGACCCGATCTGGTTCGGCGTCATCATCGTGATGACGGTGGAACTCGGCCTGATCCATCCGCCGGTCGGCATGAACGTCTTTGTCATCAAAAGCGTCGTCAAGGACGTGTCGTTTTCCACCATCTTCCGCGGCGTGATCCCGTTCGTGGCGACCGATCTCGTCCGGCTGGTGATCCTGATCGTGTTTCCACTGCTGGCGACCTGGCTCCCGACCCGCATGATGGCCGGCGGCCACTAGCGATGACGCCGCGGCTTGAGACCATGTACGTCTTCACCATCACCGCGCGGATCGGCGAGGTGACGAGCGCCGGCGACATCGGCTACGGCGTGCGCCGCATCATTCCGATCGTGGGCGGCGAGGTAAAGGGCGAGCGGGTCAACGGAAAAGTCTGCGCGTTCGGCGCGGATTTCCAGCTGATCCGTCCGAACGAGTTGATCGAGCTCGAGGCCAAATACGCCTTTGAGACCGACGACGGCGCGGTGGTCTATGTCGAAAACAAGGGTATCCGGTTCGGCCCGGTCGAGTTGCTGCAAAGACTGAAGCGCGGCGAGCCGGTCGATCCAAAGCTGATCTATTGCCGCACCGTGCCGAAATTTGAAACGGGTGCCGAAAAATACCGCTGGCTGATGGAAAACCTGTTCGTCGGCTCCGCCGCGCGCCACACCGACCGCGTGGTGATCGACGTGCATCAGGTGTTGTAAGAGCCGGTGCACCTCGCCGTCACCCTGAGGTGCGAGCGCTTGCGAGCCTCGAAGGGTGACGGCGCCCAAGGCCGAGCCGGTGCAAAACAACCCATCCTTCGAGGCTCGGGCGCGCTGTCGGGCCCTCGCGCCTCAGGATGATGGTGTCCCTGCGGAGGCGGCATTCTCCGAGCTGCCTGTTGACTCTTCCTAAGATAGTTATAAAATATAACTATTCTGGACAGGAAGCAATAACACCATGGGAAACGCCGCCCCCGCCCCGACTGCGGGCCAATCCGTGCTCCTGAAGATCGAGCAGGCGGGCGCGGTGCTGACCGTGGGCCTCAACCGCCCGGCCAAGCGCAATGCGCTCAACGACGGCATCATGCTGGCGATCCAGCATTGCTTTGCCAATCTCCCGGAGGGCGTCGGCGCCGTGGTCATCCATGGCGTCGGCGATCATTTCTCGTCGGGCCTCGACCTCTCGGAATTGACTGAGCACGACGCCACCGAGGGCCTGCGCCACTCCCAGATGTGGCACCGCGTGTTCGACCGCATTCAATATAGCCGTGTCCCCGTGATCGCGGCGCTGAAGGGCGCGGTGATCGGCGGCGGGCTGGAGCTTGCCTGCGCGGCGCATATCCGCGTCGCCGAGCCCTCGGCCTATTTCGCGCTGCCCGAGGGACAGCGCGGCATTTTCGTCGGTGGCGGCGGGTCGGTGCGGCTGCCGCGCCTGATCGGGGTCGCCCGGATGACCGACATGATGCTGACCGGGAGAGTCTATTCCGCGATCGAGGGTGCCTCGTACGGCTTTGCGCAGTACCTTACCGAGGAAGGCAACGCGCTGGCCAAGGCGGTGGAGCTCGCCACCAAGGTTGCGACCAATGCGCCGCTGACGAATTTTGCCGTGCTGCAGGCGCTGCCGATGATCGCGGAAGCCAACCCGCAGACCGGATTGTTGATGGAATCGCTGATGGCGACGGTGGCGCAGAGCGACAAGGAAGCCAAGCGGCGGATCCGCGCCTTTCTCGACCGCAAGACCGCAAAGGTGAAACCGTCATAAGATGAGCGCGCAGGCCGACATCGCGCCTTCCCACGACAGCGACGCCTCGCGCGCCGTCAGCGCCGCGCCGTTGCGTGCGATTTCGTTCGGCGATCCCGCCGTGTCGATCGAACGCAAGGACGACGGCACCATTTATCTGCGCCCGAAAACGCCGCTCGGCGATTATCCGGCGCGGATCACCGACCGCCTGCATCATTGGGCAGATGCTGCGCCGGATCGCGTGTTCATGGCCGAGCGCGACCGCGGCCGCTTCTGGCGCCAGATCACCTACGGCGAACTCCTGACCGCGAGCCGTCATATTGCCTCGGCGTTGCTCAAGCGCGGGCTCTCCGCCGAGAGGCCAGTCGTCATTCTCTCCGGCAATGCGATCGACCATGCGCTGGTCGCGTTCGGCGCGCTTTATGCGGGAATCCCGTTCTGTCCGGTGTCGCCGGCCTATTCGCTGATCTCGAAGGACTATGGCAAGCTTTCCTATCTGATGAAGCTTCTGACGCCCGGTCTGGTGTTCGCCGACGATGCCGACAAATTCGCCGAGGCACTCACGGCCAACGTGCCCGAGGGGACAGAGATCGCCGCCGCCTATGGCGGCGTGCCCGGCCGCGATGTGACGTTGCTCGCGGACCTGATGGCAACGCCGCTGCATCCCGCGCTCGATGCGGCTCACGACCAGATCGGCCCTGACACGACAGCGAAATTCCTGCTCACGTCAGGCTCGACCGGCAATCCCAAGGCGGTCATCAACACGCAACGGATGATCTGCGCCAACCAGGTGATGATCCGCGAGACCATGGCGTTCCTGAAGGATGAGCCGCCCGTCATCGTCGACTGGCTGCCGTGGAATCACACCTTTGGCGGCAATCACAATATCGGGTTGACGCTGTTCAACGGCGGTTCGATGTATCTCGACGAGGGCAAGCCGATGCCCGGCGGCATCGAGGAGACCGTGAAAAATCTTCGCGAGATTTCGCCGACGGTCTATTTCAACGTGCCGAAAGGCTATGAGTCACTGCTGCCGTATCTGCGCGACGATTCTGCGCTGCGGGCAAAATTCTTCGGGCGGCTGCACGCGATGTTCTTCTCGGGTGCTGCGCTGTCGCCGTTCATCTGGAACAGCCTCGACCAACTCGCGGTACAGGAGACTGGATTCCGCGTCCCGATGCTGACCGGCCTTGGCGCGACCGAAACCTCGCCGTTCTTCATGTCGGTGCGCCCTGACACCAGCCGCTCTGGCCACGTCGGTCTTCCCGTACTGGGCAATGACGCCAAGCTGCTGCCGAACAACGGCAAGCTGGAAGTCCGCGCCAAGGGGCCGAACGTCACGCCGGGCTACTGGCGCCAGCCGGAACTGACGGCGGCTGCGTTCGACGAGGAAGGTTTTTACAAATTCGGCGACGCGCTGAAGCCCGCCGACCCCAATGATCTCGACGCCGGCTTTGATTTCGATGGTCGCATTGCCGAGGATTTCAAGCTCGCCAGCGGCACCTGGGTCAGCGTCGGTCCGCTACGCGCGCGCTTTGTCGGGACCTGCGCGCCGCTGGTGCGTGACGTCGTGATCGCAGGCATCAACCGCGACGAAATATCGGCGCTGGTGATCCTCGATCTCGACGGCTGCCGCCTGGTCAACCCCAAGCTTGCGTCCGACGATATCTCGGCGGCGGCGTCCGATCCACTGGTCCGCGCGGCGTTCCGCGAGCGGTTCACGCTATTCATGGCGAGCGCCACAGGGTCATCGAACCGTATCACCCGCGCGATCCTGCTCGACACGCCGCTGTCGATCGATCGCGGCGAAGTCACCGACAAGGGGTCGATCAACCAGCGTGCGGTGCTGGAGCATCGAAGCGGTTTGATCGAGGCGCTCTATGCGCCGATGCCGCCGGCGCAGGTGATCACATCAGTCTGAATTCGAACAGATCTTATTCGAACAAGTCTTGCCGGGGAGAGAACCATGCAGTTGAAAGATCAGGCCGCGATTGTCACCGGTGGCGCATCGGGATTGGGGGCGGCGACGGCGCGCCGGCTGGCGGCGCAGGGCGCCAAGGTCGCGGTGTGCGATCTCAACGCCAAACTTGCCGAGAGCGTCGCGGCCGAAATCAAGGGTGTCGCGGTGGTCTGCGACGTCTCCGACGCGGCGTCGGCCGAAGCCGCCGTCGCCGCTGCTTCCAAGGCGCATGGCCCGGCGCGCGTTTTGGTGAACTGCGCCGGTATCGGCGTCGCCAAACGGGTGATCGGCCGCGAAGGGCCGATGGCGCTTGCGGATTTCGACAAGGTGATCAGGGTCAATCTGATCGGCTCCTTCAACATGCTGCGGCTGGCGACCGCGGATATGTCAAAACTCGAGCCGCTGTCGACCGGCGAGCGCGGGGTCGTGATCTCCACGGCGTCGGTCGCGGCCTATGACGGCCAGATCGGACAATCCGCCTATTCGGCCTCCAAGGGCGGCATCGTCGCGATGACGTTGCCGATCGCGCGCGAACTGGCGCAGTTCGGCATTCGCGTGCTGACGATTGCGCCGGGGTTGTTCCTGACGCCGCTGCTCGCCAATCTGCCGCAGGAGGCGCAGGACTCCCTCGCTGCCGCGATCCCGTTTCCGCGCCGCCTCGGTCAGGCCGACGAGTTCGCCTCGCTGGCGCTGCACATGATCGACAACCCTTATTTGAACGGCGAAGTGGTGCGGCTCGATGCCGCGCTCCGCATGGCGCCGCGCTGAGGGTAACGCATGTTCGTCCATCGGCGCGACGTACAAATCCAGTGGGGCGATTGCGACCCCGCCAACATCGTTTATTACCCGCGCTACTTCGCCATGTTCGACGATTCGACCTCGATCATGTTCGAAGCGGCCGGCTTCTCCAAACAGGACATCATCCACAAATATGGCCTGGTCGGCATTCCCATGGTGGATACAAGGGCGAAATTTCATATCGCCTCAACCCATGGTGACTGGATCACGATCGAGAGCCGGATCGAGAGCTTCAAGCGTTCGAGTTTTGAGGTGACGCACAAGGTGTTCAAGGGCGAGGCGCTGGCGATCGAGGCGTTCGAGACCCGCGTGCTGGTCGGCCGTCACCCGGACGACCCGGCGCGGCTGAAATCGGCTCCGATGCCGCAGGCGATCATCGAGCGGTTCATGACGGGCTGACTTGAGCACCCTCATGACCTAAAGAAGGGGCTGAATTGGCCATCGAATTTGGTTTAAACCTTTAAAAAGATACCTAAGGGAGGAATGAATGAAGAAGGCTCTTTTGTCCGCTGCTGCACTCGCCGCGGCGCTGGCGCTGCCAGGCTCGCCGGTCATGGCGCAGACCAATGAAATCACCATCGGCATCTCGATCTCGACCACCGGCCCGGCTGCTGCGCTCGGCATCCCCGAGCGCAACGCGCTCGATTTCGTGCCGAAGGAGATCGCCGGCGTGCCGCTCAAGCTGATCGTGCTGGACGACGGCGGCGATCCGACCGCGGCCACCACCAACGCGCGGCGCTTCGTCACCGAGTCCAAGGCCGATATCATCATGGGCTCGTGCACCACGCCGCCGTCGATCGCGGTGTCCACCGTGGCCAACGAAGCCGGTATTCCGCATTTCGGCCTGGCGCCGTTCCCGATCAACGAGGCGCGCACCAAATGGTCGGTCGACTTGCCGCAGTCGATCCCGATCATGGGCAAGGTGCTGTACGAGCACATGAAGGCGCACGCCATCAAGACCGTCGGCTATATCGGCTACTCCGATTCCTACGGCGATCTCTGGGTCAACGACTTCAAGGCCCAGGCCGTGCCCTTGGGCATGACCATGGTCGACGAAGAGCGCTTTGCCCGTCCGGATACCTCGGTCGCGGGCCAGGTGCTGAAACTGGTCGCCGCCAATCCCGACGCGGTCCTGATCGGCGCCTCCGGCACCGCCGCGGCGTTGCCTCAGACCGCGCTACGCGAACGCGGCTACAAGGGCCTGATCTATCAGACCCACGGCGCCGCCAGCATGGATTTTATCCGCATCGCGGGTGCATCGGCGGAGGGCGTGATCATGTCGGCCGGACCGGTGATGTCGCCGGAGACGCAAGCCGACACCGCGCTGACCAAGAAACCGGGACTGACGCTCAACGCCGCCTATGAAGCCAAATACGGCCCCAACAGCCGTAGCCAGTTCGCCGGCCATTCCTATGACGCGTTCGAAGTGCTCAAGCGCATCATCCCGGTGGCGCTGAAGACGGCCAAGCCCGGCACGCCGGAATTCCACGAAGCGATCCGCCAGGCGCTGATCAGTGAAAAGGAAATCGTCGCGACCCAGGGCGTCTACAACTGGACCGAAAAAGACCGTTACGGCCTCGACGATCGCTCGCGGATTTTGCTGACGGTGAAGGACGGGAAGTACGTTCCGGCGATGTGAGGCTGCCGGCTGTGTAGGGTGGGCAAAGCGAAGCGTGCCCACCATCTAACGGTTACGATACGGGAAGAACGGTGGGCACGGCGCAAAGAGCGCTTTTGCCCACCCTACATTTAAATCGCGCTTTCGCCTTCGTGCTGGAAGCCGAGATAGCTCGCCGCCACCCGCTGATTGGCCGCGATGTCCTTGGCCGGCCCGCTCAGGATGAATTCGCCGAGCTCCATCACATAGGCGCGGTCGGCGATCTGCAGGGCTGCCTGCGCGTTCTGCTCGACCAGCAGCACCGAGACGCCGGCGGCGCGCAGTTCGCCGATGGTGCGGAAGATATCGGCGACGATGATGGGCGCCAGCCCAAGGCTCGGCTCGTCCAGCATCAACAGTTTTGGCGCGCCCATCAGCGCGCGGCCCATCGCCAGCATCTGCTGCTCGCCGCCGGACAGCGTGCCCGCGAGCTGCTTGCGCCGTTCCTTTAGCCGCGGAAACAGCGTGTAGACCCGTTCGAACGATTTCGCCGCGGTTGCCTTCGCGATCCGGAACGCGCCGAGCTGCAGATTGTCCTCGACATTCATGGAGCCGAACAGCTCGCGATGTTCCGGCACCAGGCTCAAGCCCGCGGCGACGCGGTCCTCGATGTCTGATGGCGCCATGTCCGACCCCGCGAAGGTCGCGCGCCCCTGCAGCGGCAGGATGCCCATGATGGCGTTCAGGAGCGTGGTCTTGCCGGCGCCGTTGGCGCCGATGATGGTGACGATCTCGTTGTCGGCGACATCGAGCGATACCGCGCGCACGGCCTCGACTTTGCCATAGGAGACGTGCACATCGCTGACCGTCAACAGCGCGCTCATGCGGCAGCTCCGAGATAGGCCTTGATCACGTCGGGGTTGGTCTTGATCGCACCCGGCGTGCCTTCGGCGATCTTGGTGCCGAAGTCGAGCACCACGATCCGGTCGGCGAGGTCCATCACAAAGCCCATGTCGTGCTCGACCAGCAGCACCGACATACCGCCGTCGCGCAACTGGCGCAGCAGCGCCGCCAGCCGCTGCTTCTCCATGTGCCGCAGCCCTGCGGCCGGCTCGTCGAGCAACAGCAGGATCGGGTCCGCGCACAAGGCGCGGGCGATCTCGACGATGCGCTGTTGTCCCAGCGACAGACTTCCCGCCAGCTGGTCGATCTGGCCGCCGAGGCCGACGCGCTCGATCTGGCGCGCCGCTTCCGCCAGCAATCTTGCCTCGTCGGTGCGATCGAGACGGAACATGCTGGAGATCGCGCCCGAATTTCCGCGCAGATGCGCGCCGATCGCGACGTTTTCCAGCACGGTCATATCAGGCACCAGTTTGACGTGCTGGAAGGTTCTGGAAACGCCGAGTTTGACGACCTCCTGCGGCGGCGCGTTGTCGACCTTGTTGCCGAGCACCGAGATGGTGCCGCTGGTCGTGGTCAGCACGCCCGTGATCAGGTTGAAGGTCGTGCTCTTGCCGGCGCCGTTGGGACCGATCAGGGCGACGATCTCGCGCGCCTGAACGTCGAAAGAGACGTCATTGACGGCGATGACGCCGCCGAATTGCTTGCGCGCGCCCTCGACATGCAGCAGCGCCGACGGCGTGGCGGGAGCCCGCGCGCGCGGCGGCAGCGTCAGCGAGGGATCGGGCTGCTTGCGGCCCGGTGTGAACGGTAACCGCGCCATCAGCCACGGCCAGACGCCGGTCGGCGCCAGTTGCAACAGCGACACCAAAAGGATGCCGAACACGATGGTCTCGAGCTGGCTCTGGCCGCCGAAGATATAGGGCAGATAGCTCTGCAATATTTCCTTGAGGATCACGACAAGGCCGGCACCGAGTACCGCGCCCCAGACGTAACCGGCGCCGCCGACCACGGCGATGAAGAGATATTCGATGCCGGCCTGGGCGCCGAACGGGGTCGGATTGGCAGCGCGCTGGAAATGCGCATAGAGCCAGCCGGATAAGCCAGCCAGCACCGCGGCGTAGATGAACACCAATAATTTGGCGCGCGGTGTCTGCACGCCAAAAGCTTCGGCGGCGATATGTCCGCGCCGCAGCGCGCGGATCGCGCGGCCGGTGCGAGAGTCCAAAAGGTTCATGGTCAGCAGCGCCGAGATCAGCACCGCGATCCAGATCGCGAAGTAGATCGTGTCCGGGCGGAGCATCTTGAGCGAGCCGATCGACAGCGGCGGAATGCCGGAAATGCCGTCGTTGCGGCCGAGGAATTCGAGCTTGCTGAACAGATAAAACAGCCCGATGCCCCAGGCGATGGTGCCGAGCGGCAGATAATGGCCGGATAGCCGCACCGTGACGAGGCCGAGCAGCACCGCGGCGATGCCGCTGACCAAAAGAGAAAGTGGCAGCGTCAACCAAGGCGACAGTCCGTAAGCGGTGGTCAGCACCGCCGTGGTATAGGCGCCGAACCCGCAAAACGCGGCCTGCCCGAACGAAGTGAGGCCGCCGACGCCGGTCAACAGCACCAGCCCCATCGCCACCAGCGCGGCGAGGCCGATATTGTCCAATAGCACGATCCAGAACGGCGGCACGCCCGGGACGAACGGGATCACCGCCATCAACGCGGCAAAGATGACGAGAGGAAGCCGCTGCGTCATCGCGGTCAATCCTTCTCTTCGTCGACCGCGGGCGCTGCGAGCGAGCGCAGCACCAGCACCGGGAGGATCAGGGTGAAGACGATGACTTCCTTGAAATTGCTGGCATAGAACGAGGAGAAGGCCTCGACGATGCCGACCAAAATCGCCGCGACCGCGGTCAACGGATAGCTGACCAAGCCGCCGATGATCGCGGCAATAAACCCCTTTAACCCGATCAGGAAGCCGGTGTCGTAATAGAGTGTCGTGATCGGGACGATCAGGATCCCCGAGATGGCGCCGATCGTGGACGCGAGCAGGAACGCGATCTGTCCGGAAAGCGTAGTTCGGATACCGACGAGGCGCGCGCCGAGGCGGTTGACGGCGGTGGCGCGCAGCGCCTTGCCCATCAGCGTAAAGCCGAAGAACAGCCACAGACCGACGATGAAGGCGACCGTGAGGCCGTAGACCGCGATGCTCTGGCCGGTGAAGCGCAGCGGACCGACGGTCAACGCCGCATTCGACAGCACCGGGCCGCGCAGGCCTTCGGCGCCGAAGAACACCAGCCCGAGCCCCTGCAACGCGAGATGGCAGCCGACGGAGGCGATCAGCAGCACCAGCACCGAGGTATGCGCAATCGGCTGAAACGCGATGCGATAGAGGAACAGCCCGATCGCCGCGACGATCAGGAGCGCCAGCGCGATATTGACCGCGATCGGCGTCCTGGGCCCCGCGAGCGAATAGGTCAGCGCCAGCAGCGCGCCCGGGAAAGCGATGTTGAGCGCGGCGGAGCGCGCGACCTGCCGCAGACGAAGCGATTTCCGGGCGACGAACAAATCGAGGCCAAATGCCACCAGCCCCATCGCGACCGCAAGCCGTACCGTGCCGGGCACCTGGCCGGTCGCCAGCATGGCGTAGCTCAGCCCGCCATAGGTGACGAATTCGCCCTGCGGAATCAGGATGACGCGCGTGACCGCGAACACCAGTACCAGTGCCAGCCCGAGCAACGCATAGATTGCGCCATTGGTGATGCCGTCCTGCAGCAGGAACAGCATGATCGTGGTATTCAAGACCGGCGCTCCCCCTCACGCGTCGAGCCGGTCGCGACCTTATCCGCCCGCCCGACCCTGTGATATCGGTAGTTGAAATTCCGCCGATATTTGATATAATCCATAACAATTATTAAATATAACATCAAGGCCTCGCCCTTCGGGCAGGGGCTTGCTGCCGGGGATGCGAGACGCGAGCGATGACTGTTTCCAAGAACGCCGCCGATGTCGTCAAGCTTTCCCGCTCCGCCCGAAAGGAGGCGGTCGATGCCGCGGCAGAGGATATCGCCCTGCAGATGGGCGAACTGTCGGATTTGCTCGGCTATGCGCTGAAGCGCGCGCAACTCAAGGTGTTCGAAGACTTCCTGCGCTGCATGGCGCCGCTGCAACTGACGCCGGCGCAATTTTCGGTGCTGCTGCTGCTCGACCGCAATCCCGGCCGCAACCAGACCGAAATCGCCAACACACTCGGCATCCTCCGACCGAATTTCGTGGCGATGCTCGACGGCCTGGAAAGCCGCGATCTCTGCGCGCGGATGCGCTCGGCCAACGACCGCCGCTCCCATATCCTGGTGCTGACCGACAAGGGCCGCGCGGTGCTGGCGCGCGCCAAGAAGCTGGTCGCGAGCAAGCACGAGGCGCGGCTGAACGAATTGCTGGGCCCTGCGAACCGCGTTGCGCTGCTCGACATGCTGGCAAAGATCGCGCAGGAGTTTTGAGGGACAGCTTGAAGCTTCCTCAGCCGTCATTGCGAGGAGCGATAGCGACGAAGCAATCCACTCTTCCTTGCGGCGCGATGGATTGCTTCGCTTCGCTCGCAATGACGGTTGAGGGGTCAGCGGCTAGTCCACCAAAATCACCCTGACATCGTTGACATTGGTCAGCGTCGGGCCGGTCAGCAACAGATCGCCGGTCGCCGCAAAGAACGCGGTGGCGTCGTTGTTCTCCAGATAGGCTTTTGGATCGAGGCCCAGCGACTTCATCTTCGCAAAGGTGGTTTGATCGATCATCGCGCCAGCCGGATCGGTCGCGCTGCCGGCGCCGCCGTCGGCGCCGTCGGTATCGGCCGCCAGCGCCGAGATATCGGGCGTATCCTTGAGCAGGCTTGCCAGCGCCAGCGCATATTCCTGGTTCGGGCCGCCGCGGCCATTGCCGCGCACCGTGACCGTGAGCTCGCCGCCGGACAGGATGGCGACCCGCTGGCCGTCGCTGCGTGCCTTTAGCGCCAGCCGCGCGTGATCGGCGGCGACGTCGCGGGCTTCGCCTTCGAGGTCGGCGCCGAGTTCGATGATCGCATAGCCGGCTTCCCGCGCGATCCGGACCGCCGCGTCGAGCGAGGCTTTTGGCCTTGCGATCAGCTCAAAATGCGCGCGGGCAAAGGCCGGATCGCCGGCCTTGCAGCTTTCGTTGCCGGGGTCGTCGAGCGCGCGGCGGACGGCGTCGTCGACCGCGAGATGGTATTTCGCGACCAGCGCCCGCGCGTCGGCCAGCGTGGTCGTATCAGGCACGGTCGGTCCCGATGCGATCGCCGACGGATCGTCGCGCGGAACGTCCGAAATCGCCAGCGTCACGATCTCGGCGCGTTGCCCTGCGCGCGCCAGCCTTCCGCCCTTGATGCGCGACAGATGCTTACGCACGGTGTTGACTTCGCCGATCGGTGCGCCCGAGCGCAATAGCGCCCGGTTCACCTGCTGCTTCTGCGCGAACGTCACACCATCGGCCGGCGCGATCCAGTTCGCCGAGCCGCCGCCGGACAGCAGCACCAGCAGCAGATCGTCCGCGGTCGCCGCCGCGGCCAGCCGCAGCGTGTCGTCGGCGGCCTTCAGCCCGGCTTCGTCGGGCACGGGATGGCCGGCCTCGACCACCTTGATCCGCCGCGTCGGCACGCCGTGGCCGTGGCGGGTGGTGGCGATGCCAACAAGCTTTGCCGGATCGAGTTCGAGCGCGTCGAGATAGTGCCGCTCGGCGGCCGCGGCCATGGCGGCGGCGCCCTTGCCGGCGGCAAGGCAGATCACCCGCCCCTTCGGCACCGGCCGCAAATGCCTCGCCAGCACGATTTCAGGATGCGCGGCCGCGACTGCCGCATCAAAGATCGTACGCAGGAGAGGGCGTCGGTCGGTCATGGCGGTCCTCTCTTGGCAGTCCTCTTGGCGATGCTTCCCGCGCTCTGGAGTATCAGTTGCTAAGCTCGCCGCTGATGACGTCACCGAACAATTGCCAGCGCTCGCCCTTGAACTGCATCAGCTGCAATTGCTCGATCGGCTGGAAATCGTCCGCTGCCGTGGTCAGCGTGATGCCCGGCAGCAGCCCGCCTTGGGCGAACTGCTTCAGGCTCGCGGCCTGCTTCATGATATTGTCGCGCGTCAGATCGTCGCCGCAGCGCTTCAGCACTTCGACCATGGTGGTCGCCATGTTGTAGCCGGTCAAGGCCGACGCATCGACGCGATTGGTGTCCGGCAGATATTTCGACAGCAATTCGTCAAAGGCCTTGATGCCGGGATCGCCGGCCCACTGCGGATCGCTGACGTCCTTGGCGTAGGCGGCCGAAATCACGCCTTGCGAATTCTCCAGGCCGGCGGGCCGCATCACGGTCGCTGTCGAGGCGCTGACATTGGAGACGATCGTGACCGGCTTCCAGTTCATCTCGCCGACCTTCTTGATGGCCTGCGCGCCGAATTTCGGCGTCGTGAAGAAGATGATCACGTCGGGATTGGAGGATTTCAGCCGTACGACATGGGAATCGATGGTCGGCTCCGCCACCTCGTAGCTCTCCTCCGCGACGATGCGCGAGGGATCGCCGGCAAGACCATCCTTGAGGCCCTTGAGGTAGTCCTTGCCCATATCGTCGTTCTGATAGAGCACGGCGATCTTCGCGGTCGGCTTCTCCTTGCTCAGGTATTTTGCGTAGCTACGCGATTCGCTCTGGTAGCTGGGCAGCCAGCCCATGGTCCACGGAAAGTTCTTCGGATCGTTCCACTTGGTGGCACCGGTGGCGACGAACAGCTGCGGCACTTTCTTAGCATTGACGTATTTCTGGATCGCGGTGTTGGAGGCGGTCCCCAGCGTGCCGAACAGCAGCAGCACCTCATCGCTCTCGATCAGCTTGCGTGCCTGCTCGACCGCTTTCGGCGGACTATAGGCGTCGTCATAGGAGATGAAGTTGATCTTGCGCCCGTTGATGCCGCCCTCGTCGTTCACCTTCCTGAATACCGCACCCATCGCCTTGCCGACCACGCCATAGGCCGACGCCGGGCCGCTGTAGGGAACGATGTTACCGATCTTGATCTCGGTGTCGCTGGCGCCGGTATCGTATTTCTTCTGGGCGAACGCCACGCTGCCGGCCGTGGCAACCACGGCGAGGCTGAGGAATAGGGTTGCAACACGACGTCGGGTCGGCCTGGGCATCTTGCATAAACTCCCTTGGAATTTTCCCGGTGCCTGATCGGCGGCGCCGGGCTTCTTGTCGATCCTGTCGCACCGACAGGTAGCGCATGATCCGCCAGAGTGTAAGCGGTTTGGCGCCGGGGCCAGCCGCGCATTCCCATGATCCGGCCTTTGATCGGACGCAACATCGATGTTCGGTTTTCAATCGCACGATAGAGCAGTGTTCGCAAGAAAATGCCCCCTGCGAAGGTGTCGCAGGGGGCCGTGAGCCTCTGTTGATCGGCAAATGGGGCTAGCCTAGCCGCCGACGTCGGCACTGATCACGTCGCCGAACAGTTCCCACTTGTCGCCCTTGAACCTCATCAATTGCAGCTGGCTGAGCGGGGCGAAATCATCCGGGCCGGTGTTGATCTTGATGCCGGGCAGCAGGACTTCGGTGCGGAAATCCTTCAGGCTCGCCGCCTGCTTCATGACGTTCTCGCGGGTGAGGTCGTCGCCGCACTGTTTCAGCACCTGAACCAGGGTTTGTGCCACGCCGTAACCCACGACGGTGCCGCCGTCGAGCTTGTCACCCTCCGGAAAGTCCTTGTTCATGAAGGCGTAGAATTCCTTCATGCCGGGATCGCTGTCCCATTGCTTGTCGGAGGCATCCTTGAGGTAGGCGGCGGAAATGATGTCCTGCGCGTTCTCGTAACCCGCCGGCTTGATCACCGAGCCGACCGACGCAGAGACGTTGTTGAGGAAGTGCAGCGGCTTCCACTGAATCTCGGCGATCTTCTTGATCGCCTGTGCTGCAAATTTCGGCGTCGAGATATTGACGAAAACGTCGGCATTGGTCGACTTCAGCTTGACGATGTGGTTGTCGATCGTCGGCTCAGATGTCTCGAAGCTTTCTTCGGCAACGATCATCGAGGCGGCCTTCTGACCCAGACCGTCCTTCAGGCCCTTCAGGTAATCCTTGCCGTAGTCGTCGTTCTGATAGAGCACCGCGATTTTGGCGTCGGGCTTGTTTTTCAGGAGATATTTTGCGTAGATCTGGGTTTCGCTCTGGTAGTTGGGTTGCCAGCCCATGGTCCACGGGAAATCCTTCGGATCGTTCCACTTGGTGGCGCCGGTGGCGACGAACAGTTGCGGCACCTTCTTCGAATTCATGTATTTGTGGATCGCGGAATTCGGCGGCGTTCCCAGCGAATTGAAGATGAAAAGCACCTCGTCGCTTTCGACCAGCTTGCGCGCCTGCTCCACCGTCTTCGGCGGGCTGTAGGCGTCGTCATAGCTGATGAAGTTGATCTTGCGGCCATTGATGCCGCCGGCGTCGTTGATCTTCTTGAAATAGGCGGCCTCGGTCTTGCCGATGATGCCATAGGCGGAAGCGGGTCCGCTATAGGGCATGATGTTGCCGATCTTGATCTCGGTGTCGGTGGCGCCGGTATCGTATTTCTTCTGCGCGAGCGCGCCGCTGCTCGACGCGGCCAGCAAGGCCAGCGCGGCCGCAGCCACGGCCAGCCGTTGAGTTGAAATGAGCATTCCGTTTCTCCCTCTATCGATGACATGATTGGTCTGGCGCGGCTTTCTTGATCTGAAAGCTCTTGTGACTTGGCTATCGCTTAGCTTGTCACTTAACCCGTCACTTGGACGTTGTGATTATCATTTTACCGACAGCGTCTCAACACAAAGCCCCTGCGACAAAGCCGCAGGGGCTGCTCCTTTGGCAGTCAATATTACGGATTAACCGCCGACATCGCCGTTCAGGATCTCGCCAAAGCGGTCCCACGTCTCGCCCTTGAACTTCATCAGTTGCAGTTGCGAGATCGGCGCGAAATCGGTCGCCGAGGTGTTGACCTTGATGCCCGGCAACAGCCCGTCGAGCTCGAGATCCCGGATGCTCGCGGCCTGCTTCATGATGTTCTCGCGGGTCAGGTCGTCGCCGCAGGCCTTCAGCACATGCACGAGGCCCTGGGCGACGGTGTAGGCGTACATCACCGAGGCGTCGGCACGGTTGGCCTCCGGATAATATTTATCCAGGAATTCGTTCCAGGCGATCATGCCCTTGTCGGTCTTCCATTGCGGATCGGTTGGATCCTTGAGGTAGTTCGAGGAGATGATGTCCTGCGCGTTCTCGAAGCCGGCCGGCTTGATCACGCTGCCGATCGAGGCCGAGACGTTGTTGAGGAAGTGCAGCGGCTTCCAGCCGATTTCCATGTTCTTCTTGATCGCCTGCGCCGCGAATTTCGGCGTGGTGATGTTGAAGAACACGTCGGCGCCGGTCGACCTCAGTTTGACGATGTGAGAATCGATCGTCGGTTCGGAGACCTCGTAGCTTTCCTCCATGACGATCAACGAGGAAGCCTTGGCGCCGAACCCGTCCTTGAATCCCTTCAGATAGTCCTTGCCGTAGTCGTCGTTCTGATAAAGCACTGCGATCTTGGCGTTCGGATGGTTCTTCAGGATGTACTTGGCGTAGATCTGGGACTCGCTCTGGTAGTTGGGCTGCCAGCCCATGGTCCAGGGGAACTCCTTCGGGTCGTTCCACTTGGTGGCGCCGGTGGCGACGAACAGCTGCGGCACTTTTTTCTGGTTCATGTATTTCTGGATCGCCGAATTCGGCGGCGTTCCCAGCGGATTGAAGATCATCAGGACTTCATCGCTCTCGACCAGCTTGCGCGCCTGCTCGACCGTCTTGGGCGGAGAGTAAGCGTCGTCATAGCTGACGAAGGTGATCTTGCGGCCGTTGATGCCGCCTTCGGCGTTGATCTTCCGGAAATAGGCCTCTTCGGTCTTGCCGATCACGCCATAGGCGGAGGCGGGTCCGCTGTAAGGCATGATGTTGCCGATCTTGATCTCGGTGTCGGTGGCGCCGATGTCGTATTTCTTTTGTGCGGCGGACGGGCTTGCGGTCGCCGCGAGCAATGCGAGGGCAGCCGAAAACGCCCCCAATCGCAAATGGATAGCAGGCATGTTGATCTCCCTGGGATCACGGTGGATGTGTCATGTTTTTTTGGATTTGGCGCACTCTCGGCTCCTTCCGGCATTGAATACCTTCCATTCGGCTCCAGCAACAAAAAGCCCCCCGCGACGATGTCGCAGGGGGCGTGATTTGGTCGAAAATGGAGGGCGAGACGGCCCGCGACAGGGCTATCAGTTGCTGACTTCGCCGCTGATGATGTCGCCGAACAGGTCCCACTTCTCGCCCTTGAAGCGCATCATCTGAAGTTGCTCGATTGGCGCGAAGTCGGTCGCGGAGGTGTTGATCTTGACGCCCGGCAGCAAGGTGTCCGGGGTAAAATCCTTCAGACTCGCGGCCTGCTTGATGACATTGGCGCGGGTCAGATCGTCGCCGCACATCTCGATCACCTTCGCCAGCGTTTGTGCGACACCATAACCGTAGACGAGGGCGCCGTCGGTCCTGTCGCTGCCAGGCATGTACTTGTCGAGGAATTCCGTCCACTTCTTCATGCCGGCATCGGTGTTCCACTGCGGATCGGCACCGTCCTTGGCGTAGGCCGCCGACAGCACGCCCTGGGCGTTTTCGAATCCCGCCGGCTGCATCACGCCGCCGACCGAGGCTGAAACGTTGGTGATGATCTGGAGCGGTTTCCAGCCAAGCTCGGCGGTCTTCTTGATGGTTTGGGCGCCGAACTTGGGCGTGGTGTAGATCAGCAGCACGTCGGGATTGGCGGACTTGATCTTGACGATGTGCGAGTCGATCGACGGTTCGGACACCTCATAGCTTTCTTCCAGGATGATGGTCGAGGCGGCCTTGGCGCCGAAACCGTCCTTGGTGCCCTTGAGGTAGTCCTTACCGAAGTCGTCGTTCTGATAGAGGATCGCGACCTTGGCGTCGGGCTTCTCCTTCATCAGGTATTTTGCGTAGATCTGCGCTTCGCTCTGGTAGCTGGGCTGCCAGCCTATGGTCCAGGGGAAGTTCTTCGGGTCGTTCCACTTGGTCGCGCCGGTGGCAACGAACAATTGCGGGACCTTTTTGGCGTTGAGGTATTTCTGGATCGCGGTGTTCGAGGGCGTGCCGAGCGGGTTGAACACGACCAGCACTTCGTCGCTTTCGACCAGCTTGCGGACCTGCTCGACCGCCTTTGGCGGACTGTAGGCGTCGTCATAGCTGACGAAGTTGATCTTGCGGCCGTTGATGCCGCCTTTGTCGTTGATCATCCGGAAATAGGCTTCTTCGGTCTTGCCGATCGCGCCATAGGCGGAGGCCGGTCCGCTATAGGGAATGATATTGCCGATCTTGATCTCGGTATCGGTGGCGCCGGTGTCGTATTTCTTCTGGGCAAGCGCGCTGCCGGAGTGGGCGGCGCAACCGATGACCGCCGTCGAGAGAACGGCGATCCGTAATTTGGCAAGCATGATTTCTCCTGATCTTCTTGGTTTTGCGGTCGTCTTAGTTCTTCTTGAGTTTGCCGGCCAGTTGCTGGGCAACCATCGCGACCTGCCTGGCGCCGTGCGGCACCAGGAAGATGACGAGGAACAGCAGCACGCCGAACACGGCGCCGGAGAGGCCTTTTGAAATGCCTTCCGCGATGTTGGGGACGAAGATGATGAAGGCGGACCCGACGATCGATCCGGGCAGCCAGCCGACGCCGCCGACCACCATGCCGAGGAACAGCGAGATCGCGAGCGTGATGGTGTAGCCGTCCGGCGCCACGAACTGCACGGCGATGGCCCCCAGGCCGCCGGCGACGCCGGTGATGCCGGCGCTGACGCCGAACGCCAGCGTCTTGTACAGCGCGACGTCGACGCCCATGGCGGAGGCCGCGATCTCGTTGTCGCGGATCGCCATGAAGGCGCGGCCCGAACGCGACCGCAACAAGTTCACCGACGCGATATAGATCCCGATCGTGATCGCCAGCGTGAAGTAATAGAGCCACATGTCCTGCGACATCGGCAGGCCGAACGGCGCATCGGGCTTGGTCACTACCAGGCCCTGCACACCGCCGGTCCAGTGCTCGAAATAACCGAGCTTCAACAGCTGCGGCATCGCGGTTGCGAGCGCGAAGGTTGCCAGCGCCAGATAGACGCCGCTCAGCCGCAGCGCCGGCTGGCCGAACAGGAAGCCGAACCCGAAGCAGACGATGCCCGCGACCGGCAGCGTCAGCGCGTAGTTCATGTTGGCGTGTTCCATCAGGATCGCCGAGGTGTAGGCGCCGACCGCATAGAACGCGCTCTGGCCCAGCGAGAACTGCCCGCTGCCGCCGGTCAGGATGTTCAACGCCAGCACCGCAAGCCCGTAGATCAGCAGCATCGTCAGCTGGAAGATGATGAAGTTCTTCACGAACAGCGGCACCAGGATCAATGCCGCCAGCACCACCAGCGAGGTGCCGTAGCCGAGCGTCATGGCTCGCTTGGGAACGGCCTCGACGGCCGGGGCTTCGGTCACGACGTCTTCAACAGCGCTCATGATCAAACTCGCTTCACGATGGGCCGGCCAAACAGGCCCGCCGGTTTGACGACCAATACGGTGATGATCAGCGCAAGCGCGATCGGAAGTTTCAGCTCGTTACCGACGCCGGGAATGTAGGTCCCGGCGAGATTCTCGAAGATGCCGACCAGGAAGCCGCCGATCACGGCGCCGAGCGGGCTGGTCAGGCCGCCGAGCACGGCCGCGGCAAATCCGTAGATCAGGACGCCGCCCATCATGTTCGGCTCCAGGAACACGACCGGCGCAATCAGCATGCCGGCAATCGAGCCGATCGCGGCCGCCATGCCCCAGCCGAGCGCGATCATCCATGAGGTGTTGATGCCGACCAGCCGCGCCGATTCAGGCAGCGAGGCGGCCGCCCGCATCGCAAGTCCGATCCGTGTGAACTGGAAGAAGAAGTAGAGCAGGATCAGGAGCAGCACGGTGACGCCGATCATGCCGGCCTGGTGGGTCGAGATCAGTTGGCTGCCGAGGAACGGCGAGGAGC
>Ga0137415_10002300_pt1 | contig 19065 bp, 18 predicted proteins | sample CZODoug3_1_1_16f_FD_183082 | JGI IMG/M metagenome (GOLD analysis project Ga0137415, IMG submission 183082) | Vadose zone soil fungal communities from Angelo Coast Range Reserve, California, USA - CZODoug3_1_1_16fungal (Hybrid Assembly) | ecosystem: Environmental > Terrestrial > Soil > Vadose...
TCGACGGTCAGGACCTGCCATGAGTTCCAGATCATGTAACCGATGCCATCATTGGCAGCGACCATTTCCGAAATCGCAATCAGAATCAGACCCATGCCCATCGCCAGCTTGATGCCGGCCATGATGGACGGCAACGCTCCTGGCAATGCGATGGTTCGGAACACTTGCCAGCGATTTGCACGATAGTTGTGGCCAACATCGAGATAAACCTTGTCCAGATTGACGACGCCCAGCACGGTATTGATCAGGATGGGATAGAACGCGCCCAACGCGACCATGACTACTTTCGACATTTCGCCGAGACCGAAGATCAACAGCACAAGCGGCAAGATTGCGCTCTTCGGAATCGGATAGGTCGCCGAAACCAGAGGATCGATCGCAGCACGGAGCGGGCGGGAGACACCCATCGCAAGCCCGAGCAATAACGCGGGCATTCCGCCCAGCAGCATACCAAGTGCAAGCCGCCTCAGACTTGCAAGCGTATTGGCCGCCAGTTCACCTGATGCAATCAGCACGCCAATCTGATGCACGATGCTGGTCGGCGGCGGAAAAAAGCGAACGTCGATGAGCTTCACCTGTGCCGCAATTTCCCAGATGACCAGCAACAGGATTGGCGTTACCAGGCCAATGAGGCGCTCAAAACCGCTGAATTTCCCGATCATGGCTGGCTTGCCTCCGCGGACAGGCGGGCTCGCTGCACCTCGTCGCGAAGGTGCTCCCAGATGTTGAAGACCAGTTCGCCGTAGGCGGGATTCTGACGCAGTTCAAGCACGTTGCGCGGACGTTGGAACGGCACGTCGATAATCGCCTTGGCGCGACCCGGGTTGGCTGTCATGACCATGATCCTGTCGCCCAGCGTCGCGGCTTCATCGACGCTGTGGGTGATGAAGACCACCGTCTTCTTCGTGGCATCCCAGATCCGAAGCAGCTCTTCATGCAGCAAAAGCTTGTTCTGTTCATCGAGCGCCGAGAATGGCTCGTCCATCAACAGGATTTCCGGGTCGTTGGCGAAGGCGCGCACGATCGACACCCGTTGCTTCATCCCGCCGGAAAGTTGATTTGGGTAACGGTCGCGGAACCGCCACAGCCCGATCCGCTCAAGCCAAACACGGACGGTATCGGCGACCTCCTGCTCCCGGACCTTCCGCATTCGCAGACCATAGGCTGCATTGTCGAAGACTGTCATCCAGGGGAAAAGCGAGTCACCCTGAAAGATCATCGAATTGGTGGGTCGCGCCGGATTGGACTGTCGAACCTCGACCCGACCTTCGCTCTGCGCATCGAGCCCCGCAAGGATACGAAGCAACGTGGTCTTGCCGCAGCCGCTTGGCCCCACGATGACAAAAAATTGACCCTGCGGAATATCGACAGTGATGTCGTCAAGCGCGACAAAACCTGAACCGCCGAAATACTTGCGTACACCGGCAAGCGATATCTGGGGCCCGGGCGAAACCGCGACAGATCTCGCGTCGACCATTCGAACGACAGTCATGGAGACCGACCTTTCACCGTGGCTACCGATAGGGACCGAGCTTCCTGACCGCGTTATCCGCGAACGACATATCCAGCACATCGTCGACCTGCACCGGCTTTTCGATCAGCCCTTCGGCGACAAAGAAGCGGAGGTCCTCTGCAAGGCTGTCTTTGTTGACGGCGCCATCCGGCGATATCCCGTTCGGGATCATGCTCTTGAAAATATCCCGATCCTTCAGCCCCGTCGTTTTCATGATGAGATCGATCACCGCTGCCGACCCCGGGCCATCGAAATGGCCACCCTTGGTGGCGTCATTGTAGATCCGTGCCGCCTTGACATAGGCGACCATGAATCGTTCCGCGACATCACGACGCCTGGTAATCAGGTCGCTGCCATACAACAGCACCGCCACTTGCTGATTGGGATAGAGGGTGTCGTCCGACAAGCGAACGGCAATGCCACTATTGATGGCCTGACTTGCGAGTGGCTCGGTGGTGATCGATGCGTCGATGGCTTTCGAGGTGAGTGCGGCGACCTGCTGCGGATAACTCATGTTGACGTTTTGCGTATCCTTGTAAGTCAGCCCGCCTTTGGTGAGGGCTACATTGAGCTTCGCATTGGTCGCGGATCCCGGACCCGCCGCCGCGATCTTGAGGCCCTTCAGATCCGCGAAACTCCTGACCTTGCCGGAGTCGGCGAGATCCTTGCGGACGATTAGCGGCATGTAGTCGTAGCCGGATGGCGTCGAACCTTTGTCCGCAACAATCTTGACATCGATGCCACGCGCTACGGCGTTGTAAAGGCCGGCGGACGACGCGCCGGCGCCGACGTCGATCTGCCCGACACCGAGCGGCGCGATCATCCGGGGTCCGGAATCGAAGGGAACGAATGCAACCGTGAGGTTCTGTTCGGTAAAAAATCCGCGCTCCTGCGCGATATAGAAAACGATATCGCTGATGACGTTATTGACACCGATCTTGACGGTGTCGGGTTGCTGGGCGTCCGCTGGTGTCACCAGACAGTTTGCGACGAGAACGACGCCCGCAAGACATTGTTTCAATATTTTCGTGTTCAATTCAGCTCCTCCGTAACTCCGAGCCGGTGCTCAGACGACTCGCCCGATCCGGCGACCGCTGCCTTCGAAATCAGCGAAAATCCCCCTTGGTCTCGGGAATCAGCAACGCGCCTATCAGGTAAATGGCGAAGATAGCGACGATGAAAATAGAGAGTGACATCGGGATCTGCGCCGGACCGGCGCTCGCGAGCGAGACGAACGTTGGCATCATGCCGCCGAGCGCAAAGCCGATATTCCAGGACAAACCGGTGCCGCTGGCGCGGATCTCGGTCGGAAATCGCTCATTGAGGAAGATCAGGATCGGCGCGTAGCCGGCGTTTCCGAGGAAGGCGATCGCCAACGCGTAGAAGGTGATGATGCTGGTATCGGTGGCCTTCGCCAGGCCGAAATAGCAAACCGGCAGCAGCACCGCCATGCCGACCCCGACCAGAAGGAACGTCTTCTTGCGGCCGATGAAATCGCTGACGGCACCGAAAAGCACCGCCGAAACCAGCGCCGCCATACTCGCGCCCATCAGGATGAGCGACGAGACGCTGTTGGGAACGCCGTTCACCACTTTGAGGAAAGACGGAAGATAGCCCGAGGTCAGGTAGTAGCCCGCGCCGCCGCCGAACGTCATCAGCAGATTGAGCACAAGAACGTTGCGATAGCTGCTGGAAAACAACGTCTTCACCGGAGACTGCGTCGCCGCCATCTTGCCGGCGGCGGCCTTCTTCCTCTGCTGCTCCTTGAAGAACGGAGACTCCTCGAGGTTCTTGAAGATGAACCAGCCAAGCAGTGAGCTCAGAAGCCCGGCGAAGAACATGCACCGCCATCCCCAGACCGCGAAGGCGTCGCCGGGAAAGATCGATGACGTGACCAGGAAGACGAAGGATGCCAGCAGCGCTCCGATGCCGGCACCACCGCCGCCGACGAGTCCGGACATCGCGCCGCGCCAGCTCGGCGACACCGATTCGGTGCCGATGGTGTGGGTCGAGGCCACCACGCCGCCGACAAATACGCCTTGAACGAGACGCAGTATCAAGAACAGGACGGGCGCGATATATCCCGCCTGCGCGATCGTCGGCAGCAATCCGAACGCGGCGGTGCTGATTCCGACGCCGACGATTGCGATAAGCATCGCGTTCTTGCGGCCATGAACATCGGCATAGTGACCAAAGACGGCGGAACCGACTGGACGCATCAGCAGCGTCACCGCGAACGACGCGTAAACGGCGGCCAGCGACAACGTGGGAACGCTTGACGGAAAGAACAGCGCGCCGACGACTGGCGCCACATACAAAAGAATGAATAGATCGAACAGATCGAGCGACCACCCGAGCACGGACGCTATGATCGCATTCCTCATTTGCCGGCTTGCAACGGGCGTCACCGTTTCAACAGCCTCCAGGTTCGCGATTGTCATTTTCATTCCTCCCTGTTTCACCCCAGAATGATTGTTCTCAGCGCCCGACGAATTTCGGCGGGCGTTTTGCGTTGAAGGCTTCGACCCCTTCCTTGAAATCTTCCGATTGGCGCAGACGGCTGTAACAATGGCCTTCCAGTTCGATCGCGACCGTCAGCGTCGAGTCTTCGGTATCGTTCAGAAGTTTCTTCGCGGTCCGTTGTGCCAGCGGCGCGAAGCTGCGAAGCTCGTCGACCAGTTTGTCGGTCGCCTTCTCCAGATCGGCGTCCGGCACGCATTCGGTCGCGATGCCCCAATCGAACGCCTGCCTTGCGGGAATGCGCTTGGAACGCATCACGATGTCCTTGGTGCGGGTAATGCCGATCATCTTCTGCAGGCGTGCGGAACCGCCCGACCCCGGAATCTGACCGAGCTTCTGCTCCGGCAGCGCGTATAGCGTCGTCTCTGACGCAATCCGGAAATCGCAGGCCAGCGACAGCTCGAAGCCGACCCCGAAGCAATAGCCGCGGTTCGCGACAATAACCGGCTTCGAACAGCGCGTCGGCGAGGCGATGTTCCAGGCGAGCTTGGAGACGGTCTCCGGCGAGGCTTCCATAAAGCCGCCAATGTTGCCGCCGCTGGAAAAATGCTCGCCGACGGATCGAACCACGATGATCCGCACGCGCGCATCCTCATCGAGCGTCTCGAAGACGAGCCGCAACTGATCGCGCTGCGGCATCGAAACGACATTGTAGGGCGGCCGGTTGAGAATAATGTCGGCGCGCTCCCTTGCTTCGTCGATTTCGACCTCAAAGCCGTCGAGCTTGCCGAGCCGGTGATCCGCAAAATTGTAGGGCGATGGCATGTAACTTCCTTTCTGTTGTTGTTAGGCGGCGTTTGGAGGCGGCGCGTGTTCGCGCTGGTAGTCACCAGCGACCAGCAGGCGGCGCAGCAGCTTTCCGACCGGAGATTTCGGCAAGGCGTCGACGAAGATAAAGTGGCGGGGGCGCTTGAAGTTGGCCAGCCCGGACGACCTGCAGAACTGCTCGAGATCCTGCTCGGTGACCGGCCCCTTGCGCCTCACAAAGGCTGTTACGACCTTGCCCCATTTCTCATCGGCGAGACCGACCACGGCGACTTCGAGCACCGCCGGGTGAAGCGAAAGGCAGCTTTCGATTTCGACCGGGGAGACGTTTTCGCCACCGGTAATGATCATGTCGTCGACGCGGCCGGTGACGAACAGATCGCCGTCGCGGTCGACGAAACCGGTATCGCCGGTGAAATACCAGCCATCTCGCAGAGCTTTGGCGTCCGCGTCGGGCCGACGCCAGTAACCCTCGAATGATTCGTCGCCGGCCAGCAGCGCGATGATCTCGCCTTCCTGATTGGGAAGTGCGACATCCGCGGCCGACCTGGCGTTCAGTTTGACGACTCTTACCTCCTGATTGATTCCGGCCCTGCCGGCCGACCCAGGCTTGGCCGGCGCGTTCTGGTCGATGGTGAAAGTGTAGATTTCCGAACTGCCGTAATGGTTGACGAACAGGTCGGGTTGGAACGCCTCGTTGAGCGCCTTCAGCAGGCCATCCGTCATCGAAGCGCCGGCGAAGCCCAGCTTTCGGACGCTGGAGACGTCGGTCGAGGCAAACTCCCGCGCATGCACCAGATCGTGATAGAGCGTCGGCACCAGATAGAGATTGGTGATCTTTTCCGCCTCGATCAGCGCGAGCGCCCGGCCGGTGTCGTAGCGCGGAAGACAGACGAATGTGCCGCCGATCAGCGACATCGCCAGCAGCGAGCGCACGCCCATGGTGTGATAGAGCGGCATGACGCCGAGCGTGCGTTCGCCGCGCCGGTAGAGATTTTGCGCGACATGCGCGATACCGGCGGCCCGCTCCACGCGGTGACGCCGCGGCACGCCTTTCGGCTGCGACGTCGTTCCGGACGTATAGAGCATGACCGACCAGGCTTCGGCGCCCACCCGCGGCGTCACGTCGGCGGCGGGCTCCGCGACCATGCGATCGAAACCGAGCGCGCCGGCCATGTCGTCGCCGCCAATGCAAATGCGCGCCAGATTCGCCGCGCGTTTCGACCTTTCGACCACCGGCGCGGAGACATTCTGGTACGCGACGGCGCGGGCCTCGGAATCTTCAATGCAGAAGTCGAACTCGTCCACTTTGGCGCGCCAGTTGACCGGCGTAATTGCAATGCCGGCCAGCTGGCAGGCCCAATGCAGCGTGGCGGCGGCCTCGCAATTCTGGAGGACCGTGACGAGATGATCGCCGGGTTTCAGGCCGATGCGGTCGAAGGACGCCACCAGCGAGGAGATCCGCGCGTACCACTGCGCGTAGGTCAGGCGAATGCCGTCGTCGACAATTGCCAGGGCGTTGGGATCGCGCGCCACGCTGGCGACAAAGCTGGTTCCAAGATCAAGCATCGGCTTTCTCTCTCAGACCTGCCAATTCCGCCGCCGCCTCGATGGCCGCGCGAACGATCGGCGTGTAACCCGTGCACCGGCACAGATGCCCGCTCAGCAAATCACGAATGCTTTGCTCATCCGGCCGCGGGTGTTCGCGCAGGAAGCAGTCGAGCGACATCAGGATGCCGGCGGTACAAAAGCCGCACTGAAGCGCATAATTCCGCTTGAATGCCGATTGCAGAACGCCGAGCCGGTCTGGCGTCGGCGCGAGGCTTTCCACCGTCCGGACTTCGCAGCCATCGATCTGCACGGCGAGCGTGAGACAGGCGCGCGTCGGCTTGCCATCGACGCTGACGGTACAGGCGCCGCACACGCCATGCTCGCAGCCCACATGCGTCCCGGTCGCGCCGATCTGATGCCGCAGGAAATCCGTCAACAGCAGCCGCGGCTCCGCCTCGCCGGCGCACGGCTTGCCGTTCAGAGAGAACCGGAGAGGGTGCCGCTGGCCGGCCTGCAATCGGCTCATTGCAAGACCTCCCGCACCAGATCACGGCCGATCATGCGAACCAGGTCGCGACGGTATCGCGCCGTCGCGTGGACGTCGTCGCGGGCGTCGAGTTCGTAGGCAAATCCGTTCAAGGCATCGTCAAGCGCGCTGCCTTCGAGATGCGGAAAGTCGCGCGCGGCCGGCATGTCCGCGACACCACCGACGGCAAGGCGAACCCCGACAGCCGTCTTCACCGCGGCGCAAGCGACGATGGCGAAGTCGCCGTGACGTCGCGCCACTTCGCGAAACGCGCAACGCTCGCTGATTACGGGAAACGATACGGCTTCAATCAACTCCTCGTCGTCGCGCGTCGTGGCCATCATGCCGGCGAAGAAATCATTCGCCGCCACGCGCCGGCGCCGCCTCGAACTGCGCAAATGCACCTCGCCGCCGAGCGTCTGCAGCACCAGCGGCAATTCGGCGCTGGGATCGGCATGCGCGATCGAACCGCAAACGGTACCCCTGCTTCGCGTCTGGGCATGACCAGTCCACGGCAGCGCCAGCGCGACGAGTTGCAAGTTTTGGCCGAGCTCCGGCCATTCCAGCAATGAAGCCTGGCGGACGCCGGCGCCGACCGTAACCGTGCCTCCCTTGTTCTCGATGCGAGCAAGTTCGGGAAGGCGCATGATGTCGATCAGCGTTTTGGGTTTGGCCAGCCGCATGTTGAGCATCGCCATCAGCGATTGCCCGCCGGCGATGACGCGCGCGTCGCTTCCTTCCCGGCCAAGCACGTCGAGCGCTTCGTCGAGCTGTTCGGCGCGGACGTAGTCGAACGCGGCGGGCTTCATGGATGCCCCCCGAACAAACCACGCACCTTGGCAAGCAGGGACGGTCGGGATTGATCGGCTGCGCCACCGCCGGCTTCACGCGCCAACGCTGCGAAGAACTGGCCGACGATCACGCGCGCGGCGCCATCGAGCAGGCGACCGCCGATACTCGCCACCTTGCCGCCGATGGCCGCCTCGTACACGTAGCGGATCGCGGTGCCGCCGTTGCCGGTCGGAAGCAGGGTGATGCGTCCTTCGCCGCCGCCGAATCCGAGGGCGCCTTCGGCGGACCCGCCAAGCGTGACCGCATGCGGCGGATCGAGGTCGGACAATTTCACCTCGGCGCGGTATCTTCCTTTCACGGGACCGATGCCCAGCGTCACGTCGGCCCGGAAATGCGTGTCCGAGATCTTCTGCACGTTGTGGCAGCCGGGAATCACGGCCTGGAGCGTCGCGGGGTCAAGTAGCATGGCCCAGACGCGCTCGGCCGGCGCGCCGACGGTCGCCTCGCCTTCGCCGCGCAGGCGCCGGTCGCCGCTCCGCTTCTCGATCGTTCCGGCGGCGCGACCCGCCGGCGGCGCGGGCTCAGCGCCGCGCACGATGTGCGCGAGTTTCGCCGGCACCAGCGGCAGCTCGACGTCCGCTGCGCCGAGCGCATCGGCCACTGCGTTGGCGATACAGACCGGCGTCGACATGCAATTGCCTTCACCGACGCCCTTCGACCCCAGCGGCGTAAACGGTGACGGCGTTTGCATGTGGAGAATCAGCGGATCCGGCACCTCCGACGTCGTCGGAAGCAGATAATCGGCGAAGGTCCCGGTCAGGAAACTGCCGTCCGAGGCGTAAGCGTATTCTTCGTAGAGCGCGGCACCGACCGCCTGGGCAAAGCCGCCACGAATCTGGCCATCGACCATGGCCGGATGCAGGATCGTTCCGCAGTCGTGCATGGTAACGTAGCGATCGATCCGCGGTTGCAGGGTCTTCCGATCGACCTCGACACCGCAGAAATCGAAGATGAAACCGTGGCAGAGCGAAGAGTTGATCTGATCGTCCTCGTCCGGGGCGGTCAGTTCCGGCGGGCTCCAGAACACGGTTTCGCGAATCGTCTGTCCAATACCGTCCGGTAGCGCGCCGGGCGACCAGTGGCTGAGCGCCGCGAGGCGGGAGAACGACACCTTATTGTCGGGGTTGCGCTTGGAGCCGACGTTGCCGCCGCCAAACGCGATATCATCGACCTCCGTGTTCAACTGGCTTGCAGCGATGCGCGCCAGCCGTTCTGCGATGCGCGCGGCAGCGAGTTTGGCGGTGCCGGCGACGGCGGGTGCGAAACGACTGGCATAATTGCCCGAGGCGATCGACCAGGCATCCTTGGCCGTATCGATCTCGGTGTTGACCCTGATATCGGCGGGCGCAAGACCGAACACGTCGGCGACGACCTGCGAAAGCACGGTGCGATGGCCCTGCCCTTGCGGCACCGAGGCAACGTGCACGGTGACGCTTCCGACCGGGTCGATCGCGACCGTCGCGGTCGCCTGGGCGCCGTTCTTCGGCCCGGCCTTGCGGCGCTCGGCCGCCGTCAGCACGGTCGTGAGGTAGCCCATATTGGACACGCTCGGCTCGACCACGGCGGTATAGCCGATGCCGTAGAGACGGCCCTCGGCGCGCGCCGCGTCACGCCGCGATTTGAGTTCCGCGAGACCGCCTTCGTCCACACCGCGCCGGATCGCCTCCTGATAATTGCCGGAGTCGAGCACCGCGCCGCTCGCGGTCCGATACGGAAAGGCATTGCCGTCAACGAGATTGCGCGTGATGACGTCGAGCGGATCGAGACCGAGTTCGACCGCGATGCGCTGAACCAGGCGCTCCAGCGCGAAATAGACCTGCGGGCCGCCGAAGCCACGGTTCAACCCCGTCGGCGTCTTGTTGGTGACGACGACGCGATTGCGGACCCCGAGATGGCGAATGTCGTAGGCGCCGGTCAGATTGCCGTGCATGCGATACAGCGTCGCCGGCTCCGGCGCGCGCAGATGCGCGCCGCAGTCCTCGACCTGATCCCAGTCGAGCGCAAGGATACGGCCGTCGTCGGCGACGGCCGCGCCGAGCGTCGTGGCCCGGTTGGTGGCGCAGACCGACGCGGTCAGATGCTCGAGCCGATCCTCGACCCATTTCACCGGGCGCCCCGCGGCGCGCGCGGCCGCGGCGATGAGCACGATGTAAGGGAAAACGCCCTGCTTGACCCCAAAACTGCCGCCCGAATCCGGCGGCGTTCGCAGCCGCAGGCGATTTCCCGGGACTTTTAGCGCCCGCGACAGCACCGCATGGATGCTGAAAGGGCCCTGGAAATTGGCGAGCACATCGTAGGCGTCCTCGCCCGGATCATAGCCGGCGACCACGCCATAGGTTTCGATCGGGGTGCAGGAATTGCGCGGATAGCGAATCTCGATACTGATCCGATGCGGTGCCGACGCAAACGCTTGCTCCGGGTCGCCGTAACGAAATGCCCGATCGCTGGCGACATTGCCTGCAAAGCCGTCGTGCAGAACTGGCGCGTCAGCGCTCAGCGCCGCCAGCGGATCGACCACGGCAGGTCGCACCCTGTACTGGACCTCGATCAAATCAACCGCGTCCTCCGCCAGATAGCGATCGGTTGCAACGACAATTGCGACCGGCTCGCCCGCATACCGCACCCGCCCGACTGCGATCGGCCAGCATTCGACCGGTGCCTTGACCCCGACGACCAGACTTGCAGTCAGCGCCTTGACATCTTCGCCGTCGAGAACGGCGGCGACGCCGGGCGCCCGCTTTGCTGCAGACAATTCTATTGAGACGATATCCGCGTGCGCGTGCGGCGAGCGCAGGATCGCGGCATGGAGCGTGCCGGGACGGACGCCGAGATCGTCGATAAAACTGCCGCGTCCGGTCAGCAGCGCCGCATCTTCGACGCGCGGAATCGACCGCCCGACCCACGGCGAACCCGGCTCATCGCTGGCAATGGCGTGGCTGGCGGCTTCCGCCATCCGGAACGTCCTCCCGCGCATGTTGGATGCGTCAGGAGACCTTATTCAGCCGCGCCGCGGATCGCGGCCATACCGGCCGATCTCGAAACTTACCATCCCGTCTCATTTCGCCGAGGCTTGTGCGATGCAGCACTAACTCGCGAGCCGTGAGACGCTTCGAAACTCGCGCGGACTTACCCCGGCGTGGTTGCGGAAGAAGCGCGTAAAATGCGCCGGCTCGGCAAAGCCAAGCTGGTTGCTTATCTCGCAGACGCTCGCCGATTGATTCAATACGGCGTCAACCGCCTGCTCCATTCGCACGACGTTGAGGTAGACCTTGGGCGGCACGCCGATCGAGGACTCGAACAACCGGAAGAAATGTGCGCGCGATAATCCCGCTTCCTTCGCAAACGTATCAACGGCGGCGCCTCGCCTCGCTTCGGATCGCATCGACGCGGCAACCCGGCGGATACGCCAGTCGCCCGAGCGAACGTTCATCTCTCTGATCGAAGCTGGAAAACTTCGCCAGGGAGTGAAGCGCTCGATGACAGCGATCATCAAATCGGATAACGCCGATTCGTGCGCTGATCGCGCCTCGGGGCGGGCCATCATATCGGCCGCCAGATTCATCGCGAGGCCGCGGATACGCGGAGACACAGCGCCGGCGGGATGGCCGAAGAAGCCCGGCGCGCCGCTCGCGACCCAGCCTGGCCGGAACGCCATCAACCATTCCGGTTCAATATAAAGCGCGAGAATGACGGTGCGCGGCTTCTCCGGATCATGGACATAGGAATGCGGCTGCCAGCCGTTCACCAGGACGGCCGTCTCGTTCGTGAGCGGGTAAACCGCTTCGCCGACGATGAACTGGGTGTCGGCTCCCTCGACCTTCAAAAGCACATGGCAATGCGGATGGGCGTGACGCACCAGCGAACAATCCATATCGAGAAGTGCGACCCGGCCAAAGGCTCCGTGCGCGATTCGCAGCGCTGTCGACATAGCAATCTCTCCCAGATAGTGACGCCCGGTTCACGCGCCGACCATCGATCGATGGGCTTCCATGGCGCGCCGCCGTGCATCCCGTTTCCTCGTTGCATTTCCCCTGGCTTGGGCCAGCGTTGTTTTCTTGGCGGTGAACCGTTCGATGGCCCGTCAGCCGGCGACCATCCGTGCGAAGGCGGCTTTGGGATCGTCCTGCAGCACCCTGCCGAGATCGACGTTTTCAATGCCCTTCACATGAATACGCTTGAACTCCATCGGCTCGGTTGAAATCGGCTTGGTCGCGTCGATCCCCATTTTGGCGCTGATGCCGTCAGCCGAAGACGGATCGAGCTTCGAGCCCTGCGCACCGGAGACGACGACGAGGTCACGATCCGCCTGGAATCGGGTCGCGATCGCCCATTCGATTTCGTTTGCGTCGTCGATATCGACATCCATGTCGACCACGACCACCTGCTTGACGTCGTAGTGGCCCCCGAAGGCGCCCAGGATGATGTTCTTCGCCTCGCCATCGCTGGTCTTGTCGATCTTGACCGCGAGATGATAGCGGCAGGTCCCGCCGCGCGTGAGACGCAGGTCGCGCACCGAAGGAAAGCTGCGCTGCAGGTGATCAAGCAGCGTCGCTTCGCGCGGAATTCCCCCGAGCAGGAGATGCTCCATTCCGCCGCCCACAATGGTGTGGAAGATCGGATTGTTGCGGTGCGTGATCGCATCTACCTGAATGACCTCGCGATCGGCGCGGGGGCCGTAATATTGCGGAAATTCGCCGAACGGACCCTCGGGCTCGCGGATCTTGGGCAGGATGCGGCCTTCGATGACGATTTCGGCGTGGGCGGGCACGCGGACCCGGTTGGTTCGGCACTTGACCATTTCGATCGGCTCACCGAGCAGTGCACCGGCGATTTCCATCTCGTCGTCATCGAGCGCGGCGATCGCCTGCGACGCCAGAATGCACGCCGGATGCACGCCGATCACGAGTGCAATCTCCAGCGCCTCACCAGCTTCCTCCGCCATGCGGAAATAATGCCTTGTATGCCGCGGCAGCAGCAAAACGCCAATGCGGTCGGGACCGCTCACCTGACAGCGATGGATTGAGACGTTCTGAACGCCGGTGTTCGGATTTCGGGCGATCAGCAGCGCCGCCGTAATATAGGGCCCGCTGTCATGTTCGTTGTGCTTTGGGATCGGCAACAGCCGGAGCAGATCAATGTCGCGATGAATGACGTCGTGCACCGGCGCCGCGGCGACCTCGACCCATGGTAGCGGGTGACGAACGGCGTTCTGGAAACGGGACAGCAGCTCGCCGCAGCGAACGCCGAGGGAATCCGCAATCCAGCTACGATCGGCAAACAAGTTTGCGACCACCGGAATGACATGCCGGCCCGGCCTCGGAAACAGCACGGCACGCTCCAACTCGAGCTTCTTTGCCACAGCCGCCAATTCGTCGGTCAGCGAAACGCCATCGCGTGCGACCACGAGCCGGTCGGTCGCGACGAGGCGCTGCAACCAGCCGCGTAGATCGGGATAGCTGTCGTGGCTGGCGGTCGCCGGTCTGGCCGGGCTTGCTTTCATCATTCTCTCCGTTTCCCCGCATGCACCTTGAAAACTTCCTCAGGAGACCTCTTCACGCTTTGTCGGACGACCCCGCAATTCCGGCCGCTCGCCCCAGCGATCGACCACGCCGACGTCGATATCGAACAGATCGAGCGCGCGACCCACGGCATGATCCACCATGTCTTCGAGCGTGTCCGGCTTGGCATAGAAAGCCGGCACCGGAGGTGCGATGACCGCGCCCATTTCCGACAACGCCGTCATCGTCCGCAAATGGCCGGTATGCAGCGGGGTCTCGCGTACCATCAGCAGCAGCCGGCGCCGTTCCTTGAGCGTGACGTCGGCCGCCCGCGTCAAAAGCGTCGTCGTCACGCCGGTCGCGATTTCGGACATCGAGCGTATCGAACACGGCGCGATGATCATGCCGGCTGTGCGAAACGACCCGCTCGAGATCGAAGCGGCCATATCGTCAATGCGATGATGGGTATGGGCCAGCGCCTTGACGTCTGCGATCTTGAGCGCGGTCTCGTAGGCGAAGGTTATCTCCGCCGTCTTCGACATCACGAGATGGGTCTCGACGCCCGCATTGCGCAAGAGCTGCAACAGCCGGACGCCGTACGTAACCCCTGACGCGCCGGAAATACCGACGATCAAGCGCCGCGGAGTTGGCTCGAAGGAATTCACCGGCATATTCCCGTTCTGTTGCAATGCAACGTGGCGGCGACCATCGCGTGGCGGTACCGCCAAAACGTAGAAGTGGTTTTAGATCAGAACAAATAATTGATTTTTATGTTCGTCATCATTAATAATGATAGCGCTGCGGCGCAAAACCGCAAAAAGGAAGCCGGCAATGGATCTCAAGCAGATGCAATATTTCCTCTGCCTGGCCCAGGAGGGGAACGTCACCCGTGCTGCCCGCCAGCTCAATATCGTTCAGCCGGCCTTGAGCATGCAGATCGCAAAGCTCGAGAAGTCGCTCGGCAAGCAGCTTTTCTATCGCGCCTCCCGCGGTATGTCGCTCACCCCTGCGGGCGAGGCATTGGTGCAACGGATCGAGCCGATCATGACGGACATCGACCGCGTCCGCGGCGAAATCGCACAACTCGACGGCAAGGTATCGGGCCGTGTAAGCATCGGCATGATCACGTCGGCGGCGCAGAGCACACTGCCGGCATCGTCGGCAACGATCGCGGCCAAATATCCGGAAATTCACCTCCTGGTCAGCGAAGGCTATTCGGAAACCATGCTGGAGTGGGTCACCGCCGGGCAGCTCGATATCGCCATCGTCAATACCCCGGCGGCGCGGCTGAGCCCGACTGCCCGGCATATTCTGGATGAAGAAATGTTACTGGCTCACGGCGCGGACAACGGCGTGCCGTTGCCGAAGGTCGTGTCTTTCGACCGGCTCGAAGGCCTCGACCTCGTCATCCCTTCGCGACGCCACGGCCTCCGGCGCATATTGGACGATGCCGCAGCGCAAGCAGGCTTCAGCCTCAAGCCGCGGCTTGAAATCGACACGTTGTCGGCGATCTGCGAAGTGGTCGCGACCACGAATCTGCTGACCGTTTTGCCCGGCATCGTGCTGCAATCGACGCTGTCGGCGGGCCGCATCAGAGCCCGGCGCCTCCGCAATCCCTCCATCGTCCGCTCGGTGGCCTGGGTGACAAATCCGAGGCGGAGCGTGTCGGCGGCGATGTCAGCCGTGATGGACATTATCTCGGAGGATTTGACGAAAGCCGCGGCATCCGCCTCCCGCCTCGTCAGGCGTTGAGCGGGCCATCGGACAAAGCGAGCACCTGAAAGAAACACGTGATTCTATCGGCTTTGCTCAGTGTCAGGTGTTGGCGATCCCGGCATGACTCGAACATGCGACCTACGGTTTAGGAAACCGTCGCTCTATCCGGCTGAGCTACGGGACCGCGAACCCGGCAAATATGCAAGGTGTGCTAGTCCATACCAGAGCGCCCGCCTGATCGCCAGTCTCCGATCGGGCATCGCACGCCTTGAATTTGCTCGACAATCTTGGCGGCGCGCCAGTGTGTTCCATCCGTCACAACGGCGAGGTAGAGCAACAGCGCGCGCAGGAGAATCGGCGGTTCCGGGGGTGACAAGCCGCCACAAAATGGCGAAAATCCGCGTAAATCATGTCCAGGCCTCGTCGAGGGTATCGTCCGTGATCGGATCACGATCATCTATAGCGTTTGCCGTTACCGCGATCGGTGCTTGCGTCGTGCTGACGCCTTCGCGGGCGCCGGCGCAGTGGTGGCGCGCCGCGCCGGCCGATTTCGAGGAATGCGCTGATCAGGCCGAGAAGGCCAAGAGCAAGGAAGACAAGACGGCGGCGCTTGCCGAATGCAATGCGAAATACGCCGGCCGCCGCAAGGTAGGCGGCGGCTACACCTATTACGATTTCATGCAGGACCGCACCTTCGATCTCGCCGGTCCCAATCCGACGCCGGAAGAGCAGAAGAAGATCGACGAGCAATATACCGCCTATCTCGAGAAGGAACGGCGTAACACCATCGCCGCCGCGTTCACCGCGAAGCAGCAACAATCGCAACAACCGCGACAGCCGCAACAGCTGCAGCAGGTTGCACTCAAAACCGAGACCGAAAAAGTGCCGGTGCCGGTGGCAAGTCCGCTGAAGCGGATGCGCGCAGCCAACTGCGTGAAGGGCTCGTTCTCCTGCGACTGGCCGCGGCTTTCGGAAGGCATCAATGACCTGAAGAAGCTGTTCAACTCGTCGCCCGCGCCGACCAAGGCGAAGCGGAGTTGACGCCGATAGGCGTCAATCCGTAATCACCATCGCCCAGAATTTCCGGTACGGCGATTTCTGATTGTCGACAAAGGCAACCCCGACGCGGCGCGCCCCCGGCATCAGCAGGTTCTCGCGATGGCCGCTGGAGTTTTCCCACTCCTTCAGCATTTCGGCAAAGCTCAGGAATCCCGCGCCGATGTTTTCGGCGGCGCGCGATTTGCGCAACGGCGCCACCCGCGAGAAAAAGCTGCCGGCGGCAGAGTGACTGACCGATCCGCTCACGGCCATCGCCTGCGCCTGTTTCAGCGCCACCGCGTTGAGCTTGCCGTCGAGCTTCACCGCCGGCAATCCGTGGGCGCGGCGATAGGCGCTGATGGCGCCGGCATAATCCGCCGCGTTCGCCGTGGCGGCGAAACAGAACACCAGACAGAGTGCGAGGATAAGCGACCCCGGTTCAAACCGTTTCAGCATCGTCGGGTCAGTACGCGTATGGGCGCGTTCGACTGTAGCGTCGCGAAACCAGCGGCATGGGAGACGCCGGCGGGGCCGGCTTATAGACCGCACTCGACGCCGCGCGTTGCTCCTGCAATCGCGCATCATAGCCGGGCGATGGCGTCACCGTCGGCGGCGCCGCATGCGAAGGCAAGGCACCGAGGGCCGCCAGCGCCAACAGCGCTCCGCACATTCGCTTCATGGCTTCCTCCCTATTGACAGCATGCCGCATTATTTGCGGCGAACTTCGCGCGCGATCGTCGCCATTTCAAGGCAAACGGCGATCCGTCAGCCCCGGATCTGCTCCGGCGTCAGTCCCGGAGACCCCTTGCCCGCGGCCTCGGCCTGCCGGATCAGCTCAACGATACGGCGCGACAGCGGCGCCTGCAGTCCACGCCGGTCGGCGATCTCGGTGATGACGCCCTGCAGATAATCGATCTCGGTGCGGCGGCCGCGCTGCAGATCTTCCCACATCGAGGACCGCGCTTCGGGATCGATCTTCATGGTGCGGCCGAGCAAGGCCTCGAAGATCGTGTCCGGCAGGCGCAGCAAAGGCGGCATCCAGCGCGCCGGTATCGGCGTCGGCGACACCGGAACGATGCCTTCCGCCTTGATCGCCGCCAGCCCCTCCGCCATCTGGTCGGCGAATAATCGTCGCCAGTCGCGTTGGGCGAGCTGCCGGCGCAGCGGAATGTCGGCCAGCGCGCTGAGCGCATTGTTGAGATTGACGATCAGCTTGCCCCATTGCACGCCATCGATGTCGGCGGTAGCGCGCATGTTCAAGCCCGGCACCGAGAGCTTTGCGGCCGTGCCGGCTTCGTCCTGCGCCATGACGATGTCGCCCGAGGTCGAGCGGTGAAACCGTCCCTCGCCGAGCCGAACCACATTGAACGGCACCATGCCGCCGAGCACACGCCGCCCCGGCAGCCGTTGCCGCAATACCGCGACGTTGCCGACGCCATTCTGCAGGCTGACGATGACGACATCGGGCGGGGCGTGCTTTGCAATCAGGTCGGCCATAGCAGCGGTATCGGCGCTCTTGACCGCCACCAGCACCACGCCGGCATCCCCGAAAATGGAAGGATCATCCGACAGCGTCAGCTCACTCGCGGCAAGGGTCTGCGCGGCGCCGTCGAAATTCGTCAGCCGCAGGCCGTGGTCGCGGATTTCCCCGATCACCCGCGGCCGCGCCAGCAGCGCCACCTGGCGGCCGGAAGCTGCCAGCATGCCGCCGACGAAGCAGCCGATGCTTCCGGCCCCCGCCACCCCAATCGATCGGTCTGCGTTCATCCGCCGTTCAACCTCGTATCGGCATCGATAGCAGAACGGCCCGCCGGTGCCTATCGAACGCGTTATGGGCCTTCCCGCCCCGCCTTGTAACCGTCATGGCCGGCAGTTATGTTTTACGGGCGGGGCAGCTACGCGGCAGGAGACGACAATGGGTTTACTGGACGTACTCAACGGCATGCAGCACGGCCCGCGCGGACCAAGCACGCCGAGCGCGCAATCCGGCAGCGGCAGCGGTATGTCGCCGATGACGATGGCCATCCTGGGATTGCTGGCCTGGAAGGCGGTCAAGCATCTGACGGCCGGCCAACCCGGGGCCACGCCGGCATCGATACCCGCCCCCAAGCCGGGCAATGTGACCGCGAGCCTGCCCGGTGGCGGTGGCCTGCCCAGCGGTGCAACGGGCGGCGGTCTCGGCGACGTCCTCAAGGGTGGATTGGGCGGATTGCTCGCCGGCGGTGCGGCCGGCAGCGTGCTCAGCGGCGGCCTCGGCGATCTCTTGAACCAGTTCCAGCAGAAGGGCCACGGCGACACCGCAAGCTCCTGGGTCAGCAACGGTCCCAACAAACAGATTTCGCCGGGCGATCTCGCCAACGCGTTGGGCGCCGACCAGATCAACTCGCTGTCGGCGCAAAGCGGATTGTCGCGCGATGAGTTGCTGAAAGGTCTGAGCCAATATCTGCCCGACGCGATCAATCATCTGACGCCGGATGGACGGCTGCCGGACGAAAACGAATTGTCAGGCCGGCTTTGACAGCCCGACACCGCGGCGCGGTGGCGCCGCGGTACGTCACCCCCGAGAACTGGAAAGGACGACAGCCATGAGCGGTATCATCTGGGTCATCATCGTCGGCTTCGTTGCAGGAATCATCGCGCGATTGCTTTCGCCGGGCCCCAACAACCCGAGCGGGTTCATCCTGACCACGATCATCGGCATCGTCGGCGCGTTTCTGGCGACCTTTATCGGCCAGGCGATCGGTCACTACGGACCCGATCAGGGCGCCGGCTTCATCACCGCCACGATCGGCGCGCTGATCGTGCTGTTCATCTGGAACCGGCTGGTGGCCCGCGGCGTGATCCCCGATATGAACAAGTGACGGCGTAGCCAATCCCCGTCGTTGCGAGCCAACGGGTCGCGCGAATGCGCGCCCGATGACAGGCTCCGCGAAGCAATCCATCGCGCGGCGGCGGAAGCGTGGATTGCTTCGTCGGGCCTGTCATTTTTTTGGTGAATTGGGATGATTGATTACTGGCGTGGATTCGGAGCACGTGATGGACATTCGCATACGGCGGGCAGAGCGTAGGCAGATCGGTTTTGAACT
>Ga0137415_10002301_pt1 | contig 19064 bp, 15 predicted proteins | sample CZODoug3_1_1_16f_FD_183082 | JGI IMG/M metagenome (GOLD analysis project Ga0137415, IMG submission 183082) | Vadose zone soil fungal communities from Angelo Coast Range Reserve, California, USA - CZODoug3_1_1_16fungal (Hybrid Assembly) | ecosystem: Environmental > Terrestrial > Soil > Vadose...
ACGTCGTCGACAACTGTGCGGGCACATTGGCACTTTACTCCGGTACCGGAGTAAGAGCATACTCCGACACCGGAGTAGCGCCTGTCGGACCGGGCGGGCGAGCGGGACCGGAGGTGCCGTGATGACCGGAGATGCCGTGAACGCCGCATACGAGACGCCCCGGGCTTTGCTGCCGGACAAGGCCCTCGCGGCCGAGCAGTTCGAGGCCGCCATGGGTCAGGTCTGCGAGCTGTTGCTCACCGTCGAGGATATGAATCGTCCCGCTGTGGGGCACTGGACCGTCGGGGACGTCGTAGCGCACATCGCCTCAGCGATGAGCGTCCTACCAGCGATAGCCGAGGGCAAAGGGTCGCCGTACCGCTCGATCACCGTCGAGGCCATCGCCGAGACGAGCGACCGCCGCAACGCCGAGATCGACACCCGCGACATCCCGACCCTGGTCGACCGGATCAGGCTCGGCGCCAAGGCGTTCACCGACGCGGCCCTCGCCCAACACGGCGACCCCGAGGTGCCCTACCACGCCGGAGTGCCGGTGCCAGTGTCGGTGACGCTCGGGCTGGCCGTCGGGGAAGCACTCGTGCACGGCTACGACATTGCCCACGCGAACCACCGTCCCTGGCCGATGCCTCGCGCCTGGGCGTACACCGCGTTCCGTAGCTTCGCGCCGGTTGTGCCGCTTTTCCTCGACCAGGATCGCGTCGGCGATATGCGGGCGCGTTTCGACGTCCGGATGCGCGGCGACGGCGCGCCACGCATGGTCTTCGACGTGGCGGACGGCGAGCTGACGATCCAGTTACCCGAGCCCGGCCGGAAGTCGGACTGCTACCTCTCCGCCGACCCCACCGCGCTACTGCTGGTGCTGTACGGCCGGATCGGCCCCACCGTCCCCGCCCTCACCGGCAAAGTGCTCGCCTGGGGCCGCAAACCGTGGCTCGGCTTCATCCTGCCGACCCTCTTCCGAACACCGTAACTACTCGGCGCTCACACCGTCCGACGTTCCCGGCCCGCCCAGTAGCGCGCCCGGACGTCCTTTTTGAGGATCTTGCCAGTGGCGTTGCGAGGCAGCTCGTCCACCACGTCCACCGACTTGGGGCACTTGTAGGAGGCCAGCCGGGCGCGGCAGAAGGCGAGCAGCTCGGCCTCGTCCACGGTGTGCCCTTCGGCGGCCACCACCACGGCCTTGGGCACCTCGCCCCACTTGTCGTCGGGCACCCCGACCACGGTCAGGTCGGTGACGGAGGGGTGCTCGGCCAGCACCCGCTCCAGCTCGGCGGGGTAGATGTTCTCCCCACCGCTGATGATCATGTCCTTGATCCGGTCGGTGATGTAGAGGTAGCCGTCCTCGTCGAAGTGCCCGCCATCTCCCGAGCGGTACCAGCCGTCCTCGTCGATGGCCGCCGCCGTGGCCTCCGGCTTGTTCCAGTAGCCGGCCATCAGCTGACCGGTCCGCACGCACACCTCCCCGGACTCCCCGGTGGGCAGCGCCTTGTCGCTGCTCGGCTCGCGGATCTCGATGCGCACCCCGGGGATCGGCTTGCCGGCCGAGATCAGCCGGTGTTCGTTGGCAGCGTCTTGGTGCTCTTCGGCGCCCAGCACGGTGACCACGCCGCACGCCTCGGTCATGCCGTAGACCTGCATGAACACGTTGGGGAACACGTCCATGCAGGCGCGCAGCACCGGCAGCGGCATCGGGGAGGCGCCGTAGCAGAGGACCTTCAGCGCGGAGTAGTCGTGCTCGCCGACGTCCGGGACCTTGACCATGAGCCCCAACAGGGCCGGCACGAAAAACGTATGGGTGACCTTCTCCCGCTCCATGATCGTCGGCAGCTGGGCCGGGTCCGGGATCCGGGTCAGCACCATCCGGGCGCCCGCGTACAGGCAGGCCAGCGCGTAGCTGGAGCCGCCCACGTGGAACAGCGGCATCGCCACGAGCATGTTGCTGTCCGGGCCGGCACCGATCACCTCCACCACGTTCGCCGAGTGGGCGATCATGCCGGCGTGGGTGAGCATGGCGCCCTTGGGGAAGCCGGTGGTGCCGGAGGTGTAGAGCTGCAGGAAGCAGTCGTCCGGGGCGGCCGGTTGGACCTCGTGGTCCGGCTCGACGTCCAGCCACGCCTCGTACTCGTCGCCCGGGTCACCGACCTGGATCACCCGGCGGACTCCTGGCAGTTGGTCGCGCAGCCCGGCCACCAGCGCGGCCAACTCCGGCCCCACGAACAGCACCTCGGCGCTGGAATCGTTGATCACATAGGCGACCTCGGCGGGCGCCAGCCGGAAGTTCACCACCACGTTCGCGGTGCCGACCTGGGCGCAGGCCAGCGTGGTCTCCAGGCAGGCCGGGTGGTTCAGGTCCAGCACGGCGACCCGGTCCCCCGGGCGCAGCCCGGCGGCCCGCTGCGCCGCCGCGCCCCTGGCCACCCGGTCCAGCAGCTGGGCCCAGGTCAGGGTCCGCTCGCCGTAGCGCAGCGCCTCCCGGTCCGGGTGCTCGGCGGCCCAGCGGCCCAGCACGGCGTGCATGTGGGTGGGTCGGTCGGGCATGCGCACTCCCCGGCTCGGCGACGTTGCACGGCCGAATCCTGACGGTTCGCGTGCCGCGGCGCAACGAACCGCCGCTCGCCGCGCCGAGCACCCGACTTCGCCGAGCACCCGACTTCGCATACCCAGGGTGCACTTCGCACAGAGTGTGAGGTGTGCGACGTGTAGGCCAGATATGCGAAGTCGGCGCGGGCGGCGACGGGGCGCGGGCGGCGGCCTCGGGACGCGGGCGGCGACGGTTAGGAGGAGGTGACCACCGGTAGTTTGGCGGCCCGCCAGGCCTGGAACCCGCCGATCAGGTCGGTGGCCCGGTGCAGCCCCAGATCCTGCAGCGAGGCGGCGGCCAGACTGGAGGTGTAGCCCTCCGAGCAGACCACCACGACGGTCACGTCGTGGTCCACCGCCTCCGGGATGCGCGCCGCGCAGGTCGGGTCCAGCCGCCATTCCAGGTGGTTGCGCTCGATCAGCAGCGCCCCCGGGATGGCCCCCTCGGTGGCGCGCTGCCACTGCGGGCGGATGTCCACCAGCAGCCCGCCGCCGGCCACCGCATCGGCCGTCTCCCGCGCGTCCAGCCGGTGCAGCCGGGCCCGCGCGTTCGCCAGCATCTCCTCGATCGTCAGGTGCGCGCTCATGCCGTTACCTTCTCAGGCTCGGTGGTCAACTCGCTACGGGTCCGGCGCAGCAGCCCACCCGCCTCGATTCGGTAGTAGGACATCGCGGTCAGCGGTGGGGAGTACGCGTGCACGCTCACCGCCGGCTCCTCGGCGGTGTTCATCACGTCGTGCACGTGTCCCAGCCCGAACCCCACGCTGACCCCGGTACGCAGCGAGCGGGTGCGCAGCGAGCGCTGGGGCTGCGACCACCGGTGCTCGGTGAGCGTGCCGCGCACCACCGACAGCGCGCCCAGCGAGCCGGCGTGGTCGTGCAGTTCTGCGCCCTGCTCCTGGGCCCAGCTGATCAGCCACACGTCCACATACCCGTCACTGGACAGCAGCCGGTACCACCGGTGGTCCGGGTCGACGGTGATCTCGTGGCGGCCGGCGCGCACGTCGGCGGCGATGCGCCGGGTCAGCTGGCGGAGTTCGGGCAGGGCGAGTGGCGTCGGGCCGGCGAGGGACCGGGTGGTCAAGGAGAGCTCCAGGGTGTCGCGACGGGATCGGGGGCGGAGAACTCAGCCCCGGCGACAGCACTGGTCGAACATGTTCGCGCGCCGGCCGGCCCAGAACGGGTCCAACAGCTCGGCGTCACGCACAGCTCTATTTCACCACAAACCCGATCGACTTTGTTAACAACCCACGACGAGCCGCGTCACACCCGGGCCCAGGAGGGTCGCCGGCCGGCCCGGCGTCGCCCAGCCGGATGCTATATCGCTGCTACAGGCGCCCTTCCGGGTGACGACCCGTTGACCTGCCCGCCCCGGAGAGTGTTTCCTCCCCGCCCACCAGCCAATGCCGAGGGGATCGCGTATGGCACTCGACCCACAGGGGCGGCGGGTCACGCCGGGGGACCCGGAGCCGGTCGCCGAGCTGCGCGAGCTGGCGGTGCCCAGCCCCGACGGCCGCCTGCCCGCGCGCACCTACCGGCCGGACGCCGCTGGCCGCCCTGGGCCTCTACCGGTGCTCGTGTACTTCGCCGGCGGCGGGCTCGGGCACGGCGACCTGGAGCTGGCCGACCGGCCGTGCCGGGCGCTGGCCAACGCCACCGGCGCGCTGGTCGCCTCGGTGGCCTACCGGGCGGCCCCGGAGCACCCGTTCCCGGCGGCCGTGCTGAACGGGCGAGCGGCCGCCAGTTGGTTCGCCGAGCAGGCCGACGAGCTGGGCGGGGACCCCACCCGGATCGGGGTGGCCGGCGACGGCCTCGGCGGCGCGGTGGCCGCCGTGGTCGCCCAGCGGGCCAGGGAGTACGGCGACCCGGTGCTCGCGCTGCAGCTGCTGATCTGCCCGTCGGTTGCGCTCGCCGGCCCCCGGCTGTCCCCGCCCAGGGCGTCCGACCTGCTCGGGCTGCCCCCGACAATTGTGGTCACGGCCGACCGGGACCCTCGGTGTGGGGAGGGGCAGGCCTACGCCAGGGCCATGGCCGACGCCGGGGTGCCCGTGCTGGACCTGCGCCCCGAGACCCTCGCGCCCGGCTTCCTGGCGAGCATCGGTACGGCGGCCGGTTCGCCGGCCGGTTCGCCGGCCGGCGCGGTGGCCGGCGCCGGTTCGGCGCCCGGTTCGGTGGCCGGCGCGGTGGCCGGCGCGGCGGCCAGCGCGGCGGCAGGCGCGGTGCTGGACCAGATCGGGGCTCGGGCCCGTGAGGTGTTCGCCACGGCTGTCAGCGCGACCCGCTGAACAGCGCGGCGGAAGGACTGCCCTCACCAGATCGTGCGGGCCGAGCGGGACGAACGGGAGTACATGGCCCGCCCGGACCCGGGTGACCCGTGAGGGCGTGTCCGGCGACCAGCGGCCGGTCAGCGAGTACCCGCGGCCGGCGGTGTTCTGCCCGCCGGCCGCCCTCGCCTGATCGCCGTTTCGGGAGATTCCCGGAGTGCACAGCTCCGAAAGGCTCCCCATTCGACGATCTTCCCCTGGGCGCGTGGCGGGCTTCCGGGGCGGTCGGATGTGGGCACGCGGCGGTGCCGGCTGGTGAGCCACGCGGCTGCGCGGCGGCTGGTGCTCGCCCTTTCCCGTACCCGCCGGTGTCCGCCCGACCGTTCCCCGAGCACCCGTTCCCCGAGCCCCAGGGGCCCAGACGCCCTCGACTCGGCTCTCACCATCGCTAAATTTAACACCACGGCTTTTTGATCACAAGTTGTGCAGCCCTGCCGTTAAATTGATCATCGCGCAAACCAGCGCCCCGGGCGCGGGCGGGCAGCGGGCGCGATCCGGGGGCGGGCGGCCGATGACATTTGTCAGGGCGAAACCGTGACGGCTGTCGGGGGTGCGGGACGCCGTCCGGGGCGACATTTCGGGGGTGAGTTCGAACGACGCCGGTCAGCCCCGAGGAGACGCGATGAACAGCCAGGTCGACACCCAGCCCACCCCGGCTCAGCCCACCCCCGCGACGGGGTACCCCGCCCCCGGGACGGCGACTCCCGAGCCCACCCCGGCCAGGCCCGCCCGCACGACGGCTCGGCCCACCGCCGCGACGGGGTACCCCGCGCTCGGGACGGCGACTCCCGAGCCCACCCCGGCCACCCGAACCGTCGCGCTGCGCCGCATGGTGGGCTCGATGGTCTGGGACGTCGGCCTGGCGGTGGTCGCCTACTACGGCGCCCGCGCGCTGGGCTGCAGCGACTACGTGGCGCTGCTGGCCGGCACCGTCACCTCGGCCGCCCGGATCACCTGGGTGGCGGTGCGGGACCGCCGGTTGGACGCGTTCGCCGGGTTCCTGCTGGTGCTGTTCGGGGTCGGGCTCGCGCTCACCTTCGTCACCGGCGACGCCCGGTTCGTGCTGGCCAAGGACTCGGTCACCTCCGGGGTGGCCGGACTGCTGTTCCTCGGCAGCTGCCTGATCGGCCGCCCGCTGACGTTCTACGCGGCCCAGCGGTTCGCCGGGCCGGCCGGTGCCGCCGAGCTGCGTGCGAAGGCCGCCGCCGACCCGGCGGTGCGCCGGCGCTTCACCGTGATGTCCGTCATCTGGGGCGCCGGGCTGCTCACCGAGGCGCTGCTGCGCATCCCGCTGGCCTACCTGCTCCCGCTGGACGTGGCAGTGGGCGCGTCCAGCCTGCTGATGGCCGCCGCGTACACGATCCTGATCGGCTGGACCATCCACTCGGCAAGGCGGAATGATCAGCCGTGACGCCGCGAGCCCTCCTCCGGCCCGCTCGACCGTAGGGTGAGCGCCGTGAACAGCGGCGCCGGCGCCGGCGGAAGCGGGGGCACCACACGGCTCGACCCGGACGTCCGGGTCGAGCCGTCGGAGTGGCCAGGGGCGCGGGGCGCCGGGTACAGCATCCGCGAGCAGCTGCGCGACCGGATCGGCGCGTCGCTGTTCCTGCTCTGGCTGGTCCCGAACACCGTGGAGGCGCTGCGCGCCGGCCACTCGGCCGCCGCCGTGCTGGCGCTGGTCGCCGGCTATGGGGCCGCCTATCTGGCCGTCTGGTGGCTGGCGCCGACCTGGCGGGCGCGCGGCCGGGTCACGCTGGTCGTCGCGCTGTTCGCGCTGGGCATCGGTTACGCGGTGGCGACCGCCCCGGCCAGCTCACCGTCCGTGCTGGGCTTCGCGCTCAGCGGCTCGGTCATCCTGCTGCCGCTGCGCTGGGCCCAGCGTGTCGGGATCGCCTGTGTCGGCGGCGCGGCGCTGGTGACCTGGATCGTGGCGGGCCGGGTCGACTCGCAGAACACCCTGATCCTGGCGCTGATCATGGTGCTCACACTGGCCGTGAGCCGGATGTCCCGGCTGGTCGACCGGCTGCATACGGCGCACGCCGAGATCCGCGCGCTGGCGGTGGCCGGTGAACGCGCCCGGCTGGCCCGCGACCTGCACGACGTGCTCGGCCACAGCCTCACCACGATCACCGTGAAGACCTCGCTGGCCCGGCGGCTGCTGGAGAGCGGGGCACCGACGGCCCGGGCGCTCGAGGAGATCCGGGACACCGAGGAGCTGTCCCGCCGCGCGCTGGCCGACATCCGGGCCACGGTGTCCGGCCAGCGGCGCATGTCGCTGGCCGGCGAGCTGGTGTCGGCCCGGGCCGTGCTGCGCGCCGCCGGGATCGAGGCCGACCTGCCCCATGCCGTGGACGACGTGGTGGCCGGGTTGGCGGAGCCGCTGGCCTACGTGCTGCGCGAAGGGGTCACCAACGTGGTGCGGCACAGCGGGGCCAGCCGGTGCACCGTTCGGCTGGGCGCCCGCTGGCTGGAGGTGTGCGACGACGGCACCGGCGCGGTCGAGGACGCGGCGAAGGACACGGCCGGGACGCCGGGCAACGGGCTGGCCGGGTTGACCGAGCGGCTGGCCGCGGTGGGCGGACGGATCGCGGCGGGACCGCTGCCGACCGGCGGGTACCGGCTGCGGGCGGAGGTGCCCGAGTGAGCCCGGGAGGCAACGTGATCAAGGTGCTGGTGGCGGACGACCAGGCGCTGGTCCGGGGCGGGCTGGTGGCCATGCTCAACCTGGAGCCCGACCTCACCGTGGTCGCCGAGGTATCCACCGGCGAAGGGGTGCTGCCGGCGGCCGCCGACACCGCGCCGGACGTGGCCCTGCTGGACGTGCAGATGCCTGGCAAGGACGGCCTCAGCGCCGCCGCCGAGCTGCGCGCCGCGCAACCCGGGTGCAGGGTGATCATCTGCACCACCTTCGGTCGCCCCGGGTACTTCGCCAGGGCGATGGCCGCCGGCGCGGCCGGGTTCGTGCTCAAGGACGCACCGCCGGAGCACCTGGTCGATGCGATCCGCCGGGTGCACGCCGGGCTGCGCGTGGTGGACCCGGAGCTGGCCGCCGAGTCCCTGTCCACCGGCGCCAACCCGCTCACCGAGCGCGAGCGGGAGGTCCTGCGCACCGCGCGGCGGGGGCGCACCGCCCCGGAGATCGCCAAAGCGCTGCACCTGTCCAACGGCACGGTGCGCAACCACCTGTCCTCCGCGATCGGCAAGACCAACGCGGTGAGCGGCGCGGATGCCGCCCGGATCGCCGACAACAACGGCTGGCTCTGAGCTCCCCGCACGCCGCCGGGTCGTCCCGGGAACCCCGGAACGGCGGCCTTGGACCCACATCAGGCAGGATGTGGGTGATGAACCGCCGCAGCGTGAACGACGGCAGCGGGCGCATCGTGGTGCGGAACCTGGCGAAGCGGTTCGGCCCCGTCGAGGCGGTGCGTGACCTGAGCTTCACCGTCGAGCCCGGCCAGATCACCGGCTTCCTGGGGCCCAACGGCGCGGGCAAGACCACCACGTTGCGGGCCGCGCTCGGCCTGTTGACCCCGACCGACGGCGAGGTCACCGTGAACGGTGCCCGCTACGACCAGCTGGCGCACCCGGCGCGGGTGGTGGGCGCGGTGCTGGACTCGAACGGCTTTCACCGCTCCCGCACGGCGCGGACACACCTGCGGATCTACACCGCGGCCATCGGCGTGCCGGACCGCGGGGCCGACGAAGTGCTGGCGCTGGTCGGGCTCACCGACGTGGCGAACCGCAAGATCGGCGGGTTCTCGCTGGGCATGAAGCAGCGGCTGGCGCTGGCCACCGCGCTGCTCGGCGACCCCCAGGTGCTGATCCTGGACGAGCCCGGCTCGGGGCTCGATCCCGAGGGCGTGGCCTGGCTGCGCAGCTTCATGCGCTCGTTCGCGGCGTCCGGGCGCACCGTGCTGGTGTCCAGCCACCAACTCGCCGAGATCGCGCAGACCGTGGATCAGGTGGTGATCATCAGCCAGGGCACCCGGGTGTTCGAGGGCCGGCTGGAGCAACTGCGCGGGGACAACGCGGATCGGGTGTACGTGCGCTGCTCCGACCCGGCGAAGCTGGCCACCACGCTGGCCAGGCAGGGTTTCACCGATATCCAGTCCGCCCAGGACGACCGGCTGACCATCACCGGTGCATCGGCCACCACGGTGGGCGACGTGGCACTCGCCGCCGGAGTGGCCATCTACGGCATGGCGGAGGAACGCACCGACCTGGAGCAGCGGTTCCTGGCGCTGACCGCCAGCCAGTACCTACCGCGAACGCCGTCCGGCGAGCCGCCGGTACCGCCCGGTGCGCTGGACCAGACCTTTCCCCCGGACGCCGTTCCCCCAAGCGCCATTCTCCCAGGCGCCGTCCCCCCAAGCGCTATCCCCCCGGACGCCATCCCTCCGGGCGCCGTTCCGCCGAGCGCTCCCTCCCCGAGCACCGAGTCGCCGAGCGCTCCCTCCCCGAGCACCGCGTGGCCGAAGCAGGAAGGATCTCGGTGATGTCGGCACCCGCCCCAGCACCCGGAGCCGCCCCCGCGCCCGGAGCCGAGCACGACGGCCCCTGGTCCGCCCGTGCGCTGCTCGGGCTGGTCGTCGCGGAGTCCCGCAAGGCGCTGTCCACTTCGGCCTGGTGGGCGTTGCTGCTCCCGGCGGCGCTGCTCAGCCTGCTGGTCACACTGCTCACCGCCGAGGTCGCCGGGCTGGCGTTCACCCCGTCGCTGGCCCAGGCGCTGGCGCTGGGCTCGTTCGCCGCCAAGTTCGCCGTGGTGTTCGGCCTGGTCTGCGCCACGGCGGAGGACCGCCACCGGACCGTCACCACCAGCTACCTCACCTCCCCCGGCCGACCCCAGTTGCTGGTCGCCAAGGTGGTCGTGTGCGCGGCGGCCGGCGCCGGGTACGCGGTGGTCTGCGGACTGCTCGGGCTACTCGGCATGGTGCTCGGCGGTGGGCGGCTTAACGGCCCCGAACTGGGCGGCGTGTTCGAGGTGAGCGCGGTGGCGATGCTCGTATTCGCGCTCTGGGCGGTGCTCGGGGTGGGGCTGGGCACGCTGCTCCGCAACCAGCTGGCCGCGATCGTCGGCGTGCTGGTCTACCTGCTGCTGGTCGAGCAGATCATCAGCGGGCTGGCCAGCCTGAGCAGCCTCGGCCGCATCGAGGACTACCTGCCCGGCGGCGCGGGCACGGCGAGCCTCACCGGGCTGGCCGAGTCCGGGCCGTTCGGCGGCTCGTTCGGTGGCCTGGTCGTGCCGTGGTGGCTGGCGCTGCTGATCTTCGCCGGGTATACCACAGTGGCCGTACTGGCCGGAGCGGCCGCCGCCCAGCGCCGGGACATCACCTGAGGTGACCCGATCAGCGCAGGCAGCCGGACCGGTGGGCACCACGACCGCCGTACCGGAGGATCTGGCCCGGCTGGCCGCGGCGCACGGCGTGGCCACCACCTACCGGGACGGCCGGCGCCGCCGGGTACAGGTGGACCCGGACGTCGTGGTGCGCGTGCTCGGTCTGCTCGAGGTGGACGCCGCCACCCCCGCCGACCGGAGGCGCGAGCTGGCCGCCGTCGCCGAGCGGGACCGCGCGGGAGCGCCGCCGGCCACCGTGGCCATCCGGGTCGGTGCGCCACCCCGAGCGGTGCCCGGCGCGCGGCTGCTGCTCCCCGAGGAGGATTCCGGCGCGGGTGAACGCCGTGAGCTACGGGACGAGCTGCCCGGTGACCTGGCGCCCGGCTGGTACCGGCTGATCAGCGACGGACCGCGCGGCGAGTCGGCGGGCACCGTGGTCGTGGCCCCGCCCCGGCTGCCGGTGGCGCCGCGGACCTGGGGCTGGCAGCTGCAGCTGTACGCACTGCACTCGGCGGGCAGCTGGGGCATCGGCGACCTGGGCGACCTGGGCGAGTTCGTCCGCTGGACCGCTGGCGCGCACGGTGCCGGCGCGGTGCTGCTCAACCCGCTGCACGCGCCCGGCCCGACGCACCCGGTGCAGCCCTCGCCGTACACCCCGTCCAGCCGCCGGTTCGCCACCCCGCTCGCGCTGCGCATCGAGGACGTGCCGGCCTACCAACGGGCCGATGCGGCGACCCGAGCCGAGGTGGACGCGCTGCGGGTCGACGCGCTCCGGGTGGCCGCGCCGGGGTCGGCCGCGCCTCGGGTGACCGCGCCCGGGTCGGCCGCGCCCGGGTCGGGGACTCCGGGGTCGGGGACTCCGGGGTCGGGGATCACGCCGGGGGTGGCCGCGCCGGGGGTGGGGGCCACCGCGCGGATCGACCACGACCTGGTGTGGGCGGCCAAGCGGTCCGCCTTGGAGCTGCTCTGGCGGGCCGACGGACGGCCGGTGCCAGGTGAGCTCAGCGCGGCTTCGGGTGGGTTGCGGGACTTCGCCACCTGGTGCGCGCTGGCCGAACGGCACGGCGGCCGGTGGTCCCGGTGGCCCGCCGAGCTGCGCGACCCGGCGGCCGCGGCGGTCCGCGCCGCCCGTGCCGAGCTGGCCCCCCGGGTGGCGTTCCACGCCTGGGTGCAGGAGCGCTGCGCCGAACAGCTGGCCGCGGTGCGGGCCACCGCCCGGGAGTCCGGTATGGCGCTCGGGGTGCTGCACGACCTGGCCGTCGGGGTGGACCCGGAGGGCGCGGACGCCTGGGCACTGGCCGACGTGCTGGCCAGTGGCGCGTCCGTGGGCGCGCCGCCGGACGACTTCACCCCGCGCGGGCAGAACTGGGGGCTGCCGCCCTGGCGCCCCGACCGGCTGGCCGCCACCGGGTACGCGGCGTTCCGGGACATGCTGCGCGCGGTGCTCGCGCACGCCGACGGGCTGCGCCTCGACCACGTGGCCGGGTTGTGGCGGCTGTGGTGGGTGCCGCCGGGCGACTCCCCCGACCGCGGCACCTACGTGCACTCCGACGCCGAGGTGATGCTCGCGGTGCTGGCCCTGGAGGCGCACCGGGCGGGCGCGGTGGTGGTCGGCGAGGACCTCGGCACGGTGGAGCCCGAGGTCACCCGAGCGCTGGCCGACCAGGGCATGCTGGGCTGCGCGGTGTCCTGGTTCGCCAGGGACGACTCGGCCCCGGGCACCCCGCCGCTGCCGCCGGAGCGGTGGCCGGAGCGGGCGGCGGCCAGCCTGTCCACCCACGACCTGCCCACCGCGGCCGGGTTCCTGCGCGGCGAGCACGTGCGGGTGCGCGCCGAGCTCGGGCTGCTGGACGACGTGCCGGCCGAGGAGGCCGCGGCCGCCGCCGAGCGCGCCGAGTTGCTCGCCCTGCTGCGCGCCGAGGGCCTGCTGCCCGCCGACCCGGCCCCCGAGCCGCCGGAGCGGGAGATCATCCTGGCGATGCACCGGCTGCTCGCCCGCACCCCGTGCCGGTTGAAGCTGGTCTCGCCGTACGACGTGCTGGCCGAGCCCCGCCAGCCCAACCTGCCCGGCACGGTGGACGAGTACCCGAACTGGCGGCTCCCGCTATCCGCCACCCTGGACGAGCTGCGCGCCGACCCCCGCGTCACCGAGATCACCCAGGCGTTCCAGAACCCGTGAGTGGGCCGCTTCCTCGTGCGACCCCCGCACCCACAGACAGCCGCCGCCCACAGGACGACCGCTGCCCCCAGGACGACCGGCGGTCCGGCGCCCCCGGTCGCCCACTCGACGCCCACTCGACGCCCACAGGATGACCGCCGCCCCGGCACACCGGTCGCCTACTCGACGCCGCGCACGTTGTGGGGTTCCCGCGCCGCTCGAGCCATACGCGGGAACCCCGAGGTGCGCGACGTGCTCCCGGAGCGCGCGCGACGACCACACCAGGTGCGCGACGTGCCGCCGGAGCGCGCGCGACGACCAGGCGAGGTACGCGACCCGCCGCCGCATCCCCGTGCTCCCACTCCACACCGACGAGCACTTTCATCAAATTCCACACCACAGCTGCGTACTAATGCTCACAGCTCTGACGTAAAAATAATCATGACGATGTAAAGCCGTACCGCTGAACCCGCCGAACACCAGCTCCACCCCGGCCGAGCTCACCACTCGAGCCGCGGTCAACGACACGACCTTCACCACTGGCATCGAACCCGCGAGCTGATGATCGTCAAGCCCCAGCGTTGCATTGACCAAGACGCGGGCGGGCCGACCCGGCCAGCCCCGCCGCCTGTTTCGTTGAGGACCGCACCCGGAGCCACTCACGAACCCCGGCCGGCGCGGGCGGCGAGGTGCGCGCCGGGCTCCCTGGCGAGGCGCAGCGCGACCCGGATGACGTTGACCGGGTCGTCCGCGTGGTAGATCCGTTCGGACGGCTCGATGTTGTCCAGGAACTCTTGGTAGCGGACCGCGTAGCTGAGGTAGCCGAGCGGCTCGGCGACGGCCAGCGCGCGCGACGGGTTCGACCCGGGGGCACGGGCGGTCCATGCCGCCACCCATGCCCGGGCCGCCGCCGGCCGCTTCGGCTCGGGCAGGAACTCGAGCACCCGCAGCCCGTCCAGCACCGGGTTGCCCAGGTAGGCGTCGGCGAAGTCCAGCACCGCCGGCGGGTGGCCGGGGCCGGCCCGCCAGTTGCCCGAGTGGAAGTCGCCGTGCACCAGGGTGGCCGCCGGCAGGCCACAGCCGTCCAGCTCGGGCCAGCGGCGCGCCAGCCGCCACGCCGCCGCCCGCTCGTCGGCGGTCAGCTGCCCGCCGACCGGGCCGTCCAGCAGCGCGCCGACCTCGTCGACCAGCACCGGGGTGCGACGGTCCCGCAGCCCCGCCGGGAGCCCACCCGGGGCCTCGGCCAGCGTCGCCTGTACGGCTACCCAGCGGTGCACCGCAGCCGCGATGATCTCCGGGCCGGCGTTCCAGCAGTCCTCGCCGGGCAGGTGCGCGAGCAGGATCCGCCGCTCCCCGGCCGCCAGCACCGCCGGCACCAGACCCGGGTCCACCGCGGCGACGGCGGTGAGGATGGCGGCCTCGTCGGCGGCGAACGGCGGGGTGGCCTTCAACCAGGCTGGCCCGACGGCGGTGGGCAGCCGGAACAGCGCGGCCAGGTTCCAGGTCCGGCGCTGCTCGGGCGGGCCGGTCAGCGGGCGGCCCATGGTGGCCAGCGTGTCGGTGGCCCAGTCCAGCAGCTCGCGCACACCGCCGGCGGTGGCCCAGGGCAACCGCAGCGGGTCGGGCTCGGTCAGCGCGGCGAGGTCGACCGGGTGCCCAGCCAGCGGCGCCGGCTCGGTCAGCGCGGCGGGGTCGACCAGGTGTCCGGGAGGCGCCGGCTCGGTCAGCGCGGCGGGGTCGACCAGGTGTCCGGCCAGCGGCGCCGACCGGTCGGACCGGCGCTCCGCCTCGACGTGGTAGGTCACGTGCCCGTCCCGTGCGCCCTCGCCGCCGTCCACCCCGAGCAGCCGCAGCACGAGCACCGGAACCCCGAGCACCCCGTGCAGGTGCGCCACGATCGGCTCGACCTCCGACCACCAGGGCACCGCGACCGGGAACGGCCCGACCGCGCCCAGATACTCCCCACCCGCGGTGACCAGGGCGGTGACGGTACGTGCCATGCCGCGAGTATGGGCGGCCGCGGCCCTCCCGGACACCGTGAATCGTCCCGGGAGACCGTCACCCTTCGCGATCCGCGACGTTGGCCGGTATGTGCTCTTGCCGCGCTTGTTCGCCCCGACCGCGCCCGGAGCGGGCAACAGCCGCATCAGCCGTGGGATGCGACGAGCTGTGCTGCTGATGATCGGTGTCGGGATCGCGGTAGCCGCGGTGAGTGCTCCCGCGCTGGCGGCTGAGCCGGGACGGGTGCCCAACGCGCCGACGTTGCCCATCGAACAGAAGTACTACGCGCCAGGCCCCTGGTCGGTCACCTCGGCGAGCGCATTCGGCTGCTGCGATTCCTCCGGCTCGACGTTCGATGTGTGGTATCCCACCGACCTCGACCGGAGCGGAACCCGCTTTCCGATCATTACCTGGGGCGATGGCTCGTACGCCACCCCCGCTCAGTACGCCTACCTGCTCGCACACCTGGCGTCGTGGGGCTTCGTCGTGGTCGCCTCGGAGAGCGACGGCACCGGCAGCGGGCGGCAGATCCTGGACGCCGCCCAATGGATGGTGCGCCAGGATGCCGAACCGTCCAGCCCCTTCCACCACCGGCTGGCAACGTCAGAGGTGGGTGCGGTCGGGCATTCCCAGGGAGCGACCGGGGTGCTCAACGCCATGATCATGTCTGATGGGCTGATCAGTACCGCGATCCCGATCGAGCTGCCGGCCCAGGTCTACTGCCTTGCCTCGAGCCTCTGCGCGGACACCCGGAAGCTGACCGGCGGCTCGATCTTCCTGGTGAATGGGTCGGCCGACGGGCTGATCTCGCCGTCGACGCAGCCACTGCCGTGGGCCCTGACCGGCCTACAGTCCAACTCGGCGTACTACGAGGCCGCGCCGGCAGCGGTCGGCAAGGTGTGGGCAACCCTCAACGGCCCCGACCACAACGACGTCACGGGGCAGCCCGGTTGCGCCGCCCTCAGCGTCTCGTGCGCCAACGGGGTGTGGGGGTACCTCGGGTACCCAACAGCCTGGTTGATGTCGCGCCTCCAGGGCGACCGCTACGCCCACCGAGCATTCGTGGACCGGACCGGCGAGCTGTTCCGCGAGCACACCAACTGGACCAACCAACACAGCAACATCCGCCCTCGGCAGCCGTGACCCTCGGTTCCGGTGGCGGCCAGGTGGGAGCGGTCGGGCTAGCCGTTTCCCCCGCACGGCTTCAGCGGATCCGGGTGCCGGCGCGCCAGACGGCCCAGGTGAGCGGCACGCCGGGACGGTAGGCGAGGTGGATGGCCGAGGGGGCGTCCAGCACGTGCACGTCGGCCCGCGCGCCGGGGCGCAGCACGCCGACCGCGCCCGGGCCGGTCTCCCGGCGCAGCGCCCGCGCCCCGCCCCAGGTGGCCGCCCGGACCGCCTCGGCCACGCTCATCCGCATCTGCAGCACCGCGGTGGCCACGCAGAACGCCATCGACGAGGTGTAGGAGGAGCCGGGGTTGCAGTTGGAGGCCAGCGCCACGGTGGCTCGCGCGTCGAGCAGGGAACGCGCGTCCGGCAGCGGCTGGCGGGTGGACAGGTCGCAGGCCGGCAACAGCGTGGCCACGGTGTCCGAGCCGGCCAGCGCGTCCACATCCGCGCCGGTCAGGTAGGTGCAGTGGTCCACGCTGGCCGCGCCCAGCTCGACGGCGAGCGCGACCCCGGGGCCAGGCCCGAGCTGGTTGCCGTGCACCCGCAGCCCCAGGCCGCGCTTGGCCGCGGCGGTGAGCACCGCGCGGGATTGGTCGGCGTCGAACGCTCCGGTCTCGCAGAACACGTCCGCCCAGCGCACGTACGGGACCACCGCGTCCAGCATCGGGCCGCACACCAGTTCGACGTACTCGTCGGCGGTCGGCTCTCCAGGACCGGGCGGCACCAGGTGCGCACCGAGGAAGGTCACCTCGTCCACCTCGGCGGCGGCCAGTGCGGCGGCGCGCGCCTCGTCGGCCACGGTCAGCCCGTAGCCGGTCTTGGTCTCCAGGTACGTGGTGCCCTGGGCGGCCGCCTCGGCCACCAGCCGGCGCAGCGTGGCGGCCAGCTCATCGTCCGACGCCGCCCTGGTGGCCGCCACGGTGACCGCGATCCCGCCGGCCCGGTACGGCTCGCCGGCCATCCGCGCGCCGAACTCGGCGGTGCGATCACCGGCGAACACCAGGTGGGTGTGGCTGTCCACCCAGCCGGGCAGCACCGCCCGGCCGGCCACGTCCACCGCCGTGTCCGCGCCCGGCGCCCGGCTGGCCGGCCCCACCCAGGCCACCCGCTCGCCGTCCAGCACCAGCGCCGCGTCGGACAACTGGCCCAGCTCGTCATCGTTCGTGGTCAGCTCGCCAATCCCGGTAATCAGAACGCTCTGTAACGATGGTTCGCTCGCACGCTCGCTCACGCCGTCCACAACTCCTCGATCTCCCGGGCCAGCTCCGGGCCCACCGCGCCGAGGGTGACGTGCCAGCCGTCCTCGACCACCACCCGGCCGCCGACCACCACGGTGTGCACGTCGGCCCCGTCGGCGGCCAGCACCAACTGGTCGGGCGCCGCGCCCGCGGTGCGTCGGGTATCGGTACGCAGCGCAACGAGATCAGCCGGAGCGCCGACCGCGATCCGCCCGCCGCCCGGCCAGCCGAGGCTCCGGTGCCCGTGCACGGTGGCCGAGGCGACCAGTTCGGCAGGCGAGAACCGCCCGCGCCGGCCGGTGCGCAGCCGCTCGCCGTGTTCCAGCGCGCGGGCCTCGAGCAGCGGGTCGACCACCGCGTGCTGGTCGGTGCCCAGGCTGATCGGGCTGCCCGCGTCGGCCAGCTCCCGGGCCGGCCCGATCCCATCGGCCAGGTCAGCCTCGGTGGTCGGGCAGAAGCACACCGTGGTGGCCGCCGAGCCCAGCAGCCGGATGTCCTTCTCGCTCAGGTGGGTGGCGTGCACGGCGGTGGTGTCCGGGCCGAGCACCCCGTTCTCGGAGAGCAGCTCGGTCGGCGAGCACCCGTAAAAGGCGCCGCAGGCATCGTTCTCGGCCGGCTGCTCGGACAGGTGCACGTGGGCCGGCCGACCACGGGTGGCCTCGACGAACGTCGGCAGCGCCGCCGCCGGCACCGCGCGCACCGAGTGCACCGCGCCACCGATCCGTGCCCCCGGCCCGCCGGCGCCGGCTGGCCAATCGGTGAGGCCCGCCCAACGGGACGCCCAGCCGGCCGCATCCCCGTCCCCGAACCGGACCTGCGGGCCGGTCAGCGGCAGGTAGCCGCCGTCGTCCAACCCGCCCGTCAGGTAGCAGGTGTCCAGCAGGGTGATCCGGATCCCGGCGTCGCGGGCCGCCTCGAGCAGCGCGGTACCCATCGCGTTGGGGTCGGCGTACCGGCCCCCGCCGGGCGTGTGGTGCAGGTAGTGGAATTCCCCCACGAGTACGAATCCGGCCAGCGCCATCTCGGCGTAGACCAGCCGGGCCAGCCGGTGGTAGCGGTCCGGGTCCAGCTGGCCGGCCAGCCGGTACATGCCCTGTCGCCAAGTCCAGAAGGTGCCGCCGCCGGCGTGCGTGCGGCCGCGCAGTGCCCGGTGGAAGGCGTGCGAGTGGCCATTGGCGAACCCGGGGAACACCACACCGGGCAGCCGGTGCGCCGCCGAGGGCGGGTCGACGCCGGGCGTCACCGAGGTGATCATGCCGGCCGCGTCGCACCGCACCGCCACCCGGTCGGTGACCCCGTCGGGCAGCCAGGCCCGCTCGCACCAGAACTGGCCGCTCGGTGACATAGTTCCGACCGGAACAGTCCGCGACGGAAAAGTTTCCTGCCCGCTCACCGACACAGCGACTCCAACACGGTGGCCAGCGCGTCCGCCCCACGCTCGCAGTCCGCCGGCTCGGCGTGCTCCGCCGGCGCGTGGCTGATCCCGGTGGGGTTGCGCACGAACAGCATCGCGGTGGGCACCCGGGCGGCCAGGATCCCCGCGTCGTGGCCGGCCCCGGTGGGCAGCACCGGTACGCCCCCGAGCAACCCGGCCAGCCGGTCGCGCAAGCCCGGGTCGAAGTGCACCGCGCCGCCGTAGGACTCCTCCCGCACGGTCAGCTCGCACCCTTCCTCAGCCGCCGCCTGCCCGGCCGCCGCCGCCACCTCCTCGACCACCGCCCGCGCCTCCGGGTCGGCCGGCGCGCGGGCATCCAGCCAGAAGTCCACCGCCGAGGCGATCACGTTGGTGCCGCCCGGGGTGGGCACCAGCCGGCCCACGGTCGCCCGGGCCGAAGGCCGGGACCGCAGCGCGCGCCGGGCGGCCAGCACCGCCGCGGCGGCGGGCAGCATCGGGTCATGCCGGTCGGCCACCTCGGTGGTGCCGGCGTGGTTGCCGGCGCCGGCCACGGTGAACCGCCACCGCCCGTGCGCCAGGATTGACGAGGCCACCGCGACGGCCGGCCTAGCTGGCAGCCGGTCCAGCGCCCGGCCCTGCTCCACATGCAGCTCCACGAAGCAGCCCACGCCGGCCAATGCCTCCGGGTCGGCGCCGAACCCGGCCGGATCCATCCCGGCGGCGGCCGCCGCCTCAGCCAGGGTGACCCCGTCCGGGTCGGCCAGCCGGCGCGCGACGTCCGCGTCCAGCGACCCGGTCATCAGCCGTGACCCCAGACAGGGCACCCCGAACCGGCCGCCCTCCTCCTCGGTGAACACCACCA
>Ga0137415_10002303_pt1 | contig 19048 bp, 25 predicted proteins | sample CZODoug3_1_1_16f_FD_183082 | JGI IMG/M metagenome (GOLD analysis project Ga0137415, IMG submission 183082) | Vadose zone soil fungal communities from Angelo Coast Range Reserve, California, USA - CZODoug3_1_1_16fungal (Hybrid Assembly) | ecosystem: Environmental > Terrestrial > Soil > Vadose...
GAGTGAGCGCGTAGCTCAGGCGGTAGAGCACGTGACTTTTAATCATGGGGTCGTGGGTTCGAGTCCCACCGCGCTCACCAATTAAGCCCTGATATGCTTAGTCGTTTCAATAATTTGAAATGCAGCAATCGGAACCTTGCCGGCTAATCCCCTCAGAAGATCGCATCGCGACCGAATATCCGCTTCGCAATCGATCCATCGCGGTGATTTTCGATAATACGAAGTTGTTTCCCGTCGTCGACAACCTCAAAGAGCAGTTTGTTGTCTTTCGGATCGTCGCGCCACCGCCCGGGCTCGGAGGCCCACACGACGCGATTTCCCTCAATTCGGCATCTATAGGTAAAAACGAAATTGTCGATTGGCCGCGCGTAGGCCAAGAAAAGAACATCGCCGGCGGTTCGCGTTACCTGCATGATTTTCGGATCGCGATCCGTAATCGATGCCATCGCCGTCCGGCAAATCGCTCCGGCATCGAAGAACGACGCAGCCGATGCCGGCGACATCGCCGCGGACAAGATCGTGAATGCAATCAACCGAGAAGCGATACGCACAGACGAATGTCCTTTTCTCCGCAGCCCTTGCGGCCAACCTCATAAGCCCCGTGTCTCCAGTCGTCACCGCCTCTTTGCTACAGCGGACTGGATGGGACCAATAGTGCTCGTTACATGATGCTCCGAGACCTAATTTATTTATTTTCGTTACAAGCGGCCGCAACACATTTAGTAGGCGCCGCGACGCCGCCGTTCACGTGGTCCCGCGCGAACTGGCGCGGTCGCAAAATAGGGATTGATGATGCACTGGGCGGCGCGGCCGGATGCCGACTGGGCGCACTGCGCCAGCGAGGTATAGCCGCAGGCGATGTAGCCTCCGCTTCTGCCGTAGGTCTGCAGGCAGACTGGATAGTCCGGATCATAGGTTTGGGATCGCGCTGGCGCCGCCGTCAAAATCGCAGCGATTGTCAATATGGCCAAAGCCGGGATGCGCATGGGGCCTCGTTCGTGATCGGCGGCCGCGTCGCACGCAAGCCGGATTAGCGAGCGATCATCCGCCATTCGCCGACGATGATATGGTGCGTTACGCCTTCCGCTCGATGAGCCGCAGCGGGCGTTGTCGGCTAACTCGCACCACAGGCAATGCAGCCCGCGCGCGACTAAACAGGAACGGAGCTCAGCCTGCCAACTCCCGATCCGGCTGAGCCTTCACTTCCTGGAACTCCACCGATAGCGAGCGATAGTGCGCCGCCATTTCCCGGTAGTGCTGCCGGGAAATCGGATCGATCGCGCGGTCGGCGCGCTCGTCGAACATGCGGGCGCGCTCAATCAGGTCTTGAAAGTGGGACATCTGGAAACCTCACCAAGAGTCCGTTTGTCTCAACATGTAAGCAAAAGGTTTTTCAGAACACCGTCAGGAACGGAATTGTGATGTTCCAAACCAGGGCAACTCAAGCCGTTCGATCGCCCCCGTGATCACGAAAATCCAACACCCTGCCACCGCTCAATCCTTCGGAGCCCGCTGCTCGCTGCCGGGATCGGCCGACGGAAAGATGCGCTCGTAGATCGCGCGGGCCTCGCGAATGAGACGGGCCCGTTCCAGATCAGCCTTCGGGATCAATCGTATAACTTCGCTCATAGGCGCTCCAGGTGCGGAAATTCGGCTAGGTTCGACAGCAATCGATGCGAACATCGTGCCAAGCGGGGCCCGCCGAGAGATATGGACCTCTGCCGCAGCTCCGCAAGCGCAGGCGCAAGGCACAATTCGCCGCACTGACTACGAAAATGCACGTTACTGGAACGGTCATCGGGCCAGCGTCTTGCGCGGACCCGTTGGGCTAACCCACACCCTTGGGACTGGATCGAATGGCCCAACTCGGGTGCCGTCGAAAAGCACACGAGGCCCGGACTGCCCTGGAGCCCGGGCCTCGTGGCTTGGTTCCCCCACCCCCTCAGCCGCGATGCGGTGATGCCGGCCTGAACCGCGGACGTCATAAGCGAAATCTGATCCGCGATCTATCCGGGCGATCACGGTTGCCGTCGATCGAGCCCGAATGGACGATTGCGGCTACATGCTGGCTCACCCGGCCGTGCCGTAGCTGTAAAACCCCCGGCCGGTCTTGCGGCCGAGGCGGCCGGCGTCGACCATCTCTTTCAAGAGCGGGGCCGGACGATATTTGGGGTCGTTGAATCCCTTGTAGAACACGTCCATCACCGACAGCATGATGTCGAGGCCAATCAGGTCGGCCAGCGCTAAGGGGCCGATCGGATGATTGCAGCCGAGCTTCATGCCGGCATCGATCTCCTCGGCGGTCGCGAGCCCCTCCTGCAGCGCGAAGATGGCTTCGTTGATCATCGGGCACAGGATGCGATTGACCGCAAAGCCGGGGCTGTTCTTGGCTGTTATCGATACCTTGCCGATCCTCTTTGCGAACGCTTCGGCCTTGGCGACGGTATCGTCGGAGGTTTGCAGGCCCCGGATCAGTTCCAACAGGGCCATCACAGGCACCGGGTTGAAGAAGTGCATGCCGATGAAGCGGTCGGCGCGGTCGGTCGCCGCGGCAAGCTTGGTGATCGAAATCGACGAGGTGTTGGTGGCGATCAACCCCTGCGGCCGCAGCGTCGCGCAAATGTCCTTCAGGATCTTGACCTTCAGCTCCTCGTTCTCGGTCGCGGCCTCGATGACGAGGTCGCATCCCGCAAGCTTCGCCCGGTCCGTGGTCGCCATGATGCGCGACATCGTCGCCTCGCGGTCGGCGGCGGTCATCTTCTCCTTCTTGACCAGGCGGTCGAGGCTCGATCCCACCGTGGCCAGGCCGCGCGCCACCGCGGCATCCGAAATATCGACCATGGTCACGCTCAGCCCGGCGGCCGCGCAGACCTGGGCGATGCCGTTGCCCATGGTGCCCGCCCCGATGATGCCAACCTGTTCAATCATTGCTCTCGTCCTTCTCGGTTCCAGAGCCGCAAGGCGGCTCATCTCCGTTCGAATGCGGACGTGGCCCGCCCGCCCGATCGGCATGCATACCCCAGGCCACCCCGAAAAGAAATTGACGCCGGCCCGAATCAGGAATATTTACCAAATTATATACTTGACGTACCAAACTAGCTATGCGATGGTTTGGCCACATTCACAACCGGGAGGGAATCATGTCGGACGCGAAAATCACGGGACGCGGATTAGCCGCTGGTGCCATTCTTAATTCGCTCTTGGATACCCTGCTTCGGGAGAAAACTCTCACCCTCGGCCAAGTCAGAGAAACCCTCACCAATTCCCTGAATGGCCTCATCCCCTATAACCAAACTCCCGAGGGATTTGAGGCTTCCCAAATCATCACCAACCTTCTGGGCAACCGGTTCACCGAGCGTCGCTAGAAGCCAAGCTTCCAAGAAAGTCTGTGCCATGGCACTCCTCAAAATCTATACCGACGAAAACGCAGCCCGCGCGCACCTTGAAGCGCTCAACTGGCCCGATGGCCCGGTCTGCCCCCATTGCGGCGTTGTCAACGAAGCTACCAAGCTCGCTGGCAAGTCCACGCGTCCCGGCGTCTATAAGTGCCGCCCCTGCCAGAAGCCGTTCTCTGTGACCGTCGGTACCGTGTTTGAGCGCAGCAAGATCAAGCTAAATGTTTGGGTTTGGGCTGTAGACCTCTACACGGCGTCCAAGAAAGGCTTCTCTGCTCATCAACTGCACCGCACGATGGGCGTGACATACAAAACCGCATGGTTCATGGCGCACCGCATCCGAGAAGCAATGAGCGAGACCAAAGGTCCGACCAATCCAATCGGCGGCGCGAGCAAGATAGTTGAGGCCGACGAAACCTATTACGGAAAGAAAGCCGACCGCCCCAAGATGACGACGCGAGGTCGCCCGTTCACCACTACCGGCAAAGGCGCACATAAGATCGCAATCGTTTCGCTGGTCGAGCGCGGTGGTAAGGTCCGCTCATTCCACGTACAGGGCAACACTACGGCTGAAACCGTAACCACTATCCTGCGAACCAATGTGAGCCGCGATACCACGCTGCATACAGACGAAAGCAATCTCTACGTCAAAATTGGCGCGGAATACGCATCTCACGCAACGGTCATTCACAGCGCCAAAGAATACGTGCGCGGCGACGTTCACACGAACACGATTGAAGGCTTCTTTTCGATCTTCAAGCGCGGCATGAAGGGCGTTTATCAGCATTGCGGCGAACAGCACTTGCACCGCTACCTTGCCGAATTTGATTTTCGCTATAACACTCGCATTGCACTTGGCTGCAACGACGCAATGCGCGCTGAAAATGCGCTCAAGGGTATCGTCGGGAAGCGTCTAATGTATCGCAGACCTGACGAAGCCAAAGTATCGTAAACAACTAGCCCTTCGCTTCTTGGCTTGGCGCAAATGCCGTTGACTCCCCGACGGGCTCCAATAGCCTCCAGGTTTGTTCGTTTTCCAAAACCCAAACCTGACGAGGAAAGCTATTTAACATGACCGAGAAACCAGCAGTCGCTCCAGTCTTATATTTGGATGTGCCGACGGCGCCGGAGTTTTTCGCAGATGAGACTGCAGGCTTTTTCATCCACAATGGAAACATATCGCTCACCTTTGTCGCAGCCAGATGCAATCACGAGACTTCGCCGGGTCCAGTTAATCGGGTTGTCGTCTCAAGGATGGTTTTGCCAATCGCCACAGCGCAAGTGCTTGTCCTTGGGTTGGGCGATTTTCTGAAAAGTCAAAATCTTGATGCAACCGAAGCAATCAAGGGCGGCGCAACGATGAACTAGCCTTCTTGGCTGGTTGGCGCTTCTCACACTTCGCCCCGTCAGCCTTATGCGGCTTCGGCTTCATCTTGAGCATCCGCTTCAAAACCTCGTCGCGGGAGGGCGAATCGGCTCCGTCACCTTCTCTTGGACTCTGAGTCGTCATCTTGGTCAAGATTTAAAAGACTCCCAACCCCATGAATTTGTTACTGTTGTTACCTTGCGCAAGAGTCACACCCTGCCGCATGTTGGGAGGGTTAGAGCGGCACAGTGCTTCGCACCCTGCGAAGGAAGAAGCACCGCGCCTGTACCCTAGCTGGCGATCCCATCCGGTAGGACGGGGACCGACCACCCCGGCGTCCATAGTCGGGGCTTGGAGCGAAGGCCGTCCGGGGTCCAGCCCAGGCGGCTTTCGTGCTTCAGAGGACAGCCTATCCCTTGAATCGTGTACACCGTAGGCACAATACGTTTTGTGTAAAGTGCGATGTTGCATCACCTGCAACACTTTTATTGTTGTCACCCAACAAATTTTGACGAACGCGAATCATATCAAATCTTGTTCCACCCTGTCACGGTGACACCCACGTACCTGAAAGGTGAGCGGTACGTCAAGTATATAATTGGGAATATTTACCTAGGATTGCGAAATTGCGTCTACTATTAACACCGTCATTGCGAGCGCAAGCGAAGCAATCCATGGCGCCACACGAAGAAAGAATGGATTGCTTCCGCCTTCGCTCGCGAGCTACGGCGGACAGGTCGTCGCGGAGCCTGTCATGGGGCGCGCATTCGTGCGACCCGTTGGCTCGTCGCAATGACGGTACCGGCCGTTTGAAAATCGAATCTGCCAGCAATCCACCCCACTGTGATCCCGTTCATGCACCCCCCGCGCGTATTCCGTGCTACCGGAGGCGTTGGTCCCCTTTCCGGCTGCGTCCTGGAGCGGTCTTCGTGCAATCCTTTTGCTACCTGGCTTTTGTCGCCGCGGTCGTCTTGGCCGAGCCGTGCCTCGCGCAAAAACTGGTCGACCCGAATGCCGTCGCTCCCGAATTTCGCGAGGCCGCAGAAAAACGGCGCGCCGAACAAATCAGGGTATTGGAGTGTCGGCACGAGGCCGAGGCGGCCAAGGTGCTCCCCAGGGACCGGGCCGCGCACATCAATCATTGCCTGGAAGCCGCGGCCGGCAAGTAGGCTCCGACCGCCCGGCAGCGCCGGCTGCCCGGCTAATGCGCACGACCGCCTTGCATCCGGTCCGGCTTGTATTCGACCACCCGGCCAATGCGAGCTGAACCTTCTTGATACGTGGACCGACACGAATGCAGGCGGTCATCGCACCGATCTTGAACCCTACTCGCTGCAAGGGATTGATGAGGGATTGATGAACGTGTTGCCGATCATCGGCCCGCTCCGGTTCGATGCCGTCGTCAAGAGCGAGTGCCGGCAACGACTGTATCCGACATCGACACCGTCTCCACATGAACGACGGTGTCGATGCGCCATTCGACACCGCGGTTCCAACACCGACGCTGCTCGTCACGCTTACGCTCTGATGCAGCAATCGATTTGTGCGGTGCGCTCCACCGTCGGGTTCACTTTTAGACATTTCCCCGGAACCAAACTTGCCCGGCATCGCTTACCTCTCCGCAAGCGCTGCGCCGGTTCGCATTCCGGGGGGAGAGCATATCTTGGAAGATGCGGTCATGATCCTGGTTATCGAAGACGACCATCTGATCCAGGGCATGGTCGAGGAGGCCCTTACCGATGCCGGATATGAACCGGCCACCACCACATCCGGTAACGAGGCCACTACCCTGCTCAGGGAACGCAAGGGCAAGTACCGCGCGCTGGTGACCGACATCGATCTCGGCGGCGAATTGGACGGCTGGGCGATTGCCCAGCAGGCCAGAGCGATCGATCCCGCCTTTCCGATCGTCTACATGAGCGGCGCACACGCCGAGGACTGGGCATCAAAAGGCGTGCCCAACAGCATCATGCTGGCGAAGCCATTTGCGCCCGCGCAACTTGTGACCGCCGTTTCCAATCTTCTCAATAGCGGCGCGCCGACAGCATAAGGCCGCTGCAACAAATCTGGTGATGACCGCGTAGATCAACGCGTCGGGGTGGGAGCGATCGGTGCCACTCCGTACGTTTGCAATTGGCTTGGATCCCGCCCTGACCTTACCCTGATCCTTATCCTTGGCCGTCCTCGAGGCCGTATTCGCGATAGATGGTCAAAGGGTCCTGGTCGGGAAACAACCTGCACTTGGCCTGGGCCAGATGCAGAGGTATTGCGCCCGGCTGGCAGCCGGCGGCCAGCAGCTTCTTGAGGTCATCCATATGGGTCCGCGGCTGGTGTTTCTCGGGAAGCTGCTCCAGCGCGACCAGCGCCGTGGCTAAAGCCTCGGTCACCACCCATTCGTCGTGGCCTGTAATGCCCTTCTTTGCCAATGGACAACCCTCCCAGCTTCGCTCGTCGCCTTCAGGCGGTCCGACGCACGATGTTGCCGGACGGCACAGGCCGAGCTTGACCAGACCATGGAATCTCCCGCTGGAATGGCCCGGCCAGATTGAACGAGCTTTTTGGCGAAAATTCACCCGTTTCGGTTGAATTCCTGCCGACTAGGATTTCCGCCGTCGACATGGTGGCCGAGGAGGGGATGGCTGCGACCAGCTCGGCTTCTTCCATCAAACGCTGAGGCGGGTGCGTCGATGTCCGGCACCTGCCGACGCGTGTCCAACCGGGCTTGCCTCTCGGCAGCGCAACGGCCTAATTCGCCAACGGAAGTTCGACTCCACTCCTGTGGCAGGTCGACGCGCCTGACAAACCCGCAAAACGCCAAAGCGTGACATTGCTCGCTTTGTCGCACTGCTCGCACGTTAACTCGTCGTCTCCCAGCCGGTATCGTGCGCGCCTGAACGCCTCTAATGAAGTTGCTTTTCTACAATTTGGACAGACCAACGTCAGATTTCGCGAGCGCCAGCGCTGAACCAGAGTCTGGATCCAGCTCACAATTCCTCCTCAGTATCGTTATCCCCTATCGTATCGAACCGTATCCTCGTCGGGGTGCTCGGACTAGTAGAAAAAAGTAGAGGTACAATCGGGTTCCACATCTAAAATGCCGGTTGGAGCCTGGTCGAAATTTCGATCAGGTCTTTGTGACCGCCGGATGACAGGCGCGCGCGGGCTACGAAGGCGATGTGGACGCAACCTGCGAGCGACCTTACAAATAGCGATCCGGAAGGCGTTGCTTTCGAGCATGATGTCGTCGTAGCGAATCGACCGAGAGCTGGTTGAGAGATTAGCTTCTCAAGCGGAGGAGTCCACGATGTTCATGAGCGTCGCCACCCTCGCGATTGCCCTTCAGGGCTCACCGGCCCCGGCGGTGCCGGGCGCTGGAAATTCATTGCTGCATCGCAGCCAGTACCGCGTCTACGCGCATCCGCCGCCGTGCGGAAACGGCTGGGATCTCAGCGCCCGCGACGGCCTCTGCTACCCGAACGGTTATCTTCCGCCGCAAGAGCAGGCTGCACGGCGATATCCGGGGCCAGGATATCGCGGCGGCCGATACCCGGTACCGTGTGGGGACGGCGCCGACCTCGATATTCGGGATGGGCTATGTTACCCCAACGGAGCGGTGCCACCGCAATTTCAACAGGGCCGGATCTATCCGGGTCCCCAATATGATGGCGAGGACGAATATTACGAACGTCGCCCCAGGCGCCGCTATTATTGATCGCGGCGGCCTCGACGACGACGGGCGTCTCACCCCCCGACGCAGGGCATGCAGATGAGAAACGCACCGGCTTTCGCGGTCGCCATCAACCTGACCGTGGCCGCTTGGGTCGCGCCGGCGCCGGCGCAAGCCCACGAACGCTGGCCGGTCATTCCCGAAGAATTGGGAGTGCGCTCGCCGCTGCCGCGCGTCTGGATCCCCTACCGCTGCAGCGATGGCCCCGTGCAGAATTTCTATCACGGCGCCTATTATGGCGGCGAACCGCCGGCCGCCTATCTCGGCTACGCCTACCGGCCGCACTTTCGCTACAGCGCCTATCGCGTGGTGCCACGAACCTATCTTTGCGCCGAGTGATGTCTGCGCGCCGCTACCACGGAGCGCATCGCTGTCCGCGTGAACCAGGTCACAGTTGGCAATCCCGGCGCCCGCTATACCGGACCCGCACAACCACGGTGTCCGCGATGGAAAACAGAATAGAGTTCGAGACCATTGTCGTCGCGGTTTGCGTCGCGGGCTACGCGGCGTGCATGCTGGATTACGTCGCGGATGTCGATCTCGGCTATTCGTGCGCGCAAATACGCACCGTGGCGATGATTGCTGCCATTCTGGTCGCCATACCGGTGGCGACGGACCTGCTGCGCGCCAAACCGAACAAGGCCGACTGACCGGCACAGCCTGCGGCCACGATTTTTCCGGAGCGGCCGCGATGTCTGTTCTCGAACCCGGCCACGAATCCGCTTAGCCGCTAGGTATTTCAGCGCGAATCAGAATTACTCTTGGCCTGACCACTTCTTGAGATTCCGGCGGTATGCCCCAGCCTGAAGTCTTGGATCAGGATATTCGCGCCCTGCGGGAATGGCTGCGTGCAGCCTGGCAGCAACTGGGTGATCGCTCGATGACCGCCTTCACCCGCCGGGAATTGCGCAACCAGATGAAGCAGTGCAGCGCCGACCTGCGGGCGCAGCTGCAGGCCGCTTCGCAGCAACAGCCGGCGCCGGCCACCAGTTCAACTCGGCGAACCTTCGCAAAGCCCGAGCTTCGAATCCTGACCTGAATACCGGACGGTCAGGCGCTCGCGGTCCGCCCTCGCCGTTCCGTCGAGAGCCACGCGCAGACGGCCGCCGGCACGGCGCCGACCAAGCCGAACAGCAGCACATCCGGCCCGTGGAGGAGGTGCATCGGGACCACACCGGCCAGCGGCACGTAACTGATCGCGTAGCCGAACAGGCTCGTGAAGGCGATCCGCCAGGACAGGTTGCGCTTCGCCAGGGCGCGGTCGAACCACGCCGCGAGCAGCGCCGGGATCAAGCCGACCAGATAACATGCCGGCAACAGCACCATCTGGTGCAGGTCAAATGTTGAGGGTTCGCCCTCCATCCAGTTGGCGATCTGCAGCATCCCCCAGAACGCGGTGACGAAACCAAGCGGTGGCGCAATGACCGCAAAGATCAGAAAGCGTTTCATGGTGGTTCGCTCCTTGGCGGCTATGGTTGGCGCGAGAGTGCCGCCGCGTCGATTCCCTCGATGTGACGTCTCTCACGCCGGCAAGCGCAAGGAATCCGGGAATGACGCGAACCGCTATGTAGCGGCGTTGAGCGCGCTGATCGGTCGAGCGCAGTCCGCAAAACACCGCCAAATGGCGGCGGCATCCCCATATAAGCGCGGGTGCAACAGCTGATCCTACAGAAGGTCTAACGTGTTATATCTGGAACTTACGATCGTGACGGTCCTGATCGTCGTGAACGGCCTGCTCGCGATGTCGGAGCTGGCGATCGTTTCTTCACGTCCCGCAAGGCTTGCTGGTCTGGTCGAAAAGGGAATTGGCGGCTCGCGACGAGCGCTGGCATTGGCCTCCGACCCCGGCAAGTTCCTCTCCACGGTTCAGATCGGCATCACCCTGATCGGTGTGCTGTCCGGCGCATTCTCCGGCGCCACGCTGGGACAGCGGCTGACGCAATCGCTGCTAGAGGCCGGCCTGTCACCCGGGCTCGCCGATGCCGTCGGTGTCGGCCTTGTGGTCGGCGTCATCACCTATGCCTCGCTGATTGTCGGCGAACTCGTTCCGAAACAGATCGCGCTGCGTGATCCCGAGGCGATCGCCGTGAAGGTCGCGCCGGCGATGACGCTGATGGCCAAGATCTCGCTGCCGCTGGTGTGGTTGCTGGATCGCTCCGGCAAGGCGCTGCTGTGGCTGCTCGGCCAGCGCGGCGACGCCGAGGACAAGATCAGCGAGGATGAAATCAAGACGCTGGTCGTCGAGGCGGAAAACGCCGGCGTGCTCGAGCCCGGCGAAAAGGAGATGATCGCCGGCGTGATGCGCCTCGGCGATCTGCCGGTCGGCGCCGTGATGACGCCACGGCACGAGGTCACCATGATCGACCTCGCCGATCCCAATTCCGAAGTGTTCGCCGCCCTGCTCAGGAGCAATCACTCCCGTTGCGTGGTGTTCGACGGCAATCGCGAGCTCGCGCTCGGGATCGTGCAGGCCAAGGACCTGCTCGACGTCTATCTGTCCGGCCGCACCCCCGACATCCGCGCGCTGACCCGCGACGCCCCGATCATTCCCGAGACCGTCGATGCGCGCGACGTGGTCGCGATCCTGCGCGACTCCGCGGTGCATATCGGGCTGGTGCATGACGAGTACGGCACCTTCCAGGGCGTGGTCACGAGCGCGGACATTCTGGAGGCGATCGTCGGCGCCTTTCATACCGAACAGGGCCCGGCCGAGCCCGCTTATGTCAGGCGCGACGACGGCTCCTATTTGATATCCGGCTGGATGCCGGCGCTCGAATTTGCCGAGCTGCTCGGCATCGCGCTGCCCGCGCCGCGGCCCTACCAGACCTTTGCGGGATTTCTGCTTGGGGAATTCGGGGCGATCCCCGAGGTCGGCCAGAAGATCTCGGCGCACGGCTGGCAGTTCGAAATCGTCGATCTCGATGGCCGGCGCATCGACAAGGTGCTGGCGAGCCGCCTTGAAGGCGCATGAAAAGCAAATGGCCGGGCACTGTGGCTTGAGTGGCGATCAATAGGAAGCCGACACAATTCTGCCCTCATTTTGCATGCACGGAACCACTGGCCGGAGTCCCCCCTCCTGTTGATAACCCGCCGCCATCCGGCCCGGCGACGGGCCTGGCCGTCGCGGTATGCTATCGGCATATCGGCCTGACCAACCAACGGAACTAACTCATGCGGATTACCCTCGTCGGCTCCCGCCATTTCGGCGTGACGACCCTAAATATGCTGCGTGAACGCGGCGTCGATATCGCCCGCGTCGTGGTTCACGACGGCGAAGACCGGCTGGCCGCGTCAGCCAAAGCCGCCGGAATCGATGTGGTGGTGCAGGCCGACCCGAAAATCGTCACAGCCGCGGAGATCGCGGCGAACACCGACCTGATCGTGACCGCGCACAGCCACGCCCGCGTCAGCAGGGAGGCGCTGGCTTCAGCCAGGCTCGGCGGCATCGGATACCATCCCTCGCTGTTACCGCGGCATCGCGGGCTTGCGGCGGTGGAGTGGACCATCAAGGAAGGCGACCCGATCGCCGGCGGCAGCATCTACCACCTCGCCGACCGCATGGATGCCGGCGCGATCGCCGCCCAGGACTGGGTCTTCGTCAAGAAAGGCGAGACCGCGCGGGAACTATGGGAGCGCGCGCTGGCGCCGCTCGGCCAAAGGCTGCTCGGCGAGGTGATCGACTACGCCAAAACCCACAAAACCCTGCCCGCCGAGCCGCAGGACGAGCAGTTTGCGACCAAGGCGCCGAGTCTGACCGGCAGCCACTAGGTCCGAATCGGCCCCGTTTTTCCAAGCACGGATCCTCACGGCGGAACAACTTTTTCGGCCCCAAGCCGGAACCGAATTCACCTTGATGTGTTTGAAGGTGTGGGGAACCTTCTATGTTGTTGCGACGCACCCAAGTTTGGACATATTGTGCCGGGATAAGCCGCAGCATCTCACTTATCTCGGGGATTTGATCCATGCGTCCGAACCGCATCCGCAGCCTGTTTTTTGCTTCGTTTCTCGCCTCCGCCGCACTTACCGCAGCTCCCGCTTCGGCCCAGCAGCCCTATGACGGCCTTTGGCAAGTCACCGTCGTCACCAAGACCGGCAGCTGCGAAGCTTCGCAGAGTTCAACCCTGACCGTCAACGAAGGCAAGATTTCGGCACAGGGTGCCGCGGTCTCCGGCAGCGTCGGGAGCGGGGGACTTGTGCGGGTCTCGATCAATGGTGCATATGCGAACGGTCAACTCAGTGGCAAATCCGGATCAGGAAAGTGGAATGGCGCATCAGCTGGCGTACCTTGCAGCGGTCGATGGGAAGCCTCCCGTCAGTAAGATAAGCCGAGCATCCGAACGGTTCGCCCATGCGCGACGGCTGACATTCGCAGCCGTCGCGTTTTTCATGGTGGCCTTCATCACCTCGACCAGCCACGCCCAGTCGAGCGCGTTCGCCGGCTTGGCCGGCACCTGGTCCGGCGGCGGCACCGTCATGCTCGACGATGGTTCGAGCGAACGGATCCGTTGCCGCGCGACCTATCGGGTCAACGGGCCCACCATGGACATGAGCCTTACCTGCGCCAGCGATGCCTATAAATTCAATCTGCAGGCCAACGTGATCGACCGGGGCGGAGTCGTGTCCGGCGTTTGGAGCGAGAGCAGCCGCAATGTCAGCGGCAGCATCGAGGGCCGTGGCGGTGGCGGCAATTTCCAGGTCCTGGCCAGCGCAGGCGGCTTCAACGCCAATATCTCGTTGCGTACCGTGGGCAACAAGCAGTCGGTCACCATGCGGGCCGACAGCCAGTTCCGGGGCGCCAATATTTCGCTGACGAAGTAATCACCCAAACGAAGCGCCCTCGGGTCACAGGCCCGAGGGCGTTTTTCTGTGGCCCAAGCGTTTAGCTCGTTCCGGGCTTGGCCAGCCTCGCCGCCGTATCCCTGATGGTTTTTGCGATCAACAGCGCCTGGTCCTTGCTGAAGGCAAAATCCTGCACGCCTTTGTGCGTGGTCAGCGAAAGCACCATGATGTCGGGTTGGTTCTCGGGCCAACCGGTGGCAAAGGCGGTCACAAAATCCGCGGATGTGGATCGATTTGTCATTGATGAAACCCTCTATGCCCCCGGAACGTAGGCGGTGACTTCGATTTCGACCTTGGCGCGCTGGTCGACCAGGCCGTCGATATAGAGCAGCGTCGACGGCGGGAAGTTGCGCCCCAGCGTTTCCTTCCAGGCCGCGCCGATGCCGGCGCTCGCCGCCTCATATTCGCTGCGGCTGGTCAAATACCAGGTCAGGCGCACGATGTGCTCGGGTCCCGCGTCGGCCTCGTGGAGCAGCTTGATGATCCGCTTCAGCGCGGTGCCGATCTGCGCGGCCATGCCAGGCTGATAGTCGCCCTTGTCGTCGCCGCCGGTTTGCCCGGCAAGCACGATCCATTTTCCCGGGCCCTCGAACGCGACACCGTGCGAAAAGCCGCGGGGTTTCGACCATTCGGCCGGTTGTAAGATACGCATGATTGGTTCCTCCCAAAGCGCGGCCGATCCTTAGCACCGAACAGGCGAATTCTCCCACAGCGAAATGAAGATGTGCGCAGCACAGCGTCGGCAGATTTGCGCGTTGCAAATCGCGACCAACTCGCCGATACCGGCGTCCCCTCGTCAAACCTACTCGCCTCTCCCCGCCGATGGATCGCACCCCTTCCAAAACCAAAGCCGCGCTGTGGATGGCGGGCTGGCTCGCGCTGATGCTGATCGTGGCCGTCGCCGGCCGCGAGGGCATGCGCGCGATGAACGTGTTCCAGCTAATGGAAGTGCGCTCGATCCTCGGCTTCTTCATGCTGTACCCGCTGATCCGCATCAACGGCGGCTTTGCCGTGGTGAAGACCGCGCGGGTGCACCTGCATGTCGCGCGCAACCTGATCCATTACGCCGCGCAGCTCGGCTGGTTCTTCGCGCTGACGCTGATCCCGATCGGTCAGGTGGTGGCGATCGAATTCACGATGCCGATCTGGGCCGCGATCCTGGCCGCGTCCTTCCTCGGCGAACGCATGACGGTCTGGAAGATCGCAGCGATCGTGCTCGGCCTGGTCGGCGTGATCGTGATCGTCCGTCCCGCCACCGGCGAGATCAACCCGGGCCAGCTGATCGCACTCGCGGCAGCCGTCGGCTTTGGTATTTCGATCGCCGTGGTCAAATCGCTGACGCGTACCGAACAAACGCTGGCGATCATCTTCTGGATGCTGGTGGTGCAGTCGGCCGCCGGATTCTTCCCCGCGCTCTATGTCTGGAAGTGGCCGCCAACTTATGTCTGGGGCTGGGTCGTCGTGATCGCGTTTTGCGGCACATTCTCGCACTACTGCATGGCGCGCGCGATGCTGCATGCGGACGCGACCGTGGTGATCCCGATGGATTTCCTGCGGGTTCCCCTGACCGCAACCGCGGGCTGGCTGATCTATTCGGAACGGCTGGACATCTTCACCGTATTGGGCGCCGCGCTGATCCTCGCCGGCAACCTGTTGAACCTGAAACCGAACGCTCCGCTTCCCGCGCGCGCCGGCACCTGATTTCTTTAGCTGGCTGTGATCTGCATCACGCGCGGCGGCTAGCTCGCTCCGGCAGCGTCAGCGGTAAGGGACGGCCGTTTTCGGAATTTTGAGACGGGTCAACTTTTTTTGCTGCCCGAAGTGTGGTTTTTTCGTGTATTCTGCTGAGAGCGTTACAGCCAATTCCTTTTTCGATTCTGCCAGGGGATTTCAGATGCGCAGCCTTACCCTCCTTGCTTCCCTGATCTGCATGGCGTTTGCAGCGACTGCCGCAAACGCCGAGAAGCGTGTCGCCTTCGTGGTCGGCAACGGCGCCTACAAGAATGTCGCGCAGCTTCCGAACCCGCCGATCGATGCCAAGGCGATGGCCGGCGTGCTGCGCAATGTCGGCTTCGAGGTGGTCGAAGGCACCAACCTGACCCGCGACAAGATGACGGAAAAATTGCTGGACTTCGGTAAGAAGGCGCAAGGCGCCGACGTCGCCTTGTTCTTCTATGCCGGCCACGGCATCGCGATCAGCGGCACCAACTATTTGTTGCCCGTCGATGCCGACATCAAGTCGGAAATGGACGTCAAGCTCGGAGCCGCGATCAACATCGATCTGACGCTCGACCAGACCATGAGCGACGCCAAGGTCAAGCTGGTGTTCCTCGATGCCTGCCGCGACAACCCGTTCGCCGCCAAGATCAAGTCGAACTCGGCGACCCGCAGCGTCTCGGTGCAGACCGGCCTCGCCGAAATGAAATCCGGTGAAGGCACGCTGATCGCGTTCGCGACCGGCCCCGGCCAGACCGCGCTCGATGGCCAGGAAGGCACCAACAGCCCGTTCACGCGCGCCCTGATCGCCAACATCGCGACACCCGGCGTCGAGATCCAGCAGGCCATGACCAAGGTTCGCGCCCAGGTCAACGAAGAGACCAACAAGGGACAATTGCCATGGGGCCACACCAACCTGATCGGTTCGGTCTATCTGAACGGCGCGCCTGCGCCCGCTGGAGCTGCGGCGACGTCGGCTCCGGTTGCCGTGGCCGCCGCTCCCGGCTCGGACGTCGAACTTGAGTTCTGGCGCTCGATCAAGGATTCCAACAAGCCGGAAGAGCTCAACGCCTATCTGAGCAACTATCCGAATGGTCAGTTCAAGTCGCTGGCGCTGTCACGCATCGCAGCCCTCGAAAACGGACCGAGCACGACGACCCGTAACCTGACCACCGGCATCGATCCCGCCACCTTCAGCGACGAATCCAGCCAGGTGACCGAGGACCAGATCGGCCTCGACAGGGGCCAGCGCCGTGACGTGCAGCGTCGTCTGAACGGCCTCGGCTTCGATACCAAGGTCACCGGCAAGTTCGATGAACCGACCCGCGCGGTGATCACGCGCTGGCAGGCCGCCCGCGGCTATCCCAAGAGCGGCTTCCTCAACAAGCTGCAGCACAAGGCGCTGCTGACCGAGATTGTGTCCGCGACGCAATCGGCGAGCTCCAGCGACGACGAGGATCGCCCTGTCCGCCGGCGTAGCGGTGGCGGCGGTGGCGGCAATCGCTATCATGGCGGCGGCGGTGGTCCGAACCCCGGCGCCTTCGTCGGCGGCGTCATCGGCGGCATGCTTCGGTAAGGCTTTTGCGACCCGGCGCCCGCGCGCGCCCCGCGCTTGACGGCGCGGCGCGGCTATCGCTGCGAAAGCGATTGGCCGGCGTGACTTCCTGGAAGATCTCGCCCTTGAGCGGCTAGATCGGTTTTTCGTCGTCGGTCACGGGCGAGGTGATCACCAGGAATACCAGATCGACGAGCCCCGAATTCGAAATGGCATGCTCGACGCCGGGCGGCAGGAAGATGAAGTCGTGCTTGCGCACCACATGGTTCTTGCCCGCGATTTCCATCAGCCCCTCGCCTTCAAGGACGTGGTAGATCTGTTCCTGAACCTGGTGCTGGTGGCGCGCCACATGCGCCATCGGCTGGTACATCGAAATCCGATAATCGATGTGACGCGAGCCCGCCGTCTCCGGCATCACCAGCGGCTTCGACAGCGCGCCGCCAAAGTGATTGGGAAATTCGCGCCAAGGCACTTCGGCGATGTTGCGGATGAAGGCGCCGTTGCTGTCTGAAGGCATGGTTTGCTCCGAGCTTCATAGCGTTTTCGAGCGAAGTGGGGACCGGTTTGCGTGAAAAAAACGCGTCAAAACAAAAGTCTCGCCCCCGCGACGTCAGGTCACCAGCGCGCCGCCATCGATATAGACGATCGATCCGGTCGCAAAGCCGTTCGCCATGAAGGACAGGATCTGTCGGGCGATGTCCTCTCCGACGCCGACACGGCCGACCGGCAAGGAGGCGGCGGTCTTCGCCAGCATGTCGCGCCGCGCCTCTTCCGGCATCGCGGCGCGGATCGGGGTGTCGATGATGCCGGGCGAGATCGCGTTGACGCGCACCGGCGCGAGCTCAAGCGCAAGCGCCCGCGCCAGCGACTCCAGCGCGCCGTTGGCGGCGCTGACGATCGCCGAGTTTGGCCGCGGCCGGATGCTCAGATAACCGGAGACCAGGGTCAACGATCCACCGGGGCGGATTTCCGCCGATCGGGCGACGCGCCAGGCGCCCCAGAATTTTCCTTCCATGGTGGCGCGCACATCCTCCATCGCCACGGTCTTGAACGGACCGCTGCGAACCTGCGCCGCGGTGACCACGACATGATCGACCGGGCCGCAATTGCGGAAAAGTTTGGCGACGCTGTCGTCGCTGGTGACATCCGCCGGGATCGCGATCGCGTTCAGTTTCTCGGCCGCCGCATCCAGCCGCGCGGCATTTCGGGAGGCGATGATGACATCGGCGCCTTCGCGCTTTGCCATCTCGGCGGTGGCGAGGCCGATGCCGGACGAGCCGCCAACGACCACGACTTTCTTGCCTGCAAGCAACATGAGTTTTTCCCCTAAGGACTGAGATCAGGCCGGCTGATAGCGGGTGCCGATCCCCGCTTTGCTTTGCCCGAGCCCGGGCAACTCCCAGATTCCGGCGCCAACGGGATTGATGTCGGCGGCGATGTCGACGTCGATCAGATAGGGCTTGTTGGCGGCGATGCCCTTGCGGATTGCTTCGCCGATGTCGCCGGCGCGATCGACACGCACGCCCTCAACGCCGCAGGAGCGCGCCATCGCGGCGAAGTCCGGATTGTAGCGCTCCCCCGTTCTGGGATCATGAAAGTCGGTGGCAAGTTCACGGCCGCCGAGATAGCCGCGCTGCAATCCACGGATCGAGGCATACGCGTAATTGTTCCAGACCACCCAGACCACGGGCAGATCATATTCCACCGCGGTGCCCAGCACATTGGCGTGCATGAAGAACGCGCCGTCGCCGCACACCGAGACGCAGGGGCGATCGGGCGCCGCGAACTTCGCACCCATCACGCCGGCGACGCCAAAGCCCATCGGACCAAAGCCCATCGAGCCGATCAGCGAGTCCGGCCGCTTCGGCTTGCAGAAACTGAGCAGCCAATTGTGATGCACGCCGATATCGCTGACCAGGATGGCATCCTCCGGCAGCGCCTTGTCGATCTCGAGCGCGGCGCGCTGCGGATTGACGGGCGTGGTGTCATCGGAAAAGCCGGGCGCGACGAACGTGTCCCACTCCTTGCGATAGACATCGATCTGCGCGAGCCATTTTTTGCGCGCGTCGGCCTTGCCATTGAGATCGGCGCGGCGGTCAAGTTCGGCATGCACCTGCCGCAGGAACGTGCGCACATCGGCCATCAGGCCGAGCGCGACGGGATAGTTGCGCCCGATCTCCTCCGGATCGATATCGACATGAATCAGTTTCGTCGGCGGGATGGTGAAGGAATAGCCGGGGATCCAGGAACTCGACGTGCGGTCATCGAAGCGCACGCCGAGCGCCAGCAGCACGTCGGCCTGGCGCGCGGCATGATTGGCCTGGTAGTGGCCGGCGCGCGCGACGAGACCGAGCGCCAGCGAATGATTGCAATCGATGGCGCCAAGGCCGCTGGCGGATGCCGCGACCGGAATTTGCAGGCGCTCGGCGAGTTTCAGGAGCTCTTCGGCA
>Ga0137415_10002304_pt1 | contig 19046 bp, 18 predicted proteins | sample CZODoug3_1_1_16f_FD_183082 | JGI IMG/M metagenome (GOLD analysis project Ga0137415, IMG submission 183082) | Vadose zone soil fungal communities from Angelo Coast Range Reserve, California, USA - CZODoug3_1_1_16fungal (Hybrid Assembly) | ecosystem: Environmental > Terrestrial > Soil > Vadose...
CAGAAGCTGACCGGCCATCGCCGGTACGCGTTTTCCTGCTCGAAGGACGCGCCGCTATCAAACAACACGCTCAACAAACGCTTGCGGCTGCTTGGCATTGATACCAAGACTGATCATTGCGCCCACTGATTCCGGACCACCTTCTCGACCCTGTCTCACCACGAAGAGATCAAGGACGCTAAGGCAAGGGATGGCGATGTCGTCGAGCTCCAGCTAGCGCATCTCGATAATTCGACTGTGGAAGGGCTCTACAAGAAGCACGGACCGCTCGCGCTGATTGGCTCGCGCACGAAGCTGATGCAGCATTGGGCTGATCGGGTCGACCACTGGCTCGATCCCAAGAAGGTGATGCCGATCAAGGGAGGCGCGCAGGGTTGAGCCACCTATTATCAGGCTGGTTAAGATTGCCCAATTCAACCCGTGGCAAGCTTATGTGATAGTCGTCGACGCTTGTGCATGCCGGAGGCGGATCGATTTCGCAGCGCCTTTGCAACACGTTGCGCTTGTCCGCCTGAGATAAACGCCGCGCGTACATACGCCGTGTCTGCGCCTGACCGCTGCCCTCCGAAGGCAAAGGTCACGCGTTCGAATCGTGTCGGGTACGCCAAACCGCCTAGGCGGCTCCCGCGAGCGCGGCGTCGTGGCTGCGGCCAGCTACGAAGCCCGCAAATTCGGCGTCCGCTCGGCCATGCCATCGATGACCGCAAAGCGGCAATGCCCGGAACTCATCTTCGTCGAGCCGCGCTTCGAGGTCTATAAGGCGGTCTCCCAGCAAATCCGCGAGATCTTCGCTGAGCACACACCTATCATAGAACGGCTGTCGCTGGACGAGGCATACCTCGACGTCACGGAAAACCTGCAGGGGATTCCGCTGGCGCGCGACGTCGCGCTCGCTATCCGGGCCAAGATCAAGGCCGAGACCGGCCTCAACGCGTCGGCCGGCATCTCCTACAACAAGTTTCTGGCGAAGCTCGCTTCGGACCACCGAAAGCCGAACGGCCAATATGTGATCACACCGGAAATGGGACCGGCCTTCGTCGAGGCGCTGCCTGTCGGCAAATTCCACGGCATCGGACCGGCAACCAGCGCGAAGATGAATTCCCTGGGGCTTTACACCGGCCTCGACATGCGAAACCAGTATCTCCAATTCATGCAGGCAAACTTCGGAAAAGCGGGCGCGTACTACTACTGGATCTCAAGAGGCGTCGATGACCGTGAGGTCAGAGTCGACCGGGTCCGCAAGTCAATCGGCGCCGAGAATACTGTTTCCAGTGATCTTGCTGAATTGCAAGCCATGGTCTCGGAACTACAACCGCTGATCGACAAGGTGTGGCGGCATTGCGAAGACAAGGGCACCCGCGGCAGGACCGTAACTCTCAAGGTAAAGTTCTGCGACTTTGAATTGATAACGCGGAGCCGAACGTTGGCCCGTGCGATCGGCGGCCGTGACGAACTGGAGAACGTTGCGATCGACCTGTTAAGGATGCTGTTTCCGATGCAGAAACCGGTCAGGCTGCTCGGCGTTTCGGTGTCTGGGTTTGCTGTCGATGATATCCAATTCCCCGAACAAATCGTCTTGGCCATCTAGCATTGACACGGAAGGCGCGAATAAGCGGCTGATTGCCGCTTGATCAAGTGGCAAGAGCCATTCCTAATCGGCTCGCGCCGTTTGTTAGGCCGCCGATGGGTTCTTTCTAGAGGCGATCCGGCCGCCTTCCGAAACCGAGAGGGGGGCGTTCCTTGCTCCATCTCGACGTCGAGGAAGGACAATTGAGTCCAGTCAGTTCGCCCACCGATGTCTCTAGACCGAGTTGCAGCCTCTCTGAAGCTCCGAGGCGCGTTCGCCACTTCCTTCTCACCTCGCCGAAGACTCCTTTCGACCTGGGCCGTCCTACCCCCGGACGCCCATGCTGCGTCCGCGGTCCGCGGATCGCCTCCCGCAGCCCAAATGAAGCGCGATGCGAGCCACCGCAGAATTCGATCCCTGTCTCCGAAAGCTAGTACTGCAACGTGCAGCTGGACTTGATATTTTTCGACTTCAACAGTGTCGTCCTGTCCGTTCCGTCATCGTAAGTGAGCGCGACGGAAATCTTCTCCGGATCGGTCGTGACGGAGGGCCGCGCTTCCACGTCAAGGACGTTATCGGCGTCACACTCGGTCGTTACTGTGTCTCAGATACTGCGGCAGTCAAGGCTTCGTTCACGCCGCCCCACTCTCCTGTAAGCAAAGCTATCCATTTATCGTTGTAAGTGTAATCCCGATGGGCCGGATGATAGATACAATAGTCCCTGTTCGTCTTGTCCGGCGTTTTTGTATCTTTTGACGGCCTAACTTTGTGCTTCTGCCAGGCGGTTGTGTGATCGCTCATCGAAAATGGCTTCGCCGTTGCTTTTTTTACAATCTTGACAACGTCTCCGGGCTTATAGCGATACAACTCATCAGCGATCTTGAACTTTTGAAGGACATTTTGAACCGTCTTTCCCTCAGCGGAGTCCGGGCTCAGGAATTGTATGTGGGCTTTGCCCTTGGAAGCACTGTCGAAAGTGTACACCACTCTGAACTGGTACTCTAAGTCATCCAGGCCCTCATCCTTCATGTCTTTCTTTAGCAGCGCGTCGAGCGCAGTAATGTTTGGAGGGACATCATAGGCGGTCACCTGAGCCATTTGCTCAAGGTCGACTTTTCCGAATTGCAAGGCGGCGGCAAGCTCATGTTGCAAAGTCAGGCGCCGACCAAACCAGGCCACAAGCATTTTATCGAAATTCAGACAACATGCCTGAAACAGCGGAAGCCACTTGACGTCGCTTCTGCCAAGCATCTTGTGTTCAACATCGTCCCGTATGGCCTTCAGGGATAGGAGATTCTTGGTCATTCCCTTCGAGAGCGGACAGTCCGGACGCGACAGCATGTAGCTAAGCGCAAACGTTGTACTGTCGGCATTAAGGGGAGGAATATGCGAGTGCTCATAATGCTCATGGAGCAGGTAGGTCCAGGCGATGTTCGTGAGAACGGCAAACACCTCGGTTTTGAATCTGTAGTTACCGCTGTTGAATATTGTTACGGCTAGAAGCATGGCTTCCCGCGCGCGGATCAGCCGTTCATTGTCATAAAGGTTTAGTCCCGTGATCGGGTCAAAGCTGTGTTTCTTTCTTTTGAAGAAGGCAACTTCTTCTGGCGAGGCCGGAGAAATACTTGCGTCTTTCTTGACACCGGAGATGCGCCCAAAATTAATCGTCGCCTTACGTTCATAGTTGATGAGTGTAAGGATGTCCTGGTTACGCATACCTTCTGCCAGCAACGCCTTTATCACAGCCTTCTCTTCAGCGGTGAGGGTTGTAGGCTTTGCCATGTTTATCGCTTTCGGGCCGCGGCGGCGTGCGGCATCAGGAATGAGGCGAGAGTCTCGACAACATCGGCAAGAGAGCCCGGATTGACGGCAACTTCCTCGACAAACGCAGACCATTGCTGCTGTTTCGTCGGATCATTGGCGAAGGCCGGTGTCAGCCCATCTGGACGTTCGGTCGGGATTTCGGTCTTTCGGCGGGCAAAGGTCGCGGCGATGGCTTGCACGAGCCGGTCGTCCTTGAACTCGTAGGTTTGCGCCAGGATCCAGATATCGTAAAAATCTTTGAGGCGACTGTTGGCAAGACCCAACGCCACCATCGCCTGAAACTTTTCGGCGATCACGGTCTCATAAGGATAAGCCCTCAAGTTCGGTGCCGGCTGATCCAACAACACCGGCAGTTCGATGTCATTCAACCCGGGCTCGGTCGCGTCGCCGTAGCCAATATCGATGACGACCCTTACGCGCGCACCATCGACCGTTGCGTAGGTTCTTAGCCGCAGCCCGCTATATCCGGATTCTTCGCGAACCTGATCGACAACGAGCCCTTCGATGTCGAAGACAACGGCATCGTCAGCTTTGATGATGCAAATCTCACGAAAAATTTTGAGCGTGAGTTCGGGGTCGCCTTCGCCAAATCCGAGCAGATCAAGGTCGCGCGTTGGGCGATGCGGATCGTCGAGCCAGTGCCGCATGAGGATCGCGCCTTTCAGGACGAAGCTTTCCCGGTGTTTGCTCGTGCTGAGACGATAGAGGAGCCGCTCAAGCGTGTAGCGTACGAGCAGCAACTCGAAAGGCTGATTGCGTTCCTTCGCAAGATTGAGGAGTCGCGCACGGACCGAGGCGCCAATGTTTAGAAGCGGCTTACGCATCCACCGTGAGCGCCTCCAGGCGGGGCTGTACGATCTTTTCCCAAATACCGGCTTCCACCGCAAACTTTGCAATCTCGGCTGGCGTGGCCTTACGAAGCCTGAGTGCTTCCTTCATGCCTTGCGTGGCGTGTGCAAATCCCATCGAAGAATTGTAGAGAGCCTTTTGGTAGTGAGCGCTCTTGAAGAGATCAACGATGGTTTTGGCCGGCGAATAGATTCTGACAAGAACACTTTCGATGGTGTGGTGTTCAATTCCCTTGTCAAACACCTTGTGACCAAAGCGCTCAATCTGAATTCGTGGCTGCGTGATCTTGGGGCGCCAGTCTCGTGGACCAATCGCCATCCAGACGAACGGAGGAATACGGTCCGTGAGTTCATGAAAGGCGAGTGCTGAATCGTGACAGATCACACCGTTGGGTACCAGTTTCGCGGCGACCGCCAGCGAATGATTGCCATCAAGCGGCGCGTCAGGCAGTTGGTAGAGTCCGCGACTGAGCTGATTGAGGAGACCCTTTTGCTCCATGCGCGAGATGGTAGTGGCGGTGATACCCTCTTTGATGAATTCAGACAGGCGCGCCATGCCGCGCTCCCGCAGGAGCGTGGTTGCGCGGTCTTCCTGACGTGGCTGTTCCGCTTCCATGGAGACCTATATGATACAAAACCTTGCGAACGTCAAGGTATTTGGCAATGATATGTATCGTATACTAAGGACTGTCTTTACCCATCTGCCCCGTGCTTTTCATAATAAGTAATTGTAATGTATAAACTTTATTCCGTCGCTTGTTGCGGCGTTTTGCACTACCCACGCGCGCATACGGTTGCTAGAACTTGTCGCGGGTGGGGGCGTACTGGTGAAAAAACGGGCAGTCGTAATCTCGGCGTTTACGCCGGAGGCACGCCTAAAGAGGCGAATCCGGGCGCACCTACGCAAACTCGGCTTCGAACATGGTCCCGACGGGGCATTGAGACCACCGTCCTCCTCGAAGGAGAGCATTCGCGCCCTGCATTTCGAACAGCGCCGCGATGGTTTGAAGGATCATCGCGCCTTCGTCAGGGCCGCTCTACCCAAACTTGAGACCTATTTTGCAAGCGGTTCCGAAGTAGTCCCGGAAAAAATCCAACCCAGACTCGAATTGGTTGAAGCAGGCACGTGGCAGTCCGACCTGTTTCGTCTAGCTAGTCTCTCCTGGTCCGTTCCGGTCTCCTACGGCTTCGGCCGGCGCCTTCGGTATCTTGTGTGGGATGATAACAACGGAAAGCTTATCGGCATTATCGCGCTTGGCGACCCCGTGTATAATCTTCGCGTCCGCGACGAGTTCATCGGCTGGACTGTCAAAGACCGCTGCAAGCGCCTTGTGAACGTGCTCGATGCTTATGTGCTCGGCTCCGTACCTCCCTACAACATGATCCTTGGCGGGAAGTTGATCGCTTGTTTGATCCGCACGAAGGAAGTCCGCGACGATTTTGCCGACAAATACGGAAACACGCGCGGAATTATTTCCGGAAAGAAGAAGCGGGCCCAGCTCGCACTTATCACCACAAGTTCTTCGCTCGGACGCTCCTCCGTCTACAACCGCCTCAAGCTCACTTCCCAGCCCTACCTAACGCCGATTGGCTATACGCAAGGCTGGGGGCACTTTCACGTGCCAGATTCCCTTTTCGCCGACTTGCGTGATTATCTACGCAAGAAAAAGCACGGGTATTGGGACGGGCATAAATTCGGGGAAGGACCCAACTGGCGATTGAGAACAATCCGCGCAGCCTTCGACGCCTTGGGCATCAAGCCGGATTGGCTAAAGCACGGTATTGGTCGTGAGGTTTATCTCTGCGAGATGGCGAGCAACGCGCGAAAATTGCTTCGCGGCGAAAGCAAGAAAGCCATTTATCGCGGACTTAAATCAGTGTCCGAAGTCATTGCCCCGATTGCGACCCAGCGCTTACCGTCAAAGCGGCTGAGCTGGAGATTGTGCACCGCGCGATAATCCGTAGGCGAGTTGTAGACCTTGATGCCGTCGAGATATAGCGGCGGCCTTTCGCCTCTCAGCGATGTCGCGACTTTTAACACGGTTTCGCGCGTTAGCTCGTCGCCGCAGCGCTTGAGCACTTGCTCGATCATATAGGCGTTGTTGTAGCCGGGGATGGCAGTGTTATCGTCGATATGAATGGGCGGCAGATACTTCTTGAGGAACTCGGCATAGGTCTTCACCGCCGGCCGGTTCTCCTCGGCAGGGTCCGTCGGATTGATTTCCCACCAAGCCGAGACGAGGCCCTTTGCGTTGTCGAGGCCGGCAGGTGCCAACGTGCCGCCGATCGAACTACAATTTGAGTTCACAATGTGAAGCGGATGCCAATTCAATGCAGCCACCTTGCGAATGCCCTGGGCGGCGAATTTTGACGCGGTCAACTGAACAAAGACATCGGCACCGGCGCCCATGCAGTCCGCGACCTGGTTTTCGATCGACGGCTCTGCCAATTCATGACTTACCTCTTTCACGATCATTGCTGCCCCCTTGTCGCCGAGGCCCTTTTTGAGACCGCGCAAAAAGTCCTTGCCAAGATCGTCGTTGAGATACTGAACCGCAATTTTCGCGTTAGGCTTCTCTTTCAAAATGAACTTCCCGAATGCCGCGCTTTGCGCGACGTAGATCGGATAGAACGGGATGATCCAGGGGTACTCTTTGGGATCGTTGAAGCGTTCCGCACCCGACGTGAGGAACAGATTCGGAATGTTCTTGCCGTTGAGGTATTTTTGCGTCGCCGAATTCGGCGCGGTGCCCAGCATTCCCGCGATCGCGAATACTTCGTCCGATTCAACGAGCTTGCGGGTCTGCTCGAGTGTTTTAGGCGGCGTGTAGGCGTTGTCGAGCGAGATCAGATTGATCTTTCGGCCGTTGATGCCGCCTCGGTCGTTGACCATGTTGAAGTACGCGGTCTGCGCCTGACCATAGACGCCAAAACCAGATGCCGGTCCGCTATAGGGCGACGTGGTGCCCAGTTTGATCTCAGCCTCGGTGACACCGCGATCGTATTTTTTTGCGGCGAATACCCGTCTCGAGCGACCCAACGCCAACGAAGCAGCACTGATGCCTATGACGACTGAGCGACGGGTACTTGAGTTCATGGCTGTCTCCACCGGCCGGGTGCCAAGCACCCGCCTTTAAGTGCATAATTCCTCAGCTTTTTTCGAGTATCCGAGATCGAAAACTGTTACTGTAGAATCGGTAATCACAGGTCTTATTTTTGTTGTACATGCCGCAAACCACGGACAAGATAGCAGCCACCACATTGCCGGCTCCCTCGCTTCGGGCCTTCGAACAGGTCGCCAACCACATCAGACAGAGCATCGCATCCGGCACGTTGAAGCCGGGGGACAAGCTGGCGCCTGAGCGGGACATGGCCAAGCAGTTCGAGGTTGGGCGAAATGCGATCCGCGAAGCCCTGCGAGACCTCGAGAGCAAGGGTATTGTCAGATTGGAAAAAGGACGAGGCGGAGGCGCCTTCGTTCGTCCGCCGAATGCCAGCCGCGTGACGCACGCCTTGTCGGACCTGGTCGACGGTGGCTCGATCAGCCTTTCCGATCTCACCCAGGCGCGTGTTCTGTTCATGGAGGTCGTCGTCCGGCTTGCAAGCGAGCACGCGACCAAATCCGATTTCGCGGCGCTGGAAAAGAACATCGAGGAAACGGAGGAGTTCACGAAAACGGGCAACGCGGAGCTTCGGATCGAAAGCATAGGGAAGTTCTACACCCTGATCGCCGAAGCGACGGGAAACTCGGTTCTCGTGCTGATGGCGACGTCGTTGTCTGCGATCGTTCGGCGCCTTCTCGACAAGGCGGTAGATTCCGATCGAAGGGGTCTCCCAACGACCGTCGCCTCGCGCCGGCGCTTCCTGCGCTTTCTCCGCGCCGGTGAAGTCGATAAAGCCATCGCCGAACTCAACGATCATCTTGTTGCGCTTCATCGGTCGCTGGTCCGGTTTACGGAGGAGCTGCGGAAGAAAGAAGCCGACGCCAAGGCTTCCGCCGGTAAAAAAAGCCTACGAATCCGCTCTTGACGAGTCGATCGTCAGCGAAGCGCATCGTTGATCGAAATCACCGGGCCTTCGGGGACCCAGCTGGCGCCGTCGAAACGAGCCATCTGCATCTGGGAGAACGCCGCATAGTTGTCCGGCCGCGTGGTGATCGTGATTCCGGGAAGCAACATCGGCGCCTCGATCTTTGTGAGTGTGGTGGCGGTCTTGATAAAATTCTCTCGCGTGAGATCCTTGCCACACAGCTCGAGTACCTTAACCGTCATGAATGCCGAGACATATCCAGTCACGAGACTGCCGTCGGCCAAGTCGGCCTCAGGCATCCAATCCTTTACGAATTGGTGGAACTCCTTCACGTCGGCCGAGCCCTGCCAGCGCGGATCGGTTGCGGTTTTGTAGGCGAGCGTCGTCATGAGCCCCTTGGAGTTCTCGATTCCAGCCGGCTCGAGAACGCCCTTGATGGAACTGCCGGTGCTTACAACATAATTCAACGGCTTCCAGCCAAGTTCGGCGACCTTCCGGATCACCTGGGCGACATATTTCGAAGTGCCTCCCGTGTATAGCGTGTCAACACCCGCTGCCTTCAGCTGTACGATCTGGGTATCCACCGTCGCGTCGGTTGGCTCATAGGTGACTTCCTTGACGATCATCGTCGCCGCTTTGTCACCCAAGGCCTCCTTGAACCCTGCCAGATAATCGCGTCCGGCATCGTCGTTTTGAGAGAACGTTCCGACCTTGGCGTTGGGCCGATTCGCCAGCAGATACCTCGCGAAAGTTGCCCCTTCGAGCCGATAGGGCGGGTATAGCGCGAGGGTGTACGGATAGTTCTTTGGGTTGTTCCATTTCGAAGCACCGGTGGAAATAAAAACCTGCGGTACCTTTTTGTTGTTGAGATAGCGCTGCACCGCGGAATTGGTAGGAGTGCCCAGCGAACCAGCAATCGCGAAGACTTCATCCTGTTCGACCAGCTTGCGGGTCTGCTCGACGGTCTTGGAGGGACTATAGGCGTCATCAAGACTGATGAATTTTATCTTCCTTCCATTCACACCGCCCTTTGCATTGATCATGTCGTAGTAGGCAGCCTCAACGCGCCCCGTGATGGCATAGCCGGATGCGGGCCCGCTATAGGGCATCGTTTGGCCGAGCTTGATTTCGCTGTCGGTGACCCCCGGATCCGCAGCCTGCCCAGAACAGGCCATCGCGGTCAGCAGCGCGCCAACCAACACAGTTCTGAACATGAATACCTCCCGCGGACCGCCTGTTTTTGTTGATCGTCCCGCCTGCGTCGCGCGACGTTTCCGATGCAGCGACACGAGTGCGTCACGGCATCGCGCTTCCACCATTTACGCTCAAATCCTGGCCTGTAATGAACGCGCATTCTCTACCGGCGAGAAATAGCACGGCGTCCGTGACTTCGGAGATTTCGACACCTCGCGCTTTTGGAACGACTTGCACGAAGGCTTTTGTTAATTCAGCGTTGTGCTTCAGTGCTTCCCGATGGCGCGGCGTATTCACGACGCAGGGAGAAACCGTGTTCACGGTGATATCGTACTGCGCGAACTCCTTGGCCAAGCCTACCATCAAACCGATGACTCCGCCTTTGGCAGCGTTGTAGCCAGCGTGATTAGGGATTCCCGTGCGCAAGGAGTCCGCTCCGATATTGATAATCCGTCCGTGGTTGCGTGCCACCATGTGCGGCAAGGCCTTGTGGGTACACCAAATCGTCGTCCACAGATTGCGCTTGAGCGTCGCCGTCAACGACTCGGCGTCATGTTCCAGGAACGGACGAATGACACCGCTTCCGGCCGCATTGACAAGAATATCGATTCTTCCGAACTCGTTCACGGCTTTGCTTATCAAAGCACCAGCGACCATTTCCTCAGAAAGATCTCCAACGAAATGGGATATTTTCGGAACGTCGCATTCCGGAGGGAGCATCTTTCGAACTTGTTCGGCGGCTTCCTCGACGCGTGGGTCAGCATCCGCCAATAACGTCGAAACCCCGGCCTGAGCCAACCGAGCCGCTATCGCACGGCCTATTCCACCGACTCCCATCCCAGCCCCAGTAACGACGGCGCTGCGTGTAACTTCCCCGCTCATCTCGCTCCCCTTTTCAGACGCCCGGTTATAATCGGCTTGTTCGTCAACAATCGCGCGAGGCGTTATCCCGCGCGACCTGCTATTTCGGGGGCGACAATCTATAGAACATGATGGTTTGAGCGATCATGCTGTACAGGCCCGCCAAACCGATGATGTCGCTGACGCCTGCGTGGCCAAGCTTTTCCATCGCGCGCTTGTGCAAGCCGTCGCTTACATCCCGGCTTTCGGTGACCGCGAAGACCACTTCATACGTGACCTGCTCGACCGGATCGGTGAACTTCGGATCGGTTTTGTTCCAGATGGCATCGATCTGCGCATCGGTCACGCCGTGCTTTTTGGCCAAGGCAGCATGGAAATGCCATTCGAACGCCGATCGCCAGAAACTAGCAACGCCGAGAATGACGATCTCTTTGGCTTTTGGCGAGAACAGCGCCTTCTGTGAAACGTATTCGCCGAATCTCTCGGCAACTTCGGCCAAGTCGATGTTATGCAGCCATATCTGCAGATTGGGCGGCACGCGGCCACGCGGACCGGCCTTGATCCGCTCGATCAGCGCACTCTGCTGCGCTGTCATGTCCTTCGGATTGATCCTGAACGGGCGTCCCGGATGCTCTGGGATCTCCATATGGTCTCCATATTTTATCTGCGCTCGAAAGCGCGGCGACGTTTGGGAAGCAAGGTTCGTAACCCCGCCGATCAACATCACCTTTTGCGGTGCCGCACACGCAAAGGCGGCCCGGCTGACTCGCAGTTACTACTCGAGCAACTGCAATCACGCGGCCGGGGGCGCGATGACAAAGCATTTGGATGAGTTGAATATCCAGGTATCGACGAAGCCGGCCTCCGCCGGCACCCGCTTCATTTCATTCAAGGCTCCGACCAGGCACATCCAGTTCAACACTTCCTGTTGCCCACTGTCCTCCACCGCGGTCGCCGAATAATCCTTCCAGTACTTGTAATTGCCGGTTCGGATGGCGTCATACAAGCCGCGATCCGCCTCGGTGTCGGGATACAGATAGTGAGTCTTCGCCGTCAGGAAGGCATGCGACCACCCCGAAGAGGCGAGAACTGCTACCCGCCAAGGGGATGCTTGCAAGATCCGCGCGGTTTCTGCTCCAAGATCGAACAATCGCCAAGGCGTCGGTGCCGGCGGATCGAGGTCCGCCGAAGTCAGTTGTTTATCGAAATTCGGACGTCCACCCTTCTGAGCGATTACCCTGCGACCATAACAGTTGATCGCAAACGGCACGACGGGATACGGAAATCCTTTTCGATCGTAATCGAGATAGAAGATTGCGTTGGTGAATGCATGGCCAAGCGGATGATGAAGCGGCTTGTAGGAATAAGCCACGTCGAATCCCGCGTTAATCAGTCCCGTCGCTAGGGCTTTACCGGCCTCGACGTTGCCTTGCACCCGGTTGACCTTTTCCGGCCCTTCACCCCAGACGTTGTTCTTCGGGGATCCAAACTCAAAACTAGGATGCGCGCTGATGGCGTATGGCGGGATGATGTCTTCGTGGAAGTTCTCATACTGGTCGTCCCCCCAGATCAAGACAAAGTCGGGCCTAAAATCGTCGAGCGCCTTGCGAGCCTTTCGCATCCAGTGAACGAGTTTCTCGCGGTGCACGGTGGCAGCGGATTTGCCTTCATCGTTTCCCCACTCGGCACGCATCCCTTCCGGCCAACCGGCAGGCGTCTTCAACTTTTCCGGAAGGGCCGGATTCTGCAGCATATGCTTCAGAATTCCTGCCATCGTTTCATCATGCCCCGAAAGAGGCGGATAGTGTGAAATACCAAGGGCAAGAATCTCAGCCATTGTCGTTCTCCCAAACGGCGCTATGAAGTTTGTAATCCAGCCACGTTCGGTAGCACCAATAAGTCACTGGATGGCGTCGGCCGGCCTGCGGGTCCTATTTTTAGTGTTTAAAAACCCGTCCTGCTCCATTTCGGTAGGACCATTATATGGAAGGCGGAGCGAATGACAAGCCTTGCCGCAGAGGAAGACACCTCATCTGGGAATGGCTGCCCGTCGATCATTCGAGGGCCGAACATTTTCAGATGATCAATCTGATCGAGACTCTGGCCGAGAGACTCTTCGTGGCACCTGCCTGGTCTGTTGGCCGAACGGCGGCCGCTTGCGGCCGGCCGCGATAGCTCGGCTACCACCGCTATTGCGGCAATACTCCTGCGTTCTCGATCATTTTACGGATCATCGGAAGTTCGACCTGAATGGTTGCACCCATCTCCGCCGGCGTACTTGCGATCAGCTTCCATCCGTTTGGAGTGATGAAGCGTTCGCTGAAAGCCGGCTGGCGCGCGATATCGCGAATCTCGGAACTGGCCTTGTCGATGATGGCAACCGGAGTTCCTCGTGGCACCGCCAGCCCGAACCAGATGAACGCTAGCAGGTCCGGATAGCCCTCCTCGGCCGTCGTCGGTATCTCCGGAAAATCCAGCGATCGCGACTTCGCCGCGATGGCCAGTGCTTTCAACCTCCCGGCGCGCAGGAATGATCCGGCCGTTCCGGCACTTGCGACTGACAGCTGAATCTCGTTCGTACCCAACGCATTTAATACCGGCGCCACCCCTTTGTAGGGAATGCCAAGCAGCTTGGTACCGGCACTCTTGTTCAGAGTTTCATAGAGGAGTTGAGGCGTGCTCCCTTCGCCCCATGTTCCATATGAGAGGCTGTCGGGTTTTTGACGATCGAGAGAGACAAGCTCACGAATACTGTTCGCCGGCACGTCTGGCGCAGTCAACATGAACTGGTCCGCCTGCGCGATGATCGAGATATTGGCAAATCCATCCGGATCGTAGGGCAACTGCTTGAACGCAAAGCGATTCGACAGATAGGTTTGATCGGTGGCGGCAAGGCAAGCCACGTGTAACCGTCCGGCGCCGCGTTCGCGACCGCCTCGGCCGCGATCAGGCCACTGGCGCCCCCGCGGTTTTCCACGATTACGGCCTTTCCCCAGCGGGCCGTCAATTCTTGCGCCAGAGCACGCGCCAGAATATCCAACCCGCCCCCAGGAGGGGCCCCTACCACGATCTTGATGACCTTCTCAGGATAGGCGTGAACCGCGAAAGGCCACGCAATGGCCAATAAAGCAGCAAGAAGGCCCGACCGTAGTGCCCACTTCATGGGTTCCCGCCCTTTTGCAAAACTTTCCACCAATATGCAATATTGGTCCCACCAATGTCAATTGAGTGAGTTCGTCGCCACAGTGGTGACAGCTGCCTTTCCTGCCTATGAACTGTGAAGCTTCGCGAACCGCGCCCGGCCTTGACAATCGGCTGTAAAAACCAAAGAAATGGTCCCACCAATCAGGTACTCTGGGCAGTGTGCATCCGAGGCATTTCGGGGCGACTGCACACGGAGAGGCAAGCCAGATCCGCATGAGAGCCAAGGGGACCGGATCGGCCGAAAACACAATTAAGGAGCGAACCAATGCAGGAAGCGCGCAATGCCGCTGGTCTCATCTTGGACGACAGGGAGTCCGGTATCTTCCGCGTTCACCGCAGCGCCTTCGTTGACAACACTATTTTCGAGCTCGAACGAAGCCGGATATTCGACCGCTCCTGGCTATTCGCCGGCCATGCCTCTGAATTTCCCGAGCCCGGCGACTTCGTTACACGGACCGTGGCCGGCCGGCCACTCATCCTCGTGCGTAGCGACGACGGCAAAATCCGCGCCCTGATGAACACCTGCCGCCATCGCGGAAACCTGGTATGCCGGGAGCACAAAGGCAAAGGCGCGGAAATATTTCGGTGCTTCTATCACGGCTGGGTCTACAACACTCGCGGCGACCTCAAGGGGGTTCCGGGAGAGGCCGCCTACAGCGACGCGTTCGATCGAGACGCACTTGGCCTTGAGCCAGCGCCCAGAATGCACAACCACCGTGGATGCATTTTCGTCAGCTTTGACCCCGAGATCGAAAGCTTCGAGGCTTTCATGGGCGCCGCGCTTGCCGTTCTGGATAACACCCTCGACCTTGGGGAGATGGAGTTCGTTCCGGGGCATCTGAAGTATTCGATGCGAGCAAATTGGAAACTCCTCGTCGAAAACAGCATGGACGGCTACCACGCGGCATTTACACGCGAGCGTTTCTTCACCCAATTCATGCCGGCGATGGGGCTTGAGGGCCGAACCAGGATGCCGCTTGATGGTGGTCCTCCCCCTTCTCCGACTTCTCCTACAATTCCACTTGGCAACGGCCACGTGACCACAGGCTATCCATCCCCTGACCGAATTGGCCAAGGCCACGACTATCTTGAGAAATACGCCGCTGCAGAGACGGAGAAGTACCGCCGCACGCTCGCCGAACGACATGGTCCCGACAAGGCCCACACAGTCGAGCAAGGTGCCGGCAATTATCTGATTTTTCCCAATCTCATCATCATCGACGGCTGGCGTGTCTTCCGTACCTTTTACCCCAGCAGCCCGGACTACATGGAGATTAACGGCTGGGCATGCATGCCGAAAGAGGATTCTCCGGAGCTGCGCAAGGTTCGTCTTGAGTGGTATCTCGGATTTCAGGGGCCGGGTGGCTTTGCAACTCCAGACGATGTTGAGGCCCTCGAGGGATGCCAGATGGGCTTTGCCACGCACAAGGAGGTCGAGTGGTCCGATATTTCGCGCGGGATGAAGGGAATTACGGCGGGTGGCCCAAGCGAGCTCCAGATGCGCGTATTCTGGCGCGAATGGTACTCCCGCCTTACCACCGGCAAGCACGCAGCTGAATATGGCGATTGACGGACCGGTTTCTCTTGGGGGCGCAAAGGTAGCGGCGCCGCAGTATCAACCTTGGGAGAATGTTTGTCGTGACAGAAACCGCAGTTACACGAGCAGAAATTGAAGATTTTCTCTTCGCAGAAGCTGACCTACTTGATAACTGGCGGCTGAACGAATGGTTGGCACTTTTTGATGAAGAACGAGGCGGTTTCTACATGCCGTCGACGGACTCGCCCGACAGCTCGCATACCGAGACGCTCTTTCTCATTGCCGACAACATGACGCGGTTGCGCTCGCGTGTCGGCCAGTTAATGAGTGGTCTTACCTGGTCCGAAAATCCTCCGTCACGCACGAACCACATGATCAGCAATGTCCGCATTGTCGGAACAGAAGCGGATGCGTTGCTCGTCCAAGCCAATTTCGTGGTCTACCGCATGCGCTTCCAGAATATCGATCCATATATCGGCAAGTACCGTTACAAGCTGCTTCCGCGCGCTGGAACGTTCAAGATTCTCGAGCGCCGGGTAATTCTCGACCTTGAATCGCTCCGGCCCCACGGCAAGGTCAGCTTCATCGTCTGAGGTACCCGCATCGACGATCGGCAGAGAGCGAGGCTCAGCGAAGCTAATCGAAATTCCTATCTGAGCTGTAGTACAAATCGATCTAATGCGGGGTTCTCAAAGATGCAGCGCGATCCGAGGCTGGCCGGCAAGGTCGCCATCGTCACCGGATCCAGCCGGGGGCTTGGGCTGTATTGCGCCCTGGCCTATGCCCAAGAGGGCGCAAAAGTCGTTGTCGTTGGTCGCAACGCCAGGGAAACAAATCTCCATATGCCCGGCAATGTCTACCTCACGGCGGAAGCGATCAAGGAACTTACCGGCTCCCCGGCGTTGCCGGTCACCTGCGACGTGACCGATCTCGTATCCGTCGATCGCATGGTCAGAACAGTCCTCGACAGCTGCGGCCGGATCGATCTTCTCCTTAATAATGCCGCCTATGTCATGCCGGAAGGCGAAGCGATAACCGAGGTTCCTCTCCGGCTGTTTGAACAGATGCTCCAGGTCAACGTCCTCGGCGCATTCTCCGTGGTCCGGGCCGTCCTGCCGGCGATGCAAGCACAGCAAAGCGGCAACATCATCAATGTCTCTGGCCGATCCCGCACGCGCGGCTCGCTGCTTGAAGCGACAAAAATGGCGATGGAAACTCTCACCGTTGGTTTTGCCGACGCGCTGCGGTCGCAAGGCATCGCGGTGAACTGCCTGAGACCGGTCGGATTCATCGATACACCGGGAGTGCTGCTCAACAGCGATGTGCGGCCAACTGACTTGACGCCACCCGACAACTACGTCGAAGCAGGGATCCTGATGGCAATGCAGACCGCCGGTACGTATACCGGTCAAGTGAAAACAGACGCGGAAGTCATACGCGACCTCAGCGGCCAAACGACCCCTATGAGGTCATGAATCCGGCTCTCGCGCGATGCGCTCGACTACCTTGTTGCGGCTGCTGTCGGAGCCCGCCGCCGGGACGGCAGCGGGCGAGGCTCTAGGTGAGCAAGGATAGCTTGTTCACTGATACCGAAACTGGACAGCAAGATTCGTAAAGCTGGAATTTGGATCAATTCAATAGGGAAGCTCAATGAGCTGGTTGACAGACAGGCTGACGAAGGCAATGGCGCAGCAAAGCCTCACCATCGACAAAATGGCCCGGGATCTCGCAATCGAGCGCTCGCGCTTGACCAATATCGTCAGCGGCTCTGCCACGCCGAATGAAAATCTGATAACGCGGTTTGCCAACTATTTCGGTGAAGACGCTAGCGACTGGATGAACAGCGCCGAAAGGCGCGAAGACGCCAGGCCCGATATTCCAACTATACCGCCAGATTTCTTCAAGGTGGCCAAAGTCTCGGAGATCTCCAACGGTGAGATGAAAATTGTCTTCAATGATCTCGTCGCCGTGGCTAAGGCCGAGGGTGAATTCTACGCATTTGGCAACATCTGTCCGCACGCCGGCGGACCAATTGGCGATGGAATTCTTGAGGGGTGTGTCGTTGAATGCCCTTGGCACGCGGCCCAATGGGACCTCAGAACGGGAGAGGCACTGACAGCGCTCGCCACTGCCGATATTCCTCTGTTCGAGGTGCGCGTTGTCGACGATGATGTCGAGATCAAGCTGACCCAGGCGGTGCTTGCCCAAGGGACGTCCGGCGGCTCTGCCCCGCAGTAACTTCAGAAATAGCTCAACCGCAATGAGTGAAGCTGTGCCGAGTATCGATTTTCATACTCACATCGTTCCCGACAATTTGACCGAGGATTCCAGGCGTAGCGAAGCTTGGCCGAGCGTCGAGCTGCGAGGCGGCGACAACGCTGCGGTCATCGTCCGCGGCAAGGTGTTCCGCGAGATCGATTCCCGATCCTGGAATGTGGCACGACGACTCGACGACATGGGAGCGGATGGCATCGACATTCAGGTACTTTCGCCGATGCCTGAGCTGTTGTCGCACTGGCTTCCCGCCGACGAAGCCGACGACCTCAGCAAGGTCATAAACGAGCAGGCTGCGCGAATGATCGCAGCAGCGCCTGGAAATTTTCGCGGTATCGGCATGATTCCGATGCAGGATCCCACGTTGGCGGCGAAGCGTCTCGAGGACGTGCGGGCGATGGGCCTGGTCGGCATCGAGATCGGAACACATATCGACGGCATACCACTCGGAGACGAGCGACTCGATCCCGTCTACGCCTCCGCCGAGGCTCTCGGCTTGCTGATATTCGTTCATCCCCTTCATCCCGCGGGCCTGGAGCGGATCGGCGGGCGTCGTGATTTCGCCGCGGTCTCCGCGTTCCCACTGGAAACCGCCCTTGCTACCGTCTCATTGCTGAGCGCACGCGTTCTCCATCGCTTTCCAAAACTGCGCATATTGCTCAGTCACGGCGGTGGCGCCGCCCCCTGGATCGTGCCACGGATTGATTTTGCCTGTTCCGCGGGCGGCCGCCTGAAGGATTATCTGCCAGAGACAGCCGGCGATACGATGCGGCGCTTCTGGTATGATACGATCATCTACGACTCCGCCGCATTGATGTATCTGGCCGAACGGGTCGGCATCGATCGCCTGGTCGTCGGCTCCGATTATCCCTTTGCTATCCGGCAGCCCGACCCCGCGACATTTGCGAGACAAGCTCTCGGCCGCACTGATTTAACCACCAATGCTGAAGCTTTGCTCGGCGGTCGAACCGCGACTGATCGACCGCCCGGCGGCGTCCGGCGGGCTTGATGAAATATCGATTCGTAAGAAGAACCATGCTGAGCTGAGGTTTATAATACGTGGCGGTCTTGCCGCCGTTGACCGAAATGATTTGGCCAATGAAGAATGACGCCTCGCTAGATTAATCAACAGGAACAAGTCGCCGACCTGGAACCTCGAAAGGCCGCCGTCGCCCCGCAAAGCCGCCTTCAGCAAGTCGATTGCCGACAGCAACGGTTTCGAGAAAGCACCGATCGCCCAGCACATGAAGCAGATCGGCCTGATGCGGAAAGCATCGCTCTCGGATATTCCTCATTCTGTTATGCAGGAACTGGGTGACCACGACCGAAGTCATCAAGCCCGCAACCGTCCGCGAACTTTTCCAGCTGCCATGATTTCATCAGCTGCCTCTTCATCCGCGCAAAGTCCCTTAGACCACCCTTAGACCGGAGCGTCTCCGGGCCCCCAGCTCGGGCCGGCAAACGGATGCCCTTGCGGAAGACGCGAGTTTGCGCGGTACGTCTGTATCCAGCCGGGGTAAGTCGGAGCCGCACCACTCACCTGGTCCAGCCGCGCGATCTCGTCGGTCGTTAACACGAGATCGGTGGCCGCAAGATTGTCTTGAAGCTGGCTCGACCGTTTGACGCCTACAATGACGCTCGTGACGGCGGGCCGCGCAAGCAGCCACGCGAGGGCAACCTGGGCGGCGCTCGCGCCGCGCGAACCTGA
>Ga0137415_10002305_pt1 | contig 19045 bp, 17 predicted proteins | sample CZODoug3_1_1_16f_FD_183082 | JGI IMG/M metagenome (GOLD analysis project Ga0137415, IMG submission 183082) | Vadose zone soil fungal communities from Angelo Coast Range Reserve, California, USA - CZODoug3_1_1_16fungal (Hybrid Assembly) | ecosystem: Environmental > Terrestrial > Soil > Vadose...
GCCGGTCGCGCCGACCGTCTCGGCGACGGCGTCGGCGAGCTTCGGCGCCAGCTCGTCGAGCGTCACGAAGGTACCCAGGCGCCGCGTGAAGCCGAGCCACCGAGCCCGGTAGTCGTGGCTGGTCCGCGAAATCTGTCGAGCGCCGGCGCGGGCGGTCATCTACGGGCGGGTGGCGCCGGCGAGGCCATCGACCCGGCGGCGCCGCACGAGCGCGATGACCTGCTCGACGGCGTCCTCGAGCGGGCCGTCATTGACCACGACGTCGTCGGCGTGAACGCGCGTCGGCTCCACGTAGCGCTCGTGCGCGGCGCGCACCGGACCCGAGTACTGATGCAGCACCTGCTCCACGGTGCGACCGCGATCGGCCAGATCCCGCCGGATCCGCCGGATGAGCCGAAGGTCGGCCGGCGCGTCCACGAACACCTTCACATCCAGGAGCGCCCGCAGCGTTCCCCACCACAGGGTGAACAGGCCTTCGACGAGCACGAGCCGCGCCGGCGCGACCACCTCGACTCCGGCGCGCGCGTGCGTTTCCAGGCAGTACACCGGCTTGCGGATCGCTTCGCCGCGCCGAAGGTCGCCGAGCTGCGTGACGAGCAGCGTGGTGTCGATGGCCTCCGGCTCGTCATCGAAGGCGCTTCGGTCGAGCGCGTAGGACTCGAGATCGATCACACATCCGCCGACGCGGGCGACCAGACTCCTGACGATCGAACTCTTCCCCGAGCCGGTGCCGCCGGCCAGCCCGATGATCACCGCGCGAGCGCCTTCATCATGCGCCGCGCGGCGAGAGCGCGCCGTCGAGATACGGAGGCCGGAGCTTGAGCGCGACACGGTGCTGAAGGCGCGTGAGCAGCGCGCGCGCGACCGCTGCGACGTAGGCCCGCGGCTGGCGCGTGAGAATCGCGCGGAACTGCGCCTCGGTCGTGTCGCGGAGCACGGTGACCCGGTTGACGACGGTATCACCGGGCCGTGCGGGCCACCCCCGCGAGGCGCACACCGCCTGGTAGCCGGCTTCCTGCGCTGCGTCGACGACGCGGCGGTCGACCAGGCCGTGCGGCGCGGCGAGGAAATCCACGGCGCGTCCCACCCGGTCTTCGATGAGCCGCTTCGAGGTCTGGAGCTCGTTCCGCAGCACCCGCGCCGACAGCGCCGGCAGCACGAGGTGCTCGTGCGAATGGGACTGAAACGACATCCCCGCGCGATGCATCTCGGCGATGCGGCTCCAGGTGAGATAGCCGGGTTGTCCGACGTGGGCGGTATTGATGAAGAACTCGGCGCGCACGCCGGCGGCCAGCAGGAGGGGGAAGGCCACGTCATAGTCCGCCGCGCGACCGTCGTCGAAGGTCAGCACGACCGGCGAGCGCGCGGGCCCCTCCTCCTCACCGCGGGCCCAGGCGTCGTACAGCCTGACGACCCGGTGCCCGAATTCGCGAATCGACCCGAGTTGCCGGCCCAGCGCGACCGGCGTCACCCAGTGGCCCGCGAGACGGTCGTCGACGTCCGGCGGAAGCGAGGCCCCGAGCCCGTCGTACTGGAGCACGGGCACGCCCCGAAGCGTCATGGCTCAGGAGCCCGCGCGTGAGCCGCTTCGATACGCGAGCGTCAGAAGGGCGCGAGCGAGCTTTGCCGGATCGTGGCGCACGTCGTCGCCGCTCGCGAGCAGGTCGCATTCGTGAACCGAGTGACCGAGCGCTCTCAGGAGCGCCAGGTCCGCCCGGACCGGGACCGCGCCCTGCGCGCCGTACCGAGCGGTCTGCTCGGGCGCGAACGGCGTCGTGTTGGCGAGGATGTCGTGGATCGGCATCGTCGGCGCGTGCCGGCGGATGGCCATGAGATGGTCCACCGCGGTGTGACCGTCGGTCTCGCCCGGTTCCGTCATGAGATTCATGACGTACACCACCCGCGCCCGCGACCGCGTGATCGCCTCGGCGATTCCGTGCGGGAGCAGCGCCGCGACGAGGCTCGAGTAGAGGCTGCCGGGGCCGATCACGACCAGGTGCGCGCGCTCGAGGGCGTCGATCGCCTCGGGCAGGGCCACGGCGTCGGCCGGATGCAACCGCACCTTGCGGATCGGGCTGCGCGCGCTCGCGATGCGGGATTCGCCCTCGATCACGGTGCCGTCGGAGAGCTCTGCGTGGAGCGCGACGTTCTGGCCGGTCGCGGGCAGCACCAGCCCCCGGATCGACAGCAGTCGGCCGACTCGCGCGACCGCTTTCGAGAAATCCTGCTCGAGCTCCGTGAGCGCGGTCAGGATGAGATTGCCGAGGCTGTGTCCGGCGACCTCGCTGCCGCCGGCGAAGCGGAAGGCGAACACGTCGGACAGCGCCGGATCGCCCCCGGCGAGGGCCAGGAGACAGTTCCTCACGTCACCGGGAGACGGGAGCCGATAGGTCGCGCGCAGCTTGCCGGAGCTCCCCCCGTCGTCGGCGACCGTCGCGACCGCCGTCAGCCGCGTCTGATCCCGGTCGGGATCCCAGGAATACGACTCGAACAGTCCCGTCCGGAGGCCCCGAAGCACCGTCGGCAGCCCGGTGCCCCCGCCCAGTGCGACGACGCGAAGGTCGGGGAGGCCTGCGTTCTCGGGCACGTTCACGCGCGACGCCTCGTTGGTGGTCGTGACGACCGAAGAGGCTGACATGGCCTAGAGCTCCTTCGCCGCAGGGCGAGCGACCAGTTCTTGAAAACAGCGCGCGAGCGACTGACGCAGGACCGCTCTCTTGGTGTACGCATAGACGAACGTGTCGCCCTGAACGATGTAGGACTCCACGACGCCGCATTCCTGGAGTCTCAGCAGGGCCTGTCGCGTGGAGGGCTCGTCCCGGTTGATCCACCACTCCGCGATGCCACGCGCCGTGTCGGCGGCTTCGTTGTGACGCATCAGGTACTGCACGATCTCGCGGCACACCGCGTCGCGCCCGAGAAGGTCTCGAAGCGCCGGCGTCACCCTGCTGCGGCTGGATGGGGGTGCGAGTTTCAATGCGGCGTTCGTGAACAAGCACGAACGAGGCCAAAGTCGTAACTGGCCGTGCCGTCGACGTTCTGCGAATCCGGAAAGGCTGAGATCCGGCGCGCCCCCTAAAAGTTTGCGCGTCGGCCGCGCAAAGATTGCCGGGCGCGGAACGCTGGGGCGCTCTAGGAGCCGCTCGGAACGAGGCCGCGGTCGGAGCCGGCGGAGGCGCCGACGTCCCGACCGTAGGCTTTGAGCTTGTACTGCAGGCAGCGGACGCTGATCTGCAAGAGCCGCGCGGCCTCGGTCCGGTTGCCGTGGACCTTGTGGAGAGTCCTGAGAATGTGGCGGCGCTCCACCTCGCTCAGCGGCAACCCGGCCTCGAACAATCCCGAGAGCACGGGCGAGGGAGCGGCGGCGGCGCTCGACAGGTCTCCGGCGAAGAGGTCACGGTCGGTCAGCGTGTCGCCCTCGGCGAGCACGACCGCCTGTTCGAGGAAGTTCTCGAGCTGCCGCACGTTGCCCGGCCAGGGCAGGGTCATCATGCGCTTGAGGGTCGCGGGCGCGACCCGGGTGACGCGCTTTCCGTACAGGCCCGCAAACCGCTGCAGGAAGTGATCGACCAGACGGGGAATGTCCTCGCTCCGCTCGCGGAGAGCCGGCACCTTGATCATGAAGACCGCGACCCGGTAGTAGAGGTCCTCGCGGAACGTGCCCTGCTCCACCGCCGCCTTGAGATCCTTGTTGGTGGCGGTGATGAGCCGGATGTCCGTCCTGATGGGCTTCGTCCCACCCACCTTGGAGAACTCGCGCGACTGGATGACCCGGAGGAGCTTGGCCTGGAGGCTCGGGCTCAATTCACCGAGCTCGTCGATGAACAAGGTCCCGGTGTGGGCCAGCGCGAACACGCCCTCGCGATGCTCCGTCGCGCCGGTGAACGCCCCCTTCACGTGACCGAAGAGGTGGCTCTCCATCAAGCCTTCGGGGATCGTCGTGCAATCGAGCGTGATCAGCGGACGATCGCGGCGCGGGCTCGCGTAGTGGATCGCGCGCGCGATCAGCTCCTTGCCGGTGCCGCTCTCGCCGTGGATGCAGACGTTGACGTCGCCGACCGCCACCTTCGCGATGCGCGCGAAGATGTCGGCCATCTGCGACGACTCGCCGATGATGCCGTGGTACGCCGGCCGGATCGGCGCCGGGAGCGATCGCTCGGCGGAGGTCCGCGCCCCTCGCAGCGCCTGCTGCAACACCTGCTCGAGCAGCGCGCTCGAGCTCGGCCGCGCGACGCAATCGACGTGAGGGAGCTGGGTCAGGTAGTGGATCCTGGTGTCGTCGAGCGCGTCGACGAACGCGAGCACGCGGCCTCGATAGCCTGCGCGCTCCACGCGGGCCGCGACCTCCCAGCCTGTGAGATCGTGCGTGACGTTCACGATCAAAAGATCCGGGACGCGGTGCATCTCGAATGCGAGCGAAAGTTCGTGCAGGGTTGCGGCGGACGCCGTCGTGACTCCCATCGAAGACAACACGCGGCGTACGGCTTCGCCCAGGATCATGCTCTCGTCGACGATCACTACGCGCACGACTCGCCTCCGCAGTCCCGCAATTCTGACAGGGTGTGCTGCGTCAAGCAAGAGCCCCGAAGCCCGAATGACGGGCGCGCTCCTCTTCGCGGCGCTTCTGCATCGGCGTCCGGTAACTCGCCTGACGTAGCCGAGCCGCCGCGGCGTGGATGCCACCCACGAGCTCGAGCGCGTCGCGCAACGCGGCCTGCTCGGCGGCTCGACCCGGTTGTCGGCCGATCTCCACGGGGCTCAAGCGCGGCGTCGGTCTCCCCTTCGACACGTTGAGGGCGTCACCATTCCGGAAAGGCGCGACGAGACCTGGCATCTCTTTGCGCCGCTCGCTCGGCGGCCGGCTCGCAGCGCTTCGGACGTGCCGGAGACGCTCGCGAAGCATTCGTGCGGCGCGCTCGAACCATCCCCCGGGGAAGCGTTGCAAGCACCTCGGAGGTCGGACGGCCCGCGGGATCTCGCGCCATGATCGCCATCCGGGTTTTCCGAAGGAGGCTGATCGGCACGGTCGCGCGAGTCGGCGTCCTCGAGATCGGGAGCGAGTGCCGGCAGCGCGGTGTGGTCCACGAGCTGACAAAGTAGCAAAGCGAGTACCAACGTGCACTTGCGGCGCAACCTTCCGGATCACTTGCATATTTTGCGCACCCGTAATTGTTGCGCGTCGACGGTGGTGGGAGAGACTTGATCACCTGTCGGGGCTTCGAGGCAGCAAAAATGCGGCAAGTCGCTTCCAAATCAGCTAGATCGGTTGGCTCTGGCGGCTCGGCCGGCGTCTGATCAAAACTTGAACAGGGCCCGCGCTCGAGAGCGCAAATTCACCGAGCCGACAGTGCTAACCTTGGCTCAGACGGCGTCCGCGCAGGCGGGCGATTCTCAGAATCGAGGTGCCGGGTCGTCCTCGGGGAGGGTCAGGATCACGTGCGATCGGACCTGGAGCTCCAGATCGACCTCGCGTCGGGTTCGCCGGTCTGAACGCCGACGCTCGGGCTCAGGGCTCTGAGACCGCCGCCGTCGCTCTCCACGGCGGCGATCGAGAATCACCTCGACATTCCCGTCGTCGCGGAAGCGCTCCAGTAGGTACTCGTGCAGTCGAGCCTCGTGGCGCGAGACGAGAAACAGATGTCGGGCCATGTGCCTGTCTATTGTCTGTCGACACTGAGCGTGGCAGGTCATTTTTTCCTCACGAAATCGAGTGGGGAGCATTTGCAATGCCATCCGAGAAGACAGTGAGTTTTTCGAGCCTTTCGAGAAAGCATCGAGCGTCGTCCGCTCGATTCGGAAGATTTCCTGACGGGGACGCCCGATGCTGAAGGTGATCGTGGTGGTCGCCCGCGACCGCCCCCAGCTCTTCAGCTACTTCGAGCGAGCCTTCGCCGACATGCCAGACATCAGAGTTCTCCTGGACCGCCGGATCCTGCCACCCGGAGTCCAGCCCGGCGCGGCGAGCAACCCGGGTCAGCAAGAGCGGCGGGACATCTACGACGAGCTCGAGCAGCGCGGATTCGTGATGATCCGCGTGGGCTGAGCCCCGTCCGCCGACCGGCTCGTCGGCCGACGGCTATAATGCGACGACCGGAGGGCTGGAATGCGTCTGGCGTGGGCGGTTCGGCGGAATTCATACTTCGATTCGATCGACCTGATGCGCGTCGCCGAGCAGGTGAGGCAGCTGGCGGGTGTCGCTGAGGTCGCGGTCGTGATGGGCACGCCGGCCGGCCGCTCGATGCTCGAGGAAGCCGGCATGTGGCCGGCGGAAGCACCGGAGTCCGGGCCGTCGGACCTCCTGCTCTCCGTCCGAGCCAGCACCGAGACGGTCGCGAATCGTGCCCTCGCGTGTGTCGACGAGCTTCTGAGCACCAGCCGCGATACCGAGCAAGCGCGAGCCGATATCCTGCCGCGTACGACAGCCGGCGCCGCGCGCAAGAGCGCCGCCGCGAACGTGGCCCTCATCGCGGTTCCCGGCGCCTACGCCGCCGTCGACGCCCACCAGGCGCTTTCGGCCGGGCTCCACGTGTTCCTCTTCAGCGACGGCGTCTCGCTGGATGACGAGATAGCGCTCAAGCGCCGGGCCCGCGATCGCCGGCTTCTGGTCATGGGCCCCGAGTGCGGGACGGCGATCATCAACGGCGTCGGTCTCGGCTTCGCGAACCGGGTGCGCCGCGGCCCCATCGGTGTGGTTGGCGCCTCGGGAACCGGGATCCAGGAGCTGACAAGCCTCATCCATCGCATGGGCTCGGGCGTCTCCCATGCGATCGGCACGGGGGGGCGGGATCTCCACGCCGCCGTCGGCGGGCTCACCACCCTGCAGGGCGTCGCGGCTCTGGGCGCCGATCCCGATACGCGGGTCGTGCTCGTCGTCTCGAAGCCGCCCTCGCCGGCCGTTGCCCACGCCGTGCTCCGAGCCGCCGTCGAGATGGGCAAGCCTGTCGTCGCGTGTCTGCTCGGGTACGACGGCGTGACGCCGGCCGGCGTTCGCACGGCGCCGACGCTCGAGGAGGCGGCGACCGCCGCGGTCAAGCTCACCGCCGGTGTCCGCGCCCTCGAGCGGCCGAGAGCGCCGGCCCCCGGCGCGCGCGGCGCGATCTTCGGTCTCTACACGGGCGGGACGCTGTGCGACGAGGCGCGGCGTATCGTAGGCGGTGGCGCGAGGCACCGTTTCGTCGATTTTGGCGCCGAGGAATATACGCGCGGTCGCCCGCATCCGATCATCGATCCGAGTCGGCGGAACGCGGCCGTCGTGGGCGCGGGCGAGGACCCGACCGTCTCCGTCATCCTGCTCGATCTCGTGCTCGGCGACTGTGCGCACGCCGACCCGGCAGGCGCGCTGCGGCCCGCCCTCGCCGAGGCGCGAGCGCGACGCGGGGGGCGCGACCTGGCGGTCGTCGCACACGTGGTCGGCACCGACCAGGACCGGCAGGGTCTCGAGCGCCAGGAAGACGAGCTCCGCAAGCTCGGCGCGATCGTCTGCTCCAGCAACCGGATGGCGGCCGAGACAGCGCGCGCGATCGCCGAGGGCCGCCATGTCGCCTGAGGCCGACCTCCTCCGTAATCCGCTCGGGGCCGTGGTCGTCGGGCCGGAGATCTTCGCCGCGGCCCTCGCCGCTCAGGGTGTTGCCGTCAGACGGGTCGACTGGCGGCCTTCGCCGGCCGCGGGCGAGCTGGGGACGCTCTGGTGCGATGCCGTCGACGCCGCCAATCGTGTCACGCTCGAGCGAATCCTCACCGCCCATCAAGTCCTGGTCGACGTGCGCCCCGCGATCGAGGTGGTGCCGGGCATGACGCGCGAGACCGTGCTCCACGCCGGGCCGCCGATCGCGTGGGAACGGATGAGCGGCCCGATGCGCGGCGGGATCGTCGGGGCCCTGATCTACGAGGGACTGGCGGCGACGTGGGAGGACGCGGAGCGGCTCGTCACCGGCGGCGCCGTTCGCTTCGATCCCTGTCATCATCACGCGACCGTCGGACCGATGGCCGGCGCCACGACCGCCTCGATGCCGGTCCTCGTGGTCGAAAACCGGACTGCCGGCAACCGCGCCTACTCGACGATCAACGAGGGGCTCGGCAAGGTCCTGCGCTACGGCGCCTACGCTCCGGACGTGATCGATCGGCTGAGCTGGTTCAGGGACGTCGTCGGCCCGGCGTTGGGCGAAGCGATCCGGCGCGCTGGCGGCGTCGATCTCCGGGCGCTCATCGGCCAGGCCGTGCAGATGGGCGACGAGTGCCACAACCGCAATCGCGCCGCCTCCGCGCTGCTCATCAAGGCGCTCGCCCCCGAGATCGCCGCCCTGGAACTGCCGGCGAAGGAGCGCAGCCGCGTTCTGGCCTTCGCGGCGTCCAACGAGCACCTGTTCCTGAACGTCGGCATGGCCGCGTGCAAGGCCGCGCTCGACGCCGCCCACGGCGTGCCCGACTCGACGATCGTGACGGCGATGGCGCGCAACGGCACCGACTTCGGGATCCGTGTCGGCGGGCTGGGCGACCGATGGTTCACCGGACCGGCGCAGACGCCGGAGGGCCTCTACTTCCCGGGATTCGACGCCCGCGACGCCAACCCCGACATCGGCGATAGCGCCATCACCGAGACGGCCGGCCTCGGCGGCTTCGCCATGGGCGGCGCGCCGGCGGTCGTTCAGTTCGTCGGCGGCACGCCGGCCGACGCGCTCGAGTACACGCGGCTCATGTACGAGATCACGCTCGGCGAGAGCACGGCCTACCGGCTGCCGGCGCTCGACTTCCGCGGAACGCCCACCGGAATCGACGTGCGCCTGGTCGTGCAGACCGGAATCCTGCCGCAGATCGACACCGGCATGGCGCATCGCGAGCCGGGCGTCGGTCAGGTCGGCGCGGGCCTCGTCAAGCCGCCGCGCGAATGCTTCGACCGCGCCTTCGAGGCTCTCGTGCGAGCGCGCGCCGCCGCCGGCTCGCCGTCGCGCCGCTCCTGAGCCGATGACCACGCGCAGCATCGGCGCGCGCATCCCGCGCAACGAGGATCCACGGCTCTTGCAGGGCCTCGGCTGCTTCGTGGACGACGTGAGCCCGCCCGGGGCCCTTCACGCCGCCTCGCTCCGGAGCCCGCACGCTCACGCGCGGATCACCCGCATCGACGCGACCGCCGCCCGTCGCGTCCCCGGCGTCCACCTCGTGCTCACGGCCGCTGATCTCGGCGAGTTGAACCAGCCGGCGCCCCTGTTGATCCCGCACCCGACCTTGACGCACGGCCGCACGCAGCGGCCCCTCGCCGTCGACGAGGTGCGATACGTCGGCGAGGTGGTGGCCTTCGTCGTCGCCGACAGCCGCTACATCGCCGAGGACGCGCAGGCTCTCATCGAGGTGCAGTACGAGCCGGCGCCGGTCGTGACGGATCTGGCGTCCGCGCTCTCGCCCGGCACGCCGCGCGTCCACGCCGACGTGCCCGAGAACCGGGCCGCGCGCTTTCGCCAGACCGTCGGCGACGCCGACGCCGCGCTGGCGCGGGCGCCGCGCGTGTTGCGCGAGCGGCTCACGATCGAGCGCAGCTGCGGGAGTCCGATCGAGGCGCGCGGCGTGGTGGCCGAGTGGGATCCCCGGCGGCGAGTTTTGAAGGTATGGGATTCGACGCAGGCGCCGCTTCCCATCAAGAACGGTCTCGCCGGGCTCTTCGGCTTGCCTGAGTTCAACGTCGAGGTCGTGGCTCCCGACGTCGGCGGCGGGTTTGGGACGAAGATCATGCTCTTCTTTCCCGAGGAGATCCTCGTGCCGCACGCGGCGATCACACTCGGTCGTCCGGTGAAGTGGACGGAGGACCGGCGCGAGCACCTCATCGCGGCCAATCATGAGCGCGGCCAGATCCACGACGTCGAGGTCGGGTTCGACGCGACCGGCCGCATCCTGGCGCTGCGCGATCACTTCGTCCACGACGCCGGCGCCTATACGCCGTACGGCATCGTCGTCCCGATCATCACCTCGACCCAGCTGCCCGGTCCGTATCGCCTGCCGAACTACACGGTCGAGTTCGAAGTCGCGTACACGAACAAGGTGGCGGTGTCCCCGTACCGGGGCGCCGGCCGGCCCCACGGCGCCTTCGTCATGGAGCGCACGATCGGGCTGATCGCGCGCGAGCTGGGGCTCGAGCCGGCGGAGGTGCGGCGCCGCAACTTCGTCCAGCCCGACGAGTTTCCGTGGGACGTGGGACTCACGTTCCAGGACGGCGCGCCGACGCGCTACGACAGCGGGGACTATCCGGCCGGCCTCGCGATGGCGGTCGAGATGATCGGCGCCGCGGATTTTCGCCGGCGCCAGGCCGAGGCTCGCCGCGCCGGGCGATATCTCGGGCTCGGGCTCGGCTGCTACGTCGAGGGCACCGGGATCGGCCCGTACGAGGGCGCGCACGTCCGCGTCGAGCCGAGCGGCAAGGTCCTCGTCGCGACCGGCCTGACCACCCAGGGCCAGGGTCACGGCACGACGTTCGCCCAGATCGCCGCGGACGCGATCGGCTGCAGCCCCGCCGACGTCTCGGTCGTCACCGGCGACACGACGAAGTTCAACTGGGGCGCCGGAACTTACGCGAGCCGCGGCCTGGTGACGAGCGGCAACGCGATCCACCGCGCCGCGATGGCCGTGCGCGAGAAGGTCCTTCGCCTGGCCGCCGGCCTGCTCGAGGTCTCGCCGCACGACCTCGAGCTGGCCGACGGTTGCGCGCGCGTCAAAGGCGTGCCGGGCAAGGAGCTGACCCTCGGCGCGCTGGCCACCGTCGCGAACCCGATCCGCTACGCGTACGGGAAGGGGGCGGCCGAGGCCGCGCTGCGGCTCGTGAAGCCGCGAGAGGGCGCCGTCCTCGGCGAGCAGGAAGAGCCGGGGCTCGAGGCGCGCGGCTACTACGCGCCTCCGCACGCCACCTTCGCCAGCGGCTGCCACGCCGCGATCGTCGAGGTGGACGTGGACACCGGGAACCTCGCGATCCTGCGCTACGTCGTGCAGCACGATTGCGGCACCCTGGTCAACCCGATGATCGTCGAGGGACAGATCCGCGGCGGCGTCGCGCAGGGCATCGGCGGCTCGTTCTACGAGCGCATCATCTACGACGACACCGGCCAGCCGCTCACCGCGACATTCATGGATTTCCTGATGCCGACCGCGATCGAGATCCCCGAGATCGAGATCGGCCACATCGAGACGCCGTCGCCGCTGAACGCGCTCGGGGTCAAGGGGGTCGGGGAAGCCGGCGCGATCCCCGTGCCGGCGCTCGTCGCCGAGGCGATCGACGATGCGCTCGCACCGCTCGGGGTGCGGGTGCGTGAGATGCCGCTCGATCCTGACCGGTTGCGGCGGTTGATCGAGAACGCTCGACGTGGCTCTTCTGCGTAGCGTCGCGACGCCGTCGACTTCGGTGCTTGCCGAGCTGGTGATGCTCGGCGCCAATGTCGTCTACGGCACGTCGTACGTCGTGGCGCGGGTGACGCTCGAGAGCGTCCCGCCCGCGACACTCGCCCTCTTGCGGCTCGTCATCGCATCGCTGGTCCTGGTGCTCCTCTCCCGGAGCCGGCGCGCCGAGCCGCTTTCCCGCGCCGACCGCCGGGCGATCGCGTGGATGGGGATTCTCGGCTTCGCCGCCGCGTACGTCTGCTCGAACTGGGGGATCGCGCACTCCACGGCGACGAACGCGGCGCTCTTGATCACGGTCGAGCCGCTCGCGATGATTCTCTTGAGCCCGTGGTACCTCGGCGAGCGGCTGTCCCGGCGCGGAGCGGTCGGCGCCGCGCTCACGATCGTGGGGACCGTCGTCCTCGTCGTCAACGGGATCCCGGGCGTGACCGAAGAGCTCGTGCCGCACTGGTCGGGTGATCTGGTGCTCGTGCTCGCGGCGGTCGCGTACGCGTCGTACTCGCTCCTGGGGCGTCGCGTCCTCGAGCGCCACGCTCCGCTTGCCGTCACGACCCGGTCACTCATGTGGGGCGCCGCGGCGCTCCTGCCGGTCGCCGGACTCGAATGGGCTTCAGGGGCGCGGCCGGTGTGGACCGCCTCGGCCGTCACCGGCACGGTCTATCTTGCCGTCGTCATTACCGCGCTTGGCTACGTCGTCTGGAACTGGGCGCTCGCGCGGGTCCCGGCTCCGCGGGCGGCGATCTTTCTCAACGTCCAGCCGATCGTGGGAGCGCTCCTGGGGGTCATGTTGCTGGCCGAGCCCTTCACGGTCTTTACGGTGCTGGGCGGGATCCTCGTCGTGACCGGCCTCGCGGTGGCGTTCGGACCGGGCGCCCGGTAACGGTATACTCGAAGTCGATGGCCGAGCCCCGCCGTTATCAGCTCCAGAACGACGCCGCCAACCGCCTGATCGCCGACCTGCTCGACGTCGAAAACGTCCCGGCCGAGCGCCGATGGTACTTTCAGCAGCTGCTGACGACCGTGCTGAAGCTGCACGAGGACGGAGCCGGGACGGGCGACCTCAAGATCACCAACACGGCGCTCAAGGAGCTGCGCTACGCCTACAAGGTCTTCGCGCCGTACGCGGGGGTCCGCAAGGTGACGGTCTTCGGGTCGGCCCGCGCGAGCTCGAGCGAGGAGGCAACCGCCAGCGCACTCCTCTTCGGCAGGCGAATGACCGAGGTGGGCTGGATGGTTGTCACCGGCGCCGGCGCCGGCATCATGGGCGCGGCGCAGGAGGGGGCGGGTGGCGAGAAGAGCTTTGGTCTGAACATCCGTCTGCCGTTCGAGCAGGAGGCCAATCCCTGGATCGCCTCCGACCCCAAGCTGATCACGTTCAAGTATTTCTTCACGCGCAAGCTCTTCCTGGTGAAAGAGGCGAGCGGCGTGGCGCTGTTCCCGGGCGGGTTTGGCACGATGGATGAGACCTTCGAGCTCCTCACTCTGATGCAGACGGGCAAGTCGGCGCTGGTTCCGGTGGTGCTGGTCGAGGCCGGGCCCAAGCCGTACTGGCGCATCTGGCACCGGTGGATCGCGGGCACGCTGGTGGAGCGCGGGCTCATCGATCCCGAGGACACGTCGCTGTTTCGGATCGTCGACGCACCCGACGAGGCCGTGGCCGAGATCACGAGCTTCTATCGGGTCTATCACTCCTCGCGGATCGTCGGGGACGACCTGGTCCTCCGGCTCACCCGGCCGATCCACCCTGGACACCTCACCGAGCTTCAGGACAAGTTCGCCGACATCCTCAAGGGCCAGGCCCGGCTCGCTCCGGGACCTGTGCCCCAGGAGCTCGACGAGTTCCCGGAGCTGGCCCGCCTGATTCTCCCCTTCGACCACCGCTCCTTCGGCCGACTCCGCCAGCTGATCGACTTCATCAATCAGCTGTAGCCGGAGCCAGTGTAGCCGGAGCCAGCAGGGGCAACTGCCCCGCCACCCCCGTTCGCCGAGCTTTTCACGACTCGTGCGCTGCGGTGTCTCAGTAGCGAGGGAGGGACATATGGCACGCGGTGATCGGTCCGAGTCCGGATTCCTCGTTCTGGCTGATATTTCAGGGTTTACGGCCTTCGTCACTGCGACCGAGCTCGAGCATGGCGCCGAGGTCACGGGCGCGCTGCTGGACGGGGTCATGGAGGCCCTGGCGCCCCCGCTCGAGATCCAGGAGCTGGAGGGCGACGCGGTGTTCGCGCTGGCCCCGGACGACGCCGAAGCGGCCGACCGAGCCCTTCTAGACGCGTTCAACCGAGCGTTCGAAGCCTTCAGCGAGCGGCAGCGCGAGATCTCGCTCGACATGAGTTGCCTCTGTCGGGCCTGCCGCGGCGTGCTCGGCCTGAGCCTCAAATTGATCGTCCACCACGGGAGCTTCATGCGGCAGGTGGTGCGAGGGAAATCGCGCGTCGCGGGCCCAGACATCATCCTGGCGCACCGGTTCCTCAAGAACGATGTCGAGCCCAGGACCTACGTGCTCTTCACGGGTCCGGCGATGGAGCGCCTCGGGATCGATCCGGCGGCGGCCGGTATGACCCGCTACACGGGCAAGTACGCTCACTTCGACGAGGTGGATTGCTTCGTCGTCTCTCTCGACCGCTTCGCGCGGCGGGACGAGGGCGTCGGGCCCGAGATGCTACTCGGGCTCCGGTCGCTCCTGGGTGATCTGGCAGTCGGTGCAGACCCAGGTGCGGAACACGACCTTCGTTCGGTCGTCGCGGCGTAGGGTCCACGCGATCAGCGTCAGATGTCCGCAGTTCGGGCATCGCTCGGGCCGGGCGTTGGGCGGCAAGGTCGAGGGGAGCCAGGGGATCTTGGCGGGCATCGCACCGATCATAACAGGTGAGCCCACCGCCCCAGTACAATAGGGGCCATGAGACGCCTCCGCGTCGCCCTGGGGCAGATCAATCCCACCGTCGGCGATCTCGAGGGCAATGTCCGCATGATCGTGGACGCGATCGAGCGGGCGCGCGCCCTCGGTTCCTCGCTGGTGGCGTTCCCGGAGCTGGCGATCACCGGCTATCCGCCCGAGGATCTCTTGTTCAAGCCCGCGCTCATCGAGGCGAACCTGCGCGCGCTCGACGAGGTCACGCGCGCCTCTCGGGGACTCTCGGTCGTGGTGGGCTTCGTCGACAAGCGCGACGACATCTTCAACGCCGCCGCCATACTCCACGACGGCGTCCGGGCCGGGGTTTATCACAAGCAATACCTGCCGAACTACGGCGTCTTCGACGAGAACCGCTACTTCCAGGCGGGCACCGAGACACCCGTCTTCGTGGCCGGTGAGACGACGTTCGCCGTCAACGTGTGCGAGGACATCTGGTATCCGGCCGGACCGACGGCTGTGCAGGCGCTCGGCGGCGCCGAGCTCGTCGTCAACATCAACGGCTCGCCCTACCACGCCGGCAAGGCTCGCTTCCGCGAGCAGCTGGTGTCGACGCGGGCCGTGGACGACCTGGTGTGCGTGGCCTACGTCAACATGGTCGGCGGCCAGGACGAGCTCGTGTTCGACGGCGCGAGCCTGGTCGTGAACGAGCACGGCGAGTGCGTCGCGCGCGGCCGGATGTTCGAGGAGGATCTGGTCGTCGCCGATCTCGACCTCGACGCCGTTTTCCGGGCCCGGCTGCGCGACTCGCGGAGACGCAAGGAAAAGCTCGTGGTCCGCGAGACCGCGACCGTCGTGAGCCTGCCGCCCCTGCCGACACCGGACGCGCCGACGCTTCCGCCGCGTGAGATCGCCGCGCCCGCCCCGGTCGAGGAAGTGTTCGGGGCGCTGGTCCTCGGCACGCGCGACTACGTCCGCAAGAACGGGTTCAAGCGCGTCGTGATCGGCCTCTCGGGCGGGATCGACTCGTCGCTGGTCGCCGCGATCGCCGTCGAGGCGCTCGGCCGGGAGAACGTGGCCGGCGTCGGGATGCCCTCGGCGTACTCGTCGGCCGGGACGCGGCGCGACGCGCGGCGGCTGGCCAAGCACCTCGGCATCGAGTTCCTGACGATCCCGATCACGCCGCTGTTCAACGCGTACAAGCGGACGCTGGCGAAGGTGTTCAAGGGGATGAAGGAGGACGTCACCGAGGAGAACATCCAGGCCCGCATCCGGGGCAACCTCTTGATGGCGCTCTCGAACAAGTTCGGCTGGCTCGTGCTGACGACGGGCAACAAGAGCGAGTACAGCGTGGGCTACACGACCCTCTACGGCGACATGGCCGGCGGCTTCGCCGTCATCAAGGACGTGCCGAAGATGCTGGTCTACGACGTCGCGCGCCACGTCAACGCGCGCGCCGGCCGGCCGGTCATCCCGGAAACCGTGTTCACGCGCGCGCCGTCGGCCGAGCTGCGTCCCAACCAGACCGACCAGGACACGCTCCCACCCTACGCGGAGCTCGACCGCATTCTCGAGGGCTACGTCCAGGAAGACCAGGGGGTGAACGACCTCATCGGCCGCGGATTCCCGCCGGACACGGTACGTCGCGTGGTCGCGATGGTGGACGCGAACGAGTACAAGCGCCGACAGGCCCCGATCGGCGTCAAGATCACGCCCCGCGCCTTCGGCCGCGACTGGCGCCTGCCGATCGTCAACCGCTTCCGCGAGCGCTAGGCCACCGGCTACCCACCGCCCCCGGGCGGGTCGCGCTGATGACGGCTCGGCAAGCCGTACGAGACCATCGAACGATCATGACGCCCGCGCGCCCGTTTCGGTTCGGAGTGTTCGGCGAAAACGCTCGGTCGCGCGGAGTCCTGCTCTGGCCCCGGCCGTCAGCCAAAAGGTCGAGCAGGTTCGTCAGGACGCTGGGGACCGATTCGGCGAGATCGAGCTGAGCATGGTCATGACGGTCGTCTTCGCGGAGCAGCGGCGGCAGGTGGCCGAACGGTTCGTGCGCGAGCGAGGATGGGAGGGCGTATCCGCGGAGCAGGTGCTGGAGATGCCGTCGATCTTCATCGGGGTCGGTGGATCATATTGTCGACAACACCATGGAGCATGTCATGCCCATCGTCGCCCGCCTGGCCGGCACGTGAGCTCATGAACCTGCGCGAGATGACCGGCCTGGAGGTATTCCAGGCGATGAGGGATGGGAAGCTGCCGCACCCGACCATGGCCGACACGATCCCGATGCGTGTCACCGAGGCGAGCCCGGGCTACGTCAAGTTCAGCGCTCGCGCCGACCGCCGCCACATCAATCCACTCGGCGGAGTCCACGGCGGCTTCGCGGCGACGGTTCTCGATTCGGTGACCGGATGCGCCGTCCACACGACGCTCGAAGCCGGCGCGGGAATCGGCACGATCGACCTGCATGTGAAGATGCTGAAGCCCGTGCCGCTCGACCAGGACCTGATCGCGGAAGGACGAGTCATCCACGTCTCGCGGAGTCTCGGCGTGTCGGAGGCGTCGCTGCGCGACAGCGAAGGGACTCTCTTCGCCCACGCGACGGCCACCTGCGCCATCGTGCGTCAGCAGTCCGGCTGACTTCGGATCCAGCTTGCCGAGCGCATGAACGAGCTCCGCGACGCCGGCGGCTTCCTCGGCTGAGATGCACGTCGTCGTCAACGGCGTGCGGCTCTTCTTCGACGTCGAGGGCGCGGGCCTCGTCCCCGACGGGCCCGCGATGCGCGAGAAGCCGACGCTCCTCCTGCTCCACGGTGGCCCCGGCCTGGATCATTCGATCTACAAGCCCGCGTTCTCGGCCCTGGCCGATCTCACGCAGGTCGTGTTCCTCGACCATCGCGGCAACGGCCGCAGCGATCCCGGTCCGCGGGAGAGCTGGACCCTGGCCCAGTGGGCCGACGACGTGCACGCGTTCTGCGAGATGCTCGGGATCGCGCGCCCGATGGTCTACGGCGCCTCGTTCGGGGGCACGGTGGCGCTGGCGTACGCCACCCGCCATCCGGCCCATCCGGCGAAGCTGATTCTGGTGAGCACCGAGGCCGCCGGCGATACGCATCTGGATCGCCGGGTGGCGCTGTTCGAGCGCTTCGGGGGACCCGAGGTCGGCGCACTGGCGCGCCGCCGCTTCGTCGAGGGCCGGGGCCACACCGACTCGGCTTCGGTGGAGGCCTGGTTGCGTCTGGCCTTTCCGCTCTACACGCGGGCGCCGAGGAATCCCGACGTGGTCCGACGCTCGGTCCGTCATGCCGAGGTCACGCACTGGTTCACGCGGCCGGGCGGGGAGGGTCACACGTTCAACTTGTTTCCCAGCCTCTCACGCGTGCAGTGCCCGACCCTCGTGCTCGGCGGGGAAGAAGACCCGATGACTCCGATCGAGTGTCAGGCCGACATCGCGGCGGCGCTCCCGGCGCATCTCGTTCGCTTCGAGCGCTTTCCCGGATGCGGCCACGCCGTGATTCCCGACGCGCCCCAGCAGGCGATGGCGATGATTCGAGACTTCATCGCTCGCTGAACGCGGCGCGGGCTAGCCGTAGACGGTGAACTCGACCAGGTTGTCGTCCGGATCGCGGAAGTAGACGCTGGTCGATGTCCCGCGCGCGCACGAGCGTGGTCCCGGCCCGGCCTCGGGCTTGATGCCATTCTTCGTGAGGAGCGCGAGGACCTCGTCGACGGTGCCGCCCCACTCGAGACAGAAATCCGCGCCCCCGACTGCCGGGCGGCGCGCGCCGAGATAGCCCGGACGCGCGGGCGCCTCGGGCCCGTGGACGTTGATCTTCTGCGCGTCGTTGATGCGGATCGTCGCCATGTCCGGGCGGCCCGGCCGCTTTTCCCACGCGATCCTGAACCCGAGCCCTTCGTAGAAGCCGAGCGTGCGCTGCAGATCGCCCGCGACGATCACCCAGTGGTCGATGCCCTTGATGCCCATCGTCCGCCCTCCTGATTCCTACCGAACGCGCGTGTACTTCACGACACGCCGGGGACGCCCCCACGCGCCCGGCCGCACCACGTAGAGATCGCCGCGTGAGTCGCCCCAGATGCCGTGACACGAGCGAAAGCTCGGATCGCCCCACTGGGCCAGCCGCTCGCCGTCGAGCGTCAGCACGCTGACCAGGCCGCCGTTGTGCTCGGGAACGTAGACGACGTCGTCGGCGTCCACGTAGAAGGCCGCCGGGCCGATCAGCTTGGTCGGCCAGATCTCGAGAAGCTTTCCCTCCTGATCGAACACCTGCACGCGGTCGTTCTCGCGATCGCACACGAGTACGCGCCCACGCCGATCGATCCACACGCCATGAGGCAGGTTGAACTGCCCCGGGCCCGTGCCCGGCTCGCCCCAGGAGAAGCGATACGTGCCGTCCGTGGCGAACTTGTGCACGCGCGCGTTGCCGTAGCCGTCGGTCATGAACATCTCGCCGGACGGCGTGAGCGCGATGTCCGTCGGCAGGTTGAAGGGCCCGCCGCCGTGCGTGACGTGCCGGTAGGCGCCCGAGCTGAAGTCTTTCGGGTCGACGCCGGTGTCCGAGCGGTGGCCTCGGGTGCCGACGGTGCGCAGAAGCGAGCCCGTCGGGCTGAAGTAGAGCATCTGCCCGTGATCGCGGTCCACGATCCACAGGTTGTCCTGCGCATCGGCGCGGATCGTGTGCGGAAACGCGAAGAGCCCGGCGCCCCAGGACGAGAGCAGCGTGCCGTCGCGGTCGAAGACGATGATCGGATGCTCGGGCGACCGGCTGAAGCAGTAGACGCGATCGCGCGAGTCGACGG
>Ga0137415_10002306_pt1 | contig 19040 bp, 20 predicted proteins | sample CZODoug3_1_1_16f_FD_183082 | JGI IMG/M metagenome (GOLD analysis project Ga0137415, IMG submission 183082) | Vadose zone soil fungal communities from Angelo Coast Range Reserve, California, USA - CZODoug3_1_1_16fungal (Hybrid Assembly) | ecosystem: Environmental > Terrestrial > Soil > Vadose...
ACCAGCCGCTCTACGACGACACCGACGGCAGCCTGGTCACCGACCAGATGTGGGGCATCTACTACAAGCCGGACTTCAACTTCGGCGGCGTGCAGGGCGGCGCCGCGCCGGTGCTCGTGCCGCACCCGGCGCCGGAGGTCGACGTCGACCCGTACGGCACGCAGAGCCCGGAGTTCGTGGTCGGCGACGAGTTCGTCCGGATGTGGACCTCCGCGCTGGCGCACTGCCACGAGCGGTTCGCCGGCTGCCTGGCGCGGTACAAGCGCGAGCCGTCCGGCGGGATCGGCGCGTTCACCCCGGACAGCTTCCCGGTGTTCGACCGGTTCCGGGGCAACGCCTACGTCATCGCCGACTCCAACCACGGCTACAAGATGATCGGCGTCGGCGAGCTGGTGGCCCGCGAGGTACTCGGCGAGCCGCAGCCGCTGCTGGAGCCGTTCCGGTTCGACCGCTACGCCACCGGGCGGCTGCACCCGGTGAGCAACTCGCCCTTCCCCTGGAGTTAGTGCCGAGTTAGCGCCGAGTTAGTGCCGAGCTAGCGCCGAGCTAGCGCCGAGCCAGTACTCAGCTGACACGGGCCGGCCCCGGGCCTGACACTGGGGTTGGCCGGTTCGAGTGTGGGAGGTCGTGCGAGTGCGGGTGCTGTTCGTACAACATCAGGCGGACTGTCCGCCGGGTCTGGTGGGCGACCGGCTCGTCGAGCTGGGGCACCGGCTCGACGTGGTGGACCCGAGATCGCCGCTGCCCGACGTCGCCGGCTACCAGCTCGTGGTGCCGCTGGGCTCGGAGGACTCGGCGGCCGACGAGTCGGTGCCCTACCTGCGCGCGGAGTGGGCGCTGCTGGACGCCGCGATCGAGGCCGACATCCCGGTGTTCGGCATCTGCTTCGGTGCCCAGCTGCTCTGCCGGGTGCTCGGTGGCACGGTCGGTCTCGCGCCCGGTGGGCCGGAGATCGGCTGGATGACGATGCAGGTCGACGGGCCGGACCAGGTGCTCGCCGGGCCGTGGCTGAGCTGGCACCACGACGCGTTGGTCCCGCCGCCCGGCTCGGCGCTCGCGCACAGCGCCGCCGGCAACCAGACCTACGCCCTCGGGCGCAACGTCGGTGTGCAGTTCCATCCGGAGGCCACCACGGCGGCCGCGGCGGCCTGGGCGCTCGGCGACGCGGCGACGCTCAAACAGAACGGCATCGACCCGGACGAGCTGGTGGCCCAGGTCGAGGACGGCGAGCCGGCCAGGGCGCGGGTCGCCGCACTGGTCGACTGGGTACTCGCCCGCACTGGCCTGGCCAAGGTCGGCGCCTGACCGGCCGAGCGCCCGGCCGCCCGGGGCAGCTGCGCATACCCGCACCGCACACCCTCTCTGGTCACCGCACACCCACTGCGGGCGGTGCGTGGCGACGAGAGAGGGTGTGCGGCGGGGGTACGTCCGCGCGCGATGGAGGCGGCGGGGCGCGGGTGGATGACGGTATAGCCGTTTGGGCATAGCGTGGCGGGGTGAATGCGGACCGGTTGTTGGACGGACGCCTCAAGCTGCGACACCTGGTGTTGGTCGCGACCATCGCCGAGCAGGGCAGCGTGGTGCGTGCCGCCGAGCGGTTGCGGGTCACCCAGCCGGTCGTGACCAGGGGTCTGCGCGAGTTGGAGGCCATCCTGGGCGTCGAGCTGTTCGACCGGGGGCCCAGGGGAGTCAGTCCGACGATCTACGGCGCCGTGTTCGTGACGCACGCGCAGGCGGTGCTCACCCAGGTCCGGCAGGCCGGCCAGCACATCGCCGAGCTGCGCGCCGGTGACGCCGGCACGGTGACCGTCGGCACCCACCTGGCCGGGTCGAACGTACTGCTGCCCCGGGCGATCGCGCGGCTCAAGCGGACCCGCCCCGGGCTGCGGGTGATCGTGCGGGAGTCGACCCCCGACATGCTCCTCGCGGACCTGCTGGTCGGCCGCCTCGACCTCACCGTCGGGCGGCTCACCCCCGGCGACGACCGTGGGCGGACGGCGCAGATCCGGCTGTACCACGAGCCGGTCCGGCTGGTCACCCGCGCCGGGCACCCCGCGCTGTCCGGCGTGCGTGGCCAGCCCAGTCCGGCACTGGGTGAGCTGCTGGGGTATCCGTGGGTGCTGCCGGTGGACCAGACGTCGCTGCGCCGCGAGCTGGAGGCGGTGTTCTCGGCCCAGGGGTTGCCGCTGCCGGCCGACCGGGTGGAGTGCACCTCGATGCCGACCCTGCGCAGCCTGCTGCTGGATACCGACGCGATCGCCGCGCTGCCGATGCTGATCACCGAGGACGACGACCGGCTGGCCATGCTGGACACGCCGCTGCGCTCGGTGTCCCGGCTGGTGGGGGTGACCGTGGCGCGCAACCGAACGCCCAGCCCCGGTGCCGATCTGCTGCTCGAGCGGTTGCGGGAGGTGGCCGGCGAGATCCGGGAACGGCTCGGCACCACCGGGCTGGACATGCTCGGATAGGCATATCCCTAGACCAACATGGCATTGGACGGGCATAGCCCGCCGGGCGGAGCATGGGTGCCAGGTCGGAGTGTCGAAGATCGGAACTGGAGGACCGGATGACCGGTGCGCGGGTCGTCGCGGGCAAGGCCACCCCTCGGGGCAGGTTCCCGCACGTCAAAGTGGTCGGCGAGCTGGTCTACGTGTCCGGCACCAGCAGCCGGCGGCCGGACAACACGATCGCCGGCGCCGAGGTCGACGCGCTCGGCACCACCAGGCTGGACATTCGCGAGCAGACCAGGGCGGTGATCGAGAACATCCGCGACATCCTGCGTGACGTCGGCGCGGACCTCACCGACCTGGCGCAGCTCACCTGCTACCTGGTCAACATGAACGACTTCGGCGGCTACAACGAGGTCTACGGCGAGTACTTCGACGAGACCGGCCCAGCCCGCACCAGCGTGGCGGTGCACCAGCTGCCGCACCCGCACCTGCTCATCGAGATCCAGGCGATCGCCCATCTGCCGCGCGCCGCCGCCACCCGGGTGGCCGGAGAGGAGAACCGGACATGACCGCGATACCCGCCGTGTTCAACTTCAGCAAGTGGGTCAGCGAGCATGAGCACCTGCTCAAGCCGCCGGTCAACAACAAGCAGATGTGGGAGCGCACCGGCGACTTCATCGTGCAGGTCGTGGGCGGCCCCAACCAGCGGACCGACTTCCACGTCGACCCGTACGAGGAGTGGTTCTACCAGGTCAAGGGCAACATGCACGTCAACATCGTGACGCCTGACGGGCCGGTCCGGGTGGACGTCCGCGAGGGTGACATGTGGCTGCTGCCGGCCTTCACCCCGCACTCCCCGCAGCGCCCGGAGCCGGGTTCGATCGGCGTGGTGATCGAACGCATCCGGGAGGAGGGCACGCTGGAGAGGTTCCAGTGGTACTGCCTGAGCTGCACCGAGCTGCTGCACGAGGTCGAGCTGCAGGTCCGGGACATCGTGGCCGACCTGCCGCCGGTGTTCCAGCAGTTCTACGCCGACGAGCGGGCCCGCACCTGCGACGCCTGCGGCGCCCTGCACCCCGGCAAGGGCTGACCGAGGTGCCGCCGACGCGCGTGATCGACGTGCACACCCACTATGTGCCCAAGGGCTGGCCGGACCTGGCCGAGGCCGCCGGGCCGGCGGACGACTGGCCGTGGCTGCGGCTGGAGTCCGAGCGCGAGGCGACCATCATGATCCGGTCGGCCGAGTTCCGCCGGATCCAGGCGGACTGCTGGGACGCCGAGGCCCGGCTGGCCGACATGGCGGCCGACGGGGTGGACGTGCAGGTGGTGTCCCCGACGCCGGTGTTCTTCAGCTACCTGCGCCCGGCCGACCAGGCACTCAAGGTGGCCCGGATCTTCAACGACCTGGCCCTGGAGATCTGTGCGCCCGCGCCGGAGTCGTTCCTGCCGATGTGCCAGGTACCGCTGCAGGACCCGGACCTGGCCTGCGCCGAGCTGGACCGCTGCCTGGCGGCCGGGCACCTGGGCGTGGAGATCGGCAACCACGTCGGTGACCGCGACCTGGACGACGCCGGCATCGTGACCTTCCTGCAGCACTGCGCTCGGGTAGGCGCGCCGGTACTGGTGCACCCGTGGGACATGCCCGGCTCGCCCCGGCTGAACCGGTGGATGGCGCAGTGGCTGACCGGCATGCCGGCCGAGTCGCACCTGTCACTGCTCGCGCTCGTGCTCGGCGGGGTGTTCGACCAGGTGCCGGAGTCGCTGCGGATCTGCTTCGCGCACGGCGGCGGCTCGTTCCCGTTCTGGGTCGGCCGGATGGACAACGCCTGGCACCGCAGGCCCGACCTGGTCGGCGCGTCCCAGTACCCGCCGTCGCACTACCTCGACCGGTTCAGCGTGGACACCGTCGTGTTCGCCGAGCCGGCGCTGCGGCTGCTGGTCGACACCGTCGGCGTGGACCGCGTGATGCTGGGCAGCGACTACCCGTACCCGCTCGGCGAGCGCCCGGTGGGCGGCCTGGTCCGCGGCGCGCCCTTCCTCAGCGAGGCGGCCCGGGGTCAGCTGCTCGGCGGCAACGCGGCCCGGTTCCTCGGCCAGCGGGCGCCGGTGAGCTAGCCGCTGCGCTACCGGCCGACGCGCTACTGGCCGCTGCGCTGCTGGCCGACGCGGTCGCGCAGCTCGGCCATCTCGCCGCGGTCCAGCACCACGTCCAGCGAGCGCAGGGTCTCCTCAAGCCGCTCCAGGGGCACCGGGGTCTGCTCCAGCCGGCCGTCCGCGTGCTCCACGTTGAGCGTGCTCCCGATCAGCCGGCGGCTCACCCCGGGCTCCAGCCGCATCACGATGAGCTGGTGGGTGAACGGCGAACCCGGGTGCGTGGACACGTAGTGGTGCGACACCTCGTAGTCGATCGGGCGCTGCTCGTCGTGGTCGTCGAACGCGTGCTGCGGCTCCCAGCCGCTCGGGGTCTGCTTGGCCAGCGTCCAGGTCCGGTCGTGGCGGGTCAGCCGGTGCTTCCAGCCGGCCTGGTCGGCCACGGTGCCGTCGCGCAGCGGCATGGTAGTGAGCAGGCCGGAACCGAAGCCGACGTCGACCAGGTAGTCGCTGCCGTCCGCGCGGACCTTCAGCGACATGTGCGTGCGCGGGCCGGCGCGGTGCGGCTGCACCCGGGAGATCAGCCGGGACACCTGGTAACCCAGCTGCTCGGCGACCGCGGCGAACAGCAGCGCGTGCTCGAAGCAGTAGCCGCCCCGCTGCCGGCGGACCAGCTTGTCGGTGATCGCCTGCAGGCCGAGCCCCCGGTGCGTGCCGAGCACCACGTCGACGTTCTCGAACGGGATCGCGCGCACGTGCGCCTCGTGCAGCGAGCGCAGCGCGTCGGCGGTCGGCGGCAGTCGCGGGTGCTCGAGGCGTGCCAGGTACTCGTCCACGTCGGCGAGCTCGATGTCCCACCCGGACTGCGTCGGCACGGGGCGTTCGATGCGGCTGCTCATGGCTCCAGATTGCTCTCTCAACCACGGTTCAGGTCAAGGGCGCTGGCCCGTTTGGGTCCGTCGGCAGGGCAACTGGGTGGACACCTCCGCCGCCGGGCCGGCACGGTGGGTGGATGGACTGGGCGGTGCGGCCGGCGGTGGGGGCGGACGCGGCGGCGATCGGTGTGCTGCACGTGCGGGCCTGGCGGCACTCCTACCGGGGGATCGTGCCGGACGAGATGCTGGCCGGGCTGGACCCCGTGGAGTCGGCCGGGCGCTGGGTCGAGCACCTGAGCACCGGCCGGTACGGCGTATTCCTGGCCGAGCCCGCGCCGGAACCCGCGCCCGGGCCGGACCGGGGCGAAGCGCCCGGGCTGGGCGCGTTCTGTGCGGTGGGGCCGGTGCGGGACGAGGCGCGGGACGCCCGCCCCGGGGTGCGCACCGGCGAGCTGTACGCGTTGTACGCCGACCCGCTGGCACTCGGCCGGGGCGCGGGGCCGGCCGTGCACGACACCGGGGTGGTCCACCTCGGCGCGCTCGGCTTCCGGCACGCGGTGCTCTGGGTGCTGTCCGCGAACCCGAGGGCGCGCGCCTTCTACGCCGGGCACGGCTGGCGCCGCGACGACCTGCCCGAGCGGTCGTACCACGACGGTGTGCCGATGCCGGTGGTGCGCTACTCCTGCCGGCCGCCCGAGCCCGCCGGCTGAGCCGGCCCGTCGCGCCGAGCCCGCCGGCCGCCGGAACCCCGGCCCGCGTGTCACATCCTGGCCGGCTGCGCCGTCCCCCTACCGAGCTTCGAGTGGAGGAGGACGACATGACTCGCATTCCCGCGGTGCCTGCCGAGCGGGCGGGCCTGGTCGGCCGGTTGGTCTACTGGTACGCGAAGCGCCGCTTCGGTGCGGTGCCCGAGCCGTTCGCCGTCGTGCGCTGGCACCGGCGGCTGTTCTGGGCCACCCTCGTGGCCGAGATGGCCAACGAGCGGGCCGCGACGGTGCTGCCGGCGAACGTGCGTGACCTGGCGGTGTACCGGGTGGCCACCAACGTGGGCTGCTCCTGGTGCGTGGACTTCGGCACCATGCTGCAGCGCCACCAGGGCCTGGACATCGACCGGCTGACCGGCATCGACCGGTACCCGACCAACCCGCTGTTCACCGAGGACGAGCGGCTCGCGCTGAGCTACGCCGATGCTATGTCCGCGCAGCCGATGACGGTGACCGACGAGCAGGTCGAGCGGCTGGTGGAGCGGTTCGGCCGGGACGGCACGATCGAGCTGACCCACTCGATCGCGCTGGAGGACCAGCGCGCCCGGTTCAACCACGCGCTGGGGTTGACCGACCAGGGATTCACCTCCGGTGAGGCCTGCCGCGTCCCCCTGCCGGGCGCCGCCACACAGCGCCCGAGCGCGTAGCCAGACGGACGGGGTGCGCGGCCGCGAAACGGGTCACCGGGGGCGGGGGCGGTCGAGGGCGACGGCGAGTTTCGCGGGGTTCAGCACCGAGTAGATGGCCGCGATCTTGCCGTCCTGGACGCTGAACACCGACACCGAAACCGGATTGCCGCCCCGGCCGCCGGACCGGTAGCCCTGCTCGCCGTTGACCAGCACCGGGGCCCAGCCGGCCAGCAGGTCCTCGCCGTAGCGGTGGCTCAGCCCGATCAGCAGCCTGGCCACCTTCTCGGCGCCGTGCACCACGCGCCGGGCGGCCGGGGTCATGCCGCCGCTGTCGTTGACCAGCACGGCATCCGGGTGCAGCAGGGCCACGAGTGCCTGCGTGTCGCCCTGCTGCAGGGCCTTGCCGACGGCGGCCAGCAGCCGCAGCTGCTCGGCGGCCGCCGCGCGCGGCGGCGGCTGCGCCTCGGCCAGCGCCCGGCGGCCCCGGGAGGCGTGCTGGCGGGCGGCGGCCGGCGAGCAGCCGAGCACGTCGGCGATCTCCTCGAACGGCAGCGCCAGCGCGTCGTGCAGCACGAACGCCACCCGCTGCGGCGGCGAGAGCTGGTCCAGCACGACCATCGCCGCCATCCGGACCTCTTCGTCGCGCACCAGCACGGCCAGCGGGTCGTCCTCGGCGGCGGTGGAGACGACGGGCTCGGGCAGCCACGGCCCGAGGTAGCTCTCCCGGCGGGCGCTGGCCGAGCGCAGCCGGTCCAGGCAGAGGCGGCCGACCACGGTGGTCAGCCAGGCGCGCGGGTCCCGGATCTCGGCGCGCTCGGTGTCGCTGAGCCGGTTCAGCCGCAGCCATGCGTCCTGCACCGCGTCCTCCGCGTCGGCGAGGCTGCCGGTCATCCGGTAGCCCACGCTGACGAGGTGCGCGCGGTGTTCCTCGATGTCGGACGCTATCGACACAACTGGGACGGTAGTGCTCCGGCGTGTCGTCTTGGCAAACGGATGAGGTGGGCCGCGCCGAGCTTGCGGGTCCGCGCGGTGGACGGGGCGTGCGGACGCGTTGTGCGCGGTGACCGGTCGTTGCTCCGGTTGGCCTACCGCCCACCTACCGCCCACCGCCCGGGTGCCGGACGCCGCCCGGGTGCCGGACGCCGAGCGGCGCCGGCGGATTTCGCTCGGAGCTGTCGGGGGCTGTCGCTACGGTGCCGCCATGACTCCGATCGCCAGGCTGAGCGTGATCGCGCTCGACTGTCCGGACCCGTTGGCGCTGGCCCGGTTCTATGGTGACCTCACGGGCTGGCCGCTGGACCCGGACGAGCAGTCCGAGAACTGGGTGCAGCTGCGCCCGGACGGCGGGGCGACGGCGATCGCCTTCCAGCGCGCGCCGGGGCACCGCCCGCCGGATTGGCCGGGCGGCGAGCACCCGCAGCAGCTGCACCTGGACTTCGACGTGCCCGATCTGGACGAGGGCGAGCGGGGCGTGCTCGCGATCGGCGGTCGCAAGCACGAGTTCCAGCCGGGCACCACATTCCGGGTCTACCTCGATCCGGCCGGCCACCCGTTCTGCCTGGTGCTCGGCGCCTGACCGGGCAGGCCGACCGGCCCCGGCGGAGTAGTCGGGGCACCGGCATAGACTCGGCCTGTGGCTGGTCGGATCAGGGATGCGGACATCGCCCAGGTCCGCGACCGCGCTCGGATCGACGAGGTGGTCGGCGAATACGTGGCGCTGCGCCGCGCCGGTGCCGGCTCGCTGAAGGGCCTGTGCCCGTTCCACGACGAGAAGTCGCCGTCGTTCAACGTCCGTCCGACGCACGGCACGTTCCACTGCTTCGGCTGCGGCGAGGGCGGCAGCGTGATCGACTTCGTGATGAAGATCGAGCACCTCGGCTTCGTGGAGGCCGTCGAGCGGCTGGCCGACCAGGTCGGCGTGCGGCTGACCTACGAGGGCGGCGGCGCCTCGGTGCAGCGGGAGAAGGGCACCCGCACCCGGCTGCTGGAGGCGAACCGGCGGGCCGCCGAGTTCTACGCCGAGCGGCTGCGCACCCCGGAGGCGGCGCCGGCGGTCCAGTTCCTGACCGGCCGGGGCTTCGATGCGGCCTCCGCCGAGCAGTTCGGCTGCGGCTTCGCCCCCTCGGAGTGGGACGGGCTGACCAAGCACCTGCTGGCCGCCGGCTTCAACCTCGACGAGCTGTACAAGGCCGGCCTGTCCAAGGAGGGCCGGCGCGGCCCGATCGACCGGTTCCGCCGCCGGCTGCTCTGGCCAATCCGGGACCTCGGCGGCGATGTGGTCGGCTTCGGCGCGCGCCGGTTGTTCGACGACGACCCGATCGAGGCGAAGTACCTGAACACCTCGGACACGCCGGTCTACCGCAAGACCCACGTGCTGTTCGGGCTCGATCTGGCCAAGCGCGAGATCGCCAAGCGCCGCCAGGTCGTGGTCGTCGAGGGCTACACCGACGTGATGGCCATGCACCAGGCCGGGATCACCACGGCGGTGGCCTCCTGCGGTACCGCGTTCGGCACCGAGCACGTGTCGGTGCTGCGCAGGCTGATCGGTGACGACTCGTTCGACCTCGGCGAGATGATCTACCTGTTCGACGGCGACGATGCCGGCCAGGCCGCCGCGCTGAAGGCGTTCGAGGGCGAGCAGCAGTTCGTCGGGCAGACCTTCGTGGCCATCGCCCCGGACCGGTTGGACCCCTGTGAGCTGCGGCAACGCTCCGGCGACACCGCCGTGCGGGACCTCGTCGCCCGCCGCGAGCCGCTGTTCGAGTTCGCCATCCGCAGCCTGCTCCGCGACTACGACCTGGACACCACGGAGGGGCAGGTCAGCGCGCTGCGCCGGACGGTGCCGCTGGTCGCCCAGATCAAGGACCGCTCGCTGCGGGACGGCTACGCCCGCCGGCTGGCCGGCTGGGTGGGCTGGGCCGACGAGGCGACGGTGGTGCAGCGGGTCCGGGAGACCGCCGGGGTGCCGACGGACCGGGCCAAGGCGCCGGCCCGCATCGGCTCGGGCAACGGCGGGGGCAACGGGCCCGGCGGCGGCTCGGGCAACGGCTTCGCGAACGGGTCGGGTGGGACGGCCGCCGGCGAGCCGGCTGGCGCCCGGCCGGCCCCGGACGACCCCCGGCTGCGGCTGCAGCGGGAGGCGATCAAGGCGGCGCTGCAGATCCCCTCGGTGGCCGGCCCGGCCTACGACGAGCTGCCCGAGGAGAGCTTCACGCACCCGGCGTACGTCGCGGTGCACCAGGGCATCCGGGCGGCCGGTGGCTCGGCGGCCGGGCTGGAGGGCACCGCGTGGCTGGAGGCCGTCGGCGGGCACTGCCAGGCGCCGCTGCGCTCGCTGCTCACCGAGCTGGCCGTGGAGCCGCTGCGGATGGCCACCCGGCACGACGGCGCCCCCCGCTACGTGGGCAGCGTGCTGGCCGGCCTGCAGGGCGCCATGGTGGAGCGGCAGGTCGCCGAGCTGAAGTCGCGGCTGCAGCGCACCTCGCCGGTCAGCGAGCCCGACGAGTACCACGCGCTGTTCGGTGACCTGGTGGCGTTGGAGCAGTACCGCAAGGCGTTGCGGGAACGCTCGCTGGGCACGGCATGAGCCGGTGGCCGGGCTGGCGCCGGCTGTTCGGCGGCGAACCGCTGCCGGCCGGTTTCACCGGTCAGCTGGCCGCCGAGGAGCGGGTACTGGCCGTCGGCACGCTGGCCGACGGTGCGCACCTCGTGGTCACGTCGTACGGGGTGTGGCTGCCGCAGGGGCGTCGGATCGGCTGGCACCTGGTCACGAAGGCGACCTGGGACGGCGGCGCGCTGGCGCTCGTGGAGGCCGAGGAGTTCGACAGTGCCGACGGGGTCGCGCTGCTGCGTGACCTGCCGCCGCGGCGGCTGGCGTTGACCGAGCCGGGCACCGTGCCGGAGATCGTGCACAAGCGCGTGACGGGGTCGATCCGGTTCCGGCACCACCGCGAGCTGCCGGGCGGCGGCGCCTGGTTCGTGCAGCGCAGCGTACCCGGCCAGGACGGGCTGCTGCTCCAGGTCCGGGCCGACCCGGGCACCGATCCCGCCTCGGTCCGGCGGGTGGCCACCGAGGTGGCCGGGAAGCTGAGGGAGGTGCGGGGGTGAGCTCGCTCGCCCCCGATCGTTGATGGCGTGGAATCCGACCACATACCTGACCTTCGACGACGACCGGGCGCGGCCGTTCCACGACCTGCTCGCCCGGATCGGGGCCGACGAGCCGCGCCGGGTGGTGGACCTCGGCTGCGGGCCGGGTCACCTGACCGGGCTGCTGGCGGCCCGCTGGCCGGGCGCGGAGGTCGACGCCCTGGACTCCTCACCGGAGATGGTGGCCGACGCACGGTCGCGGGGCGTGCCGGCGCGGCAGGTCGATGTGCGTGACTGGCAGCCGGGGCCGACCGACGACGTGGTGCTCACCAACGCGGTCCTGCAGTGGGTGCCGGGGCACCTCGAGCTGCTCACCGGCTGGCTCGCCGCGATGCCCAAGGGCGGCTGGTTCGCCATGCAGGTGCCGGGCAACTTCGGCGGCCGGTCGCACGTGCTGGCGCGCGAGCTGCTCGCCGAGCCGGCCTGGCGTGGCCGGGTCCAGGTCCGCGACGAGCTGGCGGTGTCCATGCCCGCCGAGTACGCCGACCTGGCCGCCGCTGCCGGCGCCGAGGTGGACGCCTGGGAAACGACGTACCTGCACCGGCTGACCGGCGCCGACCCCGTGCTGAGGTGGATCACCGGCACCGCGCTGACCCCGGTCCGGGCCGCCCTGGACGACGCGGAGTGGGAGCGGTTCCAGGCCGAGCTCGCCCCCCGGCTGCGCGCCGCCTACCCGGAGCGCGCGGACGGCAGCACCTGGTTCCCGTTCCGCCGGATCTTCCTGGTGGCGCGCGCCGGCGGCTGAGTGGCCGCGCCGGCGGCTGAGGTCAGCGCGGTGTGCTGTCCCGGCTGCCGGTCAACGAGTGTCCCGACGCCCCCCGGCGGCCGCGCTCACGGTGTCCACCATCTTCGCCTTCGCGATGCCAGCCGCGCCCTGCACGGCGGGGTGGTCGGCGACCCGCCGGTAGGTACGCGCCAGCTGCTCGTAGCGTTCCCGGCCGGCGCGCGCTCCCAGTACGTACCCGACCGCCGCGCCAAGCATGAACGGGATCATCGAGGCATCCTCCCAGGGGTGTGCTCCGCCCATCCTGCCGCGGCCGGCCGCGATTGCGCAGTCCCGGTTCGGTCGGGGAGTGCCCGCAAACGGCGTCGGGGCGTGCGCTAGGGTAGTCACCGCTGGGCGGGAGACCGTGCCAGCCACAAGCGGTCCTCCGTAGCTCAATTGGCAGAGCATGCGACTGTTAATCGCAGGGTTACTGGTTCGAGTCCAGTCGGAGGAGCAACATCCCCAGGTCAGACCCCATCCAGGGGAGTACCTGTAGAGATCAACACATGACTTACCCATGAAGTACGTCATGCGAGGTCTCCGACCGCGATATCCAGTGCTTCGGCTGTACGGCGGTCGGTGAGCCGGCGACCGAGGTAGTTGTCCTGGGTCATGGACACCTTGGAGTGGCCCAGCTGGTCAACGATCTGTCTTGCCGATTGGTCCGACTGGTCCAAGATCGTGGCACAGGTCTTGCGGAACACATGGCTGGTAACCCACCCGAACTCCTCGCTACCGCGTGCTTCCCGTAGGTCACGAGATGTATTGGATGGATCACGCCAGCCACCCGGGTCTGCACGATATTCGGAGGCGATGAGGACCCGTCGCAGTTTGACGAGCATGTCCTGGTAGCTGGGATGCGTTTTGGTGGTGTACCAGCGAGCACGAGTCTCGCAGGCCTACCAGCGCGTCACTGCGGTGGACCGCGACCAACTGCCCCGGCTGAGCGAGGCCCGCAAAGGAGTGCCGCAACGCCATCCGCATGCATTGCTCGCCCGAGGGGCGGAGATCGTCAGTAGTATGTTCCCGCGCTGCGCGTCGAGTCTCTATCGAAGGCTTGGATTCGATACTGCACCTCGTCGAGCGCACAAGCGCCGGCGAATCGACACGCCGCCATCCGGAGCAGAGAAATTTGGCAGCGGCATCATGAAATGAGGGACGTCATGACTATTTCTCGCAAGGTGTTGTGCGTGACCTACGGTCTCATCAGCGTGGTGGCGCTGGTGGTGGCCTGGGCCAACCTCGTCCCGTTAGTGCGGCGGGTGGGCTTTTGGGGGGCCCAGTGGCAGTTCTGGCACGAGGACGTGCTGATGAACGAGTCGAGCCGGTTCCTCATCATCGATGTGCTGTTTTTCGCTCTCGCGGTGGTGATCTGGATGGTGCTCGAGGCGCGGCGCCTCGGCATCCCGGGTGTGTGGCTCTATGTCGCGGTTGCCGTCTTGATCGGCGTCAGCGTCGCGTTTCCGGTCTACATGATTCATCGCGAGCGGCGCTTGGCGGCGCGGGAGCCGAACACGGCGGCCGGGACGCTGAAGGCGCTCGACGGGGTGGGCATTCTCTTGTTTGGCGTTGCGTTCACGGCCTTTGGCGTCATTACGCTCTCGCGCTGAGCGCACAGCTAGCGTGAACGACAAGCCATCCGCCTCTTCCCGGGCGTCGCTGTGGTGGCGATCGCGCCGGAGGCGCTGGGTGATCCGTGGAGCGGGCCTGATCCGCCAAATCCGCCCTGCTCTCCCCATGCGCGAGCAGTCGGAGCGGTAATGGGTAACTGGCTCGAAGGTCGTATCTGTCCTGGTTGTGGTGACGTGGTTGTCTGGCAGTGGGTGGATCCACCGTGGGAGGGGCTGGTGGGAGTGCTCAGCTGACGAACAGTGGCGTCCGGATGTGGTGGGCCAGCTCAGGCCACGGTCGCAGGTTCCGGTGTCGCCGGCAGGCCTCTGGGAGGGCACGCACCTAAGGACCGCAGGCTCGAAGGTAGGGCTTCGCGTCGCTACCCTCAATCGCCGGCTTACGCAAGACTCCTCGGAGGCTGTTGTGCACATCAAGCTGGGGGCAGTCGAGATGGGTGTTCTGGAGGGCAAGGTCGCATTCATCAGCGGCGGAGCGCGCGGGATGGGGCGCTCGCATGCTGTGCGGCTGGCGCAGGAGGGCGCCGACATCATCACGTTCGACATCTGCGAGCAGTTGGACACCGTGGCTTATGCGGGCGCCACCGATGACGACCTCGCTCAGACCGTCAAGGACGTTGAGGCGCTGGACCGGCGGATCGTCGCCAACAAGACCGACGTCCGTGATCGTGCCGCTGTGCAGGCGGTATTCGACGCGGGCGTCGAGGAGTTCGGCCGAATCGACATCGTGCTGGCACACGCGGGCATCATGCCGATCATCGGCGAGAAGGCCGTCGGGATCCAGGCGTGGCACGACTGCATCGACATCATGCTGACGGGTGTTCTGCACACCTGTGAAGCCGCGATCCCCCGCCTGATCGAGCAGGGCGAGGGCGGCTCGATCGTGATCACCAGCTCGGTTTTGGGGCTCAAGAGCATCGTGCGGGTGCTGGAGATGAAGAACTACGGATCGCTCGGGTATCACGCGGCGAAACACGGCGTGGTGGGTCTGATGCGAAGCTATGCGAACTCTCTCGGCCCTTATGGCATCCGCTGCAACACCGTCCACCCCACCGGGGTCAATACGCCGATGCTGGCCAATCCCGAGTTCGCGCTGTTGTGCGAGGAACAACCATCGGTGCCGGAGGGCCTGCACAACACGCTCCCGGTGCCGCTCATCGAGGCGGTCGACGTCTCGAACGCGATCGTCTACCTGTGCTCAGATGCCGGCAGGTACGTCAACGGGATCACCATGCCGGTGGACGCCGGCGCGACGGCTTACTGACGTCATGATCGAGCCCCGAAGTCTGGACAGGTGAAACTTGATCATCTCCATGTCTTTACCCTCGCAGATGTTCCGAGAGTCGCTCACTGCACTCGTGTACGACGATCCCAGACTCTGGATCAACGACGCGTTCTTCGTAAGAATCGGCATCTCGATCAATGACGCGACGCTTCGTGATCCATTCGCCAGTCCTGACGCTTAGCTGTTCACCACTCTCGGCCTCGATGTATGGCTTCTTCTCGCTGACTCGCTTCGCCTTCGTGCGGAGGTATTCGCGCACTCTCACCGAGTCCGTGACGGGGGCCCTCACGTGCCGTCTTCCAGTACCGCCACAGCTAGGGCATGAGGCCAAGGTTGACTCTGGGTCATGTGTGAGGTTCGCGTAGTCGAGGTCTCACTCTTCGCAGCGGTCACTGTCCATCATCGTGAACCCTCCGCTTACGGCAAACTTGCACTGAGGATAGCGAGGATGGTTCAAGATCAGGCCGTCTCCAGGCCGTGCAGCGTCGACCAGGCGCCACCGACGGTGACCAACGATCACCACTATCAATGCAGCTAGATAGCGATATTCGCCGCATTGCCGCTGTTCGTGTCTACGCCTCGCAAGATCATGCAGATCTTCGAGGGCAGCAACCGTTCGAACTGTTCCTGCCTCATGGCGGCCTAATCTCAACTTGCTCATCTGTATCCAGATCTTTCTTCTCAACGCCCGCGCCTGTAGCGTCGGCCCGCCTCGGCGTCAAGATTCACAAGCTATCGAGAGTGAGACCGAATGGTCCTGTTCGCCGCCGCGTCCAAAGGCATCCCTTCCGGTGAACGAGTCCTGCTAGTTCTGGCCATGCTGTTCGCCGCCTGGTGGCTTGTCGTCGAGTACTGGTTCAAGCGGCGAATAGGTGGCGCTAAAGGTGGCGCCGATACGGAACTGGTGGGTATGCTGTGGTTCCTTGCCGCAGTCGCCGTGGGGATCGCGATCGCTGTCCGGCATAGGTGATTGATGGTATTGGCAAGCACGGTCGCGCAATATCAAGTGCCATTCACTACCCGTCAGGTCATGAGTAAGGCGGGCACGGCGGGTGGGCCGGCCCACGTCCGTGTACAGCTCAGAAGTACAGCAACGCCAGCTACTCCACCCACCGGGAGCGAGACCGTAGCGGCAGGCTGACCTCGCACCATGCCCCAGCGATCAAGTCACGCAGAACTTGCACCCGAGTGATCGGACAGGTGGGGGCAGACTGGCAACACAGGACCGCCCTGAAGGGCAGAGTCGGCACCCATGGAGGCGATCGACTCCGGGCTGGCGTGTCGTCGATCTTGGACCCAATCCTTGATCAACACATGATCTACCCATGTGAATCACCAATGATCATGGGAGCTATCGAGAACGAACCCGAATCGAGCCGCCGGTCGGCGCGCAGGTCAGAGCAACCACGGGCCGTGTTGGGCGACAACGAGCAACCTCGCCACAAGATCGCAGGGTTACTGGTTCGAGTCCAGTCGGAGGAGCAAAACCCCCAGGTCAGGGCCCCTTCAGGGAGTGGTCGCAGAGATCAACACATGGCTTACTCATGAAGTCAGGCAAGTCCGAGGGCGTACACGGTCAGCGCGATCTCGTCCCTGCCGGTGCAGTTGCGGCGCTGGAAAACCAGGTCGTCGACGACGATTTCAGTGCCAGGGTGAGCAGTCAGCCAGCTGTCAGAGTCAGCGTCCCAACTGGTCGGGCGGTACTGCCAGTATGCGAGAGTTCGGCCGCTGTCGAGGTCGATCAGCGGCTGCCCGATCTCGTCGGTGCCGTCGACCGCTGGTAGGTCGAGTGCGCGCAGGCAACGGTAGCTGCGCTGGCCGATTGCCAGCTCAAAGATGCCAGCACCCGCTCCGGTCCCTGTCGTCGTGCGATAGCGGCGATCGCCTATGGGTTCGAACCGTCCGTCATCGACGACTTCGCAAGTACCGCCGCCTGACCACTCGGCCGCGAATTCGCTGTCGCCGAGCTGGGTCGAATGGTCACCCATTCTCACCTTCCGGAACTCCGCACGGTCAGCGGTAAGCGCGGCAACCAGGGTGATCCGCTGGTAGGCCGGCGGATCATCAGTGCCCGGCTCACGAGTCCATTCGTCGATGTCGATCTGGACCGTGCCATCTCCCATTCCGGTGTCGACGATAGGTGCGGCCGGCTTTTGGACTCTGGTGATTTCGCCTGTATCCCGGTCGTACCAGGCGGTTCCGAACCGATCACCCAGCCGCGGCACGGCGAACCACCACTGCAACTCACAGCACGTAACTACCGATCCGGAACCGCCGTTGGCCAGCGGGGTAAGGCGCACCTCGGGCAATGTCGCCGGAAAGCTCGCTCGCCAAGGTCCGGACACCCTCTCAGGCTAAGACCAAGATCGGGATCATCGCTACCGCGACGGTCAGTTCGACACGCGCACCGGGCCGTTGATGGCCGCGAACACGCGCTCGACGGTGGCCCGCTTCTCGCCGACGGGCGCGACGTAGTCGACCGCGTCGCGCGCGACGTCCTCGCCGACGGTGCGGCTGATGGCCCAGGCGCCCAGGTAGAGCGACGCCATGCAGCCGCCCGCCGTGGCGATCCTGCCCTCGGTGTGGAACGGCTGGTCGAGCACCGTGACGCCGCGGTCCTCGACGAACGGACGGCTGGTGGTGTCGGTGCAGACGGGCATCGAGCCGAGCAGGCCGAGGGTCGCCAGCACCAGCGCTCCCGAGCACTGGGCGCCGATCAGCTGGCGGGTCGGGTCGATCGGGAGCGCGGACAACAGGGTGGGATCCGCGACGACGTCGAGGGTGCGGATGCCGCTGCCGATGAGCACGACGTCGGCTTCGGCGACGAAGTCGAGGGTGCGCTGGCCGACGACCTCGACGCCGTTCATCGACGTGACCACCGGAGTCGGCGTGGTGATGTACGCGGTGACCCCGGCCCGGCGAGCGCGGTTGATCAGCGCGGACGCAATGAAGCTGTCGAGTTCGTTGAACCCGTCGAAGGTGACCACGGCGACCTGCATGAGACTCCCCCTGAGCATCGGAACGACTGCTATTGCACCGTGGCGGTGCCCGGACGCCCGGTCAATGGCCAATCTGTGGCAACTGGCCTGCCGCGGTTGGCGGAGGTCGGCGCCGCTAACGTACGCGCGTGGGCCACCCGGGCGGACGCGTAGCGGGCGCGGCGCGAACAGGTACCCCGTTACGCGTGACTACCCGTTGGCGATCGCGCAGACTCGATCGACGGGCTGGGCTGGGATCCTGGCGACGGAACCCGACTCCGCCGCCAGAAGATCCCAGCCCGGCCCGGTGCGATCACTGCGCCCTCGGAACTCGGATGATCTACCGTCGCCCACGCTCTAACGTGCGGGGTATGGGCTATCAACTGGAGCCGGACATCCGGGCGCACTACGGCGTCGGGCTGGAGGGCAGCCGGCTGGACACCTGGGGGCGGTTGGAGGCGATCCGCACCCGCGAACTGCTCGACCGGTACTTGCCGGCGGCGCCGGCCACGGTGTACGACATCGGCGGCGCGGAGGGTCCGTACGCGCTGCCGCTGGCCAGGGCCGGCTACACCGTGCACCTGCTGGACCCGGTCCCACCGCACGTGGCGGCCGCCCGCGGCGCCTCCGCCGCCCAGCCCGACGCCCCGCTGGCCTCGGCCGAGGTCGGCGACGCGAGGGAGCTGCCCTACGCCGACGCCAGCGCGGACGCGGTGCTGCTGTTCGGCCCGCTGTACCACCTGGTCGAGCGCGCGGACCGGCTGCGGGCGCTCGCCGAGGCGCGCCGGGTGCTGCGGCCGGGCGGGGTGCTGCTGGTCGCCGCGATCTCCCGGTTCGCCTCGATGCTGGACGGCCTCGCCATCGGCGTGATCGGCGACCCGGCGTTCGAGTCGATCGTGGCCGGCGCCCTGGAGGACGGCGTGCACCGCAACCCGGACCCCGTCGGCCGCCCGGAGTGGTTCACTCTCGCCTACTTCCACCACCCCGATGAGCTGCGCGAAGAGGTGCTGGCGGGCGGTTTCCCGGACGTCGCCGTGCTCGCCGTCGAGGGCATGGCGCGCTCGGACGACCCGGCCGCGCTGGACGACCCGGCCCGGCTGGCCGCCACGCTGCGGATGCTGCGGCGGGTCGAGCGGGAGCCGGCGCTGCTGGGCGCCAGCCCGCATCTGATCGGGGTGGCCACCGCGCCGCTCGACAACCTCCCGTAGGGAGACCCTAATGGGATTGCGAAGGCGATAAGTCTGATCAAGCTGATGATGGTCGTCGCGGCAGGATGTGCGACGTCCGCCCTGGTCTTCGTATTCGGCCGAACCCTCAGGCCTCAGGCGTCGGCTTCGACTCGAGCTTCTTCGGGTCGTCGTCGTGCAGGCTGCTCACCTCGGACTTGAGGATGCGGGCGGAACGCCCCAGGCCGCGGGCGGCCTCGGG
>Ga0137415_10002308_pt1 | contig 19034 bp, 15 predicted proteins | sample CZODoug3_1_1_16f_FD_183082 | JGI IMG/M metagenome (GOLD analysis project Ga0137415, IMG submission 183082) | Vadose zone soil fungal communities from Angelo Coast Range Reserve, California, USA - CZODoug3_1_1_16fungal (Hybrid Assembly) | ecosystem: Environmental > Terrestrial > Soil > Vadose...
CGGCCGACCCCGAACCGGATGGAGGTGTGCGCCAGGTCCTCGCTCACTCCGCAAGCGCGCAGCACGTACGAGGGCTCGAGCGACGCGCTGGTGCAGGCCGATCCGGAGGAAACGGCCACGTTCTTGATGGCCATCATCAGCGCCTCACCCTCCACGTAGGCGAAGCTGACGTTCAGGTTCCCCGGCAGCCGGAGCTCGGGATGGCCGTTCAGCTCCAGGTGATCCAGGTGGCTGAAGAGGTAGTCCTGCAGCCTGCGCCGAAGCTTTCCGGTGCGCAGCCCCTCCTCGGCCATCTCGCGCTGCGCGATCTCCGCCGCCGCGCCGAACCCGACGATCGCCGGCACGTTCAGCGTCCCGCTGCGCATGCCGCGCTCGTGCCCGCCGCCGTCGATGATGGGCGCGATGCGCACGCGCGGCTTGCGACGCACCCACAGGGCCCCGATCCCCTTGGGCCCGTAGAACTTGTGGGCGCTGATCGAGACCAGGTCGACCTTCATCTGCTCGACGTCGAAGGGCAGCTTGCCGATGCCCTGCACCGCGTCGCTGTGGAAGAGGACGCCCCGCTCCTTCACCACCGCGCCGATCTCCGCGATGGGCTGGACGGTCCCGATCTCGTTGTTGGCCCACATGATCGAGACCAGGATCGTCTTGTCGGTGATCGCGTTGCGGACCTGCTCCGGCGAGACGCGGCCCTGGTTGTCGACCTCCAGGTACGTCACCTCGAAGCCCTGCCGCTCCAGCCGCTTGCAGGTGTCCAGCACCGCCTTGTGCTCGGTGCGGGTGGTGACGATGTGGTTGCCCTTCTCCCGGTAGAACTCGGCGACTCCCTTGATGGCGAGGTTGTCCGACTCGGTGGCTCCCGAAGTGAAGACGATCTCCTTCTCGTTCCCGCCGATCAGGCTGGCGATCTGCTCCCGCGCCTTCTGCACCGCCTCTTCCGCCTTCCAGCCGAAGGCGTGGCTCCGGCTGGCGGCGTTGCCGAACTCGGTGGTGAGGTAGGGCATCATCGCCTCGAGCACGCGGGGATCGAGCGGCGTGGTGGCGTTGTTGTCCATGTAGATGGGGAGCTTCAGCATCGCGTCGCCTCGAGGAACCAGATCAATCTGGACCGGATGAGTCTATTATAAGCCGAGGGTGGCAGCGTCAAGGCGGGGCACTGCGTCCGGGCTCCCCGCTTGTTAGAGTGGCGGGCGCCCTGCGGAGAGGTCGGCGGATGACCAGCAAGAAGTGGGCAGTGCGGATCGTCCTGGCGGTCGCGGCGGCAGCGCTGCTGATCGGGTTGCCAGGTTTGTTGACGCGGAGCGTTGGGCCCGACGCAGACCTGTCGGGCAGGCTCGGGCTCGCCGGCGGCGTAGGGGCGATCACCTTCGCCGTGCTGTTCCTCGCCGGCGTGCTGACCAGCCTCACGCCGTGCGTCTACCCGCTCATCCCGATCACCGTCGGCGTGTTCGGCGCCCGGCAGGCGGAGCACCGCGCGCGCTCGGTAGCGCTCTCCGCCACCTACGTCGGAGGCATCGCGGTCACCTACTCGGCGCTGGGCGTCTTCGCCGCGCTTTCGGGAAAGGCGTTCGGGTCGGTCCTTTCCTCGCCCTGGGTGGTCGCCGTTCTCGCCGTGTTCCTGTTCGCGCTGGCGGCCAGCATGTTCGGTGCATTCGAGCTGAACCTGCCCACCTCCGTCCAGCAGAGGCTCGGGATGGTGCGCGGCGCGGGGTTTGCGCACGCGCTCGGCATGGGCTTGGTGGCCGGCATCGTCGCGGCGCCCTGCACGGGGCCGGTGCTGGCCGGCGTGCTCACGTACGTCGCGACGCGCAGGTCGGCCGTGCTCGGCTTCTGGATGCTCTTCAGCTACGCGCTGGGGATGGGCCTCCTCTTCTTCGTCCTGGGGGCTACTTCGCTGAAGCTGCCCCGCTCCGGCGCCTGGATGGAGACGGTCAAGAGCGTGCTCGGGGTGGCGTTGGTCGCCGCGGCCCTGGGGCTCCTTCTCCCGCTCCTGCCCCGGCCCGCACAACTCGCGGTGGGGCCACGCGGCCTGGCGGTCGCCTCGGCCGCGCTCGCATTCGCGGCGGTGCTCGCGGGCGCGCTCAGCCTCTCGTTCCACGCGGCGCGGCGCGAGCAGGTGCTCAAGGCCGGTACGCTCGTCCTGCTGCTCGCAGCGGTGGGGCTGCGCCTGGGCTGGTTCGGGAAGGCCCACGTCCCCGAAATCCCCTGGCTGCATGACGAGCGCGCCGCGCTCGAGCAGGCGCGCGCCACCGGCAAGGGGCTCCTGGTGGACTTCTCGGCCGAGTGGTGCGCCGCGTGCAAAGAGTTGGACTTGCACGTGTTTTCGCAGCCGGAGGTCAAGGCGGAGGTCGCCGAGCGCTTCGTTCCGCTGAAGATCGACGCTACCGAGGAGACGGACGAGGTCAGCCGGCTGGAGGCGAAGTACGGCGTCCCGGGGCTGCCGACCGTGCTCCTCATGGCGTGCAACGACCCGCCGCCGCAGCAAACTGAATGCGCGGTCCCGCAGGATGGGCCGGGCCGGGTGACGGGCTTCATCCCTCCTTCAGAGATGATCGAGCGGATGAGGCGCGTGCAGTGACCCGGTGGCGGTGTCTCTCCGCCGCAGCGTTGCTCCTGCTGGCGTGCGGCCGCGTCCCGGAGCAGGCCTTGCGCGACGAGCAGACCCGCACGCGCCAGTACCGGGACGCCTACGAAACCACGGCCACGGAGCTCGCCGCCGCAAGGGCCCGCCTCGCTGAGCTCGAGCAACGCTGCGCCGCGAAATAGCCAGCGCCGCGTCTCTTCTCCAACGCTCCCCAGCCTCCCGCGCTCCCTGTCAAAGCTTTTTGTTCATTGCTCTGGCTGGCTAGTGCCGAGGCAGCGGCGTACGGCCGCGAGGAGGTTCTCCGGGGAGAAAGGCTTCTCCACGAAGCCGTCGGCGCGCAGCTCGCGCGCGGCGGCCGCCACCTCCCGGTCAGCCGACAGGAGCACTACCCGCGGGTCGAAACCTTGCCGGCGGAGCCGGGCGAGAAGCTCGCGGCCGTCCATGTCCGGCATCCGCAGATCGAGCACCAGGACGTCCGGCGCGGGACCCCGGCGGACCTTCTCCAGCGCGGCTCGCCCCCCGCCGGCCCAGTCCGCGTCCAGCCCGTGCTCGGCCAGGTACTCCGCCAGCATCCCCGCGATCGCCTCGTCGTCGTCGACCACCAGCACCCGCCCGGCAGCGCCGCCGCCCTTCCGCGCCGGCTGGGCGCGGAGGGGGAGCCGCAGGACGAGGGCGTCCGGATCGGCGCGCAGCTCGCCGCCGTGCATGGCGATGCCGTGCCGCGCGATGAACAGCGCCATCCCCAGGCCTTGCCGCGCGGGCTGCGCTTCCTCCCAGCGAGGCTCGAAGGCCTGCGCGCGCTCGAGGCTGGTGAGCCGCGCCCCCGCCCAGCTGACGCGCAGCTCCGCGTGATCCCCGTCCCGGGCGAGCTTGACCGTCAGCGGCGAGCCGAACGAGCGCGCGCGTAGCGCCATCGCTCCGATCGCGCGTTCCACCCGCTCGCGATCGGCGAGAAGGGGCAGCTGGCCCGCGCCTTGGACCTGGATGTCGTCCTCCGCGCCCAGCCTGCGGACCGAGCGCAGGGCGGACTCGACCAGCTCGCCCAGGTCGCAGGGCTCCTGGTGGAGGACGAAGCGATGCATCTCGAGCCGCGAGACCTCCAGCATCTCCTCCAGCAGCCCGTGCAGCCGCTCCGCCTGGCGCTCGAGGATCTCCACGGTGCGCGGATCGGCGGCCTCGCCCTTCTCGATCCGGCGGGAGAGCGAATACGCGAATCCCTTGATGCTGGTCAGCGGCGTCTTCAGCTCGTGCGCGGCCAGGCTGAGGAAGCGGTCTTTGCGCGCCTCGCGCTCGGCGGCCGCCAGCACCGCGCCGGCGCGCAGCAGCAGCGGCTCGAGCGGCTTCAGCGCCACGGGAGTGTCCGGGGCGAACCGCATCACTAGAGCGCCGACGACCGTGTTGCCCATCCGGAGCGGGATGCTGACCGCGCGTCCGGCCCCCTCGCTGCGCCGCTCCGACGAGTTGCTCTGCAGGGTGCGCGCGGCCAGGTCCGCCGCGGGGACGCCGCCGTGCTGCCCGAACAGCACCGGCCCGGCCGGGCTGCGGCCGAAGACCGCCACCGCCTCGGCGCCGGACAGCTCCTGCGCGATGTGCGCGATGCGCGTCGCCAGCTCTCCCGTGGTCTCGCCCGCCAGCGCGGCGTCGGCGAGATGGGTGGCCGCTCCCGAGGCGTGCCAGGCCAGCTCCAGGCGCCGGATCCACAGCGTTCTGCGGAGGGTCGGGGAGCGCCACATCTTGCCCAGGAGCCCGCGGACGACGAGCGCGCCGTCGCGGAGGAAGGCGAGGAGGCTTCCCACGCGAGCCTGCCGCAGGCGGAGCATCACCGCGGTCGTCCAGGCCGGGCCCGTGGCGAGGACGAGCGTCGGCCGTCCGCGGCGGCGGACGGCGGCGAACAACCCGCGTTCCCTCGGAACGTCGCGCAGGCTCATCAGCTCCCGGCTCGGGCCCATTTCGAGAACCCCTCTCAATCTGGGCAGGGGGGAAGGCGCCGGGGAGTGGGAAAAAAACAGGAAATCCGTGTGGGATGACGCGGCACGGTGCCTGCACTCGGGGGCCCTGTGACGGGGATGGCACTCCTGTGCGCGGCCGCGGCGCTCGCCGAGCCCGCGCTGCTCGACGCGCAGGCCGCGGCGCAGCGGGCGGCGGGCGGGACGGCGGCGGAGGACGGAGCACGCACCACGCGGCTTCGCCGGTCGCACTGGGCGCCTATCGTCCGCGCGGAGCTGCTCCGGCGCGACGATCTGCGCAACCGCGTCGGCGAGCTGCGGGGCTATCCGCTGCGCCAGGACGACGCCGGCGTCGCGAATACCTGGTCGATCACCGTGACCTGGGACTTCGCCCAGCTCGTCTATTCGCGGGAGGAGTCGCAGCTGGCGCTGGCCCACGTGCACCTCGCCCGGGTTCGGCGGGAGGCGGCGGAAAAGGCGGCGGCGCTGTGGGTCGAGCGCAGGCAGAGATGCGCATCGCTTCCGGCGCTGAGCGGCGCGGCGCGCAACGAGGCCGCGCTGGAGCTGCTGCGGGTCACCGCCGAGCTGGACGCGGTCACGGGCGGGCTGTACCGCGAGCTGCTCTCGCGGCAGGAGGCCGAGCAGGCCGGGGGGGATCCATGAGGAGAACCGGGCGAGCGCTTGCGGCGGCGGTGCTCGCGGCGGCGGCCTGCGCGCGCGTCGAAGTGCCCGCGGAAGGGGACGGGGGGACAGCCGGTCCGCCGCGCATCGCCGATCTGCAGCCTCCGCCGGGCGAGGTTGCGGCGGACGCGCAGTTCCACGTGATCTTCAGCGAGGCGATGGACGAGGGACAGCTCCTCGCCGCGACCGGCCGCAGCGAGGCGGTGGTGCTCGCGCCGGACGCGCTGGTGGAGCGGGCGGCCGCCGCCATCGAGCATTCCCGCTTGTCTGCCGAGGAGCGCTCGCTGCTAATCGCAGCGCGGGCCGCCATCTCCGCCGGCGCGGCGGAGCTGGACCTCGTCCCGGAGAAGCCGCTGGCGCCGGGTGGGTACTGGTTGCTCGCGTCGACCCGCCTGAAGGACGCCGCCGGGCACCACCTCCCGGCGGCTGCCCGGTTCCATTACTCGGTGGCGGCGGTGCAAGCCGGCGCGACGCTGGTCACGCCGGTGGCCGGGTCGACGGTGGCGGCCAACCTGTCGCGGGTCCGGGTCTCGGTCCCCGAGGGCGGCGGAGCGGTGAGCGTCGTCGGTCCCTCGGGCGCGATCGCCTCGGCCGCTGCGAAGCGGGGCGTGGCGGAGATCCAGCTCTGCCCCGCCTGGGCGGCGTCGGGTTGCGCGGCGCTCAAGGCCGGGCAGACGTACTCCATTGCGCTCGACGGCAAACCGGTGGCGGGCCAGACGTTCACCGCCTCCCATTGTCCCAGGCTCGACCCGCCGCGGGTCGAGGTGCGGGTGAGACCGCGCGATACGTCCATCGTCGCCGACGTGCGCCTCGACTGGCCCGCGCGCGTCGCCATGCAGGTCGGCACCTGCCCCGGGCCGTTCTGCGGAGCAGACGAGTCGTTCGCCATCTGCGCCCCGGACCCGTGCACTCCACCCGCCGAGCTCGCCTGCGCGGTCTCCTTGCGCGTCGACGGCCTGCTCAAGTCGACGCCCTACGCGCTCCAGCTCCTGGTCGAGGACGACGAGGGTCACCTGGTGCGCGGGGCGGTGGACCAGGTGATGACCACGGGCGCGCTGCCGCGGCTCCAGATCTCGGAGATCATGGCTTCGCCGCCGCTCCCTGCTCCACGCAGCGAGGGCGAGTACGTGGAGATCCTCAACGCGGGGACCTCCCCGGCCGACCTGTCGCGAGCGGCGCTCCAGGGGCTGGACGGCATCTCGCGCCCCGTGGCGTCCGACGCGACGGGCGCCGTGGTCCTGCTCCCGGGCGCCCGCGCCCTGGCGGTGGGAGCGTCCTTCGACGCCAGCCGGTACGCGCTCCCGGCTGGACTGCCGGTGCTGCGCGCCTCGACCCAGCGGCTCCTCGGGCGCGGCCTGTCGAACGACTCGCCGCCGCTCGTCGCGCTGCTCGCCTCCGACGCCGACGGCGGCATGGCCGAGGTCGACCGGTACCCGGGCGGCGACCCGAGGTGCCCGGCGGGCGAAAGCATCGAAGCAGGTCGATCCGGCACCTGGATCTGCGGAGCCGACGGGGGCTCGCCGGGCCGGGCTCCCTGAACGTTGGCGCCCGCGGGCTGCGCATGCTAGATGCGCTCGGAACGGCAGTCGCGGAGCAGCCATGTCCGGCCACAATCGATGGACCAAGATCAAGCGGAAGAAAGAGGCGATGGGCGCCAGCAAGGGGGTGCTCTTCACCAAGCTGATCCGCGAGGTGACCGTCGCCGCCCGCAGCGGAGGCGGTGACCCCGACCACAACGCCCGCCTGCGCTCGGCCGTCCTCGCCGCGCGCGAGGCGAACATGCCCAACGACACCATCACCCGGGCCGTCAAGAAGGGCACCGGCGAGCTGGAAGGCGTCGCCTACGAGGAGATGACGTACGAGGGATATGGCCCGGCCGGCGTCGCGCTGGTGGTCGAGGTGTTGACCGACAACAAGAACCGCACCGCGGGCGACGTCCGCGCCATCTTCGCCAAATCGGGCGGGGCCATGGGCGCGCACGGATCGGTGGCCTTCCAGTTCGACCGCAAGGGCATCGTGCCCGTGAAGAAGGGGCCCAGCGAGGACCAGGTGGTCGACCTGGCGCTGGAGGCGGGTGCCGAGGACGTGGTCGCCGACGACGAGGGTGGATTCGAGGTGCGCACCGAGCCGGCCGCGCTGATGCAGGTGCACAAGGCGCTGGAGGGGAAGCTGCCGGTCGGCGCGCCGAAGATGGTGTTCCTGCCCAAGAGCACGGTACAGGTCTCGGGAGACGCGGCGGAGAAGGTGCTGCGGCTGATCGAGAACCTCGAAGAGAACGACGACGTCCAGCACGTGTACGCGAACTTCGAGATGGACGACGGCACCATCGCGCAGCTCGAGTCGCGCGCCTAGGGAGGGGACCTGCGCGTCCTGGGGATCGACCCCGGCTCTCGGTACTGCGGCTTCGGCGTGGTCGAGGACGCCGGCGGCGCGCGCATGCGGTACGTCGATCACGGCGTATTGGCGGTCGGCGAGGGCGGACCGGTCGAGGCGCGGCTCGCGGCGCTCCACCTGGGCCTTCTGCAGGCGCTGGACAAGCATCGCCCGCAGATCGTCGCCATCGAGGAAGTCTTCCATGCGCGCAACTCGCGCTCGGCGCTGGTGCTCGGGCAGGCCCGCGGCGTGGCGCTGCTCGCCGCGGCCCAGGCCGGCGCGCCGGTGCGCAGCTTCGCCCCATCGATGATCAAGCAGGCGGTGACGGGGACGGGCAGGGCGGAGAAGGAGCAGGTGGGCCGCATGGTCTGCGTCCTGCTCGGCATCGCGGTGCACGATCGGATGGACGCGACCGACGCGCTGGCGACGGCCATCTGCGGGCTCTTGCGGGCGCGCGAGCCGGTCGCGGACGAGCGGCCGAGGCGCGACTGGCGCGCGGCGCTGGGGCGGTCGTTGCGGGGACGGCGGTGATCGCGAGGCTCTCCGGGACGCTCTTGGAGAAGCGCGGAGATCTGGCGGTGGTGGACGTGGGGGGCGTCGGGTACCTCGTCCATGTCTCCCTGCAATCCGCCGCGCGCCTGCCCGCCGAGCGCGGCCCGGTCAATCTGCGGACCTATACCCACGTGCGCGAAGACGCGCTGCAGCTCTTCGGGTTTGCCACCGAGGAGGAGGAGCGGCTGTTCCTGCTGCTCATCGAGGTCAGCGGAGTGGGTCCGCGGCTGGCGCAGACCATCCTCTCCGGCATGCCCGCGGGCGAGCTGGCCGCCGCGCTGGTCGGCGGGGAGATCGCGCGCCTGACGCGCATCTCGGGCGTCGGCAAGAAGACGGCGGAGCGGCTGGTGCTCGAGCTGAAGGACAAGCTGAAGACCTCCGATCTGCTGGGGCGCGAGGAGCCGCGGGCGGTGCCGCTCTCCGGGAGCGGGGCCCTGGTCAGCGCCCTCTTGAACCTCGGTTACAAGCCGGGCACCGCCGAGCGCACCGCCGAGGCCGTGCGGCGCAGCCTGGGTCCCGCAGCGGCGGTGGAGGATCAGCTCCGCGAGGCGCTGCGGCTCATCTCGGGAGCGCCGTGAAGAAGTCAGCGTCGGGGTCTCTGGAGATTCGCGAGCTGACGCCCGAGCTGTGGCCGGCGTTCGAGAAGCTGTTCGGTCCCAACGGGGCCTGCGCCGGATGCTGGTGCATGTGGTGGCGCATCCCCGAAGGCGAACGCTTCAAGGACGTCAGAGGCGCCGAGGCGAAACGGCGGCAGAGGAAGCTGGTGCTCGCCGGCAAGTCGCGCGGCCTGCTCGCGTTCGCGGACGGTGAGCCCGTCGGCTGGTGCGCCTATGGACGGCGTACGGAGTTCGGCACCCTGGCCCGGTCGCGCACGCTGGCCTGCGACGACGCGGAGCAGGTCTGGTCGTTGCCCTGCTTCTTCATCAAGGCCGGCTGGCGCGGCCGCGGCGTCGCCCGGGCGTTGCTGCGCGCGGCGCTCCGATCCCTCCGGCGCCACCGCGCGCGCACCGCCGAGGCGTATCCGGTGCGTCCGCCGGCGAGCAACGCGGGCGCTTTCACCGGCACCGTTCCGTGGCTCGAGTCGGAAGGATTTCGAGTGGTGGAAGCCCATGCCCGCGGCCGGCAGCGTGCCCGCAGAGCGCTGTGATAGCGTAGTCGCCCGATGCAAGAAGCGAAGCGCGGCAGCGAGGTGGACGCGGAGCAACAGGGGGACGACTCGCGCTTCGACAGCTCGCTGCGGCCCAAGAGCTTCGACGAGGTGGTCGGCCAGGCTGCGCTGCTCGACAACTTGAAAGTCTTCGTCAAGGCGGCCGGCGCGCGGCGCGAGCCGCTCGACCACGTGCTCTTCTGCGGCCCCCCCGGGCTGGGCAAGACGAGCCTCGCGCACGTGATCGCGAACGAGCTGGGCGCGCAGATCCACGTGACCAGCGGCCCCGCGCTGGAGCGCAAGGGCGACCTCGCCGGCATCCTCACCAACCTCGCCGACGGCGACGTGCTGTTCATCGACGAGATCCACCGCCTGAACCCCGCCATCGAGGAGAACCTCTATCCGGCGATGGAGACGTACACGTTCGACATCGTGATCGGCGACGGCGCCGGCGCGCGCGCGATCAAGCTCCCGCTCAAGCGGTTCACGCTCATCGGCGCCACCACCCGCACCGGGCTTCTCACCGGACCGCTGCGCGATCGATTCGGCATCGTGAACCGGCTCGATTTCTACCCCGCCGCGGACTTGCAGGAGATCGTCCGCCGCTCCGCCCGGAAGCTGCAGGTGCAGATCGACGACGCCGGCGCGCACGAGATCGCCCGCCGGGCCCGGGGAACGCCGCGCATCGCCAACCGGCTGCTGCGGCGGGTGCGCGACTTCGCCGAGGTGGAAGGCGACGGCCGCGTCACCCAGAAGGTCGCCGACCGCGCCCTGCAGCGGCTCGAGGTGGACGGCGCCGGACTGGATCCGATGGATCGGAAGATCCTGACAACGCTGATCGACAAGTTCGGCGGCGGCCCGGTCGGCGTGGACACGGTGGCGACCGCGGTCGGCGAGCAGCCCGACACGCTGGAGGACGTCTACGAACCCTTCCTGATGATGGAAGGCTACCTCGTCCGAACCCCCCGCGGCCGCGCCGCCACTCCCCGCGCCTACGAGCACCTCGGCCGAAAAATCCCCACCTCCCTCCAAGGCTCCCTCCTCTAAGTCGACCCGGAACGGGTCAAAAGGACGACCGCGGAGACGCGGAGAGCGCGGAGAAATCCTGTTCTCGTCGTCCGATCGAGCGCGCGTGCCCAAGCCGCGCAAACCAGAAATCCTCCGCGCTCTCCGCGCTCTCCGCGTCTCCGCGGTGAAGGCTTTTTGCCCGAGAGAGGCTGTAAATTCGCGGCACTTGCAGAGTTGCGGGACAATCGGGGGGTGGACCGGCGCGGCGTCGCTCAGGATTTTTTCTTCGAGCTGATGCGCGACTCGCAGCGCGTCCGCGCGGTCTACCTGGCGGAGCGCGAGCGCTGGATCCGGACGTTGGAGATCGCGGGGCGCGAGGAGGTCCTCTTCGAGCTGGAGATGCTGCTCCGCGGGATCGACCGGTTCTTCACCCTGCGCAACCTGTTCGGCGAGGAGCAGCCGCCGGCCGACCGGGATTTCCGCGAGGAGCTCAAGGCCGCCCGCGACGCCGTGCACCGCGCCTCGCACCTCTCGCGCCGGCTGATCGTGCAGAAGCAGGAGCAGGCGCTGCTCTTCCGCAGCTTCGTCGCGGGCACCTTGTCGGACGACCGTACGCGGGCGCAGCTCGGCGCCGAGTTGCGCGAGCAGCGGACGCCGGAGGAGAGCCTGTTCCTGCTCCGCAGCGGCCTCTCCGCGCAGCAGGGGATCATCGACCATCTGCTCCGCGTCGAGGCGACGCCCCAGCAGGTGTTCGTGGACGTCGGGCGGGCGCTGCAGCACGAGCTGTTCGCCTCCAGGTACTTCTGCCCGCCGGCGGCCATGGAGTTCCGCGGCGAGTACGACCGGGTCAGCTCGGTGAAGCTCCTCGAGGCGCTCCGGCAGACGCAGGACGACAAGGTGCGCCGCGCCTTCGCGCTGGCGCTCCTGGCCGCGTTCCGCTCGCTGCGCAGCCTGCGCTACGTGCCTCCGCCCCCGACGCCGCACAGCCGCCGCGTGCTGGTCATCCTCGCCCTGGTCCGCAGCGAGCTGGTCGCGCTGATCGGCTATCTCGAATCCGAGCTGCCCCGGCTGATCGCAACGGTGGACGGCGTGGGCGCGTCGGCCGCAGCCGGCCGCGCGGCGGCGGCGCCCATCCGTTCGGCGCTGGAGCGGGTCCCGCCCATCCTCGCCCAGCCGATCACCGATCGCCGGCAGATCGACGGCCACCGGGACCAGCTGGCCGCCGCCGCCAAGGACGCCATCGGGGCCATCGCCACGGCGCTGGACCCGCGCCTCTCCCGGGAGGCGCTCTTCGATGCGCAGGAGGGACGCGCCGAGCTGTCGGTGCGGCTGCGCCTGGACCTGTGCGTCTTCCGCGAGATGTGCCGCGCCACCGCGGGGCGCCTCGCGCAGGCCGGAGCGGACGTCTCGATGGTGCAACCGCTCCGCAGGTTCTCGCTCGAGTTTCGCGACGTGGGCTACCAGCTGCTCCGGCACAGCGACCGCGAGCTGTTCGACCGCTTCCTCGACCTGCTCGACTCGTGGGGCGGGAGCGCTCCCGAGAACACTCCGCAGCGGATCCAGAAGCTACGCGAGGACTGCCGGCGGTTCGGCGAGATCCTCGACCGCGCGCTGGACAACGTGAACAGGCGTTCCGAGCTGCAGAAGCTCCCGCTCGACGAGGGTACGGTCCGGGAGGCGCTTGCCAGACGGCTCGATGGCGTGTAAGCACACCGCGACATCCGTGTCGCGGTTTAACCGTAGCTGCAGCGCCGAAGCGCAGAAGCAGGGCGGCCGAACCTCCGAGGGCCGCCTTGGACGTCCGCTTTTAACCTCGGAGGAGCGTGGAGAGTTTTGCATTCGCAGCAGGGAGGACAGCGGAGCCGCCGCCCCCCGGCACACACCTTGCTGCTGCAAAGCACGCCTGTCCTTTCACGCCGCTGCCGCACCTACCCGAGGACCCACCGAACGATGGATGGCCAATCCTTCCACCAGCGGACACTCAAGCAACGTGCATCCATCGAGGGCATCGGGCTGCATACCGGCGAGCCGGTCCGGCTGACGCTTTCGCCGGCGCCCGCAGACAGCGGAATCGTCTTCGTGCGCACCGATCTCGCTCCCGCCCTGGAGATTCCGGCGGCATGCGCCTCGGTCGTCGACACGGTGCTGAACACCTCGCTGGGCCGCGACGGCGTGCGCATCGGTACCGTGGAGCACGTGCTCGCGGCGCTCGCCGGTTGCGGCATCGACGCCGCGCGCATCGAGGTGGAAGGCCCCGAGGTCCCCATCGCCGACGGTTCGAGCGCGCCGTTCGTGCAGCTCATCCACCGCGCCGGGATCCACGAGCTGCGCGCTCCGCGCCGGTTCCTCCAGGTGCGCAGGCCGGTTACGGTCTCGGACGGCGACAAGGTGGCGAAGCTCTTGCCGGCGCGCCACTTCCGGATGACGTACACCATCGACTTCCAACATCCGCTGATCAGCGATCAGAGCTGCGCCATCGAGCTGGACGGGCGGTCGTTCCAGAAGGAGATCGCGCGGGCGCGCACCTTCGGGTTCAAGCGCGACGTGGAAAAGCTGCACCGCGCGGGCCTGGCGCGGGGCGGCTCGCTCGACAACGCCGTCGTGGTCGATGACTTCCACATCCTGAACCCCGAAGGGCTGCGCTTCCCCGACGAGTTCGTCCGCCACAAGATCCTGGATGCCATCGGCGACCTGGCGCTGTTGGGGATGCCGGTCATCGGCCACTTCGTCGCGGTGAAGTCGGGCCATGCCTTGAACCACCAACTGGTCCGCAAAGCCCTGGCGGAAGCTGGCGCGTGCGAGGTGGTGCAGCCCCGCGCGGCCGACGAGCTGCACGCGCTGCAGAACTCGCTCCTCCCGGTCCTCACATTGGAAGAGCAGGTCGCCTGATCTGCCACGGGGTGGGGAACGCGGCTCCTTTACGGGCCGTGCGCCCATCCGTTACTGCTCCGTCGTGGGCGAGCCATCCACTGGTCAGCTGCCGGATACGGCGGCGGAGGAGGCCCCTGCCTCCCGCGTGACTGACGACGAGCTGAGCCGAAGCGAGCGCGAGTACCGCGCGCTGTTCGAGAACGCGCGCGACGCGATCCTCATCGTCGACCCGAAGGACGAGGTGGTGGTCGACGCCAACCGGCACGCTTGCGAGCTGTACGGCTTCCCGCGCGCCGAGCTGGTCGGGGTCCCGCTCGAGCGCCTCTGGCGCGACCCGCCGGCCGACCGCGGGCGGCTCAGCGAGGCGGAGCAGGGCCGGGGCGGCGCGTACGAGTCGCGCCACGCCCGCAAGGACGGCTCTGAGATCGTGGTGGAGGTCACGGCGGGGCCGATCGAGTATCGCGGCCGGCGCGCGCTGTGGACCTCGATCCGCGACGTCTCGGACCGCATCCGGGTGGTCGAGGCGCTGCGCACCAGCGAGGAGCGCTACCGGCTGCTCTTCGACGCGAGCCCGCAGGCGATGTGGGTCTTCGACGCGGAGACGCTGCGCTTCCTGGCCGTGAACGACGCGGCGGTGCAGCGGTACGGGTACTCGCGCGACGAGTTCCTGGGGATGACGATCGCGGAGATCCGCCCGGCCGAGGACGTGCCGGGGCTGCACGAGCGTCTGCAGGGGCTGTCGGAGGGCGCGCCAGCCACCGCGAACATCTGTCGGCACCGGAAGGCGAACGGCGAGCTGATGGACGTGGAGGTGACCTCGCACGCCATCGACCTGTCCGGGCGCAAGGCGCGCCTGGTGGTCTCCATCGACGTGACCGAGCGGCTGCGCGCCGAGGAAAAGCTGTGGCACGCGGCGTTCTACGACGCGCTCACCGGGCTGCCCAACCGCGCCTTGTTCATGGAGCGGCTGGGCATGGCGCTCGAGCGCGCCAAGGGCCGCGGGCGCGGCGGGTTCGCCGTGCTCTTCCTCGACCTCGACCGGTTCAAGGTGGTGAACGATTCCCTCGGCCACCGCGCAGGCGATCAGCTGCTCATCCAGATCTCGCGGCGGCTGGAGCGGACCCGGCGCGCCGGGGACACCGTGGCGCGCCTGGGCGGCGACGAGTTCGCCGTGCTGGTCGAGGGCGTGGAGAACGCCTCCGACGCCGCCCGGGTGGCGGAGCGCGTGCAGCGCGAGCTGTCGATGCCCTTCGACATCGACGGGCAGGAGGTCTTCACTTCGGCCTCGATCGGCATCGCGCTGGGCGGCGCGCCCAACTCGGTCCGCCCCGAGGACATGCTCCGCGACGCCGACACCGCCATGTACCGCGCCAAGGGCATGGGCATCGCCAAGCACGCCGTGTTCGATGTCACCATGCACGACCGTGCGGTGGCGGTGCTGCAGCTCGAGAACGACCTGCGCCGCGCCATCGAGCGCGGCGAGCTGCGCGTGCAGTACCAACCGATCGTGGCGCTGGGCAGCGGGCGGATCGTCGGCTTCGAGGCGCTCGCGCGGTGGCAGCACCGCCAGCGGGGCATGGTGGCCCCCTCGGAGTTCATCCCGCTGGCCGAGGAGACCGGCGTGATCGGCTCGTTGGGCCGCTGGGTGATGCAGGAGGCGTGCACGCAGATGCGCCGCCTGCAGGCCAACTTCCCGCGCGAGAAAGCCTTGACGCTTTCCGTCAACATCTCCGGCCGGCAGGTGCTCCAGCCGGATCTGGTAGAGCAGATTGACGACACGCTCCGGGCGACTGGCCTGGACGCCCGGTCGTTGCGGCTGGAGATCACCGAGAGCGTGCTGGTCGAGAACGCCGCCGCCGCCACCCGCTGCCTGATGCGGCTGCGGCAGCTCGGCCTGCAGCTGTGCATCGACGATTTCGGGACCGGGTACAGCTCGCTCAGCTACCTGCACCGGCTCCCCATCGACCTGCTCAAGATCGACTCGAGCTTCGTCCGCACGATGGGGTCGGACGAGAAAAATCGCCGGATCGTGGAAACGATCCTCCTGCTCGGGCGCAACCTGGGCGTCGAGGTGGTGGCCGAGGGCGTGGAGACCGCCGCCCAGGCGACCGCCCTGCACCGCCTGGGATGCGGGTTCGTGCAGGGGTTCCTCTTCTCGCAGCCCCTCGACATCGACGCCGCGGCCGCGTTGGTCTCCGGAGACGCCTCGGAATTCCCGGCCCTGCCGCTGGCCGAGGCCAGTTAGTCGCCGCCGACAGGGCGGCGATACGCTTTTTCACCGCGCGGATGTCATTGCACGCACTTCGGCCGCCCCAGGCGGAAGTCTCCCCACCGCTCCGCGGTTGACGTGTGAGGAGCCGCGCCCTAGGGTGCGCGTTTTGCCTTTCTGGAGAGCATCATGAAGAGCAATCGTTTGATCGCGTGCATGGCGCTGGGCTTGGCGCTCGCCGGGTGCAAGACGGGCTCGCAGGCGCAGCAGAGCCCGCTTTCCTTGCGCGCGGGGGATCAAGTCGCGGTGGTGGACGGAAAGCCGGTGACCTACGGAGAGGTGGAGAAGGAGCAGGGCGGAAAGCTTGCCCAGGCCGAGATCAAGGCGGTCACCGAGCTGTACGACGTGCGCCGCAACGCCATCGAGCAGTTCGTGACCAAGCGGCTCCTCGAGGAAGAGGCCAAGTCGAAGGGTCTGACCCTGGAGCAGTGGTTCGACAAGGACCTCCTCGCCATGGTCCCCGCCCCGGGCGACGAGGACATGAAGAAGTTCTACGAGCAGAACAAGGCGCAGATGGGCGGCCAGACGTACGACCAGGTCAAGGACCGCATCGCCACCTATTTGAAGCAGCAGAAGGGGCGCGATCAGCTCTCGAAGGTGGTCGACGACCTGAAGCAGAAGCACGGCGTGCAGATCACGCTGGCGCAGCCGAACCTGCCGCGGGTGGAGGTGGCCGCTACCGGACCGTCGCGCGGCCCGGAGAATGCGCCGGTCACCATCGTGGAGTTCTCCGACTTCCAGTGCCCCTACTGCGGGCGCGAGGTTCCGGTCGTCGAGAGGGTGATGAAGGAGTACGACGGCAAGGTGCGCCTCGTCTTCCGCCATTTCCCGCTCGAGTTCCATCCCTTCGCGCAGAAGGCCGCGGAGGCCGGCGCCTGCGCGGCCGACCAGGGCGGCGAGAAGTTCTGGAAGCTGCACGACCGCATGTTCACCAACCAGCAGAAGCTCGCGGTCGACGACCTGAAGGGGTACGCGAAGGAGGCCGGGCTCGACAGCGGCCGTTTCGACAAGTGCCTGGACAGCGGAGAGAAGCGCACGCTGGTGGAGACGGACACCAAGGCCGGTCAGGAAGCAGGGGTCAACGGGACGCCGGCGTTCTTCGTCAACGGCGTGTTCATCAACGGCGCTGTGCCCTACGAGCAGTTCAAGGACGCCGTCGACCGCGAGCTCAAGCGGAAGGGATAGGGTCGCATGCGCACCTCGCGCTCGTTCATCCCGACCCTCAAGGAGACCCCGGCAGATGCTTCGGTGGCGAGCCACCAGCTCCTGGTGCGGGCCGGGTTCATCCGCCAGCTGGCGGCGGGCATCTACAGCATCCTGCCGCTGGCGCAGCGCAGCCTGCTCAAGATCACCCGCATCATCCGCGAGGAGATGGACGCGATCGGGGGGCAGGAATTCTACCTGCCGGCCCTGAACCCGCGCGAAGTGTGGGAGGAGAGCGGGCGCTGGTCGGTGATGGGCGAGAACATGTTCCGCCTGAAGGATCGGAAGGGCGCGGACCTCTGCCTGGCGATGACGCACGAGGAGATCTTCACCGTGCTGGCCCGCGCCGAGCTGCGCAGCTATCGGCAGCTGCCGCAGACCTGGTACCAGATCCAGACCAAGTTCCGCGACGAGCCGCGGCCGAAGAGCGGCCTGTTGCGCGTGCGCCAGTTCACCATGAAGGACTCGTACTCGTTCGACGTGGACGGCAAGGGCCTGGACAAGTCGTTCGAGGATCACCGGCAGGCCTACGTGAAGATCTTCGGGCGGTGCGGGCTGCGCGTCATCCAGGTCGATGCGCACTCGGGCGCGATGGGAGGCTCGGGGTCCACCGAATTCATGGTGCCCACCGACGCGGGCGAGGACCTGATCGCCTCCTGCGAATCGTGCGCATACGCGGCGAACACCGAGAAGGCCGAGTCCCGCGTGGAGACGAAGGACCGCTACAAGCCGGCCGGCGCCACGCCCCCTCTCGAGGAGTTCGCGACTCCCGGCGTGGCCACCATCGAGGACCTGGCGCGCAAGCCGTACGGCGTGGCGGCAGATCAGCAGCTCAAGACGCTGGTGTACGCCGCGGACGACAAGCCGGTGGTGGCGATCGTGCGCGGGGACGACCAGCTCAACGAGGCGAAGCTGCAGACGGCCACGGGCGCCCAGGCGCTGCGGCCGGCGCACGCCGAGGAGATCCAGAAGTGGCTCTCCGCGCGGCCGGGCTCGCTGGGGGGTATCGGCGTGAGCAACGCGCGCGTGTACCTCGACCGCCGCCTGGCGGGACTGTCGGGGCTGGTCACGGGGGCGAACAAGAACGGCTTCCACGTGCGCAACGTGAGCGTCGCGCGGGACCTCTCGCACGCGACTCCGGCCGACCTGCGCACCGTGAACGCAGGCGAGGGGTGCCCGCGCTGCGGCAATCCCTTGGCGCTGGGGAAGGCGTTGGAGGTCGGGCACATCTTCAAGCTGGGCACGCGCTACTCGGAGACGATGGGCGCCCGGGTGCTCGACGAGGCGGGCAAGGAAGTCGCCATCGTGATGGGCAGCTACGGGATCGGCGTCGAGCGCATCCTGGCCGCGGCGGTCGAGCTGCACCACGATGCGGACGGGATCCGCTGGCCGATGAGCGTGGCGCCGCTGCACCTCGCCCTCTTGCCTCTGCAGATGCAGGACGCGCAGGTGCGCGAGGTCTCGGAGAAGCTGTACCGCGACCTGACCTTTGCCGGGGTGGAGGTGCTGCTCGACGATCGCGACGAGCGCGCCGGCGTGAAGTTCAAGGACGCCGACCTGATCGGGCTCCCGCTGCGCGTCGCGGTGGGCAAGAAGGGCCTGGCCGACGGCAAGGTGGAGTGGAAGCCGCGCGGCGCGGCCCAGGTCGAGCTGGTCCCGCTGGGCGAGGTCGTGGCGCGCGCCCGCGAGGCGGTGGAGACGGCTGGAGGCCGGCTCTCGCGGTGAGGGGGCGCGACCGCATCGTCGCGGCGCTGGACGTGCCGGACCCCGCCGCGGCGGCGGCGTTGGCGGGGAAGCTCGCGGGGCACGTCGGGATGTACAAGGTGGGCCTGGAGCTGTTCGTCGCGCACGGACGGGCAGCCATCGACTCGGTCCGGCCTTTCGGGCTGCCGATCTTCCTCGACCTGAAGCTGCACGACATCCCTCAGACGGTGGAGGCCGCGGCGCGCAGCGCTGGCGCGCTGGGCGCGGCGCTGGTCACCGTGCACGCGAGCGGCGGGGCGGAGATGATCGCGGCCGCGCGCCGCGGGCTGTCCGCCGGGGCCGCCGCGGCCGGCGTCGCCGCGCCGAAGCTCCTGGCGGTGACCGTGCTGACCAGCCTCGGCGCAGACGATCTGCGAGCGGTGGGTTTCGCAGGAACGCCCGCAGAGGCCGCGCTGCGCCTCTCGCGCGTCGCGATGAAGGCCGGCGCCGACGGGCTGGTCTGCTCGCCCGAGGAGGTCGCGGAGCTGCGCCGCGAGCTCGGACCTGCTCCGCTGCTGGTGGTCCCGGGCATCCGGCCGGCCGGCGCCGCAGCGGGCGATCAACGCCGCACCGGCACTCCCCGCGCCGCCGTGGAGGCCGGCGCCTCCCACCTCGTGATCGGCCGCCCCCTCCGCGACGCCCCCGATCCCGCCGCCG
>Ga0137415_10002309_pt1 | contig 19034 bp, 16 predicted proteins | sample CZODoug3_1_1_16f_FD_183082 | JGI IMG/M metagenome (GOLD analysis project Ga0137415, IMG submission 183082) | Vadose zone soil fungal communities from Angelo Coast Range Reserve, California, USA - CZODoug3_1_1_16fungal (Hybrid Assembly) | ecosystem: Environmental > Terrestrial > Soil > Vadose...
CGCCGGGCGCCGGCCAGCGCGGCGGCCAGGTCCGAGCGCCGGGCCGGCCCGGCCAGTCCGAGGTGGTAGAGGTGCAGCTCGGCGGCGCCGGCCTCGCCGAGCTCGGCGACGTACCCGGCCAGGTCGGGCACCGGGGCGGCGCCCACGGCGGTCACGTAGCTGCCCACGGCCACCTGGGCGGGCAGCTCGGCACGCCCCCGCGCCACCGCCGAGACCGCGTCCGCCCCGGGCGCCCAGCACTGCAGCACCACGCAGTCGACCTGGTCGGCGCACGCCGGGGTGAGCCCGGGCAGCGCCCCGGTGACCCACGGATCCACCGCGGCGTGCAGCACGACCCGGGCTCCGGACGCCCCCACCGAGGCCACCGCGGCCAGCACGCCGGCGCGCAGCTCGTCGGTGGCCGCCTGCCGGGTGCGCAGCAGCAGCTCGCCCAGCCCGGCCGGGAGCCGGTCGGCCGTGTCGAGGTCAACGCCGTCGAGGTCACCGCCGTCGATCAGGTCCCGCACCTCGGCGCGCAGCCGGGCTCGCACCTCCTCCGGGTCGGCGCCCGCCGCGCTCCAGCGTGCCCCGCAGGAAGGGCAGCAACACACCGAGAGCAGCCGGGCCGCCGCCGCGCCCCACACCGCGTCGGTCTTCTCGTGCTGGCACTGGTGCACCGCGCCGAGCTGGCCGCACGCCTCCAGGACGACCGAGGAGACCGCCAGCTCGCGGAGCGACTCGGCGGTCAGCGTGGCGGCGAAGTCGCGGACCTCCGCCCGGGACGGGCACAGCGCCCACGGGTAGGACTCGCCGAAGCAGTTGCGCACGGTCACGTCCGGGTGTGCCGTGCCCAACGCCGAGTTGTGCGTCAGCACCAGCCACGCGGCCACCGGGACCCCGGCCTGCCCGAGCGTGCGCACCGCGTCCCCGGCGGAGTCCTCGGCGTCCACCCAGTCCGGCGCGGCCGGGCGCAGCCGCCTACCGCGCCAGGCCGCCTCGCGTACCGGCCGGTACAGCGCGGCGTGCCGGGCCAGTACCGCGGTGCCGCCCGCCGCGTACGGGGTGGCCGCCCGGGTGCTGTGGTAGGCCACCGCGACCGCCACCTCGTCGATCCCGAGTTGCTCGGCGCGGTCGACGAACCCGGCCGCGCCCAGCACGTCCCACGGGTACGCGTAGCCGGTGACCCTCACGGCGTCCGCACCGACCGCGCCTCGGCGCGGTCGCCGAGGGTGCCGTTGCTGAGCAGCCGCAGCGTGCCGAGCCCGGCGTCCACGACCCGCTCGAGCCGCTCCAACTGGTCCGGGTTCGGTTCGACCAGCGGTGGGCGCACGCCGCCGACCCGCTGCCCGCGCAGCCGGGCGGCCGCCTTGACCAGCGACACCGCGAAGCCGGGCGTCTCGTCCCGCATTGCCACCAGCGGCAGGTAGAAGCCGGTGAGCAGCGCGTCGATCGCCGAGTCGTCCCGCTCGGACAGCGCGCGGAAGAACCGGGCGGCGATCTCCGGGGCGAAACAGTGCACCGCCGAGGAGTACCGAGCCACCCCGATCGCCGCGTACGCCCGCGCGGAGACCTCGGCGGTGGGCATCCCGTTGAAGAACAGGAAGTCCTGGCCGCGCGGCGTGTCGGTACCTCGGATGGTGGCCACGATCCGGCTCAGCAGCTCCACGTCGCCGTAGCCGTCCTTGAGCCCGACCACCGCCGGGATGTCCAGCAGCCGCAGTGCCGCCGGTACGTTGAACACCCCGGGCGAGCGCTGGTAAACGATCACCGGCAGTTCGCCGCCGCGTACCGCGTACCGCACGTGGTCCAACAGGCCGGCCGGCGGCCCGGTGACCAGATACGGCGGCAGCAGCAGTGCGCCGTCGGCGCCACCGGCAGCGGCCGCCGCCACGCCGGCCCTGGCCGTCGCCGCGCCGCCGCCCGCCCCGACCCAGATCGGCACCCGCCCGGCCACCACCTCCCGTGACCGGCGCAGCAGCGCGGCCAGCTCGTCGGGCGAGAGCGCGCTGAACTCGCCGGTGCCGCACCCGACGAACAGCGCGCCCGCGCCGGCGGCGAGGTGTCCCTCGACGTGCTCCGCGAAGGCGTCGAGGTCCAGCTCAAGATCGTCGGTGAACGGCGTGAGGGGGAACGCCAGCAGACCGGTCAACTCGATCCCGGATAGCGTCATGCTCGCAGCCTTCTGTGGTGGCGGGGCGTGGGAAAGTGCCCTGCGGAGGTCTTCGCCGAATGTTCACATATGTGACTCTGTTCGCATAGGCGAACACGTTCCGGGACGCTAATATGGCCCCGGTCACAAGTCAATTGAGCAGCTCTAAGGAGGCGAATGTCTCAGGAGTCCACGCTCGCGGCGGTCGGTACCGGCGGTGCCAAGATCGGCGCGGCCGTCGGTGCCGAGAGCGGTGCCGAGAGCGGTGCCGAGGGCCGTACTGAGGGTGGGGTCGGGGCCGCCGGCGTGAAGTCGGCCCGCAGAGCGATCGACCTGATCGAGGCGTTCGCCGCCACCGACGCCTGGCTCTCGCTCTCGGACCTGCACGCGCGCACCGGTTTCCCCAGGTCCAGCCTGCACGGGCTGCTGCACACGCTGCACGAGGCCGGCTGGCTGCAGGTGGACGCCGGCGGCACCAAGTACCGCCTGGGGGTCCGCGCACTGATCTGCGGGACCGCCTACGTGGACCGCGACCCGGTCACCCCGTTCGCCACCGACGCGCTGGAGCAGGTGCGCGACGCCACCGGCTACACCGCCCACTACGCCCGCCGGTACGGCGCCGAAGTGGTCTACCTGGAGACCCGGGAGTCCCGGCACTCCATCCGCCTGGTGTCCCGGGTGGGCCGCACCCTGCCGACCTACGCGACGGCGCTGGGCAAGGCGCTGCTCGCCGAGCTGACCCACGACGAGATCAACGAGCTGCTGCCGGGCCGGCTCTCGCCGCTCACGCCGAACACCATCACCTCGCGGGAGCAGCTGCACGCGGCGTGTGCCTCGGTGCGGGAGTGTGGGTTTGCGGCGGAGGTGGAGGAGGGCACCCTCGGCGTGCGCTGCGTGGCCGCCGTGATCCCGTACCGGATCCCCGCGACGGACGCGATGAGTTGCTCGATGCCGATCGAGAAAGTGACCGACGAGGAGGCCAAGCGGGTGGGCGAACTGCTGGTCGAGACCACTACGCAACTCGGGGCGCGGCTGCGCCGGGCAGGTATTCGGTGACCGCCGAGGGAGGCCGTCCCGAGCAGCGGATCCTGGTCACCGGCGGGTCCGGGGGGCTGGCCGGGCTGATGCGGCCCCGGCTGCGCCGCGCGGGCCGCGTACTGCGGCTGCTGGACGTGGTGGCGCCGGCGCCCGCCGAGGCAGGGGAGGCGGTCGAACTGGTCACCGGCTCGGTGACCGACCCGGAGCTGATGTCCGCGGCCTGCGACGGGGTGGACGCGATCATCCACCTGGGCGGGCACAGCAGGGAAACGCCGTGGGCGGACACCGTCGAGGTGAACATCAACGGCACGCACACCCTGCTGGAGGCCGCCCGGGCGGCCGGGGTGCCCCGGGTGATCCTGGCGTCCAGCAACCACGCGGCGGGGTTCCGCGAGTTGGCCGAGGCCGCCGAGGCGCCGCTGCCGGCCGACTCGTCACCCCGCCCGGACACCTACTACGGGGTCAGCAAGGCGGCCATCGAGGCGCTGGGCAGCCTGTACCACTCCCGGTTCGGGATGGACGTGATCGCGGTGCGGATCGGCTCGTGCTTCGCGACCCCGCTGCCGATGGGGCCCCGGGGGTTGATCACCTGGCTGTCCCCGGACGACGGGGCGCGGCTGTTCGAGGCCTGCCTGGCCTACCCCTCGCCCGGCTACCGGTTGATCTGGGGCGTCTCGGACAACACCCGCCGGATCTGCTCGCTGGCCGAGGCCGAGGCGCTGGGTTACAAGTCGCTGGACAACGCGGAGCGCTTCGCCGACCAACTGCTGGTCGGCGACGGGGAGGAGGCGCTGAAGTTCCCGTACCTGGGGGGCGCAGCGTTCTGCTCGAACCCACTGGGCTCCCCGAACCCCTTGTAGCGGGGCCGGCCGCTCCGGTTCAGTCGCACATCAGGTCCATCCGCGCCCACACGTCCTCGGTGGCGCGCATGGCGTCCCTTGCCCGGTCGCCGAGGGTGCGGGTGATCTCGGCGAGCACGGCGTGCACCACGGCCATCGAGGCGGTCAGCGAGGGGAAGTGGCTGGTGCCCTCGCAGGGCACGGTCACCGCGTGGTCGGCCGCCTCGGTGAGCGCGGAGCGGCGCAGGTCGGTGAGCACGCAGGTGGTGGCGCCGGCGGCGTGGGCGATCTCGGTGGCCTGCCGGATCTCCCGGGGCAGCCGCCAGAAGTTGATCGCCACCAGGCAGTCCCCGGGGCCCAGCGCGGTCAGTTCGTTGACCAGCGTGGTGCCACCCCGGGCGGGGAACCTGACGTCCAGGCCCATGAAACCGGCGCTGTGCGCCAGGTGGTGCGCCGGGCCGGCGAAGCTGCCCGAGGCGACCACCAGGGTGCGCCTGGCCGCCGCGATGGCCGCCGCGATCGCCCGCAGCGCTGCCACGTCCACCGTCCGGATGGCCAGCATCACGTTGTCCACGTCGCTGCGCAGCGCGTGCACGATCGGGTCGGACGCGGCGTCCTCGTGCTCGTTGAGCACCTCGTTCGCGCGCAGCGAGGAGAGGTACCGGTTGCGCAGCTCCAGCCGCAGGTCGGGCCAGCCGGCGAAGCCCAGCGCGCGGGCGGTGCGCACCACGGTGGCGGCGTCCACCCCGGCCCGCCCGGCGACCGCGCTGGCCGAGGCGAACGAGGTGAACTCCGCCTGGGTGGCCAGCAGGTGCACCACACGTTCGGACTTCGGCCCCAGTACCGTGCCGTCGGTGCGGTCCCGCACCCAGGTCTCGGCGGACTCCATTGCGCGCCCCTCGCTACGAATATTGCATCAGTCTAATGATGCTGTCACCATTGCATTCAATTCCGGTGGCCGTCGGAGGTTAAACCATGGCTGACCAGCGCAGAGTGATCATCCGGAACGCGTCGATCCTGGATCCGGCCGCCGGCGAACTGCTGCCGGACCGGGTGATCACCGTCGAGGGTGGGGACATCGCCGAGGTGGCCGAGTCCACCGCGGCCCCGGCACGCACCACCGACGCCCGGCTGGTGGACGCCCGGGGGCGGGTGGTGATGCCCGGCCTGATCGACGGGCACGTGCACGTGCTGGCTTACACCGCCGACCTGCCGGCCGCCGCCGAGCAGTCCCCGTTCTACGTCGCCGCCCGGGCCAGCGAGATCCTGCGCGGCATGCTGGACCGGGGGTTCACCACCGTGCGGGACGCCGCCGGGGCGGAGTACGGGCTGGCCGACGCGGTGCGGGAGGGGTACTTCGTCGGGCCCCGGGTGATGTTCGGCGGCAAGGCGCTGTCCCAGACCGGTGGCCACGGGGACGGCCGGCAGCGCGGCCGCGAGGTGCACGACGACGCCTACTGCGCGCCCAGCCACTGCCGGGTGGTGGACGGCGTGGACGAGGTGCGCAGGGCGGTCCGTGACGAGATCCGCAAGGGCGCCGAGCACATCAAGTTGATGCTCGGCGGCGGGGTGGCCTCGCCGACCGACCGGATCGACAGCACCCAGTTCTCGGTGGACGAGATCCGCGCCGCCGTGCAGGAGGCCACCGCCGCCAACCGGTACGTGCTCGGTCACGCCTACACCTCCCGCGCGGTGAACCGGGGGCTGGCGGCCGGTGTGCGATCCATCGAGCACGGCAACCTGATGGACTCGAGCAGCATCCCGCTGTTCCTCGAGCACGATGCCTTCTACGTACCGACGCTGGCCACCTACTCGGCGCTGGCCGAGGAGGGCCCGGCGGCCGGGCTGCCCCCGGAGAGCTTCGGCAAGGTGTTCGAGGTGCTCGACGCCGGGCGCCGCGCGCTGGAGCTGGCCCACCGGGGCGGGGTGAAGATCGTGTACGGCACCGACCTGCTGGGCGACATGCACTACCGGCAGCTCACCGAGTTCGCGCTGCGCGCCCAGGTGCAGCCCGCCGCCGACATCCTGCGCTCGGCCACCACCACCGCCGCCGAGTTGCTCGGCATGGCCGGCCGGATCGGCACCATCGCGCCCGGCGCGGCGGCCGACCTGCTCGTGGTGGATGGCAACCCGCTGGACGACGTGACGCTGCTGACCAAGCCGGACGACGCGCTGCGGCTGATCATGCACGGCGGCCGCGTGCACAAGAACACCCTCGACTGATGGCCGGCGCCACCGAGGGAGCGCCGGTGGACCAGCGGGAGCTGATCGCCAGGGTGGAGCGGCTGCCGCTGTCCCGGCCGCATTTCGGGCTGCTGGTCCAGGGTGGGCTGGGGTACACGTTCGACGGCATGGACGGCGCGGTGGTGGCGTTCATCCTGCCCGCCGCCGCCGCCGTGTTCGCCCTGTCCGGGCCGGAGCAGGGGCTGCTGGCCAGCTCGACCCTGATGGGGTTCCTGTTCGGCGCGCTGGCCGCCGGGCTGCTCGGTGACCGGATCGGCCGACGCCGGGTGATGATGTACGCGCTGGCGTTGTACGCGCTGGCCTCCGTGGTGGCCGCGCTGGCGCCGAACTGGCCGGTCCTGCTGTCTTTCCGGATCCTCGCCGGGGTGGGCACCGGCGCGGAGAGCGCGATCATCGCGCCGTTCCTGTCGGAGTTCGTGCCCAGCCGGTACCGGGGTCGCTACATCGGCTCACTGGCCGGCTTCTTCGCTTACGGGTTCGTGTTCGCCGCCCTGCTCGGGTACTTCCTGGTGCCCACGTTCAGCCAGGGCTGGCGGATCGTCCAGGTGATCACCGCACTGCCCATCCTGATGCTGCTGTGGTGGCGCCGCGTGTTGCCCGAGTCGCCGCGCTACCTGCTGGCCAGGGGGCGGGCGGCGGAGGCCGAGGCGGTGGTGGTCCGGCTGGAGGAGCGGGTGCGCCGGGCCACCGGCCGGGAGCTGCCCGCGCCGCAACCGGCCGCACTGGCCGCCGAGGTGGTCGCCGCGCCATCCGGGCAGGGGATCCGCGCGGTGGCCTGGCTGTGGCGCGGCCCGCTGGCCCGACAGACGGCGACCACCTGGGCGCTGTGGTTCTCCATCACGTTCGCCTACTACGGGTTCTTCACCTTCATCCCGTCGCTGCTGATCCACCAGGGGCTGACGATCACCAAGAGCTTCGGCTACGCCATCGGTATCTACTTGGCGCAGATCCCCGGCTACTACTCAGCGGCGTTCATCTCCGAACGGTTGGACCGCAAGTGGACCATTGGCGCATACCTGGCCGGTGGGGCGCTGTCCGCACTCGGGCTGGCCAACGCCGCCGGGAACAGCCAGCTGCTGTGGTTCGGCATCCTGCTGTCGTTCTTCATGAACGGCACATACGCCTGCCTGTACAGCTACACCCCGGAGGTGTACCCGACGCCGATCCGGGCCACCGGGATGGGCGCGGCATCCGCGTTCGGCCGGATCGGCGGCATCCTGTCGCCGCTGATCATCGGCAGCGCCTACGCCAGCCTGGGGTTCACCGGGGTGTTCGTGCTGACCTGCGCGGTCCTCTCGGTCGGCGTGCTGGCCGTGCTCACCCTCGGGGTGTCCACCAAGGGCCGCACGCTGGAGGACATCAGCGCCGAGACCGTCGGCGCCGCGGCGGCGGCGGTTCCTGGCGCGGCGGCCGACGAAGCCGGGCGTTGACGATCCGTCAACAATTTCGGCCGGGGTAGGGCCGGGGGAGTCCTACCATCGGCTGTGACCGTCGACACCGGTTTTCGCGGGGAGAGAGTCATGACCAGCACAGATGTCCCGGCCACCGACGATCGCGCCTACGCCGACCTGGCGCTGCTGTCGGCGTCCCCGCTGTGGCGGCAGTACGGCGAGCTGATGCCGGCCCAGCCGCCGGCTCGGGGCGTCCCGTACGTCTGGCCCTACGCCCGGTTGCGGCCGCTGGCCGAGCACTTCTCCCGGGCGCTGTCCATGACCGAGGCGGAGCGCCGGGTGCTGATGCTGGTCAACCCGGCGCTCACCGACCCGCCCGCCACGGTGAACACGCTGTTCGCCGGGATCCAGATCGTCATGCCGGGGGAGGCGGCCGTCGCGCACCGGCACGCCGCGAACGCGTTCCGGTTCCTCATCGAGGGTGAGGGTGCGATCACCACGGTCGATGGCGAGCGGCTGCACATGAGCCCGAGGGATCTGCTGCTCACCCCGGGCTGGCGCTGGCACGACCACATGCATCAGGGCGACGGCCCGGTGATGTGGCTGGACGGCCTGGACTACCCGCTGGTGAACAAGCTCAATGCGGGTTTCTTCGAGCCGTACGGCGGGCCGGCGCAGCCGGTCGCCGGGCCGGACGACCTGTCCGCCCGGCAGTTCCGGCACGGGCGGCTCAACCCGACCTGGCTGACCCCGGACACCGGGCGGTCGGGGGTATCTTCCCCGGTGGGCAGCTACCCGTGGGCGGAGACGGAGCGGGCCCTGGCCGCGATCGCCGACGACGCCGAGGGCAGTGCCGCCGAGGGCATCCAGCTGGAGTACACGAACCCGTGGACCGGCGGGCCGGTGCTGCCCACCATGGCGTGCCGGATCGCGCGGCTGCCCGCCGGGTTCGCCGGGCGGCCCCGCCAGCACACCGCCAGCACGATCTACCACGTGGTGTCCGGCTCGGGCCGCACGACGGTGGGGAACACCGGGCTGGAATGGGCGGAGCGGGACATCTTCTGCGTGCCCGGCTGGGCGCCGTACCACCACCGGGTGCCGGCCGGCGAGGACGCGGTGCTGTTCTCCTACACCGACGAGCCGGTGCTGCGCGCGCTCGGGCTCTACCGGGAACTGTGGCCCTGAGCGAGCAGTTGGCCGACCAGGTCACGGCGGCTGCGCACGCCCGTCTTGTCGAACACCACCTTGAGGTGGTCCTGCACGGTGTGCACGGAGATGTGCAGGGTGTCGGCGATGGCTCGGGTCGACGTGCCGCGTAGCACCAGTCGCGCCACCTCGCGTTCCCGCGCGGTGAGCCCGTAGGCGGACAGCAGCAGCGGCGCGGTCTCGGCGGCGCCGGCCACCTCCACGATCACCGCCGTCCGTCGGCCGGCGGAGTCGCCGAGCACCCGCGAGGCGTGCAGGTTGAGCCACCCGCCGTCGCGGGTCCGCACCCGGGTGCTGGGCTCCAGCAGGGGTGCCCGCTCGCTCCGCTCGCCTGCCTCGAGCGCGGCGGCCACCGAGTACACCGCCACCGGCAGCGGGAACCGGGAGCCCCGGCCGTCCTCGATCAGGGACAACAGCCGCTCGGCCGGCCCGGTCATCCCGGCCACGGTGCAGTCCGGCTCGAGCAGCACCACCCCAGGCCCCCGGACCTCACCGGCCGAGGCGGTGTCGCGCAGCAGCACGGCGTGGCGCAGCGCGTGCGCGATGTGCGGGGCCAGCCGGGCGACCTGCGCGGCCTCGGCCTCGGAGAACCCGAGCGGGTCGTCCTCGCGGTGCAGGCACAGGAACCCCCAGCAGTGGCCGCCCGCCACCAGCGCGGCCCGCAACTCGTCGCCAAGACCGAGCGGCGCCATGATGTCGCGGTAGCGTGGGCTGGCCTGGCGCTCGCCCCGGGTGGCACCGTCCAACCGGGCCACATGGGTGGCCGCGCCGGCCAGCGCGGCGAACTGGTTGACGTCGCCGCCGCCGAATTCGTTGTCCATGAACAGCCGCTGCGCGCCGGCCAGCGGTTCCTCGGTGAAGGCGCCGGTGAACAAAAGCGTGTCCGGGTCCGCGGTGGCGAAGAACGCCGCGTCGATCGACATCAGCCGGCGCAGCGCGGCGAGCACCGTCCGGATCACCTCGGCGGTGTCCAGGCCGCCGTGGCAGCGACGGATCAGCTCACGTTCGAGCTGGTCCGTGCGGTGCGGCCGGCGCGGCATCGGACCAGTGTGCCGCCGGCAGGGGGGCGCGCATACCCCAACTTGCTGGGATACCGGCAGCTGGCCGCCGGGTCGACGATTCCGGCATGACAACCCAGACAACCGGGCAACTCGCCCGGAACAAGAGCATCGTGGTCGCCTTCATCCAGGAGCTGTTCACCGAGGGCGACCTGACCGCGGTGGACCGCTACCTCCACCCCGAGTTCGTCAACCACGACCCGCCGTTCCCGGGGGCCCCGCCCGGTGCCGAGGGCTTCCGCCAGGCCGGCCAGATGTTCCGCCGGGCCCTGCCGGACTGGCACAGCGAGCTGGACCAGCTGGTCGCCGAGGGGGACGTCGTGGTGGAGCGGTTCACCGCGAGCGGCACCCACCGGGGCGAGCTGATGGGTGTCCCGCCGACCGGCCGCACCATCGTGCTGATCGGGATCAACATCTTCCGGATCGAGGGCGAGCGCATCGTGGAGCGGTGGGGTCGGCTGGACGAACTGGGCCTGCTGCGCCAGCTGGGGATCTCGCCTTCCTGACGGGGTACCCGGGGATCACGCCGAGGGCGGCGGCTGGGTGAGCGCGGCGAGCAGGTCCGTGCCGACCGGTACGCCGAGGCCGGTGCACGCGTCCCAGCCTTTGCCCGCCTGGTAGGCGCCGTTGTTGCCGGAGGTGATGTCCCGGAAGCCGCGAGCCACCGTGCCCGCCGCCGCGCCGCGGTAGAGCGCCGGCTGCGGCAGCCCGAGTGGGCGGCCGGTGGCCTGGGCCAGCCGGGCTGCCAGCGCGGCCCACAGCGGCGCGACCGCGCTGGTGCCGCCGACCACCGTGTCCGAGCCGTTCACCCGCACCCGGTAGCCGGTCTGCGGGTCGGCCACCGCGGCCACATCCGGCACTCCGCGGCCGGGCCGACCGGAGCCGCCGGCGCGGGCCGGCACCCCGGCGCTCGCCTGCCAGGTGGGCAGCCCGAACGTGGTGCTCACCCCGCCGCCGGTGGCGCCCCCGCCCGTTCCGTTGTTCCACACCGTCTCGGTGGACACCGCGCCGGAGCTCGGGTCGGCGACCAGCCGGGTTCCGCCGCAGGCCAGCGCGTTCGGGCTGGCGGCCGGGAAGTCCACATGCGGGCGGCCGTCGCTGACCTGGTCGCTGCTGCCGTCGTCGCCGGCCGCGGCGGTCACCGTGACGCCCAATGCGGCCGCGTCCGCCAGCGCCTGGTCCAGCGAGGTGCGCGCCTGCGACGTCCAGCTGTCCTCGCTCGAGCCCCAGCTGATGCTGATCGCGGCCGGTGTCGGGGTGGCGTGCGCCGCCTTGGCCACCGCGTCCAGGAAGCCGGCGTCGCTGTTCGGCGCGAAGTAGACGACGATCCGGGCGGCGGGGGCCAGCGCGCCGGCCACCTCGATGTCCAGCATGACCTCGCCGTCCGCGCCCTGGGGGTCCTGCCCGGGGGCGTTCGCCGCGCCGTCCACCCCGACCGCGCTGACCGCCGGCCCGCGCAGACCCAGCCCGGCGAAGTAGGTGTCCAGGTCATGCTGCTGGTATCCGCCACCCAGCTCGATGATGGCGATCGTCTGCCCGGTGCCGTCGGTGTTCGGCGGGAACTGGTAGATCTGACCGAGCTGCGGCGGGGTGTAGCTGGCCGAGACCGCGCGGGGGTGGGCGATGCGGGGGCGCGCTTGGGGCCGGTCGTCCAGGCCGAGCACGGCGGTCACCACGCCGTCCCACTCCGCCGGGACGCTCAGCTCGCCGTCCCGGTACCGGTGGGTGAGCTCGCCGCCGCCGGGCCCGGTCCGGCTCACCTGGCGCAGCGCGGTACCGAACATCCTCGTCAGCGCGTCGGCGCGGCCCCGCAGCCGGACGATCCGGGCGCCGGGCACCACCTCGACCACCTGGGCCCCCAGCCGGGCGGCCCCCTCGGTGACCAGCCGCAGGTCGGCCGGGTCGGCGCCATGCCGGTCGGCGAAGTCCGCCGTCGGGATGGGCGCAGCGATCGGGTCGGGGCCGGCCGGGGGCAGCTCGGCACGGCGCCGCAGTACCAGCGTCACCTCGACCTCGGTGTCGCCCGGCACCGGGCTGGAGTTCTCCGCCCAGGCCGCCACGGCTGCCCGGTTGCTGCCGCTCAGGGCCGCCAACCGGGGACCCTTCGGCTCTTGCGCCACCAGCCACCTCCACCTGATCAACTGGGGCGCATTCTGCCAGGGACGCCGGGCTCCTTCAGCCTGGGAGCGCTGGAACCGCTGCCCGCGCGATGGGGCAGACTGGCGACATGGCGCTGCCCTCGCTCAGCGAGCTGGACACGTTCAAGGCCGAGGGATTCACCCCGGGCTACCCGGACACCGCGCGGACCTTCTACAGCCCGGTCGACCAGGTGCACGAGGTGCTCAAGGCGCTGCTCGCATCGGCCACCAAGAGCGTGGTGGTCAGCATGTACGGCTACGACGACGACGAGCTGGACACGGTGATCCGGAGCAAGCTGGAGTCGGACAAGATCTTCGTGCAGATGAGCCTGGACAAGAGCCAGGCGGCCGGCGCGCACGAGAAGGACATCCTGGCCAAGTGGCAGAACGACGGGGTGGGCAACAGCATCGCCATCGGCCGCAGCGAGAAGAACGCGATCATGCACCTGAAGATGGTGATCATCGACGGGTTGGACGTGGTCACCGGCAGCACGAACTGGTCCACCTCCGGGGAGAACGACCAGGACAACCAGCTCACCGTGATCCGGGACGCCCAGGTCGCCGCCGAGGCCCGCACCCGGCTGGACATCATCCACGACGACATGCTCAAGCAGATGGCGGCGGCCCGGAGCAAGCCCTAGCGCAGCTGCATGGCGCCCGGGAAGACGAAGTAGAACAGCAGCGCAATGAGGATCAGATAGGCCAGGATGACCAGCGTCCAGGCCATGTTGTAGCGGATCACGTCGCCTTCCTTGCGGACCATCGACGTGGTGGCCACGCCCACGCTGGCGGTCTGCGGCGCCACCGGCTTGCCCACCTCGGCGCCGACCGAGTTCAGCGACGGGAACAGCAGCGGCGGGGCGCCCAACAGCTTCCCCACGGACAGCTGGAAGGCGCCGAACACCGCGTTGGACGAGGTGTTGCTGCCGGACAGGGCCACCGCGATCCAACCCAGCACCGGGGCCAGCACCACGAACACCGGGCCGATCTTGGAGAACCCGTTGGCCATCGAGTTGGCCATGCCGGAGTAGTTGAAGACGTTGGCCAGCCCGAAGATGAACGGTGCGACCAACAGCGCGCCCCACATCTGCTGGAAGGTGTTGCGGAAGGTCTGCCTCAGCTGCTGTGCGGTGGGGCGCAGGAACGCCACCACGAGCAGCCAGGCCACCAGGATCGCGGTGCCGGCCACGAACGGCGCCCACCTGAAGCTGACGGTGGCCGCCTTGTGGTCCAGCGAGCTGATCGCCTTCACCGCCGGGGCGAACGGCGCGAAGCCGGGCAACGGGGACCACGGCCCGGTCCAGGCCACCACCACCGCGACCAGGATGCCGAACGGGACCAGGCCGCGCACCGCCGCCCGGGTACCGATCCCTCCGCTCGGCGTGGCCGCGCCCGGCCCGCCGAGGCTTCCGGGGCGCAGGTGGCTCACCGCCGGGTCCAGCGGGACGCCGCCGAACCCGAGTGGCACCGCCGGCTGCCAGAACCGCAGGAACACCAGCAGCGCGGCGAAACACACCAGCGAGCCGATCACGTCCGGCAGGTACGGGCCGAGGAACTGCGAGGTGGGGAACTGCCCCGCGATGTAACCCAGCGCGCCGACCACGCCCAGCGGCCAGCCGGTTCGCAACCCGCGGATGCCGCTGACCAGGTAGATCAGCACAAAGCAGGGCAGCAGCGCGAGGACTGCGACGATCTTGCCGATGGACGCGGACAGGTCCATCAGGGGCAGTCCGGTGACCGCCGCGAGCCCGATGATCGGGGCGCCCAGCGCGCCGTAGGAGACCGGCGCGTTGTTCGCGATGGCCGCCACCCGGATCGCCGCCAGGTCGGCCACCCCGAGCGCGATCAGGATCGGCGCCACCACCGCCCACGGGTAGCCGAAGCCGACCAGGCCCTCCATCAGCGCGCCGAACGCCCAGGCCATCAGGATCGTCTGCACCCTGATGTCCGCCGTGGCCTGCTGCACCAGCCAGTCCTTGAACGCCTCGAACGCCCCGGTGGCGACCATGGTGTTGTAGATGACCACGCCCCACAGCACGATCCAGTCCACCGACCACAGCCCGGTGAGCATGCCGAGGCCGTAGGCCTGGAAGCTGGCGCCGGTGGGGGCGTGCCAGGCCAGGATGCCGAGCAGCACGGTCACCGCCGAGCCGATGATCACCGCCTGCCACGCGGACATCCGGAACCCGGCCAGCAGCACCAGCAGCACCACGACCGGGACCAGGGCCAGCAGCGTGCCGCCGAGCACCGAGCCGAGCGGGTCAAGGATCTGCGCGAAGGGCGGCACGTCCCACCTCCATGCCTCGGTGATGTTGCCGCTCCACACAATGAAGTGATCGCGGTCACCCCGCAAGAGGGCGGACGTGCTCAATCAGCCGCCGGTGCCGCGGCCACCATCAGCACGGTGGCGCCGTGTCGCCACGGAAGCCCGCTGGGCCACGACGACTCCCGTAGGCTGGGGCGCGATGCGAAGCCCCGCGACACGGGAAACGTTCGGGGGCTGGACCGACTGGACTGGAGTCGGACGTTGCTCGATCCCGCGGGCCGGGCGGCCAGGGTATGACCTCGGCGACGATGGGGCAGACCTTGCGCCAGATCCGCCGTGCCCGGGGCAAATCGCTGGCGACCATCGCCGGGCTGGCCGGTATCTCAACCTCGTACCTGTCCCGACTCGAATCCGGAGATCGCGCGCTCGACCGGCGTTCGTTGATCGTCGCGCTGGCAAATGCGCTGGAAGTCGCACCGAGTGAGATCACCCAGACCGCGATCACCACGGCCGGCGAGCTGGAAGAGGATCGGTCGCTCAACGCGGTGCGGCTCGCGCTGCTCTCGATCTCGATGGGGCAGCCGGGCGGCCAGGTCGTGCCGCTCGAGGTTCTCGGGCAGCGAGTCACCCGGATCTTGACCGCGCAGCGCGACTGTGACTACGCCCTGGTCGGTGCCGAGTTACCGGCGCTGATCCGGGATCTGCACACCACGCTCGGCGCCGGCCGCGAAGGTCGTGACCTGTTGCGCCTTGTGGTGATCACGCATATCCAGGGCACCCAGGCATGGCTCGGCGACATCGGCGCCAGTCTCGATTTGGCATGGCACGCGGTCACCCTCGCGCAGCATGCCGCCGAGCGACTCGACGAGCCGCTCTACGGTGCGGTCACCGCGTTCGGCACCGCCTTCGGCTTGATCGGTGCCGGCGGGTTCGACCTGGCCGCGCGGACGTTGACCAGTGCTGACCCAGGTACTGAGACGTCCGAGGGGATGCAGGTGTCCGGCATGCTCACGCTCACGTCGTCGCTGGTCATGGCGGCCCAAGGCAATGGCGGCGAGCGGTATGCGGCGCTCGATCACGCCGCCGATCTGGCCGTCCGCACCGGCGACGGAAACGCCATGTGGTTCGGCTTCGGACCGTCGAATGTCGGGGTCTGGCGCATGTCGGTGGCGCTGGAGGCTGGTGAACACGCCGAAGCGGCGAAGATCGCCGAGACGGTCAATCCCGAGGCGCTGCCCTCGCCGACCCGAGTATCCGCCTACTACCGGGAGTACGGGCGGGCGCTGGCTCGGCTACCGAAGCAGCGCGACGCCGCGGTGATGATGCTTCGGCGGGCCGAGCTGATCTCACCGGCCCGCATTCACCGGCACCCGTTCATGCGTTCGGTGCTCGCGGAGCTACTGGCCAAGGCGAAACGTGATTCCGTCGGCCGGGAGCTGCGGGGGATGGCCTACCGCGCCGGGCTGCCTGTGTAACCCCATCCGGGTGCTTGCCACGGTGGCAAAAATTTCCGCCTGACGCTTTCTACTGTTGCTCATCGTGATCAACACGGAGGCGCTGACCGAGTTCATCCGCTCCACCCCCGGCATGGCGAAGAAGATCCTCGATGAGCACATTCGCGCAGAGGATGGCCGCAACTGTGTGGCGTGCAGCGGCTACCGGTGTGTCCCATATCCGTGCGCCCTGGCCCACCACGCCGCGGTGGCTCTCGAACGGACCTTGGATCGATGGGGTACCCCGTCCGGACGGTGATCCTCGACCGCCCGCCGCGCCGGGATCACCGCCGACCCGGTCGGTGGCAGAGTTTCGGCTGAGCGGGGCCGTGGCACTCGTCAACCGGTTCGAACCCGTATCGGAGGCATCATGAGCAGCACCGCGACCGCACCCACCGAGCCGCCGGCCGAGTCGTCGGGCCCGGTGGACACCGGGGCGCTGCGTGCCCTGCTGGACGGCCGCTGGGCGTCGGTGCGCGACGACGTGCGTGCCCAGCTGGGCGGGCGCCGGCTGCACCCGGATCCGGACTGGAGCACCGAGGAGCACCGGGCCTACACCACCGGGCTGGCCCGGGAGCTTGCGGACACCGGCCGCGCCACCCTCGGGTTCACCGGCGAGCACGGCGGTGAGGACGACATCGGCGGCTCGGTGACCTCGATCGAGATGCTGGCCTACGCCGACCTGTCGCTGATGGTCAAGGCCGGGGTGCAGTGGGGGCTGTTCGGCGGCGCGGTGCAGGCGCTGGGCACGGACGTCCACCACCACCGGTACCTGCGCGACATCATGAGCTTCGCGCTGCCCGGCTGCTTCGCGATGACCGAGACCGGGCACGGCAGCAACGTCGGCGCGGTGGAGACGACCGCCAGCTACGACGTGGCCGCCGGCGAGTTCGTGGTGCACAGCCCGACGCCGAGCGCGCGCAAGGACTACATCGGCAACGCGGCCCGGGACGGCCGGATGGCGGTGGTGTTCGCGCAGCTGATCACCCCGGCGGGGCGGCACGGGGTGCACGCGCTGCTGGTCCCGATCCGGGACGTCGACGGCCGGCCCTGCCCCGGGGTGACCATCTCCGACTGCGGGCGCAAGGCCGGGCTGAACGGCGTGGACAACGGGCGGCTGGTGTTCGACTCGGTGCGGGTACCTCGGGACGCGCTGCTCAACCGCTACGGCGACGTGGCCGAGGACGGCAGCTACTCCAGCCCGATCGAGAACCAGAACCGCCGGTTCTTCACCATGCTCGGCACCCTGGTCCGGGGCCGGGTGAGCGTGGCCGGCTCGGCGGCCAGCGCCACCCAGTCGGCGCTGGCCGTCGCGGTGCGCTACGGCCTGCGGCGGCGCCAGTTCGAGGCACCGGGCCGCGACGGCGAGGTGGTGGTGCTGGACTACCTGGTCCACCAGCGCAAGCTGCTGCCCGCGTTGGCCACCAGCTACGCGCTGCACTTCGCCCAGGAGGAGCTGGTGGTGCGGCTGCACGAGACGCAGACCGGGGGTAGCAGCAGCGACGGCGCTGAGACCGCGCAGCGGGAGCTGGAGGGGCTGGCCGCCGGCATGAAGGCGGTCACCACCTGGCACGCCACCCACACCATCCAGGTCTGCCGGGAGGCCTGCGGCGGCGCCGGCTACCTCACCGAGAACCTGTTGCCCCAGCTCAAGGCGGACACCGACGTGTTCACCACGTTCGAGGGCGACAACACCGTGCTGCTGCAGCTGGTGGCGAAGGGGCTGCTCACCGAGTACCGCGACTACGTGGGCGACCTGAACGCGCTGGAGATGGTCCGGTTCGTCACCGAGCAGGTGGTGGCCACCATCGCCGAGCGCACCTCGGCGCGCGGCATCGCGCAGCGGTTCCGCGACCCGGCGCCGGACGACCCGGCGTGGCACCGCTCGCTGCTGGCCGACCGGGAGGAGCACCTGCTGGCCACCCTGGCCAGGCGGCTGCGCCGCGCGGGCGCGGACGGCGCCGACGCGTTCGCGGTGTTCAACGCCGCCCAGGACCACCTGCTGCACGCCGCCCGGGCGCATGTGGACCGCTGGGTGCTGGACGGCTTCGACGCCGGTCTGGCGCGCTGCGCGGACGACGGGGTACGGGCGCTGCTGGAGCAGGTCCGGGCGCTGTACGCGCTGAGCCTCGTGGAGGCCGACCGCGGCTGGTTCCAGGAGCACGACCGGCTCACCGCGAGCCAGTCCAAGGCCGTCATCGCCACCGTGAACACCCTGTGCGGCCAGCTGCGCCCGCACGCCGGCGCGCTGGTCGACGGTTTCGGCATCCCGGAGCCCTGGCTGGACGCGGCGATCCTGCGCGAGACCTAGCGCCTTCACCGTCTCACACAGCTCCAGCAGCTTCCACGCAGCGGCCCAGGCCGCTGTGTCGGCGTGGGCGAGGCTGTGTCGGCACCATGGGCGGTGAGCCGTATAGGCAACCTCGATACCTCTATCGACCGACGGTGGTTGCCGGACTAATCCGCGGGAGATAGCGTCCAGTGAAATGGTGTCGCCCGGATCTGCCGGGAGAACCTCAAATGGGCCAGTACATCATCCGGGTGCATGAGTGGATTGTTGACGAGATGGTTACGTCACTATTCGGCGCTTGCCTCGCAGGTAGCCGGCATGTGCGAGGAGCGAGCAGCTGTGAATACCGACTCCGATCTCTTCGACATCCCCGGAACGACCGTGTTCACCGGGCAGCAGACACGTAAGGGCTATCACCTCAATCAGTTCTGCATGAGTCTGCGCAGCGCGGAGAACCGCGCCCGGTTCGTGGCCGACGAACGCGGCTACGTCGACGAGTGGCCGATGACCGAGGCGCAGAAGCGGGCGGTGCTGGACCGGGACTGGAACGCCGCGCTGGCCGAGGGCGGCAACATCTACTTCCTGGCCAAGATGCTCGCCACCGACGGGACCAGCTTTCCGGAGGCCGCCAGCATCATGACCGGGGTGAGCGTGGCCGACTACACCGCGATGATGGTCGCCGGCGGTCGATCTCCCGTTGGGCAGCGCTCGATCCGGGAAGGTCGCTGATCATGGCCCGGATCACCGCGGGTGTCGCCGCCAGCCATGTGCCCGCCATCGGCGCGGCGATGGACCACGACCAGGTAGGCACCGGCTACTGGAAGCCGCTGTTCGACGGCTTCGAGTGGACCCGGGAGTGGATCGCCGAGGAGCGCCCGGACGTGGTGATCCTGGTCTACAACGACCACGCGTCGGAGTTCTCCCTGGATCTGATCCCGACGTT
>Ga0137415_10002310_pt1 | contig 19034 bp, 16 predicted proteins | sample CZODoug3_1_1_16f_FD_183082 | JGI IMG/M metagenome (GOLD analysis project Ga0137415, IMG submission 183082) | Vadose zone soil fungal communities from Angelo Coast Range Reserve, California, USA - CZODoug3_1_1_16fungal (Hybrid Assembly) | ecosystem: Environmental > Terrestrial > Soil > Vadose...
GATGAGACCGAGCCGCTCGATGCCGAACGCAACGATCACCACTTTCGGATCGGTGCCGGCGTCCCGGGCGAGCAGACGCGCAAGCCGCTCGCAGAACAAGGTACGCTTGGCGAGTCCGGTGACCGGATCGAAATAGGACAGAAGCCGGACTGTGTTCTCCTTCTGTAGATACTGCAGGGCGAAGGAAATATTGGCCGCCACTTCCTGCAGCATCCGGAGCTCCTCTGCATCGACGGCGTCACACTCGGCCGCACCCACGGTAAACGCGCCGACTGGGGTGTCGTCCACGATAAGGGCAACCGAAGCGAGGCAACTGACGCCGGCGGCGAACATCCGCTCGCGATACACGATCCCTGATGTCTGATCGAGTACGTTCTCGCACACGACCGGCTGACCTGTGCGCAGCGCGCAACCGGTCACGCTCTCTTCGGCCCCCCCTGCGTCCTCAACGGGGAACCGCGCCTGATCACGCGCTTCAACGCCCGCCCCTGCCCATGCGACCGGATAGGCGAAGCGGGTGCGCGGATCGATTAATGCGACGAACGCGAACGCGTAATTACCGACATCGTGCGCAATCCGACACGCCTCCTCCAGCAGCTGCGTGCGATCACGGATGCGAACAACCGCCGCGTTGATCCCTGAGAGCATCTGAAGCACGCGGGTCAGGCGGGCAACACGTTCTTCGGCCTTGCGACGGGCGCGGCGCGAAGCGGCCTCCTCGAGTGCTCTCCTCACGGCAGGCGCCAGGCGCGCCAAGTTGGTCTTGAGCACGTAGTCGACCGCGCCGTGCTTCAAAACGTCGATCGCGCGTTCCTCGCCGAGCGTGCCTGACACAAAGATAAACGGCGTATCCGGCGCCTCCCGTACGGCCAACGCGAGCGCTGTCGACCCGTTGAAGCCGGGCAACGTGTAATCAGAAAGAATGATATCGGGCGGCGACTCGCGCAGCGCTTCTCGAAAGGCTTTCTCAGTCTCAACGCGCCGCCATGCGAAGTTCATGCCCGCCGTCATGAGCTGTCGCACGGCGAGTTCGGCATCCGCGGCCGAGTCTTCCAGAATCAACAGGTGAAGTTCCTGATCCATGGTGCAACATCCGGCCGACGGTGGGACGTCTGCGCCGCTGCGCAGTACTCCCCGGCTGCACTGAGCGTCTCGTTCGGGGGCATGGGAAATTGCGTGCTCGTTCTTTCTGCCGCCTGGGATTCCGCCGTGAGCAAAAGTACCCACTAAAATGGGGTATATGTTACGATACAGACAAGACCCATGGGACGAGACGCACTTATGACGAGCCCGGCAGTTCGGAGCACGGATTCTCACCACATCAGCGCAGTAGCACTCGATCTGCTGCGCAGGCCGTCCCATTCCGGACGAGGCTCAGCGGCCATGCGGGAGTGGATTGAAAAGCGACTGGCCAGCGGTAGCGGCACGATCAGCGGCATCGAGCTGCATCGGGAAATTGAGGCGGGCATTCCCGGAAAGTCGATACCTACGCTGATCGTCGTCCTCGACATGACGCGCGAGGACTTCAGTGATCTTCTCGGCCGCGCTCGTAAAACGCTGGGCGACTTGGTCCAGCGCGAGCACCTCTCGCGCGTGGACAGTGACCTTCTTTATCGGATCGCGCGCGCGATTGTGCATGCCGTCAGTGTCTTCGAGGATGCAGGTTACGCGGTACAGTGGCTGAAGGAGCCCAGCGAAGCTCTTGGAGGGGCGACTCCTTTGAGCCTGTTAGCCACTGTGGAAGGTGATGAGGTAGTTCACGCCGAGCTAGGTGCGGTCGAGCATGGGATGCCTGTTTGAAGGTCTACCGCTTCGTGAGCACGCGCTTTCCGGACGGGCTCTCCTGCGAAGGGGCACGGCGACACGGTGGGCGTTGGAACAGCAAAGGAGTCGCGGTCTTGTATTGCGCGACCAGCGAGTCCCTTGCGATGTTGGAATTACGCGTACATTCTCCGCATCCCTACCCGCGTACACGCTGGAGATTCGCCATCGAAGTCCCCGATGATGCGCTGACCTCGGTTGCGGTAGACGAGCTACCGCGCGGGTGGGACAAACTTCCCGCGGGGCCGGCGAGCAAACGCTTCGGCGATGCGTGGGCCACCGCGAGTTCGAGCCTGGGTCTGCTGGTGCCGTCCGTGGTGGCTTCCGAGGAGAAGAACCTGATGCTCAACCCATCGCACCCGCGATTTCAAGAAGTGCGCGTCCTATCCAAGCGGCGCGTGGTGCTCGACAAGAGGCTCTACTCCGTCCCAGCGAAGCGCCGCTCGAGCGCCCAGAAGAAAAAAAAGCAGTAGTTGCACCGCCTCTCGAATCCGATCCCTGTGGAAACGCGCTTGGCGAGACCCGGCACCTTTGAATCGGCACGCTCGCCGTCATTCTCGGCGATGCCGCACGTCGTGCGTGCGGCCCCAACGCGCCACAAGTTGAGAGACTTCGCGATGGCGGACGGATCCCCGCGAAGAGCGCGCCCGACACATTGAGTATCCATATCGCCTGTCACGTCTAGGCGGAAGCCAAGAGCTTCAACGCATCCCGCACGTGCCTTGCTATACGGGGGCATGGAAGCCTTTCTCGACGAATCACTCGCCACGATGCTCAGCGCGAGCCTTCGGAGTAACTTGCCCTCCTCACCCGGCTTAGCTAGTCTCATCGGATGACCCGCGTGGAAATCACCTTACCAGACGAAATCTTCGCGGGGCTCGATCGCGATTCGGCCCAGCTAGTAGCGTGACACGTAAATATCGAAACATTATGCTGACGCATATCGGCAGTACACAGAGGTGTCAGGCATGCGACAGACAGAACTGAGCTTGAACAAGCGGGACCGACGGATCGTGGATGAGTTTCGTTCCAAAGGCCTGCATCTGGCGCGCGAGTTCAATCGGGCCCACATTCTGGCGGCGTTGGATCGCCAGATGCCGGAGCAACTGATCATGGAGGTGCTCAACGTGGGCCGTACGGCGGTTTGGCGCACACGTGCCGCGTATCTAAAAGGTGGACTGGATTTCGCACTCCATGATGAACCGCGACCGGGTAAGCCCAAACGGTATGAGGCGGATGCTGAGGCGCAGGTGACCGCGCTGGCCTGTTCGGATCCGCCCCCGGGGGCGCAGCGCTGGACCGTGGCGCTGCTGACCGAAGCGGCGCGTCGCCACCCGCAGATGAAAACGATCAGCCGAGAGACCATCCGGCGGATATTAAAAAAAACCTCCTCAAACCCTGGCGCAAACTGATGTGGTGCATTGGCGAGATCACCGCAGAGTACCGCAGGCGTATGTACGAACTGCTGACTCTGTATGCTCGCCCCTACGATCCACGCGAGCCGGTGATTTGTTTGGACGAGAAAAGCAAGCAATTGCTGCGGGAGACTCGGCGCCCCTTGCCGGCAAAGCCGGGAATACCGGCCAAGGTGGACTACGAGTACGAGCGGGCCGGTACCTGCAACATCTTTGTCGCCGTCGAACCTCGCGGTCAGCGGCGGCTCGCGCAGGTCACCACTCGGCGCACCAAGGTCGACTTCGTGGCCTTTGTCTGCCGGCTGCTGCACAGGGGATATTCCCAAGCACGCAAGGTTCACTTGGTCTTGGACAACCTCAATACGCATCTGCCCACCAGCTTCGAAGAAGTGCTCGGTATCAACACAGCCGCGAAACTGCTGCGCCGGATCGAGTTCCACTACACGCCGAAACACGCGAGCTGGTTGAACATGGCCGAGATCGAGATCGGCGTCCTGCAGCGCCAGTGCCTGGCGCGCTGTGCTTCCGAGCAAACCACACTCGCCACCGAGGTAGCGGCTTGGCAGCGCCGGCGCAACGCCGCTCGATGTGGCATCGAATGGACGTTTACCCGTCGAGACGCAGACCGGAAGCTGAGTCGCCACTATGTTTCGTAATTAACGTGTCGCGGTACTAGCGGCAGATTTACGGGCGGCAGCGGCGGCCAAGTGGTACGAGGTCGGACGAGTGAGCCAGGAAGTCGCAGCGCAGATCGCCGGCGTTAGCCGCAGCGAATTCCTCAATATCTTGTCTGACTTCAAAGTGTCGCCGATGCAGGAGAGTCACGAAGAAGCACTGGCCGGTTCGGAGCTTTTGCTTCAGCCGTGAAACCCGCGGTGCTCAATGCATCGCCCGTGATTGTCTTGGCCCGTGCGGGCTACTTGGACTTGGTACCAAAGCTGGTTTATGGGATTCGGTCAACGCACTGCTAATCCCTCAGGTTTAACGAGTTACCGATCTGACTTGGCGTCTCTTCATACTCCCTTCAACAGCCCTCCTACTCCGCGAACAATTCGCGCAATACGTCCGGCCGTCGCTTAGCAATCGTCAGTAGGGAACGCGCCGCCCCGGAAGGTTTACGACGTCCCTGCTCCCATCCCTCCAACGTGCGGGTGGATACGCCCAGTACGTCTGCAAACTTCCGCTGTGATAGCCCCGTGCGCATACGTGCCTCAAGAATCTCAGGCACCTTGATATGATGAACACGAGCGGCCTTGCCAGCCTTCATCTGCCGCACCGCCGCCAACAATTCCTCACCGAGGTTTCGGCTAGCTTCGTACTTTGCCAGTGCCTTTGCGCTGAGCTTTGCCATCGATCATCTCCCGGATCTTGATCAAGATCTTTACGTCTTCAGCGATGGTGAGCATGGATAGCATACGCCAGAGCAGTATATACGTCAATGACGTATATTTCGCGACCGCCGAAGTGCGAGCGAGCGCTTCGGGGGGACACTGTGCACGCCGCTCCTGAAGATGCGACGGCAGGGGCTGATCTTCGGTTGGCCGCCGGTGAGAAGGCTCAGTTGGCGAGCGGTGTCCTCACGAAGAGCGCCAAGCTAGACATGGATTCGGCGCTGGGCGTTTTGCTTCGCCTCAAGAGACAATAACCGTGTGTGTATTGGTGTCGAACACGTCGAGCCCGGTACGTCGCTCATTGGTCACGGCACGTTTTTGGGTGGGCGCGCGCCCGGAAAATAGGGCGCGGCCCGCTAGGGAGAAACGTCACCACTGCACCACCCGTAAGAGCAACTTGGGGGGCAACTTTCAAGGCAATGGCGATGGCTATGAATTCAGGAACATCAGCTCTGCGTTCGCCGCACTCGATCTTGGCGACTCGGCTCCGGTGCCACCCAAGGCGCGCGCGCGGTCGTCCTGAGTCATTCCGGCCTCGCGCCTCGACGCCGCAATGATCGTCACCACGGCTCGATGCCATTTGCTGAGCAGCGACTTGTTCGGGGCGCTAGTGCCTCGGGCTTCAACGTCCACGCCATTCGTCCTCGAGCGCCGCCCCGCGTCGGGATAGCTCGCGCAGTTTGTTCCAACGGTGCGACGGATCGAAATGCTCCACGATAGTCCCCTGCTCTTGTTCGCCTTCCCCAGCGGCGCTCCGAAGTCGGCGCCGCCGTCATGGAGAATCTGGTCAAAGTCGATTCACGCACGCATCTCTACCGCCTGACGCAATCCAAGACGGATCAGACCGGCACCGAGCTGGCCACTTCCAGAAGCCCGAGCCTGTCTGACAAATGATGGACCAGCTCGCGAAAATCACTTCGGCTAATCGTGTTAGCCTGCTTCGCAACATGGAGGAAAATCTCTGTAAAAGTGCGTTTGCCATCCATCAAAACCAGGACGGTCTTCAGCTGAGCAGTGTCTTGTTCCTCCAGAACGCTCGGAGGTGCCACCCCATAGATGAAGCCAAACGCCATCTCGGCGCTCCGGCTTTGTCGATTGGCAGCAAAATTCTCTACGGAAGCAATCTTGATGTTTCGCCCCACTACAACGGCGGGAACGCCTTGCCACCATGCTTCATCGTCGCTGGCGAGGACGTTTCGGCCCTGGCCGGCATGGATGCCAACCGGGTTGGATGTCTTCCGTGCTGTGAAGAACTGAACAAGGAAGAGGATGTTTGGCGCAGTATCCGAGAGCGTTCCCAGATCTACACAAGCAGATCGTTCGTACCGGCTCTCGAGCACATCAAATCCCGCGATCTCGAGGAATGTGGACAATTCCTCGGGTGCGAGACCACCCAGCTGGGGGAAAGGCGCTTTCATGGGGGGGGAGAAATTCACCCACACGCCGCCGGGTCGGAGGGTCCTGCGGATCTCCGACGCGACACGTGCAGGATTGCCGACGATGTCCAGGAGGAACTGCGTGACAACTGCCGCGAGACTGTTATCCGGAAAGGGTAGACTGGACGCATCTGCGACGGCTAGTTGAATATTATCAGTGGCGGCTTGCCGCCGCCGAAGCTCGATCGCGCGCCAATCGGCGCGCTCGACGTGGACTGTAATCGAGTTACCGCGCATTACGTCGCGGGCGATCAGCAACATTGGAACGCACAGATCGATGCCGCACACGCGTTCAAACTCTGTAGACACGGCATGAACCATTCCGCAAGCGCCAGCGCCGAGAACCGCAATGGGGCCGGCGTTCTGGCCATGGCGCGTGAGAGCGGAGACAATCGTTCTCTTCACTCTGTCAAAGTCGTCTGTTGGTGTCCAGTCTTGATGGAAGTATTGCAACATGACGTCAACGGGCCACGCCGCACCACAATTCGATAACCGATCGAGAAAGTTCAGTTCACGTGTTGTGGTGCCCGTGAGAAGCTCGACGGATTTCATATGGGCTTTAGTCAGCGCCAAGTTGGCGCGCATGCCGGACAGCGCGTCCTCCCCTCGGGAGCGCATTCGTGCGTAGAGCGAATCCGTGGAAGCTTTGTCGGCCAGAAAGGCCGAGAGATTGTGAATATTCGTCTCGGACGCCCGCAGTTCCTGTACGGTGGCGCTCAAGAGTGCGTGCGGCCTGAGAGTGAGAATGGGAATATCGTCAACGATGGGGTATGAGCGAGAGCACTGACGACAGCGGAGCTGCCCCGGTTCGGCGCTAAGGGAAGATGTGCCGCATCCGATGCAGGAATACGAAATAGCGCTTTTCACTTCCATGCGAAAAAGACTCCCAAGTCAGAAGCAACTCTAAATCAAGCCGTGAGGTGCCGTGGAGCGCCCTGATTCAATTCGATGCGTCCACCTTGTCCCATACCCCGCACACCAGGGCCCTCCAAATACTTTCAGCCTGCCTGGGAGTGTTGTCAACTTGCAATCTCGACGCTCCGACAGTTTCATTGCAATCGCTCGAGGATGCGGCTGCGATTGAGCCGGATCGCAGGCCGGGACGAAGGTCAGTAGTTCAGGTTGAAGCTGATCAGGCCACCGATGAAGCCGATCCAGACCAGCCCGAGCAAGGCAGCCGCGATCAAGCCGTTGCCGATTCGAGGCAGCCAGGAGGTCTGCAAGCGCCACAAGCGCCATAAGCTCCAGAGGCCGGCCCCGGCGAGTGCGACGACGATCACCCCGGCGATCTGCAACGTCCGGATCACCGGATCGAGCCCCGTGCTGTAGACATCCAACTGCACGCTCAATACCGGAAGCAACACGAGCGTCCAGCTTACGAGCCAGAGCACGTCGAAGGTGGCGGCAATACGCAGGAATGCCCGTAAACGACGTCCTTCGGCCGAATAAGCCGGGGGACGCTGGTAATACCGTCTCATCAGATATCCGACCGGCCAGAGTATGACCGTCAATGCCAACGTGACGAACGAGCCCAACAACACGGTCAGGTTCAAAGGGGCAGCGCGTTGGGACGGTACCTGTTGAAAAACCGATGTCGGGTCCTCACTGTCGATGACCGTTCGGACGCCATCGACGTTGCGCAGCGCAAGCTGGCGAGTGCCGCCGATTTCACGCCAGACGTCCGGCGCGACTTCGTGAAAGTGCTCGTCGCCGGGTTCGAGGACGTTGGGTGCAACGATCGTTCCATCCGGGTTTTCGGCAATCACCGTCTGTTGCAAAAGATAGAAGACGCTCAGGAAGCCGTGCTGCACGCGGCGGGACGTTTCGTAGCGGCCCGCGATCTTGCGCGCGTCGGCGACAGCGGAAGCCAGGGCCGCAGGGTGGGGCGAGGCGGAAGTTGGGGGAAAATAGCGGTCTACGAATTGATCGAGCAGCGCCTTGCGCAAACCGTACACGGCATTCTCACGCCCGCGAGCGTTGAAACTGTAGAAAATACCAACACGCTCCTGCGGCAGAAGCTCGAGGTCTGTATGGAAGAAGATCGTATCGCCGCCGTGTCCAATCAGTGTTCTGCCGTTGCGGACTTCATAGAAGAAGCCGTGCGCCATGGTGCCGAACCCGGCCAATGCCGTTTCCGACGGACTGTACATCAACTGCGCAGTCTGGCTGCTCAGCATCTCGTAGTCGCCCAGGTGACCCTGCTGTAGATGCGCGAGCATGAAGCGTGCCATGTCCGCTGCGGTGGTCGTTGCGCTTCCCGCGGGCCGGGTCATGAGCAGCTCGAAGGGTTCGGGTGGCGTCGAGGCGGTCCGATAACCTTGCGAAAGCATGCCTTTGAATCGCTCGGGGACTGGCTCATCGAAGGTCGAGTGACGCATGCCGAGTGGCAGGAAGATGTGGTTTTCGATATAGCGCTCGTAGGGCTCTCCGGAGGCCCGCTGCACGATGTAGCCGGCCAGGGCGGTGCCGTAGTTCGAGTACGCCGGAACCGTGCCGGGGGGAAACAACAGCGGCCGCGGGTGTTGCTTTAGGTACGTTTCCGTTGACTGCGAACTGCGCGGATCCATGGTTAGAAGGTCCTTCAGACCCTCCTCGAAGCCGCCCCGGTGGTTCATCAGGTCCAGGAGGGTGATCGGATTGCCGCCTGCGGGAGAGACCTTGAAATCAAGGTAATCATCGACGTTGCGCCGCAGGTCGAGCTTGCCCTGCCCGACCAGTTGCATGACCGCCGTCCAGGTAAAGAGCTTCGAGGTCGAGGCGATCCGGGTCAGGATCCGCTGCGGGTCCATGGGGATCTTCTTCTCGACATCTGCATAGCCATAGCCGGATTGGAACAGGACCTTGCCGTCTTTCACGACGCAGACCACAGCGCCTGCGATATCGCCAGTTTTCAGACCGTATGTCAGGAGGCCGTCGAGCCAGGCTTCAACGTCCGTAGCGCTCAGCTCGTGAGCGGTGTTGGTAGGGGTCGCGCTGCTGTCTACCGCTGGAATGGGCCTCTCGCTGGTGGCCGGTGTTTTGTCCCGTGGATCGGAAGCCCTTGCAGGGCCAACGGCCATCACGATATACAAGGCAGTTACGATGGCTGCCACGCTGTGCCCAACTTTCATTGAATCTCTCAATCGGTTCGATCCGCTGCGGCTGATTGTGCATTGGGAGGCCACGCGCCCGCTTTATTGAACTATGCGTACTCGCGATCCGTCACGTAGCTTGATGAAATCGCCAAGCGCCAGAATGGCGCCGGGCTGGAGTCCGGCCACGATCGTCTGGCCGTCGGCAGTCCGAGGGCCGAGGCGAACCGCGCGGCGTTCGACCACATCCCCGCTGATCACGAACACAATGCCGGCGGCGCCGCTGATTTGGACCGCCTCTGGGGGAACGAATACACCAGGCGCTCCTACATCGGCGCCCGTTCGCGGTTGAGTTGACTCTTCCAGGAACGACACCCGGGCCCCCATCTCAGGCACGATGCGCGGATCCTTCTGCTTGAATCCGATTCGGACTTTTACGGTCGCTTTCGCACGATCGGCGGTAGGGATGACCGCGATGACTTCGGCCGGAAGCTGCCAATCCGGATAGGCATTCAGCGTGATCATCGCCGCTTGTTTGGAATGAACGCGATTGATGAAATTCTCGCTCACATCGACATCCACCTCGAGCGAATCCATATCGACGATCTTTGCAATACCGCCGCCGCCCGAGAACTGGGGCGAGACAATCTCACCGGGCTGCGCGCTCTTGACAGTCACCACACCGTCAAAGGGCGCGTTGATGATCGTGTCGTCCTCGTAGCGCTGATTGATTTCCACGGCCGCTCTCGCGACCGCCAGATTCTGCTCGGCGACCAACGCCGCGGTTTGTGCCGCGTCGAAGTTGGATTTGGATGAATCGAAGGTTTCAGGGCTGATCAGGCCTTCGGCCAATTGCCTCTGGTTGCGCAAAAAGCTCGGGCGCGCGTCATCGGCGGCCAGTTTTGCCGCCGTCAGCGCCGCCTCGAGTTGCTTGACCTGTGCTCTCGATTGCTGAAGCACGGCTCGAGCATTGGAGTCGTCGAGCCTCGCCATGACTTCGCCCTGCTTGACCGTTTGGCCCTCCTGAACCACTACCTCGTTGACCTTGTAGATGCTCTTGGCCGAGACAGTCGCCTCGCGCAGCGCCACGACATAGCCCGACGCATCCAACAATGAGCCACCGCCCGCCGATCCACTGCTCGTCCGGGTCGCTTTCGCTGCGACGACGTGAACCGGAATGCCGGCACGCGAGAGCGCAAGCATCCAAACGCCGGCTGCAACGAGTGCGGCCGCGCCGAGTCCTGTCAGCCACCATGGCAGGCCGCGGTGATGTCGTGGGGTTTGCGTCCGGTCGATCCGCAACCGGTCGAGAAGCGCCGACGTATTGTCCATGAGAAGAAGTTTTCCCTAATTTTGGCGCGTTGTACGTCCGTCAAACGTGAGCGTTTCCAGCGTGCCCTGATCGTTGCGGTTCCACCAACCGCCTCCAACCGCCTGAAACAACGAGACGGTATCTATGTAGCGGCTTGCCACAGCTCGAACGTAGGCGATTCGAGCCTGCTGATAGAGTTGCTGAGCCGCCAACACGGAAACGAAGTGGACCGCGCCGTCGTCGTACTGCCTCTGGACCAATTCGAGGGCGGCCTTGGCCGCGTTGACGGCATCGTATTCGGACTTGAGCGCCTGTGCGTCATTGTCGAGCGCTGTGAGCGTGTCAGCGACGTTCTGGAACGCTTGCAATACCACGAGTTGGTACTGCGCTGCAGCCTGATCGAAAGCGTCGATCGCGGCACGACGCTTTGCACGCAGCATGCCGCCCTCGAAGAGCGGCTGCGCTATTGCCGCCGCGAAACTCCAGGTGTTGGAGCCAGGCTCGAGCAGTTTGGCGAAGCTCAAAGATTCATCGCCGTAGGAAGCCGTCAACGTCAATTGCGGGAGCATATTCGCGGTCGCGACACCGATCGCGGCGCTCGCCTGGCGCATTATCATCTCCTGTACCTTGATATCCGGGCGCTGCGCCACCAGCCGCGATGGCAGGCTGACGGGCAGGTCCCGGGGCAGCTCGAGATCGGACAGCTCGAGATCGGCGCGGGCTGCATCGTGGGGAAAGTGACCAGTCAGTACCGCCAGTTGGTGCTCGGCGACCGATCGTTGTTGCTGCAGCGCCGGGAGAGTTGCGCGCACCGCAGCGAGATTCGACTGTTGCTGCAGCACATCGGCATGCGTCTGGCTGCCCAATTCGAATTGGCGTTCAATGATGGCGAGTTGCTTGTCTTCGAGCGCGATGATTTCACGCGTCGCGGTGATCTGGCCGCGCACCGCGGCAAGCTGGATCGCCGTCGACACCACGTTGGCCGTCAGGATGACATAGCTCGCCTCGAGCTTGAAGTTCTGAGCCGCGGCCTGTGCTTGCAATCCCTCCAGCGCGCGCCGGTCGCCCCCGAAGACATCGAATGTATAGGAGACGCTTACATTGGCCTGAAAGACGTTGGCGATGAATCCTGGAAATCCCGGGCCGGTCGAGGCACCGCTGGCCTGTTCGCGAGTGCCGCTGCCCGCTGCCTGGACCTGCGGGAAGAAGACGCCCTTCCCGGCCCTGACATTTTCCCTTGCCGCGCGCAGGGCCGCCTGCTGGGAAGCGATATCCGGATACTTCGCCATCGCCTCGCGAATCAGTCCGTCGAGTTTGATCGAGGCGAACAGTGTCCACCATTCACCCGGCAGATCGTGGCCAAACTCAAAGCTCTGGACCTCCCCTCCCGCCGCGCCGGCGGTCTGCGTCTGGAGCGGCACGACTTCGTAGGTATAGGCGTCGCTCACGGGGGGTGGGGGCGGCTCGAAGTTCGGCCCGACAGCGCAGCCCGGTAGAGTCAGGATCATCGCCAGACCGACACCTACGCTTTTGATTGACCGACCGTTCATGGGGTCCTCGAGCTTTGAACCGCTATATCGCGCGCAACGCTGTGGCAACTGGCAAGCGGGCGGCTCGAATGGCTGGGAACAACCCGCCGATGAGGCCAATCAGGCAGGCCCAGACGATGCCGAGCGCAACGAGGCCCGGCGTCACCGCGAGATCAAATGCCAGTTGCGCTCCAGTGCCGCTGCCGGCCGTATCGACCGAATGGCCGTTGAATATCAGCCAGGCGATCGTCGCCCCGCCCGCACCGCCGACCAGCGCCAGCAGAAGTGCCTCGACCAACACCGAAACAACGACTGACACCGGGGCGAAACCGATCGCTCGCAGTGTGGCGATTTCCCGCGAGCGGGAACTCACGTTTGAGTACATGGTGTTGAGCGCGCCGAGGATGGCTCCGATTGCCATGATTCCGCCGACCACGTAGGCCACGATCGACATGATGGCGCTGATCTGGTCCGACTCCTGGGTTCCGAAATCCCTTTCCGTCGACACATCGGCCTGCAATTGCGGATTGGTCGTGATCGAATTCCTGAAGGCGCCGAACCCCCCATGCGGGTCGATCATTACCAGAACACTCTGCGACAGGTTCCCGCGTTGATAGGCGGAATTCAGCGTCCGCGAATCCGCTATGAGCTCGGACTCGTGCGAGCTGCCGGCACTTGCGAATACGCCGACCACTCTCCACGTCGTACCGCGCAATTTGATCTTCGAGCCGACGTCCAATCCCTTGTAGAGACGTTGCGCGGATTTTCCGACGATCAATTCGGCCACGCCTGGCCGGAAGAGGCGGCCGCTGACGATTTTGATTTCAGGATGAACGGCAAGGCCTTCCTGCGTAATACCGCGAAGTGGCGCGCCCGCTTCAGCGCCATCCCGCTTGAACAAATTGACGATCATGAGGCTCTCGGGCGAAGCCAGTGCCCTGCCATCGGCGCCTTTGCTGATGGCGGCTGAATTCGCGATCGCCAGTGTCTCCTCATTCGTCAGCGAGCTGAGGAGCTCCATACTCGTGCCCGAGCTCACGACGATCGCGCGATTCTCAGGCCCGGAGCTCTGCAGCACATTGACGAGGCCGGTCGAGACCGCGAGGACCGAGACCAGAACCGCGACGACACCGCCGATACCGATGACGACGACAGATGAAGTTCCGAGCCGTCGCGGCAGACTGCGCAGATTCATCGCAGACACGGCGGCAATCTCGGTAAGGATGCTCATGATGGGTTCCTCATCGCGCCGCCAGCGCATCCACGATGTTGAGTCGCTGGGCACGAACCGCCGGCAGCAGCCCACTGACAATCGCCAATACCGCTGCAATGACGAGTCCGACGATAACCACGACCGGCGGCAACACGGTTGTGCCAAGGGAGGTACCGACCATCTCGATAGCAACGGCCGACAGAATCAAGCCGATGATCGCGGCGATCAGGCAGAGCAGCGCAGACTCCACGAGCACCAGAGCGCAGACTGCCCCACCGGAGAACCCGAGCGTCCTCAGCACCGCAAGCTCCGGAATCCTCTCGCGCACGGATTGCATCATGGTATTGGCGGTCAGGAACAGCAGTGTGAACATGACGGCACCGACCATCGCGTTGGCGATGAAGTCGACATCGGCGAGCGATTCGAGCTGCGATTGAATTGCCGCACTTTCGGTTTGTGTGCGAGTTTCGTCGGAGGAATTCGCGAAGAGCCGGTCGATCTGCGAGGCTATGGCGGTGGCATGAGCTGGATTGTCGATCCGAATGATGAACTGGTGCACGTGATGGCGATCGAACAGGCGCGCCTCATCCCAGTAGTCATAGTTGAGCCAGAGGGAGCCCCCGAGCGAGTTCCGGGCGTATTTTGGGTCGGCATCGAAAATGCCGACAATGTTGAAGGTCCAGCTGTTACGGCCGTCCACGTTTCTCCACAGCGTCGTGCCGAGCGGAATCTGGTCGCCCACTTTCCAGCCGTACTCGTTCGCCAGGAAGCGGCCGACGAGGGCACCCGCGCGTGTCGACTTCATGGCGTCGATCTGCGTGTGGGAGATGTTGAGCTCCGGGTAGACCACGGCAAGCTGGTCCACGTTGGTTGCAAAAGCGGGAATTGCATTCCTTGCATCGCGAAAATAGCCGCCAAAGAGGCTGACGTGGGCAATCGCGCGGACACCTTCGACCGCTGCAATGCGGCTCAGCAGGCTGATCGGCAGTGAGCTCAGAAGACCCACGCGGCTGGCTGTCCAGAGCCGGGCGTTCGAGCTGTCACCGAGCCCCTTCTTGATGTCCTGATTGATGCCTTGTATGAGACCAAACAGTAGAAAAGCGACCATGATCGAGGCCATGGTCAGAAGGGTTCGTGTTTTCTTGCGCCACAATCCCGCTCGGATGAGGATGAGGTATTTCATGCCGCGCTCCGCGCCGACGTACCGTGGAGGTGCCCTTTGTCCAGGTGCAGCGTTCGCGAAGCATGGTCGGCGGCGAGCGCATCGTGCGTTACCATGACTATGGTCTTGCCCTGGTCGCGGTTGAGCATCTGGAGAAGCTTCAGAATCTCTTCGGCATTTTCACGATCCAGATCCCCAGTGGGTTCATCGCACACCAGAAGTGTCGGATCGGACACGAGCGCGCGCGCGATAGACACACGTTGCAGTTGTCCTCCGGAGAGCTCATTCGGCTTGTGGGAGGCACGGTCGCCGAGCCCGACCAGCTCAAGCGCCATGCGGGCGTTTTGCTTGCGCTGCGAGGCGGACAGGTGCGTCAGCAGCAGGGGCACCTCCACATTTTCCTGCGCCGTCAACACCGGCAGGAGATTGTAGAATTGAAAAACGAAACCGATGTGCCGCGCCCGCCATCGGCCAAGTTGGCTGCCGGACAGGCGATCGATGCGTTCGCCGGCAACGTTGACCTCCCCTTCGGTCGGTTGATCCAGTCCCGCGATGAGATTCAGAAGCGTCGTCTTGCCTGAACCGGAGGGACCCATCAGCGCCAGGAATTCGCCGCCTGCGACTTCGAGAGCCAGTTTATGCAGCACCTCTATCTGCTGCTTGCCACGGACATAGCGTTTCACGACGCCCTGCAGAGAAATGATCATTGACATAGGTATTCACCCGGCAAGACACAGTGGAGCGGATTTGCGGCCGTCATGCGCATTTAGAAATCTCGGACCTCGGTGGACCGCACGGCGGCATACAGCACCGCGGCCGACACTACCAACCAAACACAAATCCCAGCCCAGGCGGGCACACCCGTCCGGAAATAGCTCTCGCCTTCCATGACGGTGGCTGGACTGAACGGCGCCAGTGCGGCAATGAGGTTGGTGCAGAGGTTACCGATCACGGCCACCGCGAGCGTGATCATTATCGGTCGCCAGCGATCGTCGAAGATCGTCGCCAGCCACAGGGACAGACAATAGAAGATCGCGCCGCCACTGAGAATTTGAATCCCATATACCAGTGCATCGGCCAGCGGGTAGGAATATCCGACAACCGGCGCCGCCAGCGGGACCAGCAACATGGGAGCGAGCCCCAGCACACACAATTCGGCCAGCTCTGTCGCTGCCCGCACCGCGCACACGCGGCGGCGTGAGACGGGTAGCGACAGCGTAAATATTGCGCCGGAGCGTTGTGAAAAGGACCCCGTTGCGCCGAGCAATACGGCGAATACGACCCAGAGATAGGACAGATTGACGCGAACCAACTGCACCCATACGTAGCCGCGGAAACTACTCGAGACTTGCGCAATCGAGTTGATTTCACGGGCGGGTTGATCGCCGGGGCCGGCGACGAGCGCGCCCCCCAGAAGGCCCTGCCAGTGCGGATAGGCAAGCGTGTTGGCCAGCGCTATGCCGCTCAGGATCCCCAGCCCAATGAGAAACCGCCAGCGCGTGTCGCGCCAAGCCGTGTACCACAGCATGTCAGCCCTTCCCCAAGACGATTTCCAGGAAGAGCTCTTTGAGCGTGACGGGCCAAGCCTCCGCCGAGACTGCCCCCAGCGAGCGCGCTTCCTCGATGATCTGCTCACCGCCGGTGCTTGCGAGAACGGTGAGCATGCGCCCCTTGCGCTCAACGCGCGCCGCGCCCGGGCTGCGAAATTGCACCGCCGGCGCATCGCCGTCGAAAACGAGCTCGATACGGCGATAAGATTCGCGTAGATCGTCCAGCGCGCCTTCGAGGGCCGTGCGTCCCCGATCGATGATTGCGACACGATCGGCGATCTGTTCGATCTCACCGATCTGATGCGAAGAGAAAAACACAGTCGCTCCCTCGCTAGCGACGTGCCCAACCAGCGCCTGTAACACCTCCTCAGCCGCGACCGGATCGAGACCGGTGGTCGCTTCATCAAGGATGAGCAACTCAGCACCTCGGCAGAAGGCCAGCAACAAAGCCAGTTTCGTGCGCGCGCCGCGTGACAATGCTTTGACGGTGCGCGATTCCGGCAGGTCAAAACTGCGCACGTACCGCTTCGCCATATCTGCGCGCCAGTGCGGAAAGAAGCTTGCCGTGAACGCAATCAGTTGCGCGACGGTCATGAAATCGTAAAGGTCCCGTTCGTCACTGACGAACCCCGTGCGTTTGCGGATTGCAACGCTTGACTCGGACTGGGACGCCGCCAGACCAAATATACTTGCGCGTCCCGCCGTCGGCCGAACCATGCCCATCAGAATTTTGATCGCGGTTGTCTTGCCTGCACCGTTGCGCCCAAGCAGCCCATAGATCGAACCCGCCGGTACAGTCAGACCAAGCCCGTCGAGCGCGGTCACATTCTTGTACTGCTTTTTGAGGCCAACCGTTTCGATGATGCTGGACTCAGCCACTTGATCCTGCCTTGCCGGAAATTCCTGCGAGCGCGGCTTCGTATAGGCGACGGACTTCCTCGTCCGTCACACCACGCGCACGCAATTGCTTCACGGCGGCGGCGACAATCGTTCGAGCGCCACGGAGTTTTTCGGCTTGGGCGTGCGCGCCCGCATTGACCGACACGAAGGCACCCGCGCCCTGGCGCAGTTCGATGATTCCTTCATGCTCGAGCTCGCGATAGGCCTTCGCGACAGTGTTTGGGTTTATCACGAGTTCCTCTGACAAAGGCCGTATACCCGGCAATTGCTCGCCCGGCCGTAGCGCCCCTGTCTCGACTGCATGTTTCACCTGCTCCATGAGTTGCAGGTAGATGGGAACGCCTGAGGCAGGATTGGATCGGAACAACATTCCGCGGTCTATCGGGTTGACGCAGCAAAGGACGACGGCAGTGACGCCGAGATTCCGGCGAGAGTCACCGCGCTGGCGGCACGATCCTCATGGAGGTCGATTTCGTCGGTCACGGTGCGCCCTCATGTGTATGACAGTACTAGTACTGTGATCCGGCGTCAAGGCCCCGCCTCCTCAATCAGAGAGCCGAAAGAATCAAGGGGAAATCGGAGAGGGTGAAGCCGCCTTTGCTGAGTTGGCAGTGAGAGATGAGGGCTTGCAGCGCCTCGATGTAGGCCTTTGCCAGCCCGGCCAGAGTCTCCGGGCGATGCACATTGGCGCTGTACCACCAGCTCACCTGCAGCGAGCCGTTCCACACGATCGCCGTCACATCGATCAGATGCGCGCGCATGCCTTGTGGGCTCATCGGCCAGCCGCCCTCCTCCTCCGGTGCCAGTCCGAACAAAGCCCCCTCACTCACCTCATCGTTCAACTTCCCCAGATAGTTGCAACTGATCTGCGGCGCCAGATCCAAACACTCACTCTGCAGCCCGCTCAGATAACGCAACACCCCATAACCCACCCCCCGATGCGGTATACGGCGCAACCGCTCCTTGGTCTGCTGCAAGTGCTCCCCCCACCCCTCATCCGCCCCGGCACTCAACTGCACCGGAAACACACTCGTGAACCACCCCACCGTACGCGACACATCCACTGCCTCAACGAGGCTCTCACGCCCATGGCCCTCCAGGTTGATCAACACCTGACTCGCCTTCATCCAGCTCCCCAGCACCCGACCCAACGCCGCCAGCAGCACATCGTTGATCTGCGTGTGATACACCCCGGGCACCTCCCGCAGCAGCGCATCCGTCTCGGCCGCACTCAACGCGCTCGTCACCCGCTGCATCGAAGCTACCGTGTTGCTCCCGTCCGGATAGTCCAGCGGTACCCGCCCACTGGCCGACCAGGGCTGGCTCTGCCAGTAGCCCAGCTCGCTGCGCGCCGCCTCCGTCACCGCATAGGCCTGCAGCTGCTGCGACCAGCTCTTGAAGGAGGCGCTCTTCGGTGCCAGCCCCACCGCTGCGTCCACCTCCAGCTCCTGGTAAAGGCTCTGCAGATCCTCCAGCAAAATCCGCCACGACACCCCATCCACCACCAGATGATGGATGATCAGCAGCAGCCGCTGCCCGCCCCGGGCGCCCAGCTCAAACAACGCCACCCGCAACAAGGGGCCCCGCTGCAGGTCCAAGCTGCCGTGCAAGCGCTCGGCCGTCTCCCTCAGCGCGGCCTCTTGATCACACGGCGCTATCGCGGACAGATCAATGCACTCCACCGGCACCACGCACGCGGCCTCCGCATGCTCCTGCTGCCAGTCCGAGCCGCTGCGCGCGAAGCGCAATCGCAGCGCGTCGTGATGCTCGATCAGCCGACCCACCGCCCGCTCCAACAGCGGCGCCTCGAGCCTGCGACGACACGCCAACAAAAACGATTGGTTGAAATAATGCGGCTGCGGCAGCTGCAACTCGAAAAACCACCGCTGCACCGGTGTCAGCGGTACCGGCCCCTGCACCGCCCCCTGCTCGGCGCACAGCACCTGCACTCGCCTCGCCACCGCCGCCAACGCCGCAATGCTCTGATGCTCAAACAGCTGCCGTACCGTCAGCTCGATCCCGGCCTGGTGCGCCCGCGCCACTACCTTGATCGACTGAATCGAGTCCCCGCCGAGCTCAAAGAAGTTCTCCTCTATACCCACTCGCTCCAGCCGCAGCACCTGCGCCCAAATCAACGCCAGCGTCTGCTCCACCGCCGTGCGCGGGGCGACATACTGCGTATGCGGCGCGCCGTACTGCGGCGACGGCAGCGCCTTGCGATCCACCTTGCCGTT
>Ga0137415_10002312_pt1 | contig 19026 bp, 15 predicted proteins | sample CZODoug3_1_1_16f_FD_183082 | JGI IMG/M metagenome (GOLD analysis project Ga0137415, IMG submission 183082) | Vadose zone soil fungal communities from Angelo Coast Range Reserve, California, USA - CZODoug3_1_1_16fungal (Hybrid Assembly) | ecosystem: Environmental > Terrestrial > Soil > Vadose...
GGGAACAATGGCTCCCGGTTCTGCGGCGCATCGCCATAGCGTGTCGAAGACGCGCGTGAACGCGCTGGTGGCGCTGCACCGCGCCCGGGACACGAGACGGTCACCCGCCCATCTTCGCCATCAGCGCGTCCGACACTTCGAAATTGGCGTAGACGTTCTGGACGTCGTCATGTTCGCTGAGCAGATCGATCAGCTTCAACAGTTTTTCGCCGGTCTCGTCGTCGACGGCGACGGTATTCTGCGGCTTCCAGGTCAGCGCCGCCTTGCGCGCTTCGCCGAACTTCGCTTCCAGCGCCTTGGCGACGTCGCGAAAAGTCTCCTGGGAAGCGTAGATTTCGTGGCCGCTTTCGCTCGAAACCACGTCGTCGGCGCCGGCCTCGATCGCCGCGTCCAGCATCGCATCATCGGAGGCCGCGCTGGCGTCATATTCGATGATGCCGGTACGATCGAACATGAAGGCGACCGAACCGGTTTCGCCGAGATTGCCGCCGGATTTCGTGAAGTAGGAGCGGATGTCGGAGGCGGCGCGATTGCGGTTGTCGGTCAGCGCCTCGACGATCAAGGCGACGCCGCCGGGACCGTAGCCCTCGTAGCGGATGTCGTCGTAGTTCTCGCCCTCGCCGCCGCTCGCCTTCTTGATGGCGCGCTCGATCGAGTCCTTTGACATGTTTTCCTGGCGAGCGGAGATGATCGCGGCCCGCAGCCGCGCATTCATCGCCGGGTCGGGCTGGCCCATTTTGGCCGCCACCGTGATTTCCCGGGCCAGTTTGCCGAACAGTTTCGATTTCTGGGCATCCTGCCGGCCCTTGCGGTGCATGATGTTCTTGAATTGGGAATGGCCGGCCATACGGGATCTCTTGGATTGGTCTCGGAAACAGGGGGTGGAAAGCGCGGCCTTATAGGCCGGTAAGGCGCCAAAATCAAAGATTGGCGTCCCTTTTTGGTACGGGAGTAGTACCACCTGCCGGAATATCAGGCAGTTGTTAACCCTGACTTCATGCCCGGATGAGAGGATGCGGGGTCCCATCTCAACTTCCCCAGAGAGCCCATGGCGTTCGGTTTGTTTCGAAAGCGAGTGCCGGAGCCGGTTGCGCCTGCCGCCGAACCCAAAGTTCCGGCGGCCGCGATCGCGTCCGGCGCTGCCACCCCCGCCGAGAGTGATTCGGCCAGGGAAATCCTGGAACTCTTGGAGCTCGAACTCGGCGGAATGATCCGCCAGCTCGAGCGCGCGGCCCATTCGGTCGCCGGCGGCGCGGAAGCGACCGCGGCGACGCTTGCGACCATCCGCCAGCGCACCGATGCGCTGACCGGCCGCACCAGCGCCGCGCAAAGCACGGCGACGACCTTCTCGCAGGCCGCCGACAAGTTCACCCAGTCCGCCGAGGGCATCGGCTCGCAGGTGCGCGACGCCAGCAAGCTCGCCGACGAGGCCGGCGCCGCGGCGCGCGAAGCCAGCGCCAATGTCGATCGCTTGCGGGAATCCTCGGCGGCGATCGGCAACGTCGTCAATCTGATCGCGCAGATCGCACGGCAGACCACGCTGCTCGCGCTCAATTCCACCATCGAGGCGGCGCGGGCCGGCGCCGCGGGCAGAGGCTTTGCCGTGGTCGCGACCGAGGTCAAGGCGCTGGCGGTGCAGACCCAGAGCGCCACCGAGGAGATTTCGAAGAAGATCGAGGCGCTGCAAAAGGACGCCGCCGGCTCGGTCGACGCCGTGCACCGCATTTCGCGGGCGATCGAGGCGATCCGCCCGGTGTTCGAGAACGTCAACGGCGCGGTGGCCGAGCAGAACCAGACCACCGGCGAGATGGCCCAAAACGCCGCCTCCGCATCCCATTTCATCGTCTCGGTCGGTGACAGCGCCACCGAGATCGACAGCGCGACCAAAGAAGCCGAGACGCATGGCGACAGCGTCGCCACCGCCGGCAAGGCCGTCACCGCGTTTGCGCAAAAATTGAAATCGCGCTGCGCGGTGCTGCTGCGCCAAAATGAACGTGATGGCGAACATGGTGGCGACCGCGATGGCGAAGCACGCCGGAAGAAGGAGCGGCTGCCCTGCAATCTTACGATCGAAATCCAGACCGCGCGCGGTCTCATCGCAGCGCCGGTCTATGAGATTTCCATGGAAGGCATCCTGATCAGCGGACCGGAGGCCGAAAGCCTGCCGCCAAACGAACGGCTCAGCGCCACGCTGCAGGACGTCGGTGCCTGCAGGATCCGGATCGGCGAGCGTTCAAACGCCGGCACGCAGGCGTGGTTCGAGGCGCTCTCCGCCGAAACCGGCGAGAAGATCGAAGACAAGCTATGGGCGATCCGCGACGAAAACACCGAATTCGTCACCCGTGCCATGGAAGCCGGCAACGCGCTGACCAAGATCTTTGAAAACGGCGTGGCTGATGGCGCGATCTCGATCGCAGACATGTTCGACACCGACTATGTCGAGATATCGGGCACCAACCCGGTGCAGCACCGCAGCAAAATCCTGGACTGGGCGGATCGCGCGCTGCCGCCGTTCCAGGAGGCGTTCCTCGCCAGGGACCCGCGTATGGTGTTCTGCGTCATGATCGACCGCAACGGCTATCTGCCGGTGCACAACAAGATCTATTCGCATCCGCAGCGCCCCGGCGATACCGCCTTCAACACCGCCAGCAGCCGCAACCGCCGCATCTTCAACGATCCCGCGGGGTTGGCCGCCGGGCGCAATCTGCGCGCCTACCTCATCCAGAGCTACGCCCGCGACATGGGCAACGGCAAGACGGTGATGATGCGCGAGATCGACGTACCGATCCGCGTCAACGGGCGGCACTGGGGCGGATTCCGTACCGCCTACAAGCTTTGAGCCGGAGCCAACCTAACGATGTCGGTCGCACAGCCTGAAAAGCCGAACCTGACCGCGCCGTCGAACAGCGAACGGCTGGTCGATCAGCTCGCCAACAGGATCGGCGGCCTCGGCGTCGAACTCGCTGACGTCGCCGGCAATCTGCAGGAAGTGGCGGGCCGCGTCTCCGGCCAATCCGACCGGTTCGGCACCTTGCAGAAGACCGCCGAGACGATGGTCACCGCCAACCACGACATCGCCAGCGCCTCGCAGGCGGTGCAGACCGCGACAATTGCCGCCGTCGGCGAGATCACCCAGTCGCGCGCGGTGGTGGAAACCGCGGTCCAGCATATCGCCGAATTGATCGAGGCCGTCGGCCGCATCGAGCATCGTCTGGCTTCGGTCGGCAGCGCGCTTTCCGAAGTCGCCAAAGTGTCCGGATCGATCGAGGCGATCGCGCGGCAAACCAATTTGCTGGCGCTCAACGCCACCATCGAGGCCGCGCGCGCCGGCGCCGCCGGACGCGGCTTTGCCGTCGTCGCCAGCGAGGTGAAGAACCTCGCCGAAGCAACGAGACAGGCCACCCAACTGATCGGCGGCACCGTTCGCGGCCTCGACGGCCAGGTCACCGGCCTGATCGGCGAGAGCGGTGACGCCTCGGCTCGCGCCAAGAATGCCGGCCAAGGCGCGGCGCAGATCCAGAGCATCATCGCCCGCGTGCAGGATGGCTTTACGTCGGTCGGCCGCGAGATCGACGGCGTCGCCAGGGCCGCCATCTCCAATCTCCAACATTGCGACCGGGTGATCGACGAACTCGGCAATCTGGCCAAAGGCGTCGATTTGTCATCGACCGAGCTAAAGCAGGCCGACGGCCGGGTCGCCAAATTGCTGGAGCTGTCGGAAGGCCTGATCGCGCTGATCGCCGACAGCGGCGTCGAGACCTCGGACGCGCCGCTGATCCGCGTCGTGATCGAGACCACAAAACGGATTTCCGAAGCCTTCGAGAACGGCGTCGCGCGCGGCGAGATCAGCCTCGATCAGTTGATGGACGAGAAATACCGCGAAATCGCCGGCACCGATCCAAAACAATATCTGACCGACTATGTCGCCTTCACCGACCGCGTCCTGCCGCCGATCCAGGATCCGATCCAGAACAGCGATCCGCGGATCGTGTTCTGCGTCGCCTGGGCCAAAGGCGGATATCTGCCGACCCACAATCCGAACTACCGCCACAAGCAGGGCCGCGACCCGGTCTGGAACAACGCCAACTGCCGCAACCGGCGGCTGTTCAGCGATCGCGCCGTCAAGAAGGTGGCGGCGAACACCAAAGCGTTCCTGCTGCAGACCTACCGCCGCGACATGGGCGGCGGCAATTTCGTGCTGATGAAGGATCTCTCCTCGCCGATTGTCGTCCGCGGCCGCCACTGGGGCGCGTTCCGGATGGGGTTTCGGCAGTCCTGAACCACGTCGGCGCGGCGGATCAGGCTGTTTTGCGCTTCACCTTGCTTGTTTTGCGCGCCGACGCTTGTTGCTGCGACGGCCGACGCGCTTTGCCTTCGATCGCTTTCCCGATTTCGCGGGTGGGTGGCTCGACTCTGTCCGATAGCGTCGCCAATCTCTCGATCAGCCACCGCGCGGCCGGACCCGGCGGCGTGTCGGTCTTGTGAATGATATGCATGGGGTATTCTCCACCACGCCAGTCCGGCAGGTTCAATCGCACGAGCCTTTTGGTTTCGATGTCGGCGCGAACCATCGGTTCAGGCATTCCGCACCATCCGAGTCCAGCGATAAGAAGCTTGCGCCGGATTGCTTGATCGCTGATGCGCCAGGTGTTGAGACTGACGACGCCGAAGTCCCGGCTCGCACCCGCAGGTTGCTCGGAAAGAACCAGCTGGACGAAATCGCGCGCCTCCAATGCAGTGGCTTCTCGCGCGCTGGCCAGCGGATGACTCGGCGAAGCGACCGGAATGACCCGCACCCCTGCAATGTCGATGCGGCGAAATCCCGTCATGTCCATATGCATGACGCTTCCCACGCCGATCGAAGCAACCCCGCTCCGGACCGCCTGCTCGACCCGGCCAAGGGTCTCGACCAGGAGGCGAACCGGCACCGTTGGGAAGCGGACATTGAATTCACGAAGCAGCGTTGTCAGCCGACCGTCCGGCAGCATGCTGTCGACCGCGAGCGACACTTCAGGCTCAAGTTCATCGAGAAACCCGCGGACCCGCGCGCGCAACGTCTCGATGCTGTGAGCAACCACCCTGGCTTCCGACACAACCGCTTCGCCCCGTGGCGTGAGCTTCGGTTTGCGGGTCGTTCCTCGATCGAACAGGGGCAGGCCGAGTTGTGACTCCAGGGTGTCGATGGCGTAGCTGATGGCCGAAGTCGCGCGCCCGAGCCGTTTGGCGGCGGCGGAAAAGCTTCCCGCTTCCGCCACTGCCAGCAGCACCAGAAGCTGATCGATGCTCGGGGTGGCCGGACTCCGCATTTCAAATTCCTTGAAAAGAACTTTCAGTTTTATACGGACTTTTTTTAACAGAGAGAAGCCCTAGGTGTTCGTGACGCGACGGGGCTTGCGGCAAGGGAGTTTCATGATGGCCAAATCCACGGCAGCGATCGGAGAGCGCTCACGTCAGATCGTGCATCGGACGCGAGGCCGTCGTCATGGCCCAATCACCCGCCTCGTCAGCCCGTCTGACCTCGGCGAGATCCTCAAACCGTTCGTGTTTCTCGATCTCTTCGACACCGAGGAAGCGTCATTTTCAGGCTTCGGACTGCACCCGCATTCGGGTATCGCGACCCTTACCTATTTGCTGGAGGGAAGTGTCCGATACGAGGATACAACCGGAGCCATCGGGATCTTGCCGCCAGGGGCGGTCGAATGGTTCCGCGCCGGTCACGGTGCCTGGCACGGCGGCGGTGCCGGAGAGTCCGGCCGGTCGCGCGGATTCCAGCTCTGGATCGCTTTGCCGCCAGAACATGAACTGCGCCCGGCGGAAAGCATCTACCTGACAACGGACGTCATCCAGAGGCACGGACCCGCCCGTGTGCTGCTCGGCAAACTTGGCGCGACCTCGAGCCCGCTTCGGGCCCCATCCCCAATCAACTATCTGGCTGTGCAGCTGAAGGCGGGCGAGTCCTGGCGCTACCAGCCACCGGTCGACCACACCGTTTGCTGGGTTGCGCTCGGTAATGGAAGCCTCGCCGTTCCCGAGCCCGTGCAGGCTGGCGAACTCGCGGTGTTCGCGCCGTCGAACGAGGCGATCGACTTCCATGCCATCGCCGACACCGAATTCGTTCTGGGGTCCGCCGCAAGCCATCCGCACCAACTCGTCCTTGGAAGTTACTCGGTGCACACCAGTCCGGGCGCGCTTCGCGCCGGAGAACGACGCATCGCCGAGATAAGGGCGCAGCTACAGAAGGAAGGCCGGCTGGAACCAGCAAGCTGATCGACATCGCGCGGTTGAGCTCCGCATTTCGAATCCGCTGAAAAGCATGTTCAGTTTTGTTCGGATTTCTACCAGGAGAACAGGAACGTAAGGTCGTGCCGACAGCCATCCAGCAAGTTCGAGGTTAGAGATGCTCAAAGTAGGATTAATCGTCGGAAGTACCCGGCCCAATCGGTTCGCCGACACGCCGGTGCAATGGCTCGTCGAGGGCGCTTCTGCGCGGCAGGACCTGCGGCTCACCGTGCTCGATTTGCGGGACTCCGAACTGCCTTTTTTCAGCGAGCCCGCACCTCCCGCCTACGCGCAAGGCGCCTATTCGCGGCCGGAAGCGGAGGCTTGGCGCAAGCGGATCGGCGAGTTCGACGCCTTCGTGGCAACGGTCGCCGAGTATAATCACGGGCCCACCGCCGTGCTCAAGAACGCGTTCGACAGTGCGTTTCTCGAATGGCACCGCAAACCCATTGCGTTCGTCGGCTATGGCGGCGTCGGGGGTGCTCGCGCGATCGAAACGCTTCGGGGAATAGTCATCGAATTGCAGATGGCGCCGATCCGGCAGGAAGTGAATATTGCCATGGAGCCCTATCTTGGCATCATCCAGAACGGGCGCTCGCTGAACGACTACGACTACCTTGTGCAGAGCCGCAAGGCGATGTTCGACGATTTGGTCTGGTGGGGCGAAGCATTGAAGACGGCGAGGAAATAGTAGGCATATCGTCGCCTCTCGCTCGCGCAGCAGCGCAGGCTGCGCTTCAGTTCGGTCGTTACCAACCGCGGGAGCACATTTGAATGATATACATCATATCAATAGCCTAAGCCGATGCAATCCCGTCAGCACGATTTTGTGATTGCCGGCGTCTGCCGCGGCGACAACGCAGGTCGGCGTTGCAAAAGATTTCTTGGCTTCTTAACTGAACGCGACGCGATGTAGTCTCGTGACGTCGCCAACTGGAGGGCGCATATGGCAACGACGCTGACCATCAATGGCGAACGAAAATCCTTCGACGCGCCGGCGGAAATGCCGCTGCTCTGGGTTCTCCGCGACATCCTCGGCATGACCGGAACGAAATTCGGCTGCGGCATCGCGCAATGCGGCGCCTGCACGGTGCATGTCGACGGCAAGCCGGTGCGATCCTGTGTTCTGCCGGTGAGCGCGGTGCGCGACCGCCCCGTGACCACCATCGAAGGCGTCGGCGCCTCGCCTGCCGGTGCCAAGGTGCAAAAGGCCTGGCTCGATCTCGAGGTGATCCAGTGCGGCTATTGCCAGTCCGGCCAGATCATGTCGGCGGCGGCACTGCTCGCCTCGACGCCGAACCCCGATGATTCCGACATCGACGCGGCGATGGCCGGAAATATCTGCCGCTGCGGCACCTATGTGCGGATACGCGAGGCCATCAAGCAGGCCGCGTCCGGCCGCCAGTCGTGAGGGGCGTGCCATGACAACAGCCAAAAAGACCGCCGCAAGCCGAGACGTCGATGGTGTTTCACGCCGCGCGCTGCTGACCGGTGCGCTGGCCGGCGGTTTCGTGCTCGCGTTCCGGCTTCCGGTGCGGGCTGCAAATGAACCCGCATCAGCGCCGAACGACACGGCCGGCAAGTTCGCCCCCAACGCCTTCATCCGCATCGATTCCGCCGGCAAGACCACGTTGGTGATGCCGCAGGTCGAGATGGGCCAGGGAATCTACACGGCGGTAGCGATGATCCTTGCCGAAGAACTTGACGCGGATTTCTCGGCGGTCGTTCTCGAGCATGCCCCGGCCAACGAGAAGCTGTACGCGAATCCGCTTTTCGGAATCCAGGCGACAGGCGGTTCCACCTCGGTTCGTGCATTCTGGAAGCCGCTCCGCGCGGCCGGCGCAACGGCGCGCGCCATGCTCATCCGCGCCGCCGCGCAACAATGGCAGGTCGAGCCCGCAACGTGCACTGCGTCGAACGGCGAGGTGATCCATGCGGAAAGCGGGCGCAGGCTTGCCTATGGGGCACTGGTGGAAGCGGCGAATGCGCTGACGCCGCCAAAGGATGCTGCGGTCAAGGACCCCAAGGATTTCGTGCTGATCGGCAAGCCGCTGAAGCGCTTCGACACGCCTGACAAGGTCAACGGCAAGACCATCTACGGCATCGATGCGATGCTTCCCGGCATGAAGTTCGCGACGCTGGCGGCCTCCCCGGTGTTCGGCGGCAAGGTCGGCAAAGTGGATGACGCCAGGGCCCGGAAAATTCCGGGCGTGCGGCAGATCGTCGTTCTGGACGACATGGTGGCGGTGGTCGGCGACCATATGTGGGCCGCGAAAAAGGGTCTCGACGCACTCGACGTGACCTGGAACGAAGGCGCCAATGCGCGCATCAATTCGAAAGACATTCTGGAAGATTTGCGCGCCGCCAGCGAAAAGGACGGCGTGATCGCGAAATCGGACGGCGATATCGCCAAGGGCCTCGCCGCCGGCGACAAATTCGAAGCCGCCTTCGAGCTTCCGTTTCTCGCGCATGCGCCCATGGAGCCGTTGAACTGCACGGTTCACCTCAAACCGGACTCCTGCGAGATCTGGACCGGCACGCAGATCATGGCGCGGGTGCAGTCCGAGGCGGCAAAGGCAGCGGGGCTGCCGCCCGAGAAAGTAGTCGTGAACCAGCATCTGATCGGCGGCGGTTTCGGCCGCAGGCTGGAACCCGATATGGTGGTCGCAGCGGTTCGCATCGCCAAAGAGGTCGACGGCCCGGTCAAGGTGGTGTGGACCCGCGAAGAAGACATCCAGCACGACGTCTATCGTCCGGTCTATCGCGACACCATTGCCGCCACGCTGTCGGGCGGCAAGATCGTGGGCTGGAAATATCGCGTGACCGGTGCGGCCATTATCGCGCGCTGGCTGCCGCCGGCGTTCCAGAAGGGGGTCGACATCGACGCCGTCGATGGCGCCGTGGACATCCCCTATGACATTCCCAATCTTCACATCGAATATAACCGGGCCGAGCCCCCGGCGGTGCCTACCGGCTTCTGGCGCGGTGTCGGTCCCAATAACAACATCTTCGCCGTCGAGTGCTTCATGGACGAGCTTGCGCGCAAGGCGGGCAAGGATCCGGTGACGTTCCGCCGCGACATGCTCGGCAAAAATCCGCGCCAGCTCGCCGCGCTCAATCTCGCGGTCGAAAAATCCGGTTGGGGCCAGCCTCTGCCGGCGCGCGTCGGGCGCGGCGTCTGTGCGCAGCCGTCGTTCGGCAGCTTCGTTGCCACCGTGGTGGAAGCGGAAATCGACGAGCAGGGCGAAGTACATCTGCGCCGGATCACGTCCGCGGTGGATACCGGCATCGCCGTCAATCCCGATACCATCCGGGCGCAACTCGAAGGCGGATTGATCTTCGGCCTGACCGCAGCGCTCTATGGCGAGATCACCATCGACAAGGGACGGGTGCAGCAGTCGAACTTCCATGACTACCGGATGCTGCGCATCGACCAGACGCCGAAGATCGAGGTTCACCTCATCAACAGCGGCGAGGCGCCCGGCGGCATCGGCGAGACCGGCGTGACGGCGGGGCCGCCCGCGCTGCGCAACGCGATCTACGCCGCGACCGGCGTCGCGCTGCGGCGGCTGCCGATCGAGCGTTCGCTGCTGGCCGTGGGGAAAAAGGCATGAGCCCCGCCGCGCGTCGTATTCTCGCCAGTATCGCCGCGATTGTGGTGGTCGCGTTCATCGTCGGCGTCTGGATTATCCGTGGCCCCGGCCCGATGACGTTCGGGACCGGCCCGAACGTCGCGCTTGCGGATTACAAGGCCGCCAATCCGACCGGCGTCCCGGCGCCACTTGGCAAAGCGAGCCCGATCGAGCGCGGCGAATATCTGGCGAAGGCCGCCGATTGCATGGTCTGCCACACCACGGCAGGCGGCAACGAATATGCCGGCGGTCTCGGCTTCAAGCTGCCGTTCGGCACGCTCTATTCGACCAACATCACGCCCGACAAGGAAACCGGCATCGGTAATTACAGCGATCAGGATTTTCTCAACGCCATGCATCGCGGCATTCGCCGCGACGGCGCACGGCTCTATCCGGCGATGCCGTATACGTCCTATACCTATGTCAGCGAGGCGGATGCGCTGGCGATCAAGGCCTATCTGTTCAGCCTGCCGCCGGTGCGCGCGGCAGCGCCCGCCAATACGCTCCAATTTCCATTTAACCAGCGCTGGGCGATGGGTTTTTGGTCGGACCTGTTCAACCCGGACACGCGGTTCGAGCCGGACATCTCGAAAACTCCGGAATGGAACAGGGGCGCCTATCTGGCGGAGGCGCTGGCGCATTGCGGCGAGTGCCATACGCCGCGAAACCTGGCGTTCGCGCTGAACAACCGCAAGAAATTCGCCGGCGCCGTGACGGCAGGCTGGCGCGCCTTCAACATCTCTTCGGACAAGACGACCGGTGTCGGTGGCTGGCGCGACGAAGACCTTGTCTCTTACCTCTCGATCGGCCAAGCGACGGGCCACGGCACGGCGTCGGGACCGATGGGCGAAGCCGTCGACCACAGCCTGAGCCAACTGGCGCCGGAAGACATCCGCGCCATCGTCGCCTATCTGCGCAGCGTGCCGCCAACTTCCTCGCCCGACCTGCCGGCGACCACGGCGCCGCCCGCGCCGCCTTCGCACAAGGACGGCGCCACGGCTGATGCGCGCGGCAAGATGGTGTTCGAGGGCGCCTGCGTCAGCTGCCATAGCTGGAGCGGTGAGAGCGCGGTCTCGCCGATGGCCACCCTCACGGGCGCTTGGGCGGTGAACGATCCCGGCGCGACCAATGTCGCGCAGATCGTGATATCGGGCACCAAAAGGCTGACGCCTGACGGGGCCCTTGCAATGCCGGCGTTCGGCAACGCCTATTCCGACGACGAGATCGCTGCCGTCGCCAATTACGTCACCGCGCGTTTCGGAACCAGGGGATCCAAACTCACCGCGCAGGACGTGGCGGAACTGCGCAAGCAGACGGCGCAGTAGCTTCAGCCAGCGTTCGCCCAAAACCACGGCACCGCCGGCTCCAGCCGTCCGCCCGCCCGCACCGGCGCGATGCGTAGCGCCAGCCCCGTCGCGTCGTCGGTCTCGACGGCGACGCCGCTCAGCGCCGCCGCCCACGCGTGAGGCGTTGCGCGGTCATTCGAGTATGCCCGCTTGGCGCAGCAGGTCCGAAGTCCATTTGAATAAATCATCATCTCGAAATGTGCGCGGGCGTCTCGAAATCGAAAAAGTGGGCGAAAGCCGCAGGAGATGCTGAGCAGCCTCATGCGCCTCCTTTTGTCTGCCGAGCCTCATCGAGGTTATCGTGAGGATGATCCATGCTGACACCCAGCGTGGCATTTCGTACGTTGCGCGCTGCGCGCATTCGAGCGCCTTCACAGTTTCGTCTTTTATCAGGTAGGCCCAGGCCAATCCTGCAAACGCATAACCAAGCTCCGGGTCAACGGGACTCAAGCGAATCGAACGGAGAAAATCCGGGATGGCTCCTTCACCATCCGAGACAAAGACGCGCAACCATCCGCTGCGGATCAGGATGCTTGCCGAGTTTGGATTTAGGTGTATCGCACGGTCCATCGCCGCATGCGCTGCATCGTAATCCTTCGCAAGCCAAGCCAGTGCATGGGCGGCGAACGCGATCGTTGTTGGCTCGTCCTTGCTGGACCGCAAGGCCTCTTGGGCAAGTCGGCCGCCTTCTGCAAGGTCTTCGGCCGTAGCCCAGGTCTGACTGTGTCGCACGCAATGAATGTAGGCTGAAAATGCCTTCGCAAAGGCGTAGTCCGGGTCCAGCTCGATCGCCTTCCGTAAGAAGTCGAGCGCCTGATCGAGACTTTCCCGGGTATGAAAATAGTGCTGCGAAAGCGCTCTCAGATAGAGATCATAGGCGTTGAGATTATCCGTTGGTTTGGAGTCGGAGCGACGTATCTCCGCAACCTGCAGGCTCGGCTCGATCGCCGCGACCACCGTTTCCGTGATCTTGTCCTGCAATTCGAAGACGTCGTCGAGACTTCCCTCGAACTTGTCGCCCCAGACGTGGTTGCCGGTTGCGGCTTCGATGAGCTGCCCCGTGATCCTGACCCGGTTGCCTGACTTCCTGATCGATCCTTCGAGCACATAACGCACTCCGAGTTCGCGTCCGACCTGCCTGATATCGACGTGTTTGCCCCTATAGGTGAAGCTGGAATTCCGGGCGATGACGAAGAACCATTTTACCCGGCTCAATGCCGTGATGATGTCCTCGACTATCCCATCTGCAAAATACTCCTGCTCCGGATCGCCGCTCATATTCTGGAACGGCAGCACTGCGATCGAGGGTTTGTCGGGAAGCGCGAGAGGTTGGGCAGCTTCTCTCGTCGGCTTCGCCGGCGAGCTCGGAGCAGAACTCGCGTCTATCCGCGTTCGCCACGCGCGCATCGGCTCTGCGATGTTCTTTAGCGCCTGGGGGCCCATATCGTCGAAAGCGATATCGACCTTGCCCCGGATTTGCCGTTGCGCGTCGTCAGAGATGACGACGCCGCCGGGCTCGGCGATACCTTCCAGCCTGGCAGCGATGTTGACGCCGTCGCCGAAGATATCGTTGTCGTCGATGATGATGTCGCCGACGTGCATACCGATGCGGAATTCGATCCTGACATCCTGCGGGACATCCGCGTTTTGCGTGGCCATGCCGCGCTGGACTTCGACTGCGCATCGGGCGGCATCCACGGCGCTGGCGAATTCGACCAGCATGCCGTCGCCCGTCGTTTTGACGATGCGACCGCGATGCGCAGCGATGCAAGGGTCGATCAGCGTCCGCCTGGACGCCTTCAGATCGGCAAGGGTGCGCTCTTCGTCACGGCCCATCAAACGGCTGTAGCCGGCGACATCCGCCGCCAGAACGGCCGCCAGCCGCCGTTGCACGCGCTCGCCCGTCACGATGCCTCCTGAATGCTTTTGTATATAAGAGCACAGACCGCGGCGGCTAGGCTAACTCATCCAAAATCCTGGCACCGCCGGCTCCAGCCGTCCGCCGGCCCGCACCGGCGCGATCCGCAAGGCCAGCCCCGTTGCGTCGTCGGTCTCGACGGCGACGCCGCTCAGCGTTGCCACCCCTGATGCCGGCTCGAAGCGGCCGGAGGGGATGCCGGTGGTGAACCGATGCAGCGGCTCTTCCTTCTGCATCCCGATGATCGAATCGTAATCGCCGGTCATGCCGGCATCGCTCATATAGGCGGTGCCGCCCGGCAGCACCTGATGGTCGGCGGTCGGGACATGGGTGTGGGTGCCGACCACGAGGCTGGCGCGGCCGTCGCAGAAAAATCCCATGCCCTGCTTTTCGCTGGTCGCCTCGCCGTGAAAATCGACCACGATGGCGTCCGCGGCTTGCCGCAGCGGACAGGCCGTCAGTTCGCGATCGACCGCGCTGAATGGATCGTTTGAAGGCTCCATGAACACCCGGCCGATGGCGTTGATGACGAGTGCGCGCGCCCCGTTCTTGGTATCGATCAGCGCCGCACCACGGCCCGGCGTATGGCGCGGAAAATTCAAGGGGCGGATCAGGCGCGGCGCGCGCTCGATGAACACCAGCGCCTCCTTCTGATTCCAGGCATGGTTGCCGAGCGTGATGGCGTCGGCGCCGGCATCCAGCAGTTCCTGATAGATCGCCTCGGTGATGCCGAAGCCGCCGGCGGAGTTCTCGCCATTGACGATGACGAGATCGAGCGCCCAGTCGCGGATCATGCGCGGGAGATGTTCTGTGATAGCGGTGCGGCCGGTCCTGCCGACGACGTCACCGACGAAAAGAATACGCAAAGCTAGCTCCGGAAATCCAACACTTCTGTTTCCGTTAGCACATAATCCAGCGCCACGTCGTGCTGCAGTGCCGGAACAGCCACGATTTCCTGCGCGGCGAAAGCAAGCCCGATCGCCACGATGGGTTTGGCTTTTCGCAAATGCGCCAGCGTGTAGTCGTAATGGCCGGCGCCATATCCAATGCGGTGGCCGTCGCGGTCGAACGCCGCCAGCGGCACCAGCATGATGTCGGGGATCATCTCAGCGGCGGCGGGCGACGGCTCGAGAATGCCGAGCGGTCCGAGCATCAGCCTGTCGCTCGGAGACCAGGCCCGAAAGGCAAGCGACTTGCCGCGCGCCAGCACCGCCGGCAGCGCCAGCCGCGCACCCAGCGCGGCGAGCGTTCGCATCAGGGGAACGGGATCGATCTCGCTGCGGATCGGCGAGTAGCCGGAAACAACGGTCCCGGACATGATCTCGACCGGCGATCCGCGCGCGGCGAGGGCTTGCGCCGCGGCGGCGCGCTGCTTGTCGCTCAACGCATCGCGCGCCGCCAGCGCAGCGGCGCGGAGATCGCTCTTTGAGTGCCTGGATGGGTCAGCCGACATGCAGCGTTCTATTCCGCCGTCATCGCCCGCGAAGGCGGGCGATCCAGTATTCCAGGGCACTAACGATCGAACCGCAAGGCCGCGGCATACTGGATACCCCGCTGGAGCTTGTCATCGGGCTCGCCGAAAGGCGAGACCCGGTGGCGGGGCATGACGATGGTGCCAGGGAGACTAGCGGTAATAAACTCAGCCACAACCAAGCAGAAACAAAAGTGCGAAGCCACAGAGGCCGTTGAAGCACTCGATCCCGGAGTTCCCTACGAAAGTAGGTGGGCACCATATGACCGGATCCACGGACCCGGCCAGGGACAGTTCCCTGAAGGATCGATAAGGCCCCGGGGATATATGGCTCCTGACGCGCAACGCAGCTTCGCCGGACCAATGTAGCTACGAAGAGGCCGATGCGCCAGCGCTAAGGACTGCGCAAAGCACAAGAATAGCGCGATGCCCTCTCATCGTCATTGCGAGAAGCGAAGCGACGAAGCAATCCACACTTGCTTTGCTGCCCCATGGATTGCTTCGCGGAGCCTGTCATCGGGCGCGCATTCGCGCGACCCGTTGGCTCGCAATGACGGTGACGCGCTACCCGATCGCAACCCCGCCGCCGATGGTGCGGTTGAGCACCTGGGTGGTCTTTTCGATGCGCTCGGCGGCGGCGTTGAGCGCGTTCGACACCGCGGTCTGCGTCGCCCGGGCGCGATCGGCGGCGGCGACGCGCGCCGTGCGCAAGGCATCGAGCTCTTCTTCCAGGCTGCGGATGCGATGGCTGGCATCGAGCAATTCGTCGCACGCCGTCAGCGCCGCCATCACGGTGAGCCGGGCGTCGCCGATCTCGCCGAACTTGCCGCGCAGCGTCTCGATGCGCGCTTCCAGATTCTCGGCGAGCTTCAGCAACCGCACCTCCTGGCCTTCCTCGCAGGCCATCCGGTATTGCCGGCCGTTGATGGTGACGTTGATGTGGCTCATGAACTCTCTCCGGCATCGAGCACGGCACGGATGGTGCCGATCGCCGTATCGAGTTTTTCGGCGATCTCGCGATTGGTGCGCTCGAGCCGCCGCGTCTTCACCAGCGAGCCATCCAGTTCGTCGGCAAGCCGCGACCGATCAGCGCCAAGCGCCTGGATCCGGCTTGCCAGCTCGTTCTCATCGCGGTCCGCCTCGCGTCGCCGCTCGACCGCACTTTCCAGCGCATCGAGCGCCGTCATCAGCCGCCGCGTCGCGGCGTCGATGTCGGCGTAGGTTGCCTCGGCGTTTCCGGACCCGTTGGCGGGACGATCGATCATCTTTGACAGCGCGGACCTTCGTAGCTGCCGGCCGCACGGCAAAATCTGCGGTTCGGCAAGCGGTTAGACGGTGAAATTTACGTGGCAAGCGAGGCCAGCGCAACGCCGCCGCAAAGCTATGCACCGCTAGATCGGAACGGCCCGTCCATCCCGATCTTCCGCTTGTGACGATCCCTCGGGCCAAACCCGGGTGCATGTCCCTCGGACCACCGGCACCCACTTTTCTGCGTCGGCTTTAGGCAACTTTTCCCCGTTCCAGCGCGTTTCCTCGCCTTGGACTTCGGGAATTGAGGTGCTATCCAGCCCTGACTTTGCCCGTAAGGCATCACGCCCCAATGGCGGCCGTCCGGCTGCTACGCACCGCAACCAACCATCCCATTCCAAACGGATTTTCATCATGACGCAGGTCGATCATACCCGTATGGCCAATGCGATCCGTGGCCTTGCCATGGATGCCGTCGAGAAGGCGAAATCCGGCCATCCCGGCCTGCCGATGGGCGCCGCCGACATCGCGACCGTGCTGTTCACGCAGTTCTTGAAGTTCGATGCCGCTGAACCGAAATGGCCGGACCGCGACCGTTTCGTTCTCTCGGCCGGCCACGGGTCGATGCTGCTGTATGCGTTGCTTTATCTCACCGGCAACAAGGACATGACGCTCGACCAGCTCAAGCACTTCCGCCAGTTGGGATCGCTGACGCCGGGGCATCCGGAGAATTTCCACACCAAGGGCATCGAGACCACGACCGGCCCGCTCGGCCAGGGCATCGCGACGTCGGTCGGCATGGCGGTTGCGGAAAAGATGCTGGCCGCCGAGTTCGGCAAGAAGGTCGTCAGCCACCATACTTACGTGCTCGCCTCCGACGGCGACCTGATGGAGGGCGTCTCGCAGGAAGCGATCGCACTCGCCGGGCACTGGAAGCTCAACAGACTGATCGTGCTCTACGACGACAACGGCATTTCGATCGACGGTCCGACCTCGCTCTCGGACTCCGTCGATCAGGTGAAGCGCTTCAAATCCGCGGGCTGGGCGGCCGAACTGATCGACGGCCAGGATCAAGCGGCGATTGCGGCTGCGATCACGCGCGCGCAGAAATCGGGCAAGCCGTCGCTGATCGCCTGCAAGACCACGATCGGCTATGGCGCGCCGACCAAGGCCGGCACCAACAAGGTGCACGGCGAGGCGCTGGGCGCCGACGAGCTCAAGGGCGCCAAGGAAAAACTCGGCATCTCGCTCGAACCGTTCTCGGTGCCGGACGATGTGTTGAAGGCCTGGCGCGAAGCCGGCAGCCGCGGCGCCGCCGCGCGCACGGAATGGGAAGCCCGCTTCGCCGAGCTCGGCAATCGCAAGCGCGCCGAATTCGAGCGCAGGCTGCGGCATGAACGGCCGGCCTCGCTGGCCAAGGCGCTCCGCGCCCACAAGAAGGCCCTGCTCGAAACGCCGCAAAATATCGCCACCCGCAAATCGTCGGAATCGGCGATCGAAGCGATCGCCGCAGCCATGCCGATGGAGTTTCTGGCCGGCTCCGCCGACCTCACCGGCTCCAACAACAACAAGGCGAAATCCGCGGTGGCATTTTCGGCCAAGGTGCCGAAGGGCCGCTTCATTCACTACGGCATCCGCGAGCACGGCATGGCTGCTGCGATGAACGGCATCTTCCTGCATGGCGGTTTTGCGCCGAACGGCGCCACCTTCCTGGTGTTCACCGACTATGCGCGGCCGGCGATGCGGCTGGCGGCGCTGATGGGAACCGGCGTCGTCTATGTCATGACCCACGATTCGATCGGGCTCGGCGAAGACGGGCCGACCCATCAGCCGGTCGAACATCTGGCGGCTTTGCGCGCCATTCCCAACATGCGCGTGTTCCGGCCCTGCGACGCGGTGGAAACGACGGAGTGCTGGGAACTGGCGCTGAACCGGATCGACGGCCCGACCGTGCTGGCGCTGACCCGCCAGAATCTGCCGCAATTGCGGACCTCAGCGCCGAATGACAACCCCTGCAGCCATGGCGGCTACGAACTGGTCGCAGCCCAAGGTGACGCAAAAGTGTCACTGTTCGCCTCGGGTTCCGAGGTTGAGATCGCGGTCGCCGCCCAGAAGCAATTAACCGAGCGCGGCATCCCGTCGCGGGTGGTCTCGGTGCCCGCGCTCGAATTGTTGCTGGCGCAGCCGGCCGAGCGCAGAAAGGCGATCATCGGCAATGCGCCGGTCAAGATCGCGATCGAGGCCGCGGTGCGTTGGGGCTGGGATGCCGTGATCGGCCAGGATGGTGAATTCGTGGGCATGCACGGTTTTGGCGCCAGCGCCCCCGCCAAGGATCTTTACAAGCACTTCGGAATTACCGCCGAGGCTGCGGTTAGCGCCGCCCTGAAGCGCTTGGGCTGATGGTTGAGCTTGTCGGGAAAAAGGACTAGATAATTTCTATCTTGTCCGTTCTCGCCCGGCCGAACCGGGCGATCCGCCGTCAGCACCTCCGGAGCGCCGCTCCGCGGGGCCGGCATCAGCTATTAGAGGAGAAACGAGCATGGCAATCCGGGTCGCGATCAACGGGTTTGGCCGCATCGGCCGCAATGTGCTGCGCGCCATCGCCGAGTCCGGCCGCAAGGATATCGAGGTGGTTGGCATTAACGATCTCGGCCCGGTCGAGACCAACGCCCATCTGCTGCGCTTCGATTCCGTACATGGCCGTTTCCCCGGCACCGTGACCGTCGACGGCGACTCGATCAGCCTCGGCAATGGCAAGATCAAGGTCACCGCGCACCGCGATCCCGCGACGCTGCCCTGGAAAGACCTCGGCATCGATATCGCGCTGGAATGCACCGGCATCTTCACTGCCAAGGACAAGGCCGCAGCCCACCTGACCGCCGGCGCCAAGCGCGTGCTGGTCTCGGCACCCGCCGATGGCGCCGATGCGACCATCGTCTACGGTGTCAACCACGACGTTCTGACCAAGGATCATCTGGTCGTCTCCAACGGCTCCTGCACCACCAACTGCCTGGCGCCGGTGGCCAAGGTGCTGAACGACACCGTCGGCATCGAAACCGGCTTCATGACCACGATCCACGCCTATACCGGCGACCAGCCGACGCTCGACACCCTGCACAAGGATCTCTATCG
>Ga0137415_10002313_pt1 | contig 19025 bp, 16 predicted proteins | sample CZODoug3_1_1_16f_FD_183082 | JGI IMG/M metagenome (GOLD analysis project Ga0137415, IMG submission 183082) | Vadose zone soil fungal communities from Angelo Coast Range Reserve, California, USA - CZODoug3_1_1_16fungal (Hybrid Assembly) | ecosystem: Environmental > Terrestrial > Soil > Vadose...
GACGATCAGAAGGCTTTGAACCGCGTACGACGGGGCGTCCGGGGGAAAGCCGGGGGTTCACCCGGTGGCGCATGCAAAATCCAGGACCGGTGCGGTGTATTGACACGACCCCCGCCTCCAGTTATGTAACTATCTGATTTTAAACAGTAATTATCTGGGCGCCAGTCGAGCCGGTGCTACTTACGTTTGGCTTGAGATCCGGCGTATTGACAACAGCTATACGCGGCCATACCATGTGTATATTCATTGTGTATGCACCAAAGGAGAAACTCGTGCGAGACGCCGCCATCAACCTGCGGGCGCGGCCGGAGCAACGGGAGCTCATCGACCAAGCGGCACGTCTGCTCGGCAAGAACCGCTCCGATTTCATGCTTGAAGCTGCCTGTGACAGAGCGCAGTCGGTAATGCTGGATCAGGTATTTTTCAGCCTCAAGGCCGATAAATTTCGGCAGTTCACTAAGCTGCTCGACGCCCCACCCGCCCAGAATCCTGGCCTCGAGCGCCTCATGGCGGTCAAGGCGCCCTGGGGCAATAAGTCCGCGAAGACCTGATGCAAGTCGGGCCGCCGGAGCCCTTGTCGGCGTCACACCGGCTGGATGAGTTCGAGTGCGGCGAGGCCGTGCTCGATGACTGGCTCAAGCGCAGGGCGTTGGCCAACCAGGCTACGGGTGCGAGTCGCACCTTCGTCGTGACCGATGAGGGCGGTCGCTTGTGTGGCTACTACGCCATGGCGGCTGGCGCCGTTTCGCATCAGCTGGCAACAAGCCGCGTACGACGCAATATGCCGGATCCTGTTCCTGTCATGGTCCTCGCGCGGCTGGCGGTCGACCGCAGAGTGCAGGGACTCCATCTTGGGGCGTCCTTGCTGCAGGACGCCGTCAATCGCGCCGTGGCCGTATCTCAGAACGCCGGGGTGAGGGCCCTGCTCGTACATGCACTCCACGAGCGGGCCAGACAGTTCTACGAGCACTACGGGTTTCAACCCTCGCCGACGCATCCGTTGACGCTTATGCTGCGCCTGAGCGCGGTGAAGCTTGCTTAGGTCCACGGAAGCACTTCGTGCCCGCAAGCAAGCGTTTTACGTAGAGATGGAAGGCGCGCTCTTCGCGGCCTTGTGCGAGCGATGGCCCTCGGCAAGTCAGCGCGACGCGCTTCGTCTGGTTGCCACGGCGGCAATAGGCGTTCTACGCGTTGCTTCGGAGAAATGGCGGGAGGAGAACGCAAAACACCCGTTGACTCACTACCTACGCAAGAATTTCGAACTCTTAGCGAAGCACGTATAGCACGAGCCCCGCTCTCCTGCCCGATGATCGGGGAACGGCATAAAGCAGCTCTGGGACGCGGACGAAACGAGCCTTGCGGAGGGATGTGCGTCACGGGACCGTCAGTAGTCCTACGCCACCAACGGAAACGTGCTTCGAGATGGCGGTGGCATGAATCGAGGGCCGATTGGATCCTTCACCGTGTGTCGGATGATTTTTTCGATCTGTCGCGTCGCCATGTCGTCCAGGCGCCGTCCCTCCACCATCTTTAGCGGGTCTAGGTGTTCCAGGTGGCGCGCGCCCCATAGCGCGATCGTGTTTCCCTGGTCGAGCACCCATCGAACCGCGAGGGCTGCGAGCGGCAAGCCGTAGCACGCTCGCGCGTATCGATCGAGCGCCGCTGTCGCGGAAACGTATTGAGAGAGCCTGGGTTCGTGGAACTTGGGATCGGTCTGTCGCAGGTCATTTTCCTGGAACTGCGTCGTCGCAGTGATAGTCCCCGTCAAGAGTCCCCGGCAAAGGGAGTCGTAGCACAGGACTGCGATGTTGTGACGCCGGGCGTATGGCACGACGCTGCTTTCGGCCTCGCGTTCGAACAGGTTGTACGGTACTTGTACGGCGTGGATCGGAGCAGCCTGCCGGAACTCGTCCATTTGTTCCGCGGAGTAATTCGCGACCCCTATTGCGCGAATCTTTCCCTCCTTCAGCAGGCGCGCGAGAGTTTTCGCCGTCTCGGCAATGGGGGTGAGCGGATCGGGCCACTGGACGATATAAAGATCGATGCGATCTGTGCGCAAGCGTCGCAGCGACTCCTCCACCTCTTTTCGGACGTGCGCAGGGGCAGAGTTTCTGCGCACCTTGCCGTCTCGCCACTCCAGGCCCGTTTGGGTTGCGATGATTGCGCGCTCGCGCAACCCGCCCGAGAGCATCACGCCGACGATTCTTTCGGATAAGCCGAAGCCGTATACCGGCGCCGTATGGATGAAGGTCATCCCACGTTCGATCGCGGAGGGGATCGTGGACATCGCGCGCTCGAGATCGCCCGTACTGCCGCCCCAGGCCCAGCTGCCGATTGCCTCGGTGTCCAGTCCCATGCGCGAAGCAGCGATTCCTGATGTGCCAATCTCAATCGTTTCCATGGCCCATTCGTTCATCAGTTGCGCAGCATCCTCGTTGAACAGTTGCCCTTGCTTGCCTTCCTGTAGAGCAATGGCCGTTCCAGCGAGGCAGCTCTTGCCTGCCTTGCTGCGTAAGCAGTGCAGCAACAAGGACTTACGGATTCCCTTGCGCGAGATCGCGGCCCGCGTCGAATCCCAGTGAACACGGGGTGATGCCCACCCACTGGCGCGGTGCCCGCCGATTGGCGCGCGTTCGCCGGCACTTTGTCTTCCCAGGCCGCGCCTCCCGGCTCATCCGATCCGCAAATCCTTGTTGCTGCGGGGCTCGCCAGGGGGAATAACGAGAACTTGGCTGCCTGGAACGGCCCTTGCTCTTTGAGCGATGCGGGCAAGTCCCGCCCATTCTTCCAAAGGAGATGCCGCGAGCGCTGTGCCACGAGGAGCGCTGCCGGGGCGAGAACCGGCGGGCGGACTCGTCGACGAGTGGAAGTGATACGAACGAAACGAAATGGACTCCGATGGACATCAAGAGCATTCGAGACGAAGCCTTTGCAATGCCGCTCACCAGCCCCGCCTTCCCGATGGGACCGTACCGCTTCGTTGATCGGGAGTTCCTCATCATTTCGTACCGCACCGATCCGGCCCGATTGCGCGCCGTGGTGCCGGAGCCGCTGCAGGTGGCCGCGCCGGTCGTGAATTACGAATTCATTCGCATGCCGGATTCGACCGGGTTCGGCGACTACACCGAATCCGGGCAGGTGATCCTGGTGACGTACAAAGGGCAGGTCGGCAACTACACGCACGCGATGTACCTGGACGACCATCCGCCGCTGGCCGGGGGCCGGGAGCTGTGGGGCTTCCCGAAGAAGCTCGCGCGGCCGAAGCTGCATACCGATATCGACACATTGGTTGGCACGCTCGACTATGGCCCGGTACGGGTCGCCACCGGCACCATGGGATACAAGCACCGCACGCTCGAGGCGCAGGGCATGCAGCGTTCGCTCGCCTCCACCCCGAACTACCTGCTGAAGATCATCCCGCACGTCGACGGCAGCGCGCGCATCTGCGAGCTGGTGAGCTATTACCTGGAGGACGTGCACGTGAAGGGGGTCTGGGAGGGGCCCGCGTCCCTGTCGCTCGCGCCGCACGCGCTGGCACCGGTGGCCGACCTGCCGGTGCTGGAAGTGCTGAGCGCCAGGCATTTCGTGGCCGACCTGACGCTGGGACTCGGCAAGGTCGTGTTCGACTATCTCGCGTGAGGTCAGTTCGAATCTGCGCGAGGCGAATTCGCCACGGACGCCGGAGCCGAAGCTGAGGTGGGTGTCATCGCAACCAGCACCTTTGACTGATATTCCCACATTGCCCCCGAGACGCCGTCGACGAGGTAGCCCACGGGCATCTGGACCATCGAGACACTCGCGAATTTGGATCGAATCGTGGCCGTCGCGGCTTGATATAGCTCCTTCTGGCAGCTTAATTGCACATCCTTTCGACTCCGCGGCAACCGTACCACCCCGGGTGTCGTGATGGTCGCCAGGACGCCGCCTGATTGGTCGGAAACTGCACAAGTTGCATGATCGGCACCGGTGGTTATCACCGTGATTTCCTGGCTTGTCCCCATGGTGAGGGTCGAGCAGCCGCCGACGCCGACAATGCCGGTGAATGCAAGAACGAAACGGGTCGGATTCATCGGAGAATCTCCGTTAGGCTCAAACGCTTTACCGGTCGGAAGCCGTGCCCGTCCGAGGCCAGGACGAGCGCGAAGCCGCAAGGGCGTCGGCACCCGGTTCGAGGCGGCGCAGGTCGTGCGTGACGAAAGGCTCGTCGGCGCCCGGTTTGTCCAGCCAATGCGGGTGCTTCAGCGTTGCGGTCATGTCGGACAGGCCGCTCGACCAGTGCTCGTTCATGGTCAGCATGCCGAACTGGTAGTCCTTGGCGTAGCTTTCGTAGGGCTTGTCGCGATAGATCAAGTGGATGACGTTGCGACGGGCGCCGGAGGCGAACCGCACGCCGCTCTGATAGGGCGCGCTTTGCCGCTCCGACTCCGGAACGAGCGCCAGCAGTTCCTGCACCATCCGGCGCAACCTCTGCTGCTCGCTCATGTACGTCGTGACCAGGCGGGTCCGACTCGAGTACTGCAGGTCCTTCTGGCGCACTGCCACCTGGAGCAGATCCTTGGGCAGGTTTCCGGCCGCGCTCCACAGATCGACCTGGAATATCAGCGCATCGGACTGCGGTTTCGCGATGAGTACCCAATAAAGCGGCGTGTTCGAAATCAGCCCGCCGTCCCAATAGAACTCGCCGTCGATTTCGACCGCCGGAAAGCCCGGCGGCAAAGCGCCCGAGGCCATGAAGTGCTCCGGGCGCAGGCGGCGCTCGGTGTTGTCGAAGTAGACGAAATTCCCGGTGCGCACGTTCACTGCCCCGACCGACACCCGCATCAGGTCCGGGCGATTGATGCGGTCGAAATCGGCGAAACGCTCCAGCGTCTCCCGCAGCGGGCGGGTGTCGTAGAAGCTCGCCGCCTGCGGGCCTTGGGCCGCGAGGGCGAGCATATGCCAGGGGCGGGGAACGAAAAAGCCGTTCTGCCCCTCGAGCAGCGCCCGGGTCGACTCCAGCGAGTCGATCAGGACACGCCAAGCCTGGGATAGCGCGTCGGGCGCCTCAGGGAGCAGCGTCAGCGGCAAAGGCGGCCACCAGGGTTGCCGGCAGACGAATTCCCAGAATCCGCGCAGGCGCTCGACGCGCCGCTCGGGCGGATTGCCGGCAATGACGGCCGCGTTGAGCGCGCCAATCGAGATCCCGGCAACCCAGTTCGGTTGGATGCCTGCCTGGGCCAGGCCATCGTAGATGCCCGCCTGGTAGGAGCCCAGGGCGCCGCCGCCCTGGAGCACCAGCGCCGTGACCTCGTAGTCGGGATGCGGCCCTCCCGTTCGCGAGATCGATTCATCCACTGACAACGGTATTTCGATCGCGGAGCCCATTGCTCTCTTCCGGTGTGCCGTCAAGCGATGTGGGTGTTAACCACGCTCGGGGCGTCGTTGGCGGCCACGTCAAGTTTCGCGCCGACGCGCACCGCCCTGGCTTTCGCTACGCGCCCGCGTCCCGTCCGGAAGAAGCGGGCCACTTCGTCGCGCCGCGCCAGCGTGTCGCTCTCGCCGAGCTCGATCAGTTCGCGCGTGTACGGGGCCTCGAAGAGTAGATAGCTGGCGAGTGCCGCACCGCTGGCCTCGTGACCGTTGCTGCCGCGCACGCCGATGCTTCGCAGCAGCATTCGCACCGGCCGGGGCAGGTTTTGTACATGGCGGGCGGCGATGACATCCAAGCTCTGGCTCGGCGCGATGACAAGAGTTTCAATCGGCTTCAACCCCGACCGCCAACGCATTCCGGCCGGCAGCAGCGCGAGCGTGCGGTTGATCCGGCGCAGCCGTTCAATGTCGGCTGGTAGCGCATCGAGGAACATGCTCGATAGCGCGTGTCCGGCGATCTGCGCCAGGGACGGGTAACCGTACTGCGCTACGAGGTCTCCCGGCGGCTCCTTCATGCGCCGGGCCTCGATCACGAGCACCCGCTCGGCGCCCAGGTGGATCGCCGGCGAGATCGGCGCCACCTGGCGCATTGAGCCGTCGCCGAACCACTCGGTGTGGCCGGCGATGGTGAGCGGTGCCGCCGGGAAGACGAAGGGGATTGCCGAGGAGGCGAGCAGGTGGGCGACCGTGATCGGGCCCGGGACGGCGACGCGCTGCCGGCGTGTCCACGGGAGGAGCCTTCCAACCGTGTCGTAGAACGTCACGTGGTGCCCTGACGTATAGCTCGAGGCACTGACCGCGAGCGCCTGTAGGTGGCCTGCACGCATGACCTCGGGCACGCGCGCAAGCGGCAGCATGGCCTCGAGCAACCTGGCCAGCGGACGGTTGTCGAGCAGCGAGCGCGGATTCAGCCGCCGCCAGCGCGCGATCGCCCAGCCGGCCGTGAGCAGCGTGAGCCAGCGTGCACCGCTGCGAATGACGCCCAGTGCATCGGCGCGGTAGATCTGCTCGGCGCTGAATTCGCGCCAGACGTCGACCAGATGCGCCACGGCGAGATCGAAGCGATCGGCATGGCACGCGATCCCGGCCGCGTTGATCGCGCCCGCAGAGGTGCCCACGATGATCGGGAATGGATTGGTGGTCGGGGCACCGAACTGCCGCCGAATGTCCCTTATCGCCTTCAGCACCCCGACCTGATAGGCGGCGCGCGCGCCGCCACCGGTCAGAACGAGTCCGACTCGTGGCACGGGCGTGGGGTGTCGATCGATCCTGTTCATTTTGACGGCCTGTCCGTGCTGGGGTGCTCGGCGCCGAAGGCGGCTGCGAAGAACTGTCGGTGTTCGTCGGCCACATGATTCCGATAGAGCGTTGCGAATCGCGCCGCCTCGTCGATCGAAAGTCTGGCCGGGCGGCCAAAGCCGATCGCGGCGAGGCGACGGCGCAGCTTCTTCCAGGCGTGCTCGAGCGCGCGATGGTCGGCTGTGAAGGTGGCAACGCGATCGCGCATGGCGGCGCTGTCGCGGTCCTGGACGCTCGCGAGAAGGGCCGGAAATAGGCGAACCTCTTGTTCGTTTCGATGGCGATCGATCTCGCCATCGAAAAATTCGCACAAGCTCCGTGCCGTTTCGCGTGCGTCCTTGCTCATGCCCCATTCGGAGAGGTACCCGGGAAGGCGTAAGAGAGCCGTGAATAAGGCTTCCATGCGCTTGTCGCGGCGCGTGGCAGCGGTGCGCAGATTGTCAAAGCTTGATGTCATCGCACCGCCGCTTATGAAGAGGGAGCAGTTTCATTGGCCAACGGTGTTCGTTGCGACGCCGTTCGGTACCAGGCCTTCGGCATCCCAGACCCAACCGCCGCCGATCGCCTTGTAGAGATTCGCGTAGGACTGGAAGAGCTGCGACTGGGCCGTAACGTACGCAAGCTCGGCGTTGAACAGCGACTGTTCCGCGTTGGCGACTTCGAGATAGATCGTCGCGCCCTCTTGGTAACGCAGCTCCGCCAGGTCGCGGAACTTCCTCAGCTCCTCGACATTGCGCACCTGCTCGTCGCGCACCTGCTCGAACTTGGCCCGGTCGACCAGGGCGTCTTCCGTGTCCTGGAAGGCGCTGATGATGGACTTCTCGTAGCTGTGCAGTGCCTGGCGTTGCACGGCCTCGGCTTGTGCCACCTGGTTCTCGATCCGGCCGGCATTGAAGATCGGCGCAACGATGCCGCCGCCGAATGACCAGGTCTTAGAGGGCCCTTTGAACAGATCCGACAGTTGCGCGCTTTCGAGCCCGAGCAGCGAGGTCAGGCTGATGTCGGGGAAATAGGCGGCCCTGGCGACCCCGATGTCGGCGTTCGCGGCCACGAGCTGCTGCTCGGCCTGGTGGATGTCCGGCCGTCGCTCGAGCAGCGACGCCGGCAGAGCCGCCGGCACGGCCGGAAACATCAGGTGATCGATGTCGTGCCCGCGCGCGATCGGGCCCGGATTGCGGCCGAGCAGCACGCTGATGAAATCCTCCTGGCGGGCGATCTGGCGCTCGAGGTCGGGCACTTGCGCCGCCGCGGCGCGGTATTGGGACTCGGCCTGCCGATAGTCGCTCTCGGGAATGGCGCCCCCCTCGAACCGAATCCGTTGCAGGCGTGCGGACTCGGCCAGCGTTTGCGAGGTGAAGCGCGTGATCTCGAGCTGCCGATCGAGGGCGCGAAGCTGGATGTAGCCGTTTGCGACCTCGGTCACCACCGTCAGAACCACCGTGCGACGTCCTTCCTGGCTGGCGAGCAGGCTTGCACGAGCCGACTCCGTTTCGCGGCGCAGGCGCCCCCACACATCCAGTTCGAAGCTCGCCGACAGATTCAGTCCGAAGTCGTTGAACGTGCCGCCGCGCGGCGCGGGGGTATTGGTGCTGGCGCGCTCGCGCGCGGCGTTCGCTCCGGCCGTGACCTGCGGAAACTGCGCGGAGCGGGTGATGCCGTATTGCGCGAACGCCTGATCGACATTGGCCGTCGCAATCTGGAGGTCCTTGTTGTTCTCAAGGGCGGTCCGCACGAGCTCCGCCACGACCGGATCCTGGAACTGGTCCCACCAGGCCACGTTCGATATCTCGGCGCCCTCGGTCGTGCTCAGGCGCCAGGCCGGCGGCACCTCGACGTCCGGGCGCCGATAGTCCGGCCCGACCGCGCAGCCCGACAGGGCCACTGCGAAGAACAGCGCCGCAGCAAGAACACGCAGTCCGTTCATGTTTCCGATCCGATCGATCATGGCGGCCTCCTCGCTAGTCGACGAGCGATGCTGTCGGGCCCGCACCTGCGGCCCCGGGTCCGCGTCCTGCGCCGGAAGCCGAGTCCGCGCCCGCGCGTCCGAAGGGCCATTGGCGCTCGCTGAGCCGCTGCAGCAGTACGTAGAACACCGGGATGAAGAAGACTCCGACGAGGGTTGCCGCGAGCATGCCGAACACGACACCGGTTCCCAGCGCCTGCCGCGCGCCCGCGCCGGCGCCGGACGCGATGGCCAGCGGAACGCTGCCCAGGATGAAGGCAAACGACGTCATCAGGATTGGCCGTAGCCTGAGCTTCGCGCCGTCCAGCGCCGCCTGCTCGATCGATTCGCCCTGTTCGCGCTTCAACTTCGCGAACTCGACGATCAGGATCGCGTTCTTGGCCGCGAGCCCGATCAGCATGATCAGGCCGATCTGCGTATAGACATTGTTGTCCATGTGCCGCAGCAGCAGGCCCAGAAACGCGCCGAACACGCCGAACGGAATCACCAGCAGGATCGCCACCGGCATTGCCCAGCTCTCGTAGAGGGCCGCGAGCACCAGGATTACGAACAACAGCGACACCGCGAAGATGAAGCCGGTCTGCCCGCCGGTCTTCTTCTCCTGATAGGTCGCCTCGCTCCACTCGTACGTGTAGCCCGCCGGGAGCCCACGCGCCAGCTCCTCCATCGCGGCGATCGCCTGCCCCGAGCTGTAGCCCGGCGCGTTGACGCCGTTGATGGTGGCGGCGCTGTAGACGTTGTAGCGCTCGTAGTACTGCGGCCCGTTGAACGTTCGACTGGTGACGAGCGTGCCCAGCGGCACCATCGTGCCGGCGTCGCTGCGCACGTAGTAGCGGTTCACGTCGTCGGGCTGCGCGCGCTGCGCTGCCTCGGCCTGCGCTTCGACCTTGTAGGTTCGCCCGTACAGGTTGAAATCGTTGATGTAGAAGCTGCCGAGCAGCGTCTGCAGCGTGAAGAAGACGTCGTTCAGCGGCACGCCCACCGACTTCACTTTCTCGCGATCCACAGTGAGCTCGATCTGCGGGACGCGAGCGTCGAAGGCGCTGTAGGCGAATCCGATCTCGGGTCGCTTGCGCGCCTGCGCGAGAAAGTTCTGCAGCACCTGCGAGAACTCCGCCGCGTTAGCGCCGCCGCGATTCTGCAGCACGAACGTGAAGCCGCCGGCCGTGCTCAATCCGCGGATAGGAGGCGGATTGAAGACGAGCACGCTCGCATCGGTGACGGCGGAATTGAGCCGCGCGTTCAGCGTTTTCACTAAGGCGTCGACACTCTGGTCGGGCGTCTTGCGCTGATCCCAGGGCTTGAACCGGATGAACGCCGTTCCGCTGTACGACACGGACTGGCTGGTCAGTAAGTTGAAGCCGCTGATCTGGACAACGCCATCGACGCCCGGTACTTGGCGGGCGATCCGGGTAAGCTCCGACATCGCCTCGTTGGTGCGCTCGAGCGACGCCGCCGGCGGAAGCGTCAGCACGGCCAACACGGCGCCCTGGTCCTCCGGCGGCACCAGCCCCGTGGGGCGGGTGGCGGTCAGACCGTACACGGCGACCAGCAGCGCGCCGAAGGTCAGCATCACCATGGCTGCGTGGCGCCCCATGACCGCGACGCTGCGTACATAGCCGTCGCGCGAGCGATCGAACAGCCGGTTGAACGCTGCGAAGAAGCGGCCGAGTGGCCCGGTCTGCGCGTGCTCTTCGACACGCCGCAGCAACAGCGCGCTCATCGCGGGGGTGAACGTCAGCGCGCAGATTGCCGACAAGACGACCGAAATTGCGAGGGTCAACGCGAACTGCTTATACAACGCTCCTGTCAGGCCTCCCAGGAATGCGATCGGAACGAACACCGCGGCCAGCACCAGGGCGATCGCGATCACGGGGCCGCCCACGTCCGCCATCGCCGATTTGGTCGCCTCCATTGGGGACAGGCCCCCGGCGTCCAGGCGCTGCTGCACGGCCTCCACCACCACGATCGCATCGTCCACCACGATCCCGATCGCGAGCACCATGCCGAACAGCGTCAGCGTATTGATCGAGAAGCCGAGCGCGGAGAACGCTGCGAACGTTCCGATCAGCGAGATCGGCACGACCAGGATCGGGATCAGGGTCGCGCGCCAGCTCTGCAGGAACAGGTACACGACGACCACGACCAGCACGAACGCCACGAACAGCGTCTTCACGACCTCCTTCAGCGATTCGGTGACAAACGGTGTCGTCGTGTATGGGATCGAATACGTCAGTCCGGGCGGAAAGTGTTGCGCCTGCGTGTCCATCACCTCCTTGACCTGCCTGGCGACATCCAGCGAGTTGGCGTCGGGCTGCAGCGAGATGACGATCAGGGCCGCCGGGATGTTGTCGTTGGTGGCGACCTGCGTGTAATCGGCGGCGGAAAGCTCCACGCGCGCGACATCCTTCAGGCGCACGACCTGCCCGTTCGCGCCTTCGCGAAGCACGATGTTCTCGAAGTCCGAAACGTCTGCCAGGCGCCCCTTCACGAACACCGTATATTGCAGCTGCTGGCCCTGCGGCGCCGGGGGCTGGCCAAAGCTGCCCGAGGGCACGATGACGTTCTGCTCGCGCACCGCGTTGGCGATGTCCGTGGCGGTGACGGCGAGCCTCGCCATCCGCTCGGGGTCGAGCCAGATGCGGATGCTGTAGTCGCGCTCGCCGTAAATCTTGACCTGTCCAACGCCCGGCACGCGCCCCAGCGCGTCGTACAGATTCAGCAGCGCATAGTTGCTGATGAAGACGGTGTCGTAGCGCCGGTCCGGCGACGTCAGGGCGATGACTTCGAGGAAGTCGTTGGTGGTCTTGCGCACCGTCACGCCGTTGCGGACCACGTCGGGGGGCAACTGGCTTTGCGCGACTGCGTAACGGTTCTGCACTTCGACGGCGTCGATGTTCTTGTCGGTGCCGATGTCGAAGGTCACCGTCAGGCTGTACGAGCCGTCGTTGCCGCTCTTGGAGTCCATGTACAGCATGTCCTGGGCGCCGTTGACCTGCTGCTCGATCGGCTCGGCGACGGATTGCGCCACGACATCGGCGTTGGCGCCCGGAAGGGTGGTCGTGACGGTCACCTGCGGTGGAACGACCTGCGGATACTGCGCGATCGGAAGGCGGAGCGCCGCCAGCGTCCCGACCAGGACCATCAGCAGCGCGATGACGGAGGAGAAGACCGGCCGTTCGATGAAGAAGTTGAGCATGATTCCTCCCTATCGGCTCGTCGGCCCGGTGACGGCGCCCGCATTACTTTCGGCGGCCGAGGCAACGATCATCGGTTGCACCGGAATGCCGGGTTTCAACTTGCTCACCCCTTCGACCACCACGCGGTCGCCTGGGCTCAGCCCGCTGTCAACTACCCAGTCGTTGCCCACGCGGTAGTTCGCGGCGATCTGCCGGGATTCGACCTTGTCGCTGGCGGCAACGACGTACACCGATTTCAACCCTTGCAATTCCTGGACCGCTCCCTGGGGAATGCGGATAGCATTGCGGCTCTCGAAGCCGGGCACGATCACGCGCGCGAACATCCCCGGACGAAGCTGGCGCTCGGGGTTGCGGACGGAGATGCGTGCCTGCAACGTGCCCGATTTCTGGTCGATCGCCGAATCGATGAAATCGAGCGCACCCAGCAGCGGATAGTCGGTGCCGTCGGCGAGCCGCAAGCGAAATGGCGGCGCGTCACCCGAGCGCTCGTCGGGCGGGTGCTTCAGCCGTTTTTGCAGCTCGAGGAACTGGTATTCGCTGAGGGTGAAGGTCACCCACATCGGGTCGCTCGAGTACAGCGTCGTAAGCAGCGTCTGCTGCGCCGTGATCATGGATCCGGGCTTGACCTGCGAGCTGCTGATGAAGCCATCCCGCGGTGCTCGCAGCGTGGTGTATTCGAGATTCAGCTCGGCGTTGCGAACCAGCGCTTTCTGCGCATCCACCAGCGCCGCACTGGCGTGCTCCTGGGCGACGGCATTGTCGTAGTCTTGCTGGCTCACCGCTTTTTGCGCGATCAGGTTGGCGTTGCGCGCCAGTGTCTGCCGCGCGTTGAGCAGATTCGCCTCGGCTTGAGCGAGGCTCGCCAGCGCCTGCTCGAGCTGCGCCTGGAACGGCCGCTGGTCGATCACGTAGAGCAGGTCGCCCTTATTCACGTGGGCGCCGTCGATGAAAGCCTGCCGCTCGAGCAGGCCTGTCGCCTGGCTGCGGATCTCGATCGTGCCCGGCGCCTGCGTCTGGCCGACATACTCGTCGTACACGGTCACCGGGCGAGGCTTGACCTCGATCACCGACACTTTCGGCGGTGGCGGCGGCGCGGGCTTGGCGTTGCTGTCGCAACCGACAACGACCGGGGTCATCGCGGCTGCGATGGCCCAGCGCGTCACGTTCCACACAGTGTTTCTGTTCATCATCCCGAAGTCCCCCTGGTTGCATGAGGTCACAGCGTTGCTGTGGTGATTGGCGCTCGGCCCTCGCTGCAGGCGGGCCTTGCCTGCGGCTCCGGTGAGCAAGGGCCGTGCCTGCAATGCAAATTCACATCGTTTCGCGCGTAAGCGCCGCAGCAACAAGGGCTTGCAGATGGGCTGAGTCGACGCGCTCTGGAGGACGATGGGTAGATGCCAGTGGCCAAGTGCCAATCGACGGGCGCGGCCGCCAACGGGCGGGCATTGCCGCATCGACGCGCCGCGCTACATCAAATTCGAATGGCTGCTGACCACGGGCTTTGGAGCTTCGCGTTGAGCAGAGAGACCACGGGTGTTGATCAGCGCGGCAAGCTGCGAGGCGCGAACGCGGGCCTCGTCACGCCGGCCTGGCCCACCATCCTTGCGATGGAATTGGTCGTTGCGGCTTGTGGCGAAAAGCTCATCTACGACACGCCTTGGCTGCAAGCAACTGGAGTTTGTTCGGAAGACGCTCAAGCTCGAGACGATCGAGTCCGCGAGCCGATCGAACAGCATCCGTTCAATCCGCACCACATCCTGGTCGGTTGCAGCGGAACCGTCGAGAGTGAAGCGGATCCGTTTTCGAACGACGCATTTACCGGCCTCGCGCGAGACGATCTCCCAGTCTGCAGACAGGGTCGCTGTGCCGGCCCGTGTGATGTCGAGATCACTGATCGCGACGGTGATTCGGTAGTCTGGAGTCGCTGGCTGCCGCCGATCGGTCACAACCGCGCGAGATATCGCGAGCGCCAGCCGATCCGTCAGAAAGTCCGATGCCAACAATGACAGACGGTTCACCCAGCGGCCCGTCATGCTACGCACGACGACGTCGCCCTCGCGGGTTAGGATGTCCTGCGTGTCGATGTAGCTGGGCAAGCTCACACGCTCGAGCTCGATCACGGGCGCCCCGCTCTCGAGCAGCGGCTCGATCGGGCTCACCGAGGGCTCTGACAGCGTGTAGAGCCTGAGGGGCGGCCCAGCCGCGCAGCCGGCGAGCGCGACGACGGCTGCCGCTGCCAGGCACGCAGACATGCGGACGCTCATCGCCGCCGCCCGGTCACCACGAGCTTCGGATCCTGCTCAATGTCCATGGCAAAGCCGCGCAGCGCCGCGGACGCATCAGACAAGTTGTTCAAGGCGGCCTCGAGGTTCGTTCGAGCCGGGGCGTCATCGTTCGTGAGGCTCTTCAGATTGTTCAGCACATCGCGCGCATCGGTGATCGCCTGGTTCGAGGACACCAGCAGCGCGTGCAGGTCCGCTCCTCGCCCGGTCATTTGCCGATCGGCGTTGGAGGTGAGCCGGTCGATGCCCGCGAGGGTCACATCCATCCGGGCCTGCATCTGCTTGATGGCGGACCGGGCGGTATCGAGTGACTCGCCCGCCTTGACGGAGGTACGCTCCGTGCTTGCCAGCACGGGTGGCAAACTCTTGGAGAGCGTGTCGGCGGCCGCCTGCATACTGCGCATCATCAGGGCCGCGTTCTTCGCGAGATCCTGGATCGGAATCTCGCTCAGCTGCCGCGCCATATCAGGGCTGCCCGAGCCGTCCGTCGGAATCTCGGGGAGCGCGGCGAAGCTCGCGTGGAGGCGCGCAGGGATGGACGTGTCGAACTCGAGCTCGACCTCGCTTTGATTCGAGATGAGGCTCACCGGGACGAGCTCCGCCCTAAGGCCTGCGGAGACCATCTCCGCAATCGTCGGGGTCTTTGCCGCAAGCCGCGCCGGCCAGATCAGCTTGCCTTCCTCGAGGCGGATCTTGACGGGGATGTAGGCCCGATGATTCGTGGGGTCGAGCTCGATCGCGACGGACGATACGGCTCCGACCCTGACACCCCGGAATGTGACGGGCGCCCCGACGCCGAGCCCGCTGACGGAACCCTCGAACACGATCTGCGCCGCCTGCGTCCGCCCGAACAGGTCAAGACGGCCGAAGAGCACGACGGCGGCGAGCGCGAGCACCGTTCCACACAGAACGAATAGTCCTATCGTAGCGAGCCGAGCGTTTGCCATTGCCTGTCCTCCCGGTTTGCAAGCGAGTTTCCCGCGGCTTCGCCTCGCATGAACTCCCTCACCCTTGGATCCTTCGCCCGATCGCGCAGCGCCGCGGGCGAGCCGTGCGCGATCGCCGTTCGAGCCTCGCCGTCAAGAAACACTCCGTCGTCGGCAATCGCAATCAGGCTCGACAGGTCATGGCTGACCATCACCACGGTCGTCTCGAGTGCATCGCGCAGATCGACAATCAGAGCGTCCAGCCGCCGCGCCGTAACGGGATCGAGACCGGACGATGGCTCGTCGAAAAAGAGCACGTCCGGATCGAGCGCAATCGCCCGCGCAAGCCCGGCCCGTTTCGCCATGCCGCCCGAGAGCTGCGCCGGCAGCAGATCGACGGCCTCTTCCATTCCGACGAGCGCGAGCTTCAGCGCGACGAACCATTGAATTGTCTCCTCGTTCAGCCGCGTGAACATCTGCAGGGGCAGCGCGACGTTTTCGCCGACCGTGAGGGAGCTCCATAGCGCCGCGCTCTGAAATAGGACGCCGAACCGACGTCCGATCCGCGCCCGTTCGCGGTCGCCAGCCGCCCAGTAGTCCACCCCCGCGAACGTCATGTTGCCGCTCAGGGGTTCCTCCAGGCCGATCATCGATCTCAGCAGGGTGCTCTTCCCTGCTCCGCTCCCACCCATGAGCGCAAAGATGCTGCCGCGACGAACGTCGAAAGACAGATGTTTCTGGACGATCCTCTCGCCGTAGCCGACCGACACGTCGTGCAGCGACAAGATCGCCTCGCCCGCCCTCCGTTCGATTGCGGCATCCACGAGCTTCATATACCAAGCCTGGCGAGCACGACCGCGAACATGGCATCGAGAGCGATGATGCCGACGATGTTGAGGACGACAGCGCTGGTTGCGGCGTTGCCGACTGCCTGAGCGCTGCGAGCTGCGTTGAGTCCTATCCGGCAGCTCGTGATACCGATCAGCGCGGCGAAGGCGAGGCTCTTGACAGCACCGATGACGAAATCACCGAGCGGTACCGCCTGGAACGTCTCGTACAGGTATCCCGCGCCAGTGAAGTCGAGCGATAACGTCGCTACCGCGAGGCCGCCGGCAATCGCCATGAACGAGCCGACGAGATACAGGACGGGCATGGTCGTGCACAACGAGACCACGGAGGGCAGGACCAGATACTGATCGACCGGGATGCCCAAACTCGAGAGGGCGGCGATCTCATCACTGCCTCGCATGGTCGCGAGCCGAGCCGCGTAGGCTCCGCCGGTGCGGCCGGCCATTACGATTCCTGTGATGACGCTCGCCAGCTCGCGCACGCAAGTGACGCCTACCAGGTTGGGCACATACGCTTGCGCGGAGAATTGCCGCAGTTGCGCGGCGCCGATAAAGGCAATGATGGCGCCGACGAGCAAATTGACGACGCCGACAATGGCGATTGCTCGCGGGCCAGCGTCATTGAGATCCCTGATGAAATCGGCTCCACGAACGTGAGCCCGCCCCGCGAGGAGCTTGAGGGTGCCACCAACCATCGCGATGGCCAGCATCGCACTGCCGCCGAGGTCGGACAGAAAGCTCGCCGCCCGACCGCTGATCCATGCGAGCGGAGGGACTCTCCTGCGTCGCACGACCGGCCGCTCCTTCGGCCGCGCCGGCAGCAGACCGAGCAGCTTCTGCGCCGTCGGAGGCAACTCGCTGTCGTCGACGATGATGTCGGAGGCCGCCGCGAGTTGCTTCACGTCCCAAAGGAAAGCCACGAGGGTCATATCCCATCGGCCGAGCCCGCTCACATCGAAAGCGAGTCGCCGCAACCCGGCGGGGCCCGAGAGCCGTGAGATCCGCGGTATCCCCGCCCCGCCGGCTTTCACGAGCCAGTCTCCCAACACTGCGATGACGCCCGCTTCCCCTCGACGGCGGAATTCCCACGCGGCCATGGTTCGCACCTCCGATTCGGCGAAAGGGCGTTCGATCCTTTGACGCTTGGTCAAAAAGCTGCCTGACGGCAGTTAGGCAAGCAACGGCCGTTCCAGCGAAGCGATTCTTTATCGCGGCGCCTCGCAAACAGCGCAACAACAAGCACTTGGGATTCGATCCGCAGTGGAAGATGAAAAGGCTGGGCATCTCGCGCCTCGATTGAAGCGCCCGCCGGCTGGCGCTGTGCCCGCGCGCCGGCACCGATTCGACCCAAAGGCCCGGTTTGCGCCGGCGGGCGCGCAGGCTGCGCCAGTGGTGTTCGAGCGCCTGCAGCCGCGGGCCGCGTTCGTGCTACCGCGACCCAGTTCCCGGGTGATGCCCGCGATGTGGAAACGCACGCATCGATCACCGAGCATCGCAAGCAGGTGAAGGAGGACACGGCCAAGGCGGAAGCGGGCGAGGGTCAACACTTGGATGTCCGGGGTCGTGAGCCGTGACGCGCAGTGATTGCTGCTTTTGTTTCCCCATCAAGTGGTGGGCAGCGTGCTTGTCGCTGTCTGTCGTAGTCAGCAAGCAGCAAGCGCCGTTCCAGCATCGGCCGGTGGCGAGCAGGTTCTGTAACGACAAGGACTTGCGAAGTCGACTGGGCGTGGCAGCGGTGCGCAGTGCCAGCCGTTTGCTGCCAATGCGCGGGCACTGCGCCCGCGGGCGGGCATCTCACTCGCGGCGGGATATCCCGTGCTTTTTCATTTTCCACTGCACAGCGTGGAGCGCCTCATGCCCAGCCGGGATGCTGCGCCCTTCGGGCCGCCCACGTGTTATTGCTCTTCTTGCGACCGATCGCCGGAAAGACCTGCGCGGCTGGAACGGCCGTTGCTTACGCAATTATCGCCGGGCAGCTTCTCCGACGTGTTGGCAGCAACCCGCGAGGCATCGGAGTTCTTGGTGCCGGCCGGCAGGCCCGACGAGTATATGCAGGCGGGCGCCGCATTCGCACGCGAACTGGATCCGGGCGTCGAGATTTCCTTCTGGGATTCCCAACGCGGGTCGCTCTCCGTATCGCGCACGAGCCCGGGTATAGGCTCACTCCAGATGCGACGGCAGGTGTGATGGACGCCGAGGAAAGCCGACAATTGCCGCTGGCGCAGCTTTCCCTCCTGGCGCTCGGCCTAGGCGTCGTCACTGGCCTTGGCGCCGTGGTTTTTCGGGATCTGATCGGCCTGATTCACAACCTGCTGTTCACCGGTCATGCGCTGATCCGTTAGACCAAGGATCATGCTTTGCAGCGAGCTCACCGAGCCTAAGTTCGGCGTACCCGGCAACACCGCCAACGGGCGGGCATTGCCGTATTGACACGCCGCGCTACATCAAATTCGAATGGCTGCTGACCACGGGCTTTGGAGCTTCGCGTTGAGTGGAGAGACGACGGGTGCTGATCAGCGCGGCAAGCTGCGAGGCGCGAACGCGGGCCTCGTCACGCCGGCCCGGCCCCAGGCGTGGTCCGAGCGCGTCGATCTTGGACAGCACCGTGATCTGAAGCTCTTCGGGAAGACCGGCTTGCAACGCGACCTGAAGCCATGCGTACGCCTCGACGAGGTCGCGACCGTCGCCGGATCGACGCGCGAGGTCGTCGCTCAATCTGACCATCGCAGGCGTGAAGCCGGACTCCGCTGCTTTGCGATACATGGCCCGCGCGAGCGCCGGATCGCGCGCAGTACCCAACCCGATCTCGGCCATGACTGCGACGCTGTACGTGGCGTGCGGGTTGCCGTGTTCGGCGGAGCGCTCGAACCACCGAAAGGCGTTGGAATAGTCGCGCGGCAGGCCGACGCCGTACAGATACATCGTCCCGAGGTTGTTCATCGCCTCGGGCGATCCGCCGTCGATGGCCTTCTGGTACCAATACAGTGCCTTCGAATAATCGAGCGGAACTGCCCCTCCGATGGAATAGAGAACCCCGAGATCGTTCATGGCGTCGACGTTCCCCGTTGCGGCTGCAGCGACCAGCGATTCGAGCGCGC